>ERZ1370068.7230-contig-6160_pt1 | contig 106374 bp, 171 predicted proteins | sample MGYA00561227_ERZ1370068 | MGnify/ENA primary metagenome ERZ1370068 (study PRJEB38410, sample SAMEA6850437) | metagenome | study: Metagenomic assessment of the ecological functions of the soil: analysis of the soil microbiota associated with the...
CGCCGCGTGCCCGCTGCAGTGCGATAATCGCGCCTCCCGGTGACGTGGTGCTGCTAGGAACGCGCGATGGCCAGCCTTCTGCGCCGCGAAGGAAAGTTCTTCGATTTTTTCAACGAGCACGCCGACCTGGCGATCCCCGCGGCCGCCGAGCTCAAGTTGCTGCTCGAGGACATCGGCGACCTCGAGTCTGCGGCGCCGGAACATCGAGCGCTACGAAAAGCAGGCCGACCACATCACGCACCAGACGATCGTCGCTGCTGCACAAGACGTTTCATCACGCCGCTCGACCGCGACGAGATTCACCAGCTGATCACCGGCATGGACGACATCCTCGATCTCATGGAGGAGGTCGCGCAATGCGCTGTTTCTCTACGACGTGCGCGCCGTCACCGGCGAGGCCAGGCGGCTGGCCGAAATCTGTGTCGTGCCGCATCGCCAAGGTCGAAGGAGGCGGTGGCGAAATCTCGAATCGATGAAGCGATGCCGACGCAATCCTGAAGATCTGCGCCGATATCGATCGTCTGAAACCGAAGCCGATCGCGTGATGCACTCGGCGATGGCCAAGCTTTTCCGCGAGGAACCGGACGCCAAGCAGATCATCAAGCTGAAGGAAATCTATCAGCTGCTCGAGTCGGTAACGAGACGAAGTGCGAAGATGTCGCGGAACCTGATCGAAGGCATCGTGCTGGAAAACGCGTAGGCGCACGGGACCGATGGATGCCGCCGGCTTCAGCTTCGGCGCGATCGTGTTTCTGATCGCGATCGCGCTCGCGTTCGATTTCCTGAACGGCTTCCACGACGCCGCCAACTCGATTGCGACCATCGTGTCGACGCGGGTGCTGAGGCCGCATTACGCGGTCGCCTGGGCCGCGTTCTTCAACTTCGTCGCCTTCCTGGTGTTCGGCCTGCAGCGTCGCGAACACACGATCGGTACACGGCGTGATCGAGCCGTCGCATCGTCGATCACTACGTGATTTTCGGCGCGCTGGTCGGGCGCGATCGTCTGGAATGTCGATCACCTGGTACTACGGCATGCCGTCGTCGTCCTCGCACGCGCTGATCGGCGGCCTGGCGGGCGCGGCGGTCGCCAAGGGCGGCTATGCCGCGCTGGTCGGCAAGCGGCTTTCTCACGATCAGCCTGGCGATCGTCGTCTCGCCGTTGCTCGGCTTCCCGCTCGGCATGGCGGCTTGATGATCATCGTCGCGCACCGTTCTCGCGCGCTCCGCGCCGAATCGCATCGATCGCTGGTTCCGCCGTCTGCAGTTCGTCTCGGCGTCGCTCGTACAGCCTCGGCCACGGCGGCAACGACGCGCAGAAGACCATGGGCATCATCGCCATGGCTGCTGTTCGCCGCGGCATGAGCGGCCCCGACATTCCACGTCCCGTTCTGGGTGGTGCTCAGTCTGCCAGGCCGCGATCGCGCTCGGCACGCTGTTCGGCGGCTGGCGGATCGTGAAGACCATGGGCATGAGGATCACCAAGCTCAAGCCGGTCGGCGGCTTTTGCGCCGAGACCGGGCGGCGCGATCACGCTGTTCATCGCAACCGGCTTCGGCATTCCGGTCTCGACGACGCATACCATCACCGGCGCCATCATCGGCGTCGGCGCGACGCGCAAGCTGTCGGCGGTTCGATGGGAGTCGCCGAGCGTATCGTCTGGGCCTGGGTGCTGACCATTCCCTGTTCCGCGTTCATCGCCGCCGTTGCGTGGTGGGTCTGCCAGCTGGATCGGTTGATGCGTCGGGGCAGCGAGGTGTGAGCGCATATCGGACGCGGCGGCCTCGTCTCGTCTTCTCGGTCCTGCGGCGCCTGTGACGAGCGCAGCGTCGGACGCATGGCCGCCAGCCTTGCGTTCACGACGCTGCTCGGAATCGTGCCGCTGTTCACGGTCGCGCTCGCGTACGTCGCACGATTTCCGGTGTTCGAACGATGGCTCGATGCGCTGGAGCCGTTCCTCGTGACGTTTCTGTCTGCCGGACAGCAGCAGCGCGGTGCGCCACTATCTGGCGGAATTCACCACCAAGGCCGCCGGAGTCCAGGGCGTCGGGAACGGTGTTTCTGATCATCACCGCGGTCCTGCTGGTGGCGCAAGTCGAGCGTGAGATCAACGCCATCTGGGGCATTCATGAAGCGCGCTCGCTGCCGCGCCGGATGCGTCGTTTACGCGTTGGGTTTCGTCGCCGTGCCGGCGATGATCGGAGGCGCGGTATATCTCACGTCGTGGGCGATCGAGCAATCGATTGCCGCGGTGCCCGGCGTATCCCAAGCGCTCTCTTCTCGTGCAGCCGGCGGAAATCGCGATCGCGACACTCGTCTTGACGATCTTGTACAAGCTCGTTCCGGCACGGCGGTGCCGGTGCGCGATGCGCTGATCGGAGCCTTGCTCGCGGCAACGGCCTTTGAGCTGGCGAAGGTCGGATTCAAGTTCTATATCAGGCAGGTGCCGACCTATCGGATTGTCTCACTGGGCGCTCGCGGCTTTGCCGCTTTTTCTGATCTGGATCTATGTTTCGTGGGTCATCCTGCTGCTCGGCGCCGCGGTGACGGCGACGCTTGCCGAACGCGGCGGCAAGGCGCGCAATCGCCGGCGTCGTGCGTGACGATTTCGATCGCGCAAGCCACGCGCGGCTTGCCGAATCGTGGTGGCCACGCTCAGAGTCGCGCTTTACCTCAAGCGGAGTCGCTCTGACGTGTGGTCGATCATCCAAGCGGCCGGCTGGCCGATCTGGCCGCTGATCTTTGCCTCGGTTATCGCGCTGTCGCTGATCTTCGAGCGCATGTGGTCGTTGCGGCAGAGCATCGTCGCGCCTCCGGGAATGGTCGATCGCGTGCTGGCCGAATACAAGCACGGCGGCGTCACCCAGGAATTGCTGATCGAAAACCGCGCGGCAGGGGCCTCTCGGCCGCGTGCTCGCGGCGGGTCTCGCCAACGTCAAGAGCCCGCGACCGGTGATGAAGGAAGCGATCGAGGAGGTCGGTCGCATCGTCAGCTCACGATCTCGCGCGCTTTCTGACCACGCTTGGCACCATCGCGGCGATGTCGCCCGTTGCTCGGCCTGTTCGGCACCGTCGTCGGCATGATCGAGATCTTCGGGTCGCAGACGGCAGCCGGCTCGAATCCGATTCTGCTCGCGCACGGCATTTCGGTGGCGCTCTACAACACCGCGCTGGGGCTCGATCGTCGCGATCCCGAGCATGATCTTCTATCGCCATTTCCGCGCCAAGGTCGACGACCTCATCCTCGAAATGGAGCAGCAGGCGATCAAGCTGGTCGAGCTCGCGCACGGCGAGCGCCGCTGACGCGAAGGCGACCGTGAACCTGCGTGGCATGCCATCCGCGGGAAGAGCCCGAGATCAACTTCATTCCGTTGATCGACGTGCTGCTCGTCATCCTGATTTTTCTGATGGTCACGACCACCTATCAGCGCGTCGCCGAGCTCCAGATCACGCTGCCCGGAAGCCGACGCCGAGCAATTGAAGCAGCGTCCGAAGGAAATCAACATCGGCGTCGACGTGCAAGGCCGATACGTGATCGACCGGAACGTTTTCCAGTTCACCACGGTCAGCTGCGCTCGCCGAAACGCTCGAGCCGGGCGGCGGCCGGCGACGCAAGGACGCCGGTCGTCATCATCAACGCCGATGCCAATGCCGACCCACCAGTCGGTGATTCACGTGATGGAAGCCGCACGGCTGGCGGGCTCGACTCACATCACATTCGCAACGCAAACCACCGGCAGTGACGCATCCGTCCAAGAGCAGCGCCGCAGCGATTGGTACGGATGCGTCATCCCCGCGAAGCGGGGATCCGGCGATCTGTCGAAACGTTGCAATATCGCGACTGAACGCCACTGGACTCGCTTCGCCCGGCTATGCGTCACCGCAGGACGCGGGGATCCAGAGTCGGCGCGCCATTTGGCATGAGCATCGCCGATCGCCTCGTCGCCGCGTGGTACGCGCCGCGCTTGACGCTGCTCACCGCGACGCTTGGTCCTGCTCAGTCTCGCTCTTCCGGGCGCCGTCGCGCTGCGCGCGGGCGCTCTATCGCGGCCGGACTGCTGCGCGCGCGATCGGCTGCCGGTGCCGATTGTCGTCGTCGGCAACCTCACCGTCGGCGGTAGCGGCAAGACGCCGCTCACGATTGCGCTCGCGCGGGCGCTCGCGCGAGCGCGGATGGCGGCCTGGCATTGTCAGCCGCGGCTACGGCGGCAGCAACGGTTCGCGCGCGCCGCGGCCGGCTGAGCTGGTCCGGGTGCCGATCAAGTCGGCGACGAGCCGGTCCTGCTTGCCGCGGACGCGGATTCCCGGTATGGATCGGGCGCGACCGTCCGGCGGCGGCGCGCGCGCTCCTCGCCGCGCATCCGGAATGCAACGTCGTCATCGCCGACGACGGCCTGCAGCACTACGCCATGGCGCGCACGGTCGAGATCGCGGTCGTCGACGCGAGCCGGGGAATGGGTAACGGATGGATGCTGCCGGCGGGTCCGCTGCGCGAGCCCTCGTCGCGGCTCGATCGAGGTCGACGCGGTGGTGCGCCTGATGAATACGCCCTGGCGCTCCCGCCACCAGAATCTCGATGCGACTATCGACCATGTCGCTTTCCGGCAGCTCGTTCGTGCAGCGTCGACGCGCCGCCGATCATTGCCGCGGCGGCGTCGTTTCACATGGCCGGCGTTCACGCCATCGCCGGCATCGGCAATCCGGAACGATTTTTCGAGCATCTTGCGATCGCTCGGTATCGACGCGACATGTCACGCGTTTCCGGACCACCATCGATTCAGCGCGCGGCAGATCTCGCGTTTGCCGACGCGACCGCCATCCTGATGACCGAGAAAGATGCGGTAAAATGCGCTCGCGTTCGCGGATGACCGCTGCTGGACGCTGCCTGTCCGCGCGGCCGATCGACGCTTCACTGGTGACGCTCATCGAGGGAAAACTCCGTGGATTCCAAACTGCTTGAGATGCTGGTCTGTCCGGTGACCAAGGGACCGCTGGTTTATGATCGACAGCGACAGGAGCTCGTGTCCAAGTCGGCGCGCCTCGCGTACCCGATTCGCGATGGCATCCCGGTCATGCTCGAGGAAGAGGCGCGCAGGCTGGAACCCGCAGAGTACGAGTCAGCGGGCAAGCGAGCCACGGCGGGAGAGACGCGGTCGCGCCGGTGCCGCGAGAACGCGGTGCCATCCCGGCTCGCGTGCGGTGCACCAGCCGGAGCTGTTTTGTCACCGAGATGTTTACAGTCCTGATCCCGGCGCGCTACGCGTCGACGCGTCTCCCGGGCAAGCCGCTGCTGGATATCGTCGGCAAGCCGATGGTCGTGCGCGTTGCCGAGCGCGCGCGTGCCAGCGGCGCGACGCGCGTCGTCGTTGCGACCGACGACGAGCGCATTCGGGCGGCGGTCGCCGATCACGGCATCGATGTGCTGATGACGCCGAAGCTCGCATCCGACCGGAACCGATCGCCTCGCGGAAGCTGCGGCGCAGCTCGGGCTCGACGACAAGGCCATCGTCGTCAACGTTCAGGGCGACGAGCCGCTGCTCGAGCCGGCGCTGATCCGCGACCGTTGCCGACACGCTTACCGCGCACGCCGACGCGTCGATCGCGACCGCATGTCACCTGATCGACGATCCTGGCGGAGGCATTCAACCCCAACGTGGTCAAGGTCGTGCTCGACCGCGACGGTTACGCTCTGTATTTCAGCCGGGCGACAATACCGTGGGCGCGCGACGACTTCCTGCCGCGGCCGCGAAAGATTCCTCTCGGCTTGCCGCTTGTATCGCCACTACGGCCTCTATGCCTACCGCGTCGAGCTTCCTGCGCCACTACCCGGCGCTTTCGCCGGCGCCGATCGAGCGTTTCGAGGCGCTTGAGCAGTTGCGTGCGCTTGTGGCACGGACATCGGATCATCGTCAGCATCACCCGCGGCGCGCCGGCGCCGGGCGTCGACACGGAGCAGGATCTCGAACGTGTGCGCGCGGTGTTTGCCGCGCCGTGCGGGGCCGGTTTGACCGCCGCCGCGATTCCGGACAGAATCGCCGGGCGTTTAGGGGCATGACTCGACCTTCCCGCCGTGCCGGGAGCAATGAGCTTCACTCACGAGCAATCCAGCACGCTCTTTTCACGCACGATTCTGCACACTATGCGACTGATACTGCTCGGCCCGCCAGGCGCAGGCAAGGGGACCCAGGCGGCCTTCGTGACGGAGGCCTACGGGATCCCGCAGATCTCGACCGGCGATGATGCCGCGCTGCGCGGTCAAGGCGGGAAGTCCGCTCGGGCTTGCCGCTAAAAGGTGATGGATTCCGGTGCGTTGGTGCTCCGACGACATCATCATCGGTCTGGTCCTCGAGCGGCTGAAACAGCCGGACTGCGCGCAGCGGTTACCTGTTCGACGGCTTTCCGCGCACCATCCCGCAGGCCGATGCCATGAAGAATGCGCGGCGTGCCGATCGACTACGTGCTGGAGATCGACGTTCCCGACGCGTCCATCGTCGAGCGGCATGAGCGGGCGGCGTGTGCATCCGGCATCGGGCCGCACCTATCACGTCAAGTTCAATCCGCCGAAGGTCGCCGGCCGCGACGACGTGACCGGAGAGCCGTTGATCCAGCGCGAGGACGACAAGGAGGAAACCGTCACCAAGCGCCTCGCGGTCTATCATCAGCAGACCGAGCCGCTGGTCGCGTACTACCAGAAGTGGTCGGCCTCCGGCGACCCGAGCGCGCCGAAGTACCGCAGAGGTCGAGCGGCACGGGACCGGTGGAGGCGATCCGGGCCGCGGTGCTTGCGGCGCTGAAGAGCTGAAGCGGCTAGATGCTTCGTGCGTCGCGCTCCGAACCGCGCCGATCCGTCGTTACGCCCTCTTTGATCTCGTCCGAGGCCTTAAGCGTGCAAAAGCGAAATGCCTTCTATGCCCAGTCCGGCGGAGTGACCGCGGTGATCAACGCGACCGCCTGCGGAGTGATCCAGACCGCGCGCAAGCACAAGCGACCGGATCGGCAAGGTCTACGCCGGCCGCAACGGCATCATCGGCGCGCTGACCGAGGACCTGATCGACACCAGCCGCGAAACATCGCGCGCGATCGCGGCGCTGATGCACACCCCGCGGGCGCCTTCGGCTCGTGCCGCTATCAGCTCGCCGAGCATCGACAAGAACCGCGCGCAATACGAGCGGCTGCTCGAAGTGTTTCGCGCGCACGACATCGGCTATTTTTTCTACAACGGCGGCAACGATTCTGCCGACACCCGCCTCAAGGTATCGCAAATCTCGGCGCGGCTCGGCTACCCTGATCGTGGCGGTGCATGTGCCCAAGACCGTCGACAACGATCTTCCCATCACCGATTGCTGTCCCGGCTTCGGGTCGGTCGCCAAATACGTCGCGGTCTCGATGCGCGAAGCCGCGTTCGACGTCGCGTCGATGGCCGAAGACGTCGACCCGCGTTTTCGTGCTCGGAGGTGATGGGCCGGCACGCTGGCTGGATCACCGCGGCGGTCGGTCTTGCCGACGACGAAGACGACGCCGATTCCGCTGGTGCTGCTGTTCCCGGAAATCGCGCTTCGACGAGGCGCGGTTTCTCGCCGCCGTCGATGCCAAGGTCAAAAAATTCGGCTACTGCTGCGTCGGCGTTTCCGAGGGTTTGAAGAACGCGGAAGGCGCGTTGATGGCGGAGGCAGGGTCCGAGGACGCCTTCGGTCACGCGCAGCTTGGCGGCGTGGGGCCGATGATCGCGACGCTGGTCAAGGATCGGCTCGGACACAAGTATCACTGGGCGGTTGCCGATTACCTGCAACGCGCGGCGCGGCATCTGGCGTCGAAGACCGACGTCGAGCACGCCTACGCGGTGGGCAAGGCCGCCGTCGAGCTGGCGCTCGCGGGTCACAACGCGGTGATGCCGGCGATCATCCGCACCTCCGACAAGCCGTACCGCTGGAAGATCGGCGTCGCGCCGCTGGACAAGGTCGCCAACGTCGAGAAGATGCTGCCGCGCGACTACATCACGCGCCGACGGCTTCGGCATCACCGCCAAGGCGCGCGCTACCTGTCGCCGCTCATCCGGGGCGAGGATTTTCCGCCGTTCAAGGACGGCCTGCCGCAATACGTGCGACTGAAGAATGCCGCGGTGCCGAAGAAACTCGCTCTCCGATTTCAAGATCTGACTCGCCCGCGGGTACCTGCCGATGCCCAAGCTCGATCGACTATTACTTCACGCCGATATCTCCGTTACGCTTATCTCGGGCACGAGCGTTTCGTCGAGATCGCCGCCAGGCACGGCGCGACCGTCGCGGTCAAGCCGGTCGACTACGGACGCATCTTTCCGGTATCCGGCGGGCTGCCGCTCAAGCAGCGCGCGCCGCAACGCCAGGCCTACCGGCTGGTCGAGCTGGAGCGATGGTCGAAGCACCTCGGCAAGCCGCTCAACGTCAGGCCGAAATTCTTCCCCGTTTCGCCCGACGCCGCGGCGAAGTGGATCATCGCGCGCCGCGCAGGCGCGAGGGTGCTGGCCGACGCGCGCTGCGCCTCGCCGGGCCCTGTTGCGCGCCGTCTGGGCCGAGGAACGCGACATATCCGACGAGCCGACGCTTGCTGTCCATTGCCACCGCGAGCAGCGGACTGGACTCCGCGCTCTCGGCCGCCGCGCCGGCTTCAGCCGGACATCAGCGTCGCGCTACGACGCGCTGACGCAGGAGGCGATCGATCGCCAGATCTTCGGCGCGCCGACCTACGTTTATCGCGACGAGCCGTTCTGGGGACAAGATCGGCTCGACTTTTTGACCGGGCACTGGCAAAATAGCGTGTTTTCGGGCTCTCGCGTCCGCGCGCTCCTGAATATCCTGCGGCAGCGAGACCCGCGGCAGCCAGCGACCAGCCGTTGGCCCGGCGCGAGGCGCGCACCATAAAATGACCGGCACCCAAGCGATCCGGTCGTAGCGATCCGTTGTTTTGCCACTTTGAGGGGATGTTCATGTCAACCGCACTCATCTTCGCGCTCGTCTGCGCGGTCGCCGCGCTCGTCTACGGCGGCTGGTCCATCAGCTGGATCATGGCCAAGCCGACGGGCAACGAACGCATGCGCGAGATTGCCGCGGCGATTCAGACCGGCGCGCAGGCGTATCTCAATCGTCAGTACACGACCATCGGCATCGTCGGCATCATCCTGCTGGTGATCATCGCCTGGGCGCTCGGTGCGCGCACCGCGGCCGGATTTGCGGTCGGCGCGGTTCTGTCGGGGCTCGCCGGTTACATCGGCATGAACGTGTCGGTGCGCGCCAACGTGCGCACCGCGGAAGCCGCGCGCACCGGCCTCAACGAAGCGCTGGCAGTGGCGTTTCGCGGCGGAGCGATCACCGGTCTGCTGGTCGTCGGTCTGGGTCTGCTCGGCGTCGCGGGCTTCTACCTGGTTCCTGGTGCAATCGGCGTCGTACGCGCCGAACATGATGCGCGAAGGCCTGCACGCGACCATCGAGCCTCTGGTGGGCTTGGCCTTCGGCGGATCGCTGATCTCGATCTTCGCGCGGCTGGGCGGCGGAATATTCACCAAGGGCGCGGACGTCGGCGCCGATCTCGTCGGCAAGGTCGAAGCCGGTATTCCTGAAGACGATCCGCGCAACCCCGCGGTGATCGCCGACAACGTCGGCGACAACGTCGGCGATTGCGCCGGCATGGCGGCGGACCTGTTCGAGACCTACGCGGTGACGATCGTCGCCACGATGCTGCTCGGCGCGCTGCTGCTGCCGGCGACGCCGAAGCCGCGGTCACCTATCCGCTGGCGCTCGGCGGGTTTTCCATACTCGCCTCGATCGTCGGGCTGCTTTCTTCGTCAAGCGCGCGCGCCGGCGGCAAGATCATGAACGCGCTTTACCGCGGGCTGATGGTCGCCGGCGGCATCTCGGCGATCGGTTTCTGGTTCATCACCGACTGGATGATGGGCGGCGTTGCGGCGAACCATCCCGAGCTGACCACGATGCATCTGTGGGGCGCGGGCCTGATCGGCCTGGCGCTGACCGCGGCGATGGTCGTGATCACCGAGTACTACACCGCCACCGAGTTCAAGCCGGTGCGTCACGTGGCGGAAGCATCGACCACGGGACACGCGACCAACATCATCGCCGGGCTCGGCGTGTCGATGAAGTCGACGGCGTGGCCGGTGATCTCGGTGTGCATCGCGATCCTCGCCTCGTACTGGCTGGCCGGGCTCTACGGCATCGCCGTCGCCGCCACGGCGATGCTGTCCATGACCGGGATCATCGTCGCGCTGGACGCCTACGGACCGATCACCGACAACGCCGGCGGCATCGCCGAGATGGCGGACCTGCCCGACTCGGTGCGCGCCATCACCGATCCGCTCGACGCGGTGGGCAACACCACCAAGGCGGTGACCAAGGGCTACGCCATCGGCTCCGCGGGACTGGCCGCACTGGTGCTCTTCGCCGATTACACGCACGCGCTGGAAGGCTCGCACATCGACGTCAGCTTCGACTTGTCGAATCACATGGTGATCGTCGGCTTGTTCCTGGGCGGATTGATTCCGTACCTCTTCGGCGCCATGGCGATGGAAGCCGTCGGTCGCGCCGCCGGGCGCGGTGGTGGTCGAAGTGCGGCGGCAGTTCAAGGAAATTCCGGGGATCATGGCCGGCACCGCCAAGCCGGAATACGGTGTCGCCGTCGACATGCTGACCAAGGCGGCGATCCGCGAGATGTTGATCCCGTCGCTCTTGCCGGTGCTGGTTCCGGTCATCGTCGGCCTCGTGCTCGGACCGCAGGCGCTTGGCGGCTTGTTGATGGGCACGATCATCACCGGACTGTTCGTGGCGATCTCGATGACCACGGGCGGCGGCGCCTGGGACAACGCCAAGAAGTACATCGAGGACGGACATCATGGCGGCAAGGGCTCGGACGCGCACAAGGCCGCAGTGACCGGAGACACCGTCGGCGATCCCTACAAGGACACGGCAGGGCCGGCGGTGAATCCGCTGATCAAGATCATCAACATCGTCGCGCTGATGATCGTGCCGCTGCTCGCGACGTATGGCCTCGGCCGCAAGCCGGCGCTGGCCCGGATCGGCGGCGCCGAGTGTGATCACGGTTCCGGTGCCGGCGCCCGGTAGCGCAAGCGCGCCGGTCGCCGCGCCGACCGCCTGATCTGCGCCGGCCGGAAGTACCGCCGGCCGCGCCGGGCTACAGCTCGGCACCCGTTCCGTCGACCGGAGGGCCGGCGCCGGGTATAACGAAGAAGTGAAACGGCACCTTGTCGAGCCACGTCAGCGCGTCCGGGAGCTGCCGTGTTGTCGAGAGTGTGCCGGCAAGCATGGATCCTGAATCCGCGACGCCATCCGCTTTGACGGTCGACGTCGGCGACGAAGGCGATCGCGCAGCGCTTCGTGGCTCGCTCGACATCCGCACGCTCGGCGAAGCGGAAAATCCCTCGGGCATTGGCCGAAGAAGCGCAAGTCCGGCGCGCTCGATCTGAGCGGACTGATGCGGCTCGACACGCCCGGCGCGTTGTTCCTGTGCGGGCTCTCGCAACAATGGCATCGAGTTGACCGGCATCAGCGCCGACCACTAAGGCGCTGCTCGATCTCATTGGCGGGCTCGAGCTCAAGCCGCTGCCCGAAAGTGGCGTCCGTCCCGAGGTGGCGGCAGCTCGTCATCCAGCTGGGCAAAAGCGCGGACGACGCGCCGGCATGACATGCTCGATGTCATCACGTTTCGTCGGGCGCGCCACCAGCGCGATCGGTCACGCGCTGATCCACCCGCACAGCCTGCGTCTGCCCTCGATTTCGCGCCACATCGAGGAGACCGGCATTCATGCGCTTCCGATCGTCGGCCTGATGGCGGTCATGATCAGCATCGTCATCGGCTACCAGGGTGTGGCGCAACTGCGTCCGTATGGCGGCGAGGACTTCACCATCAATCTGGTGGCGGTGTCGATGTTGCGCGAGATGGGCGTCCTGATCACGGCGATCATGGTCGCCGGGCGCTCGGGCTCCGGCTTTCGCCGCCGAGATCGGCGTGATGAAGACACCGCGACGAAGTCGACGCGCTCAAGGTGATGGGCATGGATCCGATGGAGATGCTGGTGGTCCCGCGGTTGATCGCGCTGGTCATTACGCTGCCGCTGCTGACCTTCTTCTCCGACGTCATGGGATTGTTCGGCGGGGCGATGATCTCCCAGATTTCTTCTCGACGTATCGCCGCTGCAGTACGTGGATCGCGTGCATCATGCGGTCGACGCGAGCGACCTGTTCGTCGGACTTCGATCAAGGCGCCGATCTTCGGCTTCTCATCGCCGTCATCGGCTGCATGCACGGACTCAGGGTGAGAGGCTCGGCGGAGAGCGTCGGCCAGGAGACCACCCGTGCCGTGGTCAAGGCGATCTTCCTGGTGATCGTGCTCGATGCATTGTTCTCCATCCTGTTCGAGAAGCTCGGACATATGAGCGTGCCAGCGCAAAGCATCGGCGAGCCGATCCTCTCCGCGCGAGGCATCGTCAACCGCTTCGGCAAGCAGCAGGTGCACGACAAGATCGAGCCTCGACATCCTGCCCGGCGAGATCATCGGCATCGCCGGCGGATCGGGGTCGGGCAAATCGGTGCTGCTCAAGACGCTCACCGGCCTGCATCGGCCGAACGCGGGCAGGTTCTTCTGAACGGCAAGCGCATCGATGCCATCGGCCCGGCGGAAAAGGCTTCGCTCATCGGCGTGCTTTTCCAGCAGGGCGCGCTGTTTTCGTCGCTGTCGGTGGCGCAGAACATCATGCTGCCGATGCGCGAGCACACCGATCTGCCGCCCGGAAGAGCAGGAACGGATCGCGGCGATGAAGCTCGAGCTTGCCGGCCTGTCGGGCGACAGCGGCATCAAGCTTCCCTCCGAGCTTCCGGCGGCATGGTCAAGCGCGCGGCGTTTGCGAGGGCGCTCGCGCTCGATCCGCGGATTCTGTTTCTCGACGAGCCGACTTCCGATCTCGATCCGCTGACCGCCAGCGGCATCGACGCGCTGATTCAGCAGCTCAACCAGGGCCTGGGCATCACCGTCGTCATCGTCACCCACGATCTCACCACGCTGTTTACCATCTGCGGCCGAATCGCCGTGCTGGTCGACAAGAAAATCATCGTCGGAACGCTCGCCGAGCTGATGCAGTCCGACCAGCCGTGGGTCCACGAATTTCTGCACGGTCCGCGAGCGCAAGGCGCGATGACCGCAAGGAAGCACAGCCATGGAAACGGATAGACACTATTTCATCGAAGGCCTGTTCATCATCGGCTTTCGATTGCCGCGGCGTTTTTCTTCGTCTGGCTGCAGAGCTCGGGCCATCGCGACGACGTGCTCTACCGCATCCATTTCAACGAGTCCGTCAGCGGGCTCGCGCTCGGCGATCCGGTCAAGTTCCGCGGCGTCGACGTCGGAACGGTCAAGGCCATGGCGCTCGACTCCAGCCGATCCGCGCAAGGTGCAGGTGGATGTGAAGCTGCGCAAGGAGGCGCCGGTCAAGACCGACACCAGGGCGAGCCTCAAGCTCAAAGGCATCACCGGTGTCGTCTTTATCGAGCTCAACGGCGGCGCTCCCGAACGCGCAGAGCCTGGTTGCCGTGACGCCCGAAGGCCAGATCCCGGAAATCGCGTCGGAAAGAGCAGCCTCACCACGGTCATCGGACCAGCTGCCGAAGGTCATCGAAAAATTCTCCGCCATCGAGGAGCAGACCAAGAAGGTGCGTGACCGACGTTGGCGAAGTGACGGGCAAGATCAGGACAACCCTTGCTCCGGCTGGGTGCGCCCAAGGAAAAGCCGCTTCCCGCGCCGGCCGAGACGACGGCTCCGGCGCTAAGGAAAAAGCGTCGCCGCAGCCGATAAGCCGGGCGTGCCAGGATCCCGTCTCCCGCGGGATGCTTCGGCGCGCGAAGGCGGCGCTATCGCGTCGGACGTTTTTGCGCCAGCATGACGCCGTCGCCCACGGTCAGCAGGCAGGCGTCGACGCGCGCGTCATCGCGTATCTTGGCGTTAAGCGCTCGTAGCGCGTCGGTGTCTGGCGTCGTGGAATTGCGGGTCGGCCACGCGGCCCGACCACAGCATGTTGTCGAGCGCGATCAGACCACCGGCGCGCAGGAGCATCAGGCACGATTCGTAGTAGGCGTCGTAGCTGGTCTTGTCGGCGTCGATGAATGCGAAATCGAATGTTCCGGCGCCGCCGTTTCGAATCAATGCGGCGAGCGTCTCGGTGGCCGGCGCCAGCTTTGAGCTCGATGCGATCGGCCACCCCTGCCTCCTGCCAGTAGCGACGGCCGACGCTGGTCCATTCTTCGCTGACGTCGCAACACAGGAGCTTGCCGCCGGCGGGCAGCGCCGACGCGACGGCCAGCGCGCTGTAGCCCGGTGAAGGTTCCGGATCTCGATCGCCCGTCGCGCTCCCAGCAATCGCACCAGCATGGCGAGCAGGGCGCCCTGATCGGCGCCGATCTGCATGCCGGCATCAGGAAGGTGCGACGTCTCCTCGCGAAGACGCTGCTGCAACGGAGTCTCGCGAGCGATCTCCAGCGCAAGATAGCGTTCGACCGCTCCAGGAACGAAGTGGATCGGGCCATGACGCGCAGCATGCCGCCGAACCGCGCCGTGCGCAACCGCGCGGCGCGACCCGGCATTTCGTGGCGCGGTAGAATGGATGCATCCTGCTTGTCGCCTGCGACCAGTGGCATCCTGTCCGCTGTTGTGCCCTCAGTGTGTCGACGTTGGCCTATTTCAGACGCTGCCCGGCGTCCGGGAGACCACTGCGCCGTGCGATGACCATGCCGGATCGGCGATGAGCACCATTCCCGTTCACCGTCTGACCGAGGCCGCGCGGCCGAAACTGCTCGATCACTTTCTGCGCCTCGATACGGAGGACATTCGATTGCGCTTCGGGTCGCCGCTCGGGTCCGATGCGATCGCAGCGTACGTTCAGGGCATCGACTTCGATACCGACGCGCGTCTTCGGCGTCTACGAAGACGAGCTGGGACTCGCGGCCGCTGCCCATGTCGCGTTCGGCGCGATGGCGCCGAGCTGGGCGTTTCGGTCCTGCCCGGGCATCGCTCGCGCGGCCTCGGCAGCGGCGTTGTTCGCGCGCGCGGTCGAACACGCGCGCAACCGCTTTTGTCACAAGAATGTATATGCATTGCCTGTCGGAGAACGCCGCAATGATGCACATCGCGAAGAAATCCGGCATGAAGATCTGCGTCGATACCGGCGAAGCCGAAGCGTTTCTCAAGCTCGAGCCCGCCGACCAGGCATCGCTCAGCGGCGAGCTGATGGGACAGCGGCTGGCGCTTTCGACTACGCGCTGAAGAGACAGGCCGCCGCACTGAGACGTATCACCGATTCGCTCGGCGGCTCATCGGCGTGAGGCCTTCATCCTGAAGCTGCGCCGCGCCTGCGATGCGGTCGGCGAGGAAAACGCGAGAGCGTCGCGCTGCGACTGATATGGCAGGAGACGCCAAGACCGGCCCCGCAGCCAGTGCATCGTATCGTCATCGTCGGCGGCGGTGCCGGCGGTCTGCCGCTGGCGACCATGCTGGGCGACAAGCTCGGCGACAAGAAGAACGGGCGCGCCGATATCACGCTCGTTGATCGCTTCGAGACGCATCTCTGGAAGCCTTTGCTGCACGAAATCGCGGCGGGAAGAATGGACGCCGACGCGCATGACGTCGACTACCTGGCCCTGGGGTATTGGCATCACTTCCGTTTTCGCCAAGGCGCCGTGGTCGCTCTCGACCGGGCGCGGCGCAAGCTGACATTGGGAGCCGTGGACGACGACGAAGGCAAGCCGATGTTGCCCGAGCGCGTCCTGGCGTACGACACCCTGATTCTGTGTATCGGAAGCACGACCAATGATTTCGGCGTGCCCGGGGTTGCCGCAAACGCAATTTCTCTCGACACCGCGATCGACGCCGACCGCTTTCACCGGAGACTGCTGGCGGCGTGCGTTCGTGCCGACGACGAGGCAGCGCAGGGCAAGCCCGCGCATGTCGATATCGTAATCATCGGCGCGGAGCGACCGGCGTCGAGCTCGCGGCCGAGATTCGCCAGACCACTCGCGCGCACGTCGGCTACGGCCTGGACAAGCTCGACCCGGAAAAGGATATCCGGTTGACCTTACTCGAGGCCGCACCGCGCATCCTGCCGCAACTCGGCGAACACATCGCGGAGGCCGCGACCCAGCTTCTTGCCAGCCTCGACGTCTCCGTCCGTGCTGGCGAACCCGTCACCGCCGTCGATGCGAGTGGAGTGCACACCGCCAGCGGCGCGCTTTCTGCCTGCTGATCTGGTGGTCTGGGCCGCGGGCATTCAGGCGCCCGCGATTCTGGCATCGCTCGACGGTCTCGAAGTCAATCGTCTGCATCAACTGGTGGTGACCGAAACCCTGCAAACGACGCGCGATCCGGACGTCTTTGCGTTCGGTGACTGCGCCGCGTGCCCGTGGCCCGGTGCGGCAAGGAGGACGGCTGGTGCCGCCGAGGGCGCAAGCCGCCCGCCAGCAGGCTTCGCTCCTTCGCCGCAGCATGCTTGCGCGGCTGGCGGGAAAGCGGCTGCCGGCATTTACTTTCGCGATTTCGGGTCGCTGGTCTCGCTCGGCGAGCTCTCCGCCGTCGGCAACCTGATGGGCAGGTTGATCGGAGGCAGCATGTTCATCCAGGGACTGATCGCGCGCGGGATGTACGCCTCGCTCTATAAGCTGCATCAGATCTCGATTTACGGCTATGTTCGTGTCGCATTCGACACCGTCGGCCGCTTCCTGCGCCGCCGCATGGAGCCGCGCGTGAAGCTGCACTGACTCTCGTACCGTCGCGCTGGCCGCTTTTTTCGAACGCCTCGCGTCGCCCAGTTCTTTCTGATTGCCTCGTTTGGGAGAGGGCGATATACTTCGGCGTCTTCGCGAAAAACGCCGCAGAAACGATGCAATCAGAACTGCTCTCGGCCACCATTCTTGCTGATCCTGGTGATCGATCCCTTCGGCAACGTCGCCGCTGGTGGTGAGCGCGCTTGCAGACGATGCCGCGACCGCGGCGCATGCGCGTGGTCCTGCGCGAATGCCTGATCGCCTACGCGCGTGTTGCTGGTGTTCCTGTTCGGCGGGCACGCGTTCCTGGACCTGATGCACCTGTCGGAAACATCGCTGTCGATCGCGGGCGGACTGATCCTGTTTCTGATCGCGCTCAGGATGGTCTTTTCGCATCCCGAAGGCGTCTTCGGTGATACGGTCGGTTCCGAGCCTTTCATCGTGCCGCTGGCGATACCCGCGATTGCCGGGCCGTCCGCGCTGGCGACGGTGGATGCTGATGGGCTCGCGCGATCCGGGGCCAGCTTGGCGTATGGGCGGCCGCGCTGACCGGCGCCATGGTCGTCTCGACGCTGGTGCTGCTCGCCGCCGATCCGCTTGCAGCGGCTGCTGGGCGAGCGCGCGGTGCGCGCCTTCGAGCGGCTCATGGGATTGGTGCTGACCGCGGTTGCGGTGGAGATGTTGCTCGACGGCATCAAAAGCATTGCGACACAGTTTCGCGGCTAGTTCGAAGGGACGAGGTCCGATGACACCTGACGCGCTGCTTTCGGATGACCGAGTCGTCATCCGCGCGTGTGGGATTGGCCGGTTCGCATCGTGCACTGGGCCATGGTGCTGTTGCTCATCGCGCTGCTGACCACCGCCAAAGTCGGCGGCAACGCCATGGCGTGGCATATGCGCGCCGGCGAGGCGATGCTGGCGCTGGTGCTGTTTCGCATCATCTGGGGCTTCGCGGGGTCGCGCTACGCCCGGTTCGCGAGCTTCGTGCGCGGTCCACGCGCGGTCTTTGCCTATGCGGCGCTCGATGTTCCAGCCGCCGCACTGAGCCCCACGTCGGGCATAATCCGCTCGGTGGATGGATGGTCATCGCGTTGTTGCTCGCGTTGCCGTTCCAGACAGGAGCGGGACTCTTTACCAACGACGACGTCTGACCGAGGGACGCTGGCGCGGCTGATCAGCAAGGATCCTCCGATACGATCGGCAGCTTCTCACCGCCGGAATGCGTGGATCGTCGCTCGCCCTGGTCATCGCTCATATCGGTGCGGTGCTGTTCCATCTCTTTGGGCTGAAGGAAAACCTCATCAAGCCGATGCTCGACGGCACCAAGACGCTCCATGCCGCTCCTGCAATGGCGGGCGGAGGGAGCGCAACAGCGCCAAAGCCGCGATCTGGTTCGCGGCGTGCGCTGCGGCGGTATGGTGGCTCGTGAGCCACCGCTAAGAGCGGCGCGAGGTCGATCGCCGAGGTCACTTGGCGCGGAAATCGTCGCGGCAATTGCCGCAGGCCTTGCCAGTGGCGCCGACCCGTGCCTTTGAACGCGGCTTCGTCGCCGGTCTTCGCGACCGTCTCGAGCTTGGCCGTTTCGATCATCAGCTTTTCCTGGAGCTCTTTGAACTTCGCCGGTTCTTTCCAGACCTCGGGCTTAGCCCTGGTCGGCGCGCCCTGATCCGATCCGGCAATGAAACCTTCCCACGGCAGCTTCGACACACTTCGGCCACGTAGGACGCGCGCTTGATGACCTCGTCCTTGTTATACGGTCTGTCACCCTTTGGCCATCGCGGCCAGCATGCCGAAGTGCCAATTCATGGTGGTCAGCGCCCCTTGGCGGTACTTGATCGCGCGATCGGGCTTGATGTCCTGGGCATAAGCGATCGCCACGGCGCCGGCCAGCAGTGTGGCCAGGAATCCAGTCAGAGCTTCACGCATCAACGTCCTCCAATGGTGTGAATCGAAAATGAGGGTACGACAGTCGGTTCGCCGTCAAGCTTGCAGCGAATCGCACCGGGGCCATTGAACCCGATCGGCCGCGCAACGGCAAGTCAGCAGCGCATAGCAGGTAAACGCCGGTTTTATTCCTTCCGTCACTCAAGCCGGACGCAGCCAGGCCGTTTTCGCGCCGCACCGCACCCAATCGCTCGAGCTCCTCGAGCAAGCATTTCGGCAAGCGCCGCCGCGGGGAGTTGGAAGAAGCGCTGGTTGAACTCGCGATAGATATCGATGCGATCGATATACGCCGGCAGCTCGGCGGCGGCGAGCCGCTGCTTGTCCAGTAGCGCGAACGTGAGAACGGCCTTGAGCGCATGTCGCGCCACGCGCAGGGTATCGGCCTCGAACGCCGCGGTTCGCCGAAACGCGCGCTCGAGGGCAGGGGCGACATCGACGAAAGGCTCCCCGTGGCCGGGGATCACCGTGCGGATGTCCAGTCGCGCGAGCATCTCGAGCGTCGCCCGCGTGGCGGGCAGCGCGCGCGGATCGATTTCGAGCGGCATGACGAAACCGTAGCCGTTGTGCCACAACGCGTCTCCCGAGATCAGAATCCGGTGCTCGGGGTTGTAGAAGACGAGCGCGCCCATATCGTGACCCGGCGCGGCCAGCGCGCGCCACTCCAGATCGCCCCAGACGTGCGTTTCTCCGGGCGTGATGATTTCGTCGTAGTGAAACCGCTCCGCGCGATGGTCGCAATAGCCGAGCAGAAGCGCTTTCTCGTCCCAGGCATCGATCAGCGGCGCCTCTCCTGCCGGCAGCATCACCGGACAGCGATAGCGCGCCTGAATCGCCGCGTTGCCGCCCATGTGGTCGCTGTGGCAGTGGGTGTTGACGAGTTTTGCCAGCGGCGCGCTGGCGATCCCTTGCGGCGTCGCGAGCAGCGCCAGCGTCATCGGCACGTGCCGGACGTACCCGAGTCGATCAGGATATTTCCGCCTCGTCCCTTGAGCAGCACGTTGTTCGACGACAGCCAGTCGCGGATGAAGACGATGCAGCTGAGGTGGCAGCGCCGCTGGCGCTGCACTCTGTCGATTTCATGTCAGGCGTCCGAGAAAGGCTTCGACCAAAGCGACGCGCTCCTCGAGCGCGTCGGTGCCGCACGCTCGATTCTGATCCGATCCGGACCGGCGAAGCGATAGCGCCCGTCCTGTTGAACCAGCGCGATCAGCTTGCCCGGATCGAAGGGACGGATCGGGCCCGAACTGGACCTGCGTGCGCTCGGGTCCGGCGTCGACCTTGACCACCCCGAGCGGCCGCGCGACCAGCCGCAGCCGGTGGCAGGCGAGGAGCGCCTGCGTTTGCTCCGGCGGCAGCCCGAAGCGATCGATCAGTTCCTCCTGCATTTCGGTCAGCGCGGCTGCGCGCTGTCGCAGTTGGCGAGTCGCTTGTACAACACCAGGCGCTCATGCACGTCGCTGCAGTATGTCTCGGGAAGCAGCGCCGGAACATGCAGATTGATTTCGGTGGTGACGCCGAGCGGATCGATCAGGTTCGGTTCCCGGCCTGACTTCAGCGCATCGACCGCGGCCTTGAGCATATCGGCGTAGAGCTGGAAACCGACCTGCTGCATCTCGCCCGACTGCTCTTCGCCCAGCACCTCACCCGCGCCGCGTATCTCGAGATCGTGCATCGCGAGGTAGAAGCCCGATCCCAGCTCCTCCATCAACTGAATTGCCTCGAGGCGCTTCTTGGCCTGCAACGAGAGCGCCTCTTCGGGCGGCGTCAGCAAATACGCGTACGCCTGGTGGTGCGAACGTCCGACGCGGCCCCTGCAACTGATGAAGCTGCGCGAGGCCGAAGCGATCGGCGCGGTGGATGATGATGGTGTTCGCGGTCGGCACGTCGATGCCGCTCTCGATGATGGTCGAGCAGAGCAGAAGATTGCAGCGCTGCTGATAGAAGTCGCGCATCACGCGCTCCAGCTCGCGTTCGGGCATCTGGCCATGGGCGATCCCTATGCGCGCCTCCGGGCACCAGCGCAGCGAGCTTTTCGCCCATGGTCACGATGGTGTCGATGTCGTTGTGCAGAAAATAGATCTGGCCGCCGCGCTTGAGCTCGCGCAAGCAGGCCTCGCGCACGATGCCGGAAGAGTATTGTGCGACGAAGGTCTTGATCGCCAGGCGCCGCTCCGGCGCGGTAGCGATGACCGAAAAATCGCGCAGGCCCTCGAGCGACAGGGCCAGCGTTCGCGGGATCGGCGTCGCGGTGAGCGTGAGCACGTCGACTTCGGCGCGAAGCCGCTTCAGGCGCTCCTTCTGGCGAACGCCGAAGCGGTGCTCCTCGTCGATGATAACGAGCCCCAGCTGCTGGAATTTGACGTCCGGCTGAATGAGCTTGTGCGTTCCGATGACGAGGTCGATGCGTCCCGAGGCAAGTCCCTCGAGCACTGTCTTAACCTCGGCGGTGGAGCGAAACCGCGACAGCTCCGCAGAGCTTGACGGGCAGATCGGCGAAACGATCGGAAAAGGTCTGGAAGTGCTGTTCGACCAGCAAGGTCGTCGGAACGAGGAGCTGCGACCTGCTTTGCCGTCCGCCACCGCAACGAATGCGGCACGCAGCGCTACCTCGGTCTTTGCCGAAGCCCACGTCGCCGCACACCAGCCTGTCCATGGGCTTGCCGGAGACGAGGTCACCGATCACGGCTTTCGATCGCGGCCGCCTGGTCGGGCGTCTCCTCGAAACCGAAACTGGCGGCGAAGGCTTCGTAATCGTGCACGTCGAACTTGAAGGCGTGTCCCTGCGCGCTGCGCGCGCTGCGCGTACAGGTTGAGGCAGCTCCGCCGCGGTATCGTGCGCTCGCAGCGCGGCCTTCTTTGCCTTGGCCCATTGCCCGCTTCCCAGCTCGTGCAAGGGCGCGGCTTCGGGCGAGGCTCCGCTGTAGCGGCCGATCAGGTGCAGGCTCGACACCGGAACGTAGAGCTGGGCGTCGTTGGCGTAGAGCAGATGCAGGAACTCGTTGGCACCGTCGCCGAGATCGAGCGTGGTAAGCCCCAGGTAGCGACCGATGCCGTGCTGTTCGTGCACGACAGGATCGCCGATACGGACTTCTGACAGATCGCGCAGCATTGCGTCGACGTTGCTCCGGCGTCCTTCTCGTTTGCCTGGCCGCCGCGCGACATCGGCGTAAAGCTCGGCTTCGGTGACCAGCGCGAGATTTGCCTCGGGCCAGACAAAGCCACGATGCAGCGGGCCGACCGCCAGCGCCGGGCTCGCGTCGCTGCCGAGAAACGCGGCCCAGTCTTCGACCAGCGATGGTTTGAATCCGTATTCGGCGAAATATTGCTGCATCGTTTCGCGGCGGCCGAGACTCTCGGCAACGATGAGCACACGCTCGCGCGTTGCCGTGGCGAAACGTTTCAATGACAACAGCGGGTCGGCCGCGCGACGGTCGACCTGAACCGATGGCAGAGACTGCGTCGCCGTCCTGGAGCGCTCGCCGTCCGATGCCGGATCCGCGTGCTCCGTCGGCACGTTAATCCGGCCGAACGACTTCAGCAGGCCGTTGAACTCGTCCTCGGGCATAAACAGCGCGTGGCGGCGGGAGCAGTGGCCGCGCCTTGTCGCCCCGCAGAAGTCGATAGCGCGACTCGGTGTCCTGCCAGAAGTGCGCTATGGCCGCGGGAACGTCGCCGTGGAGCATGACGACGGAGTTCAGCGGCGAGATAGTCGGCAAGCGTCGCGGTCGCCTCGAAAAACAGCGGCAGGTAGTATTCGATTCCCGCCGGGATGACGCCATTGGAAATATCCTTGTACAGCGGAGAGCGCGACGGGTCGCCTTCGAACACTTCGCGAAAGCGGCTGCGAAAGCGCGACGTCCCGCGTCGTCGAGCGGAAATTCGCGTGCCGGCAGCAGTCGCACCGTAGTCACGGGATATACCGTGCGCTGGGTGTCGACGTCGAAAGTCCGGATCGATTCGATCTCCTCATCGAAGAGGTCGATGCGATACGGCAGCGGGCTTCCCATCGGGTACAGATCGATCAGTCCGCCGCGAATGCTGAATTCGCCGGGCGACACCACCTGCGTCACGTTTTGATAGCCGGCGAGCTGCAAGCTGCGCGCGCAAGGCGTCGACGTCGAGGTCTTCTCCCTGCGCGAGAAAGAAGGTGAATCCGGCGAGGTAGGAAGGTGGCGCGATTCGATAGAGCGCGGTCGTCGCGGCGACCAGAAGCACGTCGCATTCGCCGCGCGATACCTTGTAGAGGGTAGCCAGTCGTTCCGACACCAGATCCTGGTGCGGCGAGAAATGATCGTATGGGAGCGTCTCCCAATCCGGCAGCGCCGCGATGCGCAGTGCCGGTGCAAACCAAGCGATTTCGTCAGCGAGCCGCTGCGCCGCCGCGGCCTCGGCGCACACGATGGCGACGATTCGCCCCTTCCTTCGCCGCGCCGGTTGCAAGCTGCGCGAGCGCGAGGGCGTCGGCCGATCCGGCGAGCGGAGGCACCGAGGCCTTGCGGCCCGCGTCGGGCGGGGACGGCAACAGTCGCGGCAGCGCAGCCGCCAGGGCATCGAGCGGAGGGACGACGGAGGACAACGGTGGCTGGCCGACGACCGGCGCAAAAAGAGGAATTATACGGCGTCGCGCGTGTCGGATCGCGCCGCGATCAAGGGCGCAACAAACCGTCACATCTGCGCTGCGCTCGGTGGCGGAGGTCGCGCTCGGTTGTCGATGTTATCGAGCCTCGACTCAGGCTTTCACGCGTCCATATTGGTCGTCAAAGCGCACGATGTCGTCTTCCCCGACGTAATCTCCGCACTGAACCTCGATCATCACCAGCGGTTCCGTGCCGGCATTTTCCAGCCGGTGCTTTGTTTTCAGCGGGATGAAAGTCGATTCGTTGACGTGCAAGCGGATAGACGCGATCGCCGTTGGTGACGCGCGCCTCGCCGCTGACGACCACCCAATGTTCGCTGCGATGAGCGTGCATCTGCAGGCGACAGCATGCCACCGGACTTGACTTCGATGCGCTTGATCTTGAATCCCGGCCCTTCCTGCAGCACGGTAAACGCGCCCCAGGGCCGCGCCACCGTACGATGCAGCTGTATGCGTCGTGCCCGCGGGCCTTCAATTCGACGACGACTTCGCGGACGCGTTGCAAATGGTCGCGGTGCGCCACCAGTACCGCGTCCGGTGTCTCGACGATGACCAGATTCTCGACGCCGACGGTGGCGACCACGCGATCTTCGGCGTGGACGAATGATGTCGCGGGTCGCTATCGCCACCCGCACGCCCTGTCCGCGATTGCCGTCGACATCGGGCTCGACCAGCGCCGAGACCGCCTGCCACGACCCGACATCGCTCCAATCGAAAGCGCCGCGAACGACGGCCACGTTGCTGGCCTTTTCCATGACGCGCATAATCGATCGAGATATCGGGCACCGCGGCGAAGAGCACGGGTCGATCTCGATCATCGCCGAATTCGCCTGCGTCCTCAGCGCCTCGCCAAACGCGCCGCACCGAATCGAGAACGTCCGGCGAATGTTTCGCGTATGCTTCGAGAATCGCGGGGGTGAAGCAGAACATCCCGGAATTCCAGAGATGTTGGCCGGTAGCGACGTAGTCGGATGCGTCGGCCAGCGGCGGCTTTCTCGATAAAGCGGTCGACACGGAACGTATTGGCGACATCGAGCGCCTCGCCGAACTGAATATAGCCGTAGCCGGTCTCCGGACGCGTTGGAACGATGCCGAACGTCGGCGAGCCATCCCTTGCGCGCGCGAGCGACGCGCAGCGTTCGACCGCGGCCGCAAAGCCGGCGGCGTCGCGAATCAGGTGATCCGGCGGGCAGCACCAGCAGCGTCGAGTCGGCGCCACTGGTCGCTTCCGCGCACATCGCGGCTAGCGCCACTGCCGCCGCCGTATTGCGGCCGAACGGCTCCAGCAGATGAACGACCGCGGCGGCGGGACTCCCGCGCCGGCATAGACATCCTTGGTAGGAAGCAATAGTCGCGATTGGTGATCGTGATCAACCCAGCGACACTGGGCAAAGCGATCGCCCGCAGTGACCGTCTTGGCGAGCAGCGTCTCGCCGTCCGGAAGCGGCATGAGAAGGCTTCGGCGCTGACTCGCGCGACAACGGCCATAGTCGTGTACCGGCACCGCCGGAAAGTATGATAGGAACGCGAGTGGCCACGGAGAGAATCCTCGCGCGAAATCGAAGGTCGTGCGAAGAGCACGAATTGTACCCGAACACCGCCATCGTATTGACGGACGGACGGCGCGTCGATACCGTATCGGCAATCCCCTGAATTCGATTCGGCTCCCGCGTGAAAGCGCTCGATGGCATCATCGGCAACCGCTGAAATGCAGCCCACATCTCCGGCGTTTGCCCGTGCTGGCAACCCCGTTTGACGATGCGATGGCGAGCCTGATGCGCGGCGGACTCGCGCGTATCGCGGAGTTTGCGTGATTTGCTGTGGCGCAGATGCGCTCGTCTATCCCGGCGTGGCCAGCGAAGTCGAGCAGTTGACCGCTTCCGAGCGCAATCGGCTCGCTCGACGTGTTGGCGACGGCGGTGCACGGCCGTGTCCCATTGATAGTCGGGGCAAGCTGATGCAGCAGCTGCCGGCGACGATAGCTATCGCAGATAGCAGCGGCTCGCTCGGCTGGCGCCGCGGCAGCGATGGTCATGGCGCCCGCGCGACTCGCAGGAGACACTGCCGCACTGATCGCGCTACTATCGCTCGCTCGGCGCGTCGGCCGATGTGCCGATCATGCTGCAAAATGCCCCGCCACCAGCAGGCGCAGGTTTCGACATGAGCGCGATTGCGCCGCGTTGTCGCCGAAGTTCCCGCGGTTCGCTACGTGAAGGGAAGAGACCATGCCGTGCGGCCAGCGCAATCTCGACGCTGCTCGCGGCGCTTGAAATCCGCGACGCGCCTCACTTCATCGGTGTCCTGGCGGTGCGGGTGATCGCTATATCCTCGACGAGCTGCACGCGCGGTGCGCTGGGGACGATGCCCGGCGTGCCGAGCTGACCGACATCCATGTCGCGATGGTGGCGGCCTGGCGCACCGGCAACAGAAGCTTCGCGCGCACCTTGTACAACCGCTCGCTTGCCGTTGCTCAATTTCCAGGCGGTGTTCCGCTGGGCGATGACCAGGGAAGTGCTGAAGAGGCGCGGCAGTCATCGAAGGCGCGCACATGCGAGCGCCCGGGACCCCGACTCGATCGGCAGGACTCAGGCGAGCTCGGCATCATGCTGGCCGAAATCGGCGACTTGCTCGCCGACTTGTCGGCTCATGGCGAAGGCCGGATTCCGCTGACAAACACCGCTGGCGATCAGGAGGAGGCAAGGTGAGAACGTTGAGGCGAATCATTGCAATGCTGGCGACGATTCTGCGCTCTGTTGCACCGGCGCCCGTGCCGGCGCAGGGCATGACGCTGGATTTCCCGAGCTGGCAGGCCGAGGAGCCCGGATTTGCGGAATGGTGGAAGGGCTGATCAGCGACTACGAGGCCAAGCATCCGGGCGTGAAAGTGAGGCTCGTATTCGATTCCATTCGCGAATTACGTCAATCAGCTCACCGTGCGCTTCGCCGGCCAGAACCCGCCCGATATCGTGCATCTGCCGACGCGAAATTTCGCGCAGCTTCGCGAGCCAGCAATGGCTGGAGCCGATCGACGATCTTGCTCAAGGCGAGCGACATTCGCGTCCAAATGGTCGAAGATGCAGAGCGGAGATGAGCTGGAACGGCAAGACCTACGGCGTGCTCCTTCTGCCCTACGGCAACCTGCTTCTACTACAACGAGAAGCTGCTCCAGGACGCAGGCGTGAAGACGCCGACCACGCCGGCGGAATGGCTCGACGCGATGGCCAGAAACGACCAACCGCGACAAGGGCCAGTTCGGGCTGGTGACGACCACCGCCGAACACCCGAACATGTTCATCGACGCCGCAACCTGGGTGCTCGGCGAGAAGCAGGATCTGGCTCAAGGGCAACAAGTACAACTTCACCGATCCCGGCGTTGTCGCGGCCATGGATCAGTTCCGCAAATCGCTGACCTATGCGCCGCCGGGCACCAACTCGGCAGTGGCGCGGCAGCTTTTCATCGACGGCAAGGCGGCGTTCCTGCGCGACGGGCCGTGGGTGTGGGCGACACCTGCAGAAAGCGAAACCGGAGACGCGGCCGCTCGCTCAAGATGACTCAGCTTCCGTTTCCGGTGATCACCGGCGGGGCGAGCAACAGCCTGCACATTCCGGCCAAGCTCGATGCCCAGAAGAAGAAGCTGGTATGGGAATTCATCGTCCTCGCGGCCACGCCCGCGTGGCAGGAGAAATACGTGCAGCTGACCGGCTCGCCGGCGGGACGCGTCGGCATGATCAGCGCCGAGCAGGCGAAAAGAGATCCGCACTCTCAGCGCGCGATCACGCAGGCCGCGGAGAAGGCGGAGAACCTGTTCCCGACGCAGTCCGCGCTGCGCGAGAACTACAACGAATTCGCGACCCTGTTCAGCCGCGCGGTGGTGCGCATGCAGTCGTCGTCGCAGCCCACCGACGCGCGATCCTCGCCAATCTGCAGAAGGAATTGACCGCCGCCATCCCGCTGCCATGATCGGGCGCTCGCGCTGGGTCGGCTACGCGCTGCTTTCGCCGGCGCTGCGTCGCGGTCGGCTTCCTGATTCTGTTATCCGCTGTACCTGGTCGTCGCGACCAGCTTCCGGCAGGGCAAGACGCTCGAACGTGCTCCGCCTCTCGAGCTGCCTGTCCGGAGCTCGGCGAACTATCGCGACCATACTCGCCAGCGATGCGACGTGGCACAGCGTCGGGCGTGACGCGTCGTCTATCTCGTTGGAACCATCGGCCGGCGTTCGCTGATCGGGCCTGGTGCTGCGCTGCTGCCTCAACCGCGCATTTCCCGGACGGCGGCTGGCTGCGCAGCTTCATCCTGCTGCCGTGGGCCGTTCCGGGCGTCATCGTGAGCATCGTGTTTCTGTGGCTGCTCGACGGCTCGTTCGGCGTCGTCAACGCGCTGCTGCGGCAGGCGGATGGCTCGCCACCGACCTGGCCTGGTTCTGCCAACGACGACACCGCGCTGGCGGCGGTCATCGTGCCGACCGTGTGGAAAGCGTATCCGTTTTTTACGCTGACGCTGCTCGCTGCGCTGCAGGCGATCCCGGCGAGCCTGTACGAAGCGGCACGCGTCGACGGTGCGACATCTGGCAGCGCTTTCCGCTACATCACCTGGCCGGGGATCCGCGCCGTCGGCGGCGCTGCGCCGCGATCCTGAACACGCTCTGGGCGCTGCGCGAATTCGACATCATCTATCTGACCACCGGCGGCGGTCCGGATCGTGCCACCGAGACGCTTGCGGTGCGCATCTACCAGGAAGCGTTCGCGTTCTTTCGCATGGGTACGGCGTCGGCGCTGGGCGTGCTGACCATGCACGATGGCCGTGCTGCTCGGTGCTGACGTCGATGCGCACGCTGCGGCGGAGTATTTCTGAGTGAGCTCGTCTCTGACGTGCCGTCGCCCCCGCTGCAAGAGCGGAATCCAGTGTTCTTCATGAGCCGATCGCGTCATGGCGGCTCGCGCTTGCCGCCGCTTGTCGCTGCGATCGTGCTCTTCCCGATCTACTGGATGCTGCTGACGTCGATCGCTGCCGAGCGAAGCTCGACGCGCTCGCGCGATCCAGTGCTCCTGCTGCCGAGACTCGTCGCGCTGTCAGCTTCGACTGCGTTCGCGCGCGGTCCTCGCGCGCAAACCGGTGCTGACCTGGCTCGCCAACAGCGCCATCGTCACGCTGGGCGCGACGTTCATCAGCCTGATCGATCGCGACGCTCGCCGGCTACAGCCTGTCGCGCTTCAGAACCGCGCGCAGCAGGGCGCGGGCTTCGCGCTGCTGGTGTCCAAGATGCTGCCGCCCGAGCCTGATCGTGATTCCGTTCTTCATCGGCTTTTCGACCTTCGGCCTGATCGACAGCCGCTGGGGCCTCGATCGTCGGCCAACGCGGCGGTCGGCGTGCCGTTCGCGACGTGGCTGATGAAAGGGTTTTTCGACGGCATTCCGCGCGAGATCGAGCTGGCGGCGATGCTCGACGGCTGCCGCACGGCGCGCAGGCGGTATGGTACGTCGTGCTGCCGCTGGCTGCGCCAGGGCTGGCGGCGTGCGCGCATCTATCTCGCCATCGTCACCTGGTCGGACTTCGTCTTCGCACGCACGCTGCGTCACCAGCCCCGACCTCTGGGTGCTGACGGTCGGCATGCAATCGTTCCTCGGCGAATATCTGGTCGACTGGTCGAGCCTGATGGCGGTGGGCGCGCTGTCGCTCGCGCCGGTGTTCGTGCTGTTTCTTCTGCTCGAGCCGTTCCTGGTGAGCGGCGATGACGCAGCGGCGCGGTGGCGAACTGATGGCTGGCGACGATCCGTTCGGTGGAAACAATTGTCGTCAGCTCTGCCGCGCGAGATTCCGTATCTCGGGCCCTCTGGGCCGAAGGCGAGCGCGTCAACGAGCGCGGCTATTTCGTTCGCCGCGGCAATCGGACGATCTATCCCACCACCGATCGCTCGGCGATCGTCAAGATCATCGCGAACGACGGCACGGTCGGCTGGGGCGAGACGTATGGCATCGTCGCGCCGCAGGCAGTGCTGTGGCCATCATCTCCGATGTGCTGGCGCCGCTGCTGGTGGGGCGCGAGCCCGTCGATATTCCGGCGATCTGGGACGAGCTTTACGCGCTGATGCGGGTGCGCGGGCACTGGAGCGGCTTTTCACCGACGCGCTTGCCGCGTGTCGACATCGCGTTGTGGGATCTCGCAGGCAAGCTTGCGCGGACGATCGGTGGCCGATATGCTCGGCGGCGCGCGCCGGCGACCGCATTCCGGCGTACGCGTCGGGTCTCCACGCGCGACGTTGCGCCGAGCGCGTCGCCCTGGCGCAGGAGCTGGTGGCGCTAGGGTTTCGCGGCATCAAGTTTGCCGCCGGTAATTCACAGCAGAGCGCACAGCAAGGCTCGCATCAGAGCGTCGTCGACGAAATGCGCGCGCTGCGTCGCGCGCTGGGCGATGAAATCGAAATCATGGTCGATCTGCACTGGAAATACGCGCCGACCGAAGCGATCACGCTTATCCGCGCGCTGGAGCCGTACCGCCCGTACTTCGCCGAAGCGCCCTGCGCGCCGGAAGATATCGATGGCCAGGCTGACGTCGCCGCCAACGTTAACGTACCGCCATCGCCGGCGGCGAAGAATGGAGCACGCTTTTTCCAGGTGACGGCCGCGTCTCGCGCATCGCTGTGTCGCGCATCGTCCAGCCGGAGGTCGCGCACACCGGGCTTTCGCAATTCGTGGCCATCGGCAAGCACGCAGCCGCGCAAGGCGTGCGCGTCGATTCCGCATGCGACGATCGGCGTCGGCATTTTTCATGCGGCGAGCCTGCTCGGCGCCGCAAGCCTGGCCGACGTTCCGTTTCACGAGCATCAGCATTCGATGTTCGACGCCAATCTGCGCTTTGTCGGAGACGCAGATGCGCTGCGTCGATGGGCACTTCGAGCTGCCTGCGTGGCCCGGGGCTCGGCGGTCGAACCGAAGGCCGAGCTCTGGACGCATATCGTCATGTGGTTCTGAAGCGCTCTTGCGCGTGGCGTACGTCGCCCCAACGTATGATCTGTGCGTCAACCTGCGCGCAGGCAAGTGACGCCGCTGCGGTGGTATAATTGACACTCCAGCGCGAGCCACGGAATGTAGGCGAGCAGCAGGACCGGTTACCGGGGGCGACCTGGTTTCGACGGGGACTGTGAAGCAGCGCGGGGCATGCCAAGGTGCAGAACCTTGTGAATCCTCTGCAATCGCAAACTTAACTGCGAACGACGAAAACTACGCTCTGGCGGCTTAACCCCGCCGGACCTCGCACCGGGCGGCGCTCAGCTCGGGTGATGGTAACTGTCACAGCGAGGACATTTCGAGCGATCGCGTGCGTCCGGGTCACTTGGGCGACACGCTAAATCTAGGTGACTGGCACCGGCGTCGCCTGCCCGTCAGTGGCGCCGGGGCGAGAGCACAATGACGTGGCTAAGCATGTAGTCCTGACTGTGTAGCGTTTTCGGACGCGGGTTCGATTAGTAAGATGGTCGCCTCTGCCCGCAAGGGCAGAGTGAAAACGGGGCTCACATCGGCGAACTCTGCAACCGCACGGCGGAGTGCGAATGCTGCACGGAATGGCAACGCCGAGGGTAGGAAGAGGGCAAACCTCAGGCCTGCCCTGTAGAGACTCATAGACCGGCTGAGTGCGCTGCGAGCGCAGCGGAGCCGGCACTAGGATCCGTCCGGAACGATGCGACGGATAACACGCCCCGCATCCTGCATGCAGGATGAAGGCATAGATCCAGCCCGTCTCGAAAGAGATGGATCAGCTGTCCCGCCGCCTCCACCATCACACGCCGCCCGGGCGACCGGGCGGCGTTTTTTGCCGGCCGATATGCGCGCGCTCCATGCGTTCACTCTGCTGCGGCGGTACGGAGCGACTTGACCCCGTTCCTTGCAACTCAACCGGTGGCCCTGCCGCGCATATCGCGTTGGTCGCGGTCGGCGATCGAGCTTCGCCAACGGCGCCGATCCAGCCCTCGCATGCATTGCGTCCCGGGCGGCGTCGCCAAATATTCAAGAGTCCCTTGCACTTCGCATAGAAGTGAAAAAATCGAAGTACTCTTTCGGCACTCCGATGATCCAGGCGGCAGCTGCTGCAAATGAGTTTGTCGTCCGACATGCCGCGGTCTGTCAGCGTCACAGCTCCCCATACCTTGACCTGTAGCGACGTGGCAAGCGGAAGCCGCGGTCCGAGACGATTGCATCCAGGAGATCACCTTCAAGGCGCCAGGTAACTCGGCACAGACCCATAGTTAAATGGACATGGCAGGGGCGAGATGAAATCGACATGGCCATTGGACCCACGCTTCAAAAAAGCTGCCTCGCCGGAACCTCGATCACAACCTCGACCTCGGGTGGTCCGGGTGAGGTTTGGGGGCATTGAGTCGCGTGCGATTTTCGTTAGTCATGCCGCGGGCTCAGTGTCCTATCAGTTGGCGGTGGATGAGGCATAAATCGTGGTCCGATGCTGGCGGTGCGTTAATCTGATGCCAGATGCGCGCGCCTGTGCAAGGAGTTTGCATCCGCGAGCTCTCTCTACGCAACTCCCGCTGACTGCCGGATGGCTTGGCCCCTACGGTGACCACACCAAAGCCGAGCTCGTTCTGGCTGCGCGCCTACCTGCTAACATGCAGATCTGGTAACTCGGCGGTCCGCCGACACTTCTCGGTCAAGGACTTGGTGACTATAACGCAATGTGCTTGCGCATCCTTGACTCGCGGCGACGCGCCGTATCAACATCGACCAGTGGGCCTGGCGTGTGTGGCCGGTCTTCGTGTTGGCCATCGTCGTCACGGTAAGCGGCTGCGCTTCAATCTCGGGTGGCGTGCTCCGCGATTCTCGTGGAGCAGTTCAACGAAACGGCACAAACGACCAACCGCGGAACAGCTCCTGCATAACATCGTGCGCCTGCGCTTTCGCGGCAGTTCGACTTACTTTCTTGAGATCAGCACTATTTCGACGAGCGCCACATGGCCGGGAGTCTCGCCCTAGCCGGCAACACGGCGTCCCCGGCCGTCGGACTAAGCCCAAACCTCGTCATCAGTCCAAGCCTTAGCTATCTTCGCAGACGCCGTCGTATGTCTTTCAGCCCTTGACCGGCGAAGAAGCTCGGACGCCAGTTGTTGCGTCCGTGAGAGTGCGCACGCTGGCCTTGCTGCGCACCGCAGGCTGGGACCTTCGCGAAATCCTGCTGGTGCTCGTCGACAGCATCAATGGGATTTCCAACGCGCCGGCGGCCATCCAGTTCGCCCCGGAGACCGTGCCGGAAAAACATGGAGTTCCGGCATGTTGTCGGGCTGCTCAACCGATTGGAGAGTCGGGGTCTCATCCAGCTCGGCCTCGATTCTGGAGTCGCACTGCAGGATGCGCGCGGGGACATCGCGTTATCGCTACAGATTGATCGAGCGGCGGCGTCGACTCCGGAGGGTCAAAAGCTGATTAACAAGTTGGCGCTCGACCCAACCGAACCCTGACCTACCGTCTGGCGGCAGCGGCTTCCGGGGGTGGCGGCAAAAACATTGCTGTCAAGCCACGCTCTATTCTGGCAGCGATGCGATATCTCAGCAAGGGAATCGATGTTCCCAATGTCGATGTGCGCGGAGGTTCAGTTCCCGCACCCGTGACGCCGGTTCCGAGTTTGTAGTGGGCTACGCTGATGAGCGATGCTGTGCACATCGCGTCCAGTGAAACCCTGGCCGGCGAGCTGCATACGTTCGCGCGTTCCATAATGGCCATTGGTTCTATATCGCACAACCGCCGACCTGGTGTCAGAAGCAGTCGTTTGCGCTTCTTGAAACGGCGTTTGCACTTCAGGCTGCTGAAGTCCCTCCAATATCAACTATCTTGACCTTGCCCATCTCGCGATAGCCCGGATGGCAGGCCGCGGGGGATGGCCGTCATCGACGAATAGCATTGGCCACGCGGCGGTGATCGCCAGGACCGCCCTTGGCTTACCCGTCGGTCGAATGATCGGGCAGGTGTACGCCAAATTCATCAGCCTCATAGGCGAGCTCGAAGCAGTCCTCGCTATCGACCGGACACAGAAACGTCGGCAGCAACGTTTCCTGGATGTCTCTACGCTTGATCGGGTCCTTCGGCTGCATACTTCTCCGTCGGGGGAACAGGGCAGACGATTGCTCGCGTAGCAGGCTTGAATAGCGGGCTAAGCGACGTTCCATGATGCAAACAATACCCGACCAATATGACCGCGATTTGACGACCTTCAAACCTGGCGGTGCAGCCTCCGATCGATCTGCAGCAGCAGCGTGCTGACAGCGGCCGCGAACACGACGATCAGCAGCGTCACCGACATGACGAGCTCGATGTTGTGCAGGCCGATGCCGTTCATCAGCGAGGTAGCCTAAGCCTCGCTGGGACGCGAACATCTCGGCAAGCAGCGACCCGATCAGGGTGAGCGAGAAGCCGACGCGCAAGCCGGTGAAGATCTCGGGTATCGCCGCCGGAAACAGGATCCAGCGCACCATCTGCGGCCGCGAGAGCTTCAGCACATGGCCGGTCTTGAGCAGAATCGGCTTGGTGTTGCGCACCGCGCCCAGCGTGAACAGGATGATCGGGATGGTGCCATGCAGCACACCGAAGGCAACCTTGGCGGACAGGCCGAGCCCGAACGCCAGAAGCAGGATCGGGTACAGCGTGAGCTTGGGAATGGCGTACACGGTCACGATCATCGGCTCGAGAGCGTCGCCGGAGAGCCGATCGAAGCCGAGCCAGAAGCCCACCAACAGTCCGATCACCACCGACAACACGAAGGCGATGGCGAACGCACGCATGGTATCGAAGAGGTGCATCCTGAAATTCTCGCCCGTCACAAGATTCGCCGTGTAGCGCAGCGTCGCAGAGCGGCGAGGACAACGCGGCATCGCCCACCGCCCAGAACATCGCCTGCCAGAGCGCGAACAGCGCTGCGATGAGCAGCAGCGCGTTACGCCCTCCATGCCGGCGACGTGCACTCATCGCGCGCCTCGCCGCGCAAGCAGTGTCTTCTCCCAGCGCGTCAACACCGTGTTGATCGCGATCGACGCGAGGAGGATCAGGACGATGAGTGGATACATCGTCGCGTTGTCGAAGCTGTTGTACGCAAAGTTGATCTCGTAGCCGATTCCGCCGCGCGAGAGGATGAATTCGGAGCCGATGATGCCGATGAAAGCGTACGCGACCGCGAGCTTCACGCCCGTGAGAATGTACGGCGCCGCGGCTGGAAGCGTCAGCCGCAGCGCGGTGTCGATGGGAGTAAGGCGCATGATGCGGCCGGTCTTGAGCAGCACCGGTGGGCACGCGGTCGAGCCCGTTCAGCGTATTGACGATCATCGCCACGACCCCGAGCATGAATGCGATCAGGATCTGCGGCAGATCGCCCAGGCCGAAGACGACGATGAAGAACGGATAGAACGCGAAAACCGGCACCGCGTAGTAGGTGGCGAAGAGCGGGTCCAGCGTATCGCGCAAAGCGCGCAGGCGATGAAGCAGAGCTGCCGCCACGATGCCAACCCCGAGAGCAAGGACCAGCGCGAGTATCGTATTGGTCAGCGTCTTCCAGATGGCGCCGTTCATCCTGCCCGACGCCAGCAGGCGATACAGATCCCTCGCGATCAGGTGCGGCGGCTGCATGGTGATCTTGTCGATGACGCCGGTCATGCAGAAGATCTCGAGCAAGGCGATCGCGCCGGCGATGACCGCGAGCCGATATGAGGAGCAGGCGGTTCATGCGTCCGCAGCACGGTTTCGGCACGGCGCGCCCGATGGTCTTGATCGATTCCTCGCGCAGCGTCTTCCACAGCCGCGCCGTGATCGCCCCGAATTCGCTGCGCTCGACGATGCGGCTGTCGCGCTCGCGCGGCCAGTTCGTCTCCACGACGTCGATCAGGCGTCCGGGCCGCGCCGACATCACGCCGATCCGATCGGCGAGCATCGTTGCTTCATCGAGTGCATGCGTGATCAGGAACACCGTCGCACCGGTCGCGCGCCACATGAGCAGGAGCTCGTCGCCCATCAGCAGGCGGGTCTGCTGGTCGAGCGCACCGAAGGGCTCGTCGAGCAGGATGAGCCGCGGCTGCATCACCAGCGTCCTGGCTATGCACACGCGCTGGCGCATGCCGCCGGAAAGTTGAGCGGGATAGCTCGTCGCGAAATCCGAGAGCCCGACCAGCCGCAACACGTCGGTTACGCGCGCGTCGCGCTCATCCTTGGCAAGCTTGGAGCGGCGCAGACCGAACGCTATGTTCTCGGTGACGTTGAGCCACGGCAATGAGGCGTCTTCCTGGAACACCACGCCGATGCTGTCGGGCGCTTCGCCGGCGATGGTCCGCCCCTCGAACTCGACGCTGCCCTGCGTTGCCGGAGTCAAGCCGGCGATAATCTCGAGCAGCGTCGATTTGCCGCAGCCCGAAGGTCCGACCACGGCGAAGAATTCACCGCGCCGCAACTCGAGGTCGATCGGCCCGAGCGCGTGCAGCGCGGCCGTCGTCGGACTCGCCGGAAACGTCTTGCCGACGTTGGAGAGCGCGACCTGGGCGGTCACGACGCGCCCCGAGTCACACGCGCTATCTCAACGCCTTCAGATCGTCCGGCAGGAAGCGCGTATCGATGATCTTGCTGTAATCGACCTCGCCGGTGATGGCGCCAACCGACCGTTGCGCCTCGATCATGCGCTTCAAGCCCTCCAGGTGGATCTCGCCCTCGCCCCAGTAAGGCACGCCCTTGGTCATGCTCGTGGTGAGGTTGCGCACCGCGCTTCGGGCCACTGCGGGCTCGATGTTGTATTGCTTGGCGACGATCTCCGCGGCCTCGTCCGGGTGCTCGCGCATGAAAATGACCGCCTTGCGCCGCGCGCGAATGACGGCGCGAATGAAGTCGCCGCGCTTCTCGGCCATCTCGACCGTGGTCACGCCCACGACATTGTCGAGCGCCGGCAGCACGTCGCTGGCGACGATCACCGCACGATATTTGTCCTTGTATTTCGACCATAGCGGCTCGGTGATGGGCACGATGTCGACCTGACCCGAGTCGAGCGCCGCGATGCCCTCGCCAGAAGCCGCCCGTCTTCACAAGCTCCGCGTCCTCGGGCTTGTAGCCGGCGATCTGCAGCAGCATCGCCGCGAGCGCCTGGCTGGTCGACCGTGGATTGGTGTAGCCGATCTTCTTGCCCTTGATGTCCTTGAGGGTCTTGATCGGCGAATTCGGCTTCACCGCCCACACGAACTCCGCCACCGTCAGCACGTTGTCGCTGACGATTCTAAGATCCGCGCCGGCGAGGATAGCTGACACCACCACACCGGGGTTCACTTCGCCATAGGGAACGCCGCCGCCGGCGAGCATGTTGCGCAGCGACGTTCCGCCACCCGCCGACGAGATAAGCCCGGTGATGTTGAGGCCCTCATCCTTGAAGTAACCCTTCACCAGGGCGACGCCGAACGGCATGCCGTTGGCCGACACACCATAGTTTCCGACCGCGATCTCCTCCGCATGGCTGGTCGCAGCGACTGCCGCGAGGAGCCCGGCCGCCAGGCAGGAACGCAAGGTCATCATGTTTCTCCTCCAGGTTGTAGGTTCGCCGCGCATGGTGCCTCGCGCTCTTGTCGGCGCTTATTCGAGACGTGACGTAACAGCGAGGACGATACCGCGCGCGCATGCCCGGGCGCAAGCCGCACGCCGGTGATGCAATCATGCGCTTCCCTCCACCGAGCCGGAGCCGCGCGCCGCGCGGCTTCGATCGCCTGGCATCGGGCCAGCTCGAGGGCGTCGTCGAGAATCCGGCGCGAGGCGTCGGCCGTGCGATTCGGGCGTCATCGCCTCGATGCCCGTCGCATGACGGCGAAGCGTCGAGCAGCGGACCGAGCGGGACCCATATCTTGAACTATACGGCGCGCCATCGGAATATTTCCTGCGGCCGCGACTTTGGTGAGGCTTTTTCTACAACACGAAATTGCACGGGAACGCTTATGTAGGCCACCCGACATACCGTATAGAAGCACGATGGGATACTCGGCGCCGTGCGAATGCGACGAACGCTGATCGAACGCAGATTCACGACTTCCCGAAAACGCAGGGGAGTTCCGTTGTCGCTGCGAATCGCACGATCTCCCAAGCGGTGGCAAGTGCGCTCGCGCATTGCATTGTCCGTACAACCGCTTGGACGCCTCTTCTCCTCCGTGGGTCCGGACTTCTCCTGGACTGTCTCACGCGAGTTTTGTGCGGCGGGTCGAACGTCGAGCCAGCGGCTCTCACCCAACTAGGGACCCATTACCTGTCATGCCACAGCCCCTGTTCCCACAACTTTCCCAAGCGGCGAGGATACTGCCTCTGGTGCGCGAGCATGTCTCGCTAGCGGCGGCTGCACTCCAGCCTGCCGCTCGGATTTTCGCTCGACATGGTGCCGATTCTGGAGGAAGAACTTCTCGGCTATGAGCTGGTCCCGGCAGGTCTCGCGGAGACATGTCTTACGCTGGGTTGTAAACCGGATGGCGAACCCGTGTTGCGCAAGGAATGCCTCGCCAACGTGACGCCAGATGCACTGCACCTGGCGACGATGGATGGCCGGACGATTGCGCGCGCGGCTCGCGCACTATCGTCGCGGTCCGGCCGGCGGGACATGCGGTTTCCTGATTGGCCGTCCGCTGCGAAATTTGCCTGCGCCGAGCTGGAACATCTCTCCCCGGGCGCACCGCGCCGTCCGCCGCTGCTCAATACTCGCCCGAACGCCTCACTCGAGCGGAGCGCTCGTCGCGGCCGCATCGAGGCTCGCGCAGTGGAGCCCCATCATCCATTTCTGCGGCCTGCCAAACGAAGAGCAGTTTGGATATGCGCTTTATGGCGCCGATGGCGGACGCGGAGAACTTTTTCGCCATCCGGCTCAGTGGACACTGCATTGGAAATCCGGCCGCGAAGTCGTCTGCGAAACATGGTCGGCGATAGTCGCCGGCATCTTCCAGTGACGGGCCACGACGCCGTGACAGGCGATGCTCCCAACGTTCAGCGCATCTCCGCGCGCACAAAGTCTTTGCGGTAAGACCCTTCGCTCGTAGTGTTGGGCGAGACCTCAGGGCTTCTTGCGCTGATAACCGCCGGCCTGCATGCAGGAATCGTACATCCAGTTGCAGGAGCCGTGCGTCGGATCGAAGGGTCCCAACCCGTATTCCTTCTGATGCGCCTCCGCCTGCTTGGCACACGAATCGGCATCCTTGGCGATTTTTCCGCAGGAGCGCTGCCCCGATCGTAGTCGGCGACCGTGCGTACGGCCGTGGACGCACAAGCGGTGAGAGCGATCGCGGCGACCGCGGCGTGCATCAGCCGGCGACCAGCGCTTCGTTTGTCGCCGAGAGGGTCAGGCCGCATGAGACGCACTCCTATAGGGACGAGGGTCTATCTCCGCACACATGAAGTGTCGCACGATTTTGCCCGCGGCGGCTCGCAGCGCGGTACCACCTAGGCCAATCGCCAGGACCCTCGGCACTGCGGTCCGCTTGTCGTCTAGAATAGCCGCGTGATTTCCTGCCCGAATTGCCACGCCGCAATGACCGGACCAAGCGGCCGAAGCCTATAGCGGAGCAGGGCCACTCGAGGTCGGCAGCTGCGCCGCCTGCCATCTGCTCTGGTTCGACCATTCCGGCAGTATCAGCCTCACGCCGCGGGCCGTGCTGGAATTGTTCCAGTACATAGGAAAGGCCGCGGCACCGGCCCGGACGACATTGGCTTCGACGTTTCGCTGCCCGCGCTGCTCGGGCGCACTGGCATTGACTTACGATCTACAGCGCGCCACCCGGTTTACTTTTGGCGTTGCGCCAACGATCACGGTCAGCTCTTCACCTTCAATCAGTTTCTGCGCGAAAAGAACTTCATTCGCACTCCGTCGCTGGCGGAGCTCACCAAGCTGCGCAGCACGGTGCGGCAGATTTCCTGCTCTCAGTGCGGCGGTCCGATCGATTTGACCAAGGACACCGGATGCACGCACTGCGGCGCGCCCATCGCCCTCGTCGATCCCGACGGTGTCGCCAAGGCGGTGCACGACCTGACGATAGTGAACGCCTCTACCTCGCCTGCGACCCAGGAACAAACGAGCGTCGCTTTCAGTAACGCGCAACTGGATGCACTGTTCAATCTGGAGCGGCTCCGCGAACATGAGGAAACGATGACCTCGTCTCGATCGGAGTCGCGGCCATCGGCGCGGCCCTCGGCGCAATGCTTCTGACCCGGTGAGGACTCGACGGGCTGGCCGCCGTAACCGTCGCTACTGGCACACCGTTCCCGGCGCGCGGAAGATTTCGCGGGTGATCGTCTTGACCTGCGAAACACCGTTGACCGTATAGGCGAAGCTCGCGCTGTTGCCGTTGGCGAAAGTAAAGGTCGCGTTGCCCACCGGAGTCCCGACGACAGCGGCCGGATTGAACGGTACCGCATTGAACGGCGGCCCCGTGGTGCGATACAGCGTTCCGGCATAAGTCCCGGGCGTCGTCCTGGGAGCGGTTGCCCACCAGCCACATCGGCGTGCGATCGTGGTCGTAGGTGAACCAGGTGGCGACGATGGTGTCGCCTTGATGCGCCAGGTTGATGCCCCAGCCCGATTCGAGCCGCCCGGCGCGTTCCACCATAGATCCTGGTAGTTGGTCGCAAGCGCCGGATCCAGCGTGCCGAACGTGCAATGCGGCAGCGGCCCGAACACCTCGCGGGTGATGGATTTGGTCTGCGAGACGCCGTTGACGGTGTACGCGAAAGTCCCGTTCGCGGCGTCGCTGAAGGTGAGCGTTCCTGTTCCCACCGGGGTGCCGATCACTTGCATCGGATCGAACGGCACCGCGTCGAACGCCGGCCCGGTGACCTGATACAAGGTGCCGGTGAAGGTGTTGCCGCCGGTGTTGGGTGCGGTCATCACCAGCCACCAGCCCTTGCCGTTGAGGTCGTAGGTGAACCACGAGGCGAAGATCACGTCGCCCTGATGCGCGAAGCTGATACCCCAGCCCGACTCCGAGTGGGCAGGTGAGTTCCACCACAGGCCGCCGAAATTATTCGGTGCCGGCGCGGTATACGGGGATGACGATGCGGTCGTCGCCACCGCCGGCCACATTGGTCATCCGACGGACCCTGTCCAGCGCGGCCGGGTCGCCACGAACGTGCGCGTCCAGAAACGTCACGGTCCAGGTAAAGATGTCGTTGGTCGACGGGACGTCGAAATGGTGATCGACGCCGGTCAGCGCAACGAGTTCGCGCGGGCCGGACAGGCGGGAGATGCCCTGCGCCGTTGGCCCGATCGGGGCGGTCGTATCCGCGGTGCCGCTGATGGCGAGGTAGGGGAGTGCGACGCCGTCCAGGCCGTGCTGATCCCGACCGAAGGCGGGGAATATATCCTGTCCAAAGTAGGGGACGTAGCCGACGGCCGCCTTGAGACGAGAGTCGTTGATGACCTGCGACCAGGATAGACCGATGGACTTGGTGAGGCCGGCGCCAGCCATCAAGAGGAGCGTCTCGCCACCCTGGCTCGCGCCGAAGCCGCCGATCCTCGCGGCATCGAGGTGCGCCGACCACTGAGGATCCGAGAGCAGCAAATCGATGGTCGCCGACATCGACAGCGGCCGCAACGCCTGCATCGCCGTGAAATCCTGCAAATGCGTAAGAAGGTAAAAATAATCGCTGAGGCTGTCGACACGGAGCTCGGAAAAGCGCGGGTCGCCATGAAACGGTGCGGCAACGACGTAGCCGAAGCTGGCCAAGACCAGCAGCACATCGATGTAATCGCCGGAGATCGGGCTGCCGCCATAGCCATGCGAGAAGAGAAGCAGCGGATAGCGGGTCGTCGCGACCGGCGAGCAGCGGAGCTTCGCTGCCGCGTTGCATGTGGGGGACCGCCTTGCCCTCGGGCAGCGCATAATCGGGCGCGGATTGTTGGCGGTCGTCGGATAGCAGACCACGATGACGTAGGGAACGATGCGACCCGCGAACGAGCCGAAGAGACTGCTGTCGGACGGCGCGGTGACGGCGACCGACAGCGTGTTGGCAGGGTCGGCCAGGAGATCGGTCACATAGCGCGACCCGCCGCCTGAGCGGGGACGCCTTCCCAATAGTCGCTCGCGCTTTCGCCGGCGGCGACACGGTTGAAATCCTGCACCACATTGCTGCACGCCACCGGGAACGGACCGGGCAGCGGCAGTGGCAGTACTTCATCGCCCTTCACCGCCGGGCTTGCGGTGACCACCGCCAGTGCAACGATGAAGGCGAGCGAGCGCCAGCTGTATTCTGCAAGAGACCTGATCATGGTTGAAAGTCGGTTCCACCGAAGAATAGCGTATCGCTCCTCAGACCACGTTGGGTCGCGAGCGTTCTCGTGGCCCTTCCGACGATGACGGCAGCGTTGCGAATCAAGGGATTGGGGCTGATCGAACGCCCCCACGCTGCGTTAGAATCCGCTCAGGGCGACGCTGTTCGCTCATATTGTGGCGCGCATCTTTTTGAATCGATCCGTCGTGAAGCACGCCTGACCTAGCGGAGAAAGACACGTGAAGCCCGCCAGCATTGCCGCCCAGGGGCTCGGATGGGTGGACGAGCAGACGCGCGCGATCGCGCCGCCCATTCACACCTCCACGACGTTCCTGCGGGACCCCGACAATCAATACCGCTCGGGCCGCATCTACGCGCGCGATCACAATCCGACGTTCGATCAGGCCGAGGCGGTGCTGACCGCGCTCGAAGGCGGACACGCCTCCCTGCTGTTCGCATCCGGCATGGCTGCGGCGACCGCAGTGTTCCAGGCGTTGGCGCCGGGAGACCATGTTCTCGCTCCCAAAGTGATGTACTGGTCACTTCGCAACTGGTTGATGAACTTTGCGACGCGATGGGGATTGCGCGTGCAGTTCATCGAAATGAACGATCCGGACCAGGTCCGCAGCGCCGTTCAGTCCGACAGGACCAAGCTGGTCTGGATCGAAACGCCCGCGAACCCGCTGTGGACGATCACCGACATCGCGATCACCTGCGAAATCGCCCATGCGGCGGGCGCTGCCGTGGCGGTCGATTCGACCGTTGCGACACCGGTTCTGACGCGCCCGTTCGAGCTGGGCGCGGATATCGTGATGCATTCGGCAACGAAATACCTGAACGGGCACTCCGACGTCATCGCCGGAACCCTTACCGCGCGTGAGGACTCGCCGCTGTGGACTGCGCATCAAATCCATTCGTGCGCAAATCGGTGGTGTGCTCGGGCCGTTCGAGGCGTGGCTGCTCATGCGCGGCATGCGAACGCTGTTTCCCCGCGTTCGAGCCGCATGCGACAGTGCGCAAAGCATCGCCGAGCGCTTGGCGCAGCATCGTTTCGTCGAGGAAGTGCTTTACCCGGGTTTGCCGGGCTTTCCGGGTCACGCGGTCGCTGCGCGGCAAATGCACGGCGGTTTTGGCGGCATGCTGTCGATCCGCGTGCGGGGCGCGAAAAACGGAGTCGGTTACCAGGCGAGAACGCGGCCATCGCGACTGCCGCGAACGTTCAATTGTGGAAACGGGCGACTTCGCTCGGCGGTGTCGAGAGCCTGATCGAGCATCGCGCCAGCATCGAAGGCGCCGGCACGCCGGTTTCCGCGGATTTGCTGCGCCTCTCCGTGGGGCTCGAAGACGCGGAGGATCTGATCGCCGATCTGGAGCATGCGCTCGCGCAGACTCATTCATGAACCAAGCCGTCGCGGCTCATGACACGGAGCTCGCCGCGAACGGAAAACAGGACCCACGCCGACATGACGACCAAACTCGAGGGGCCGCTCAGACGAGCGTTGACGATCGGCGGAAATCCGTACGTACTGACCATCACGCCTGACGGATTGACGCTGGTGCCCAAGGGCAAGCGCAAAGGCTACAGCTTGGCGTGGAATGCGTTTGTCAGCGGCGAGGCTGCGCTTGCGACCGCGCTGAATGCCTCACTCGATGGTAACGCCGGCAAAATCAACGCGCCCAGGAAAGGCGTGCGCCGGGAAAGCCCTCGCGTAAGTGAGGGTTCAGCGCAGGTCGCTCGAAACGAAGCTAAGCGGAGAAAAGCTCGTAGCTCGCGTTCGCGGCACTCGCGCGGCGGTTCTTTGCAGCGCAAGCAGTCTTTCGCGGGTACGGCGAAGGGCGATTAGCGCGACAAAATCCGTCACCTTGGCGTCGCGAAGCTTGTCGTACTCCGCGTCGTAGACTTCTGCGCGACCGCAATCACGTGCCCGGTCTGCATCGCCAGTCGCTCGACTTCTTCGAGCGCGGGACCCTTTCGTATTTCACCCATTTTGTGCAGCGTCGCCATCGTTCGCACCTACATCTATACGACATAGCTACGCTTACCAGCGAGCGAGCACTCCGGCTGTCAGCCCCAGGCTGAAAATGTTGTAGGACGATGGGCCAGCTTCGGCGTTTGGGGCTCCGGCGGTAGATAGGTGAAGGGCCGCACTGAGGCGGCCCTCCGATGCTCATGGATTAACCGGGAGAAACGCTCATTCCGGCTCGACGCTGACACGCACCGGAATCTGGGGTCCCGGAGAATCGTCGCGAATCGGAGCCCCTGCATGCATTACGCTGATTCGTCAGGCGCTGCCCGGTCGAGCGCTCTCATTCTTTCCGCCGATTTTCGTTCCTGCCACGCGCTTAAATCAGCGCGGTAGCGCTCAACGGCTTGCTCGTACAGGTCGAACCACGCAGGGATCGCAGGAACCCTTGCAACAGGCGTCCTGACTGGGCCGGACCGGGGAAGCGGTGGCCGATGATCGTCGTCGGGAAGTTGAGCCATGGTCGGGAATAACGCGATGCGATGGCGGCCGGCGCGGCAAACGAAGAGCTGCGGACGCGTCATTGCTCCGAGAATGACGCGTGCTTCCCGGTGGAAGCGTTATGATTCGTCGCCGAATCGGTTCGGTCCCGGGGTCCCTCTCAGGAACCCGCATTCGATCAGCACCCACAGCCATCCGATGACCGGCACAAAGTTCATCAGGAACCACCAACCCGATTTATCGCGGTCGTGCCACCGCTTGACCTGAACGGCAACCGAGATCCAGATCAGCGGCGGGGCGAGCAGCAAGAGAACGAGCGCGGACGAACGCGGATGCCCGAAGATTGCGTAAACCATGCCGAGTCCCAGGTCGACGAGGATCGTTGCAATCCACCAGCGGCAAGCGCTTCTCTCGGCCACTAAAGCCGAAGAGTAAATGAGTCACGGTCATTTGGCCCCGGGTTGGGGCAAGCGTACTCGCCCCGCAGCAGGCCAACAAGCTCCAGCGGTTCGGCGGTTCGGTCGTCAGCGGGAAACTTCAAGCGCGGTGGTGTACAGTTCGAATGAATCCCTGATCCCGTCGCGGGAGGAGAAATGACCCAGATTCTCGGTGTTTTCTTCTTGGCGATACTTTGGAACGGTTTCCTCGCAGGTAGACTGCAGCTCCCGCGCCGGTCTTCATCGTGCCGCTCGCCGGCGCCATCGGTCCTGCGACCGCGGATTTCGCGGGCCGCGCCATCGCCCGCGCGGAAAGGAGGGCGCGCAGCTCATCGTGCTGCGGATCGACACGCCCGGCGGCCTCGACTTGTCGATGCGCCAGATCATCAAGGATATTCTGGCCTCGCCGGTGCCGGTCGCGGCGTTTGTCGCGCCGAGCGGCGCCCGCGCCGCCAGTGCCGGAACGTACATCCTGTATGCCAGCCATATCGCCGCGATGGCTGCGGGCACCAATCTCGGCGCCGCGACGCCGGTGAATATCGCCGCGCCTTCGCCGCTCACGCCGCCCAAACCCGACGATGCGCGCGATAAAGACAAAAGCGGCAAGCACGATAAAGCCGCTGGCGACGAGGCGGACACGGGCAAGGATGCGATGAGCAAGAAGCAGGTCGCGGATGCCGCAGCCTACATCCGCGCCTTCGCGCAAATGCGCGGCCGCAACGCGGAATGGGCGGAGCGCGCGGTTCGCGAAGGAGTGAGCCTGTCAGCGGAGGAAGCGCTGGCGCTGAAAGTGATCGATCTCACGGCGCGCGACCTACCGGAGCTATTGAGCAAGCTCGACGGGCGCAAGCTGACGACCGCCGGTGGCGAGCGAACACTCGCGACCGCCGGAGCGACGCTGGTCACGGCCGAGCCCGATTGGCGGACGCGATTTCTGGCCATCATCACCGACCCCAGCGTGGCCTTGATCCTGCTGATGATCGGCGTCTACGGCCTGTTCTTCGAGTTCTGGAACCCCGGGCTGGCGCTTCCGGGCGTGGTTGGCGCGGTGTGCCTGCTCATCGGGCTGTTCGCGCTGCAAATGCTACCGGTCAATTACGCCGGCCTGGCGCTCATTCTGCTTGGCCTGTCGTTCATGGTGGCGGAAGTGTTTTTCCCGCGTTTGGTTCGCTCGGCGCGGGCGGAATCATCGCCTTCACCATCGGCGCGGTGATGCTGATCGACACCGAAGTGCCTGGGTTCGGCGTTCCCATCGGTTTGATCGCGATATTGGTCACGGTCACCGCGTTGTTCGTGCTCTTTGTCGCGGCAGTTGCACTCAAGGCGCGGCGACGCCCGATCGTCAGCGGTCACGAAGCGCTGATCGGCAGCGTCGGCGTCGCGCTCGACGACCTCGAACCCGAGGGCTGGGCGCGTATCCACGGCGAACAGTGGCGTGTCCGCAGCCCCGTGCCGATCAAGAGCGGACAAGGCGTGCGCGTCACGTCGCGGGGCGATCTTCTGTTATCGGTCGTGCCCGTCGCGGATGCCGACCAGGGATTCATCCTTCCAACGACTGCTCACTCAGGACACTGATCATGTTTATCGGCTTGGGGTTTGGCACTATCCTCGTCATCGTTCTGCTCGTCATCATGACGTCGTTTCGCGTCCTGCGCGAGTATCAGCGTGCGGTGGTTTTCATGCTCGGGCGCTTCTGGAAGGTGAAGGGACCCGGCTTCTTCCTGCTCATTCCCATCGTGCAGCAGATGGTCCGCATCGACTTGCGCACCGTAGTCATGGATGTGCCTCCGCAGAGACGTGATCACGCGCGACAACGTGTCGGTCAAAGTGAATGCGGTCGTGTACTTTCGCATTCTCGATCCGGCCAAGGCGGTGATCCAGGTCGAGAACTACTATCAGGCAACGAGCCAGCTTGCGCAGACAACGCTACGTGCGGTGCTGGGCAAGCACGAGCTGGACGAGTTGCTGGCCGCGCGCGAAAGCTGAACCTCGACATTCAGCAAGTGCTCGACAGCCAGACCTCCGCATGGGGAATCAAGGTCTCCACGGTGGAAATGAAGGACGTGGACCTCAACGAATCGATGATCCGGGCGATCGCCGCGTCAGGCCGAAGCCGAGCGCGAGCGGCGGGCGAAAATCATCCACGCGGAAGGCGAGCTGCAGGCGTCGGAGAAGCTCCTGCAGGCCGCGCAAATGCTGTCCAAGCAGCCGCAGGCGATGCAGCTGCGCTATATGCAGACGCTTGCCAACATCGCCGGCGACAAGACCTCGACCATAGTCTTTCCGCTGCCGATCGACCTGCTCAGCGCATTGATTCCGGCGGTGCGAGTCGAGGAACCCCGAGGATAAAGCGGCAGCTCATGCCTGCACGAACGTCGTCACCTTTCGCCTCGCCCGTTCACGCAAGGAGCATTCGCGCAGCGTATCGGCGAGTGCTTCGAGTCCCGGCACGCCGTAGATCACCACCGTCGGAAAACCCGCATCCGACGAACGCAGGTGCAGCAGGCAGTGCCCGACCAGCCTCATCCCGAGCGGCTTGTGCAGATCGAAGTGATCGACGCGGAAGAGCTCCAGGCTGTCCTTGTCCTTGGAGAACAACCCACGTTCCACCCGGACGCGCTGGGTGGTGATTTCGTAGGCGGTCGACAAGCTTCGGATCCAGTAGACAAGTAACGCGATGCCGAGCGTCAGCACCACCGCCACCCACTGCCACGCGCTGTAGATAACCGCCGGATGTCCGCTGAAAAGCGGCTTCTCCGTCTCGGCGTCGCGTGACGCAGCGAAGGCGACCAGGTCGGTATTGCAAAAGCGGCATTTGATGGCGGCCGCCTTGATCGTTTCCCCGCAAACGGGGCAGACCTTGGTTTCATCGTTCATGGGTGCCTTTTAACCACTGCCTGCCGTTTCACGATTTTCCTGCCGCGGCCGCGACTACGTTGATCAGTTCGTTGGCTTGCTTGTTGCGTACCGATTCCCGGTACAGGATATCCGTCGCCGTCACGGCGCGTCCGTAGTAAATGCGATTCCACTCGTCAGACGTCGAGGCCACCGTCCCGTCGAGATTGAGGCCTCCGTAAATGCCCTTGGAGCGGCTGAACGAGATGAAGTCGGCGACCAGATCCGACTTGGCGCCGGTGCCGATGGGCCCGGCGGCGACGGAGACGTCACCTCCCATCTTGAACGAATCCGAAAGCAGCGAGTCGAGGCCCTTTGCCGTCATGACCAGGCTTACCGTTTCGGACACGGAAACGCCGGCCTGAAAGCCCACACTCCCGGTCACCAGAACATAGAACGCCGGGCCCGACCACTTGCCCGTCTTCGGATTGCGTGCCAGCACCAGCGCGCGGCCACCGGAGCCGCCGATGATGAATCCGGCCCTGGTGATCTGAGGGCGCGATCAGGACTGCCTTGGCGCGGTTGAAATTGTTTCGCAGCCAAGGCATGTCGGGGTCGTTCAAGAACGCGGAAAGAGTAAGCGTGGCGGTGCTGACGAGCTTGCGCTGGTCCGCCTGTCCGAAGGCGACCGAGGGCAATGATACAGCGACTACCGCGAGCAGAAGCGCAGCGCGAGTCGTGCGTAGGGTCGCACGCGTCATGATTGTTCTCCCGGAGTTCTTGACCCCAGCGCCACGAGCGTAGGGACGCTTCGGTATCCTGTCAAATCGCGGTCGTTTTGTGGACCGCGGACTTCCGCGCGTCGGACTGCGTCCTACGGAGGCGTCGTGGCGGACTACGTCGAAATGAGCGTGCGTCCGATTGACCGACTGGGGGCCGGCACTGATGATCAGACATCCGCGAGAGCCACGGATCCGCGACGATCGGAGGCTAAATGAAATCGATTCTGGACCCGTCCTTTCGCTACACATCGAGTGTGCATACCGACGTCAGAAAAACATTTCAGAGGATCCGGCGTGAGCTCCAGCGGGACAGCGCAGAAGGCCGTCGTCCGCGGCGACGCGGGTGCGAATGTGCTGACGATGCAAAGGCGAACAGCAGTCCCGCACTGACCGGTTCACAAGCGCGGTGCAAGTTGCGCCCACGGCGCGCGCCGTCTCGAACGCCGCGGCGGCCGCAAACAGGTCCTCCTCGCGATAGGCGCCAGCTACCAGTTGCAGGCCGACCGGCAAGCCCCCACGGGTGAAACCCGCCGGAATCGACGCCGCCGGTTGACCGGTCAGGTTGAAGGGATAGGTATAGCTTACCCAGGTGACCAGATTGCGGTCGGCGAACCGGGGCGGAATGCTGACGCCGACATCGACACCGGCCACCGGCAAGCTCGGCGAAAGTAGCAGATCGTACTCGCCGAAAAACTTGCGCAGCTTTTCACGGAAGACGTAGCGCATCTGCACCGCGCGACCATACGCTTCGGCGTCCATCGTCAATGCCTGCTCGACCATGGTCGCGACTTCCGGGTCGAGAAGCTCGCGCCTTTCGCGCAGGGTCGGCGCGAGCCGCGCCGCGACGCCGGCATAGAATTCGGCCGTCCATATCGCCGCGGGATCGGGGCCGAGCGGCGCTTCGACTTCTTCGACGACGCAGCCCAGTTCGGTAAACGTTCGCACCGCCGCTTCGGCGATGGCGCAAACCTCGGCATCGGGCGCCGCGTAGCCGAATGACGGCGACCAGGCGATTTTGAGAGCGCGTGGGTCGCGATCGCATGCGGCAAGATAGTCTGGCGCGCCAACAGGCATGGAATGCGGGTCGCGGGCGTCATAGCCGGAGAGCACGCCGAGCAGCAGCGCGACGTCGCGCACGTCACGCCCGATCGGGCATACGTGCGCCAGCGTCGGATTGGCGGCGACGGGAAATACCGGTACGCGACCGAATTGCGCTTTGACGCCGAACAAGCCGGTCATCGCCGCCGGAATCCGGATCGACCCTCCGCCGTCGGTTCCCAGCGCGACGGAGGTCACGCCCGCGGCGACGCTGGCCGCGGCGCCGGCGCTGGAGCCGCCCGCGGTCTTGGACAAATCCCACGGGTTGCGCGTGCTGCCCGTCAGGGGCGAATCCCCTACCGCCTTGCAGCCGAACTCGCTGGTCGTCGTCTTGCCGATGATGATGGCGCCGGCGTCGCGCAAGCGCTCGACGGCAACCGCATCGTGCGGCGCGACGTTGTCCGCCATGCTGCGCGATCCAAAGTCAGCGGCGCGCCGCCGACGGCGATCAGATCCTTGACCGAGATCGGCACACCTGCCAGTGGACCCTGGGGCTTGCGCTGGCGCAGTTGCGTTTCCATACGCTTCGCGTCGCGTAACGCGCCGTCGGCAAGTACGGTAACAAACGAGTGCAGTCGCGGCTCGGTCGCGTAGAGCCTCGTCAGACTCGATTCGACGGCTTCGACCGGCGACAAGGCGCGCGAGACGATCGCCCGCGCCAGCTCGCGGGCGGTGTCTAAGGGCTCGGTCATACGCCCGGAATATACGCGGTCGGATGCCGCGCGGTAATGGACGCCGGGTCGCCAACGGGCAGCGGACCGGCGCAGAAAAACGGGCGCACGCGGCGCCCGTCGTAAAACGGGTCGTTGCGCTTCAGACCCGGCGGCGATATTCGCCCGTGCGGGTATCGATTTCGATCTTGTCGCCGGTGCGCGACAAACAGCGGGACCTGCACGGCCAGGCTGCCGAGCTTTGCCGGCTTGAGTACCTTGCCGGACGTATCGCCCCGGATGGCCGGTTCGGTATAGGTGATCTCGCGCACCACGCTGTTCGGAAGCTCGACGGAGATCGGCTTGCCGTCGTAGAGCGTCAATTCGCAATGCAGCCCGTCCTCGAGATAGTTCACCGCGTCGCCGATGTTTTCTTTCTCGACCTCGATCTGGTTGTACTCGCTGTCCATGAACACGTACAGCGGATCCTGGAAATAGGAGTAGGTCACTTCCTTGCGCTCGAGCTGAACGACGTCGAATTTCTCGTCGGCGCGATAAACGGTCTCCGTCCCGGAGTTGGACAGCAGATTCTTGAGCTTCATCTTCACGACCGACGCATTGCGGCCGGATTTGTTGAACTCGGCCTTCTGCACGACCATCGGATCGCTGCCGATCATGATGACGTTGCCGGCTCGGACTTCCTGTGCGGTTTTCATGGGTGCACCCTGTTAAGCACCTGATTCGATTTCAGAAAACCATAAATTATACCCGATCCGAGACAAACTTGACCAGCGCGCTCGCGAGATCGGCTTGGACTGCGAGCGCTTGCGCCCAGGTACGCGGTATTCATCCAACGCCGGACTGCGCGGCAAGACGCGGGCCAGCGCGCGCCGACGTCGGCTCGCCTGCGCCGGCATTGTTCCAGGCCTCGGAAAATGCAACCGAGCGCCGCCGCTGGTCCCGGCGCAAGACCCATCGCCGTAGCGCGCGAGAAACGCGTCGAGCTTCAACGCGTGGGCGTTCTCCGGACTGCGCATACGCGTTCCAGACAAATGGCCGCGCGGCCCATTGCGCGCGGACGAACGAATCCTCGCCGCGCACGAAGATTGACATCGGACGCCCAGAGCAGACGATCGTAGTCGTCCTGCGCCAGAAAGGAACGCCGGCGAGCGATTAGCCTGCCACGGGTGAGCGACTGTCCCGGATGCGGTACCTCACCCTCGGTCCAGCGGTCGAGCGCTCCGGTGGCGACGCCTTCGGGCACCACGCACACCACCGCGTCGTCTCCATCCGCCCACGCGTCGAGCAGCGCCGGCAGCGGCGCGTCGGGGTAGCAGAAGAGCGAGACGACGATCGCGCCGGGTGCAGGCTGGAGCGACGCCGAGCGCGCGCCAGAATTCGCCCGTGCGGCCGGGATCGGATTGAAATGCATCGCGCTGCGCGAAAGGTCGCGCTCGCGCAGCAGCCCGCCGGTCGCCGGCGTGAATCCGGGAAAAAGAAATGACGCGGGAGTGACAAGCGTCGGGTGAGGCGACGGCAGACCGCATGGTGGGTCTCGACCCAGGATTCCGCCGACAGATATTCGAGGACGATCCATGCCGGCGGTCGGACGCGCCGCAGCATCGCGTCCTCGATAGCGCCTGGGGAGTCCGCAGCCGAATGCTTCGACGACGACGTCCGCGGGTCATCGGGCACAGCCGCATCGCGCCTGCCCGTCCAGCGGCGTACATTGAACGCCCTGAATCATGTTGCTCGTCCGTGCGCCGGATCGATGCCGGACGCGAGTCCGCGAGAGCGCGCGCAGATCGTCGATCACACAGCCTCACCGCGATGCCGTGCTCCGACGCGAGCTGGCGCGCGAGACGCCATGCGACGCCGGCGTCGCCGTAAGTTGTCGACGACGGAGCAGAAGATGTCCCAGCGTGCTTGGACTCAAGAGCCGCCTTGGACTCACTCGATCAGCGATTGTCGCGCTGTCGAGCATGGTACGCCTTCGTAATACAATGGACGCGAAGCGCCGCCGAGCTTCGGCGTGCCGTCCAGCGAGGTGTCGAATGCCGTCATCGACGGCGATGCGGTCCGTCGTCGCGCAACGCACGTGGTGATCGACGTCGTGTCCGACGTGGTCTGTCCGTGGTGCTATATCGGCAAGCGCAAGCTCGAGGCGGCGCTGGCGCGAGCTTGGCAGCAACGATCCTGCGCCCGAGACTTCGGTGCGCTGGCATCCGTTCCAGCTCAATCCGGACCTGCCGCCGCAGGGCATTCCGCGAAGCGCCTATCTCCAGGCCAAATTCGGCGGCGAGACGCGCGCCGCCGAGATCTACGCGCGGGTCAAGGCAGTCGGCGCCGACGTCGGCATCGCGTTCGACTTCGACCGCATCGAGATTCAGCCCAACACCTTGCGCCGCGCATCGTTTGATTGCCTGGGCGCAGGAGCGCGAGGATGCGGGCATCGGCAGCGATCTGGTCGAGCGCCTTGTTCCAGGCGTATTTCATGCAGGGCCGCGCGATCGGCGAGCCCGACGAGCTCGCGACAGATCGCCTCGGAGGCGGGCCTCGAGCTTGTCCGCCGCGCAAGCGATGCTCGCATCGCGCCGAGGGTCTGGCGGCGGTTACGGCGGAGGATCGCGAGGCGCGCAATGTCGGCATCAACGGCGTTCCGTTTTTCATTTTCAACGGCACGCACCGCGTTGTCCGGTGCGCACGACCCGGAAACGCTGCTCGAGGCAATCGCCGCGGCGCGGTCGCAATGGCTGCGAATCGATGATCGATGTCCGCCGGAATCGAATCCGGCACGCGACCTACGCACGCCTGTTCGACGCGCAGCGCGACGCGTACGCTGCCGAGCCCTATCCGTCACCTGCGAGTGCGGCGCGACCGCCTCGAACGTCTTGCCGCGCTGACTGGAAGTTCACGAGCAGGACATCGTCGCCGCGATCGCCGCCGATTTCGGCACGCGGCCGGCGCAGGAGACGCGGCTCGCCGAGCTGTTCATGGTCGTCGCGGGCATTCGCCACGCGCGCAGGAACCTCGGGCCGTGGATGGCGCCAGCGACGCGTGCCGACCCGCTCTATCTGTGGCCGGGACGAAGCCGGGTGCTGCGCCAGCCGCTCGGCGTGGTCGGCGTCATCAGTCCGTGGAACTATCCGGTTCAGCTCGCGCTGCTTCCGGCGCTCGCGGCGCTGGCCGCGGGAAACCGGGTCATGCTGAAACCCAGCGAGCTGACGCCGCGGACCTCAGCGCTGCTGGAACGTATCGTCAGCGCAACGATTTCGCCGCGGACGAGTTCGCGGTCGTCACCGGCGGACCGGACGTCGGCGAGCGCGTTCGCGCGCTTGCCCTTCGATCATCTTTCTTCACCGGCTCGACCGCGGTCGGCCGCAAGATCGCGCTGGCCGCGGCCGCCAACCTGACCCCGGTGACGCTCGAGCTGGGAGGCAAGTCGCCGGCGCTTGATCCACGGCCGACGCCGACTTCGGAGCTGCGGCGCCGCGGCTCGCGACCGGCAAGCTGCTCAACGCCGGGCAGACGTGCATTGCGCCGGACTACGCACTCGTTCCCGCGAGACCGCGTCGACGCGCTGGTCGCGGCGCTGTCACGACAGCGTGGCATCGCTCTATCCATCGTTTGGCGACAATCGCCGACTACAGCAGCATCGTCAACGACGCTCACTACCGCGCGGCTGGTCGCATTGATCGACGACGCGGTGCAAAAGGGCGCGCGTGCCGTCATGCCGGAACCCGACGTACGACGACCGCTCCGCGCGATGCCGCAAGCTCGCGCCGACGATACTCGATCGGCGTGAACGACAGCATGGCGGTCATGAACGAAGAGATCTTCGGACCGGTCTTGCCGATCGAGCCACGACTCAGCTCGATCGAGGCGATCGACAAGGATCAACGCGCGGCCGCGCCCACTGTCGCTGTACATGTTTGGCGGCGACGCGCAGCTCGCAGATGGGCGGTTCTCGAGCAGACCACCGCCGGCGGGCGTGACCATCGACGACACGCTTTTGCATTTCAGCAACGAAAATCTGCCGTTCGGCGGGATCGGCGCATCGGGAATCGGGGCCTATCACGGCGAGCGCGGATTTCTCACCTTCACCCACCAAAAGGCGGTGTTCGTTCAGTCGCGGCTGTCGTTCACCTGGCTGCTGCGCCCGCCGTACGGCAAGCGCTTCGAGCGAGTCCTCGCCCTGCTGAAAAAAATAGCGTAAGGCTGAGTTTCAGTCCGCCAATTTGGCCAATACCCGATCACACCATCTCCGCGGACAAACCGAGATATCGCGCCGGATCGCATAGCTTGCGCAAGGCGTCGCCGTCGACATGGCGCGTGATCTCGGGCGTCTCGGCAAGAATGTCGAACAGCGGTCGATGCTGCTCGATGGCCTTCATGCACAGCGCTTGAACGAGGTCGTGCGCGTGACCGCGGCCCAGGTGCGGCGCCGAGGCCCATCATCACCGCCTCCGAGGCGATCAGGCCGTGCGTAATGTCGAGATTGGCGCGCATCCGTGCGTCGTCGACTTCGGGCCGGCGGCGAGCGAGCGCGCATGCGTCAGCGCGCCCGACGGTCAGAAGAGAACGCGTCGGGCAGCGAGATCCATTCGATCTGCCAGGCGCCGCTCGAGCCGTTCGTGATCCGACACCATCGCTTCCAGCAGAGCCGCGACATGCTGCCGCACGACCGAGCGCGCAGGCGTGAATGTAGACGCACGACACGGGATTTCTCTTTTGCGGCATGGTGCTGCTCGAGCCGCGGCCCGGTGCCGCCGGCTCGGACACTTCGGCCGACTTCGGTTTGCATCATCAGCTTGACGTCGGTCAGCAAGCTTGGCCAAGCGTGCCGGTCACCAGGCCAGAAAGCAGCCGACCTCGGCGATGCGGTCGCGATGACGTGTGCCACGCGATGTCGGGCTGACCGAGGCTCGAGCGCACTCATCAGCGCCTGCCTGGGTGTCGAGGCCGCCGGCAGGGAAGCGACGCAAGCGTGCCGACCGCGCCGGCGAACTCGCCGACCAGAACGCGCGGGCGCAGCTGCGGCGAGCCGCTGCCGATGCGCGCTCGACCGCCGACAACAGCGTCGCGATCTTGAAGCCGAACGTGATCGGCACCGCATGCTGCAGATGTAGCTGCGCCCGGCCATCGGCGTGTCGCGATGGCGCCGCGCCAGATCGGCGAGCGAATGTCGACGACGGCCGCAAGATCGGCTTCGATGAGAGTCGAGCGCCTCGCGGACCTGCAGTATCGTCGCGCGTGTCGGTGACGTCCTGAATTCGTCGCGCCCCAGTGGCAATATTCGCCCAGCCCGTCTCTGCATAGCGCGCAGCGAGCTGATGCACGACGCCCGAGCACCGGCGAGCCGATACGCTCGGTGTCCCTGCGAGCTTCGTCCAATGTCGATCTTGTCGAGCGCGGCAGCTTTGCGCCGATCTCCGCCGCGGCATTCCGCCGGGATGATGCCGAGGCGGCCTGCACACCGTCGCCAGCGCCGCTTCGAATTCCAGATATTTCCGAGTGCGATTCTCGTCGGAAAAAACCTCGCGCATCGGCGCCGCTGCTGAAGGTGTTGCCGAACAAGGGACGAATCAGTCGCGGTGAGGGCATGCGAGCTCCGTCGGGATCGTGGCGCGGGGCTCGCTCGAGAATGCTCTTGCGCCTTGAGCACGACCGGACGGTCGACCATCTGACTATCAACCTGCACCGCCGCGCCCGCGCACCGCGTCGGCCGCGGCGAGCACGCGCTGTCGCCCAGGCGATTTCCTCGCGCGACGCGGCGCGCATCGTGCGATCAGCGCCGACGCTTGCCTCGGATGGATGCGAAACTTGGCGCCGAATCCGCATGCCCGCGCGAAGCGCCAGGTCGGCGAAGGAGCTTGTCCTCATCGTCGATATCGGTGGTCACTCCCGCGATCGGCGACGGGAGCCCACCGCGCGCGAGGCGATCGCGATCCGGCAGGCCGGATAGACGAGTCCCGCTCGTCACCGGCAGGTCAGGTCGACCGCGTAGTCGAGCGTGCCGAACGCAAGAGGCCGCTGCACTCGCGGGCACGCACGCGCGATCCGAATCCACTGCGAGAACGCCGCGCGCGGGTTTCGATGAAGCGGCACGACAAACCGCCGTCCGGAAGCGCAGCGCGGACGCGATCGACCTGGTGCCCATGTCTCGACCTTGGGCAGCATGATTCCGCGCATGCCGCGTGCGCGGACGAGGCGCCAGATCGGCGTCGAACCAGTGGCGTGCCGGCGTCGTTGATGCGCACCGGCACGCGCTCGCCGACATCCGCGTGCGTGCCGAGCCACGCGGCGATGTCCCGAGCGATGGCAGCGCTTTGTCGTCTGCCGCGACGGCGTCCTCGAGATCGATGACGACCGCGTCAGCGCCTGAAGCTCAGGGCCTTGTCGAAGCGCTCCGGGCGGTTGCCGGGAACGAAGAGATAGCGTGAGCGGCAGCTTTCAGGCTGCTGCGCGTCGCTGGACCGGCATCCGTGCAGCCGTTCACACGGCATGCGCAGCGCGCAGCTCGGCGATTTGCGGTGGTCGCAACGAGCCGGACGGCCAGGATGGCGTCGGTGTGCTCGCCGAGCGCGCGGCACCGGATCCATGCGCGGAGGCTCTCCGTCCTCAGAAGCCGGGCGGCAAGCAGCGCCGGAACTCGGCCCGCGGCGATCCACTTCGCGCCAGCGTTTGCGTGCGCTTGCAGCTGCGGATGCTCCCAGACGTCGTGCATGTCGTTGACCCGCGGCGTTGGCGATCTGCGCGTCGTCGAGCCGCGCGCACGACCTCCTGCCGCGGTCAGCGGCGCGAAAACGCGTCGACGATCATGCGCGCGCAGCTCGTGCGCGCGCCGCGCTGCGCTTCGAGTTGGTCGCAGAAGCGCGCGTCGGTCGCAAGCTCCGGTCGCTGCAGCACCTTGTCGCAGAACGCCGCCCACTCGCGCTCGTTCTGCAGCCCGAGCATCACCGATCTTGCCGTCGCCCGCCGGGAACGGGCCGTACGGATAGATCGTCGCGTGGCTCGCGCCGGTGCGCGGCGGCGGCGCGGCGCCGTCGAACGCGTAGTACAGCGGATAGCTCATCCACTCGACCAGCGATTCGAGCATCGAGATGTCGATGTGCTGGCCGCGGCCGGTCTGCTGCCGCTGCAGCAGCGCCGCGAGGATGTTGCGTGTACGCGTACATGCCGGCGGCGATGTCGGCGATCGAGGAGCCGGCCTTCGACGGCTCGTGCGTCGGTGCCGGTGACCGAGACGAATCCCGCTTCGCTCTGGATCAGCAGGTCGTAGGCCTTCTTGTCGCGGTACGGGCCGTCGTCGCCGTAGCCGGAGATGTCGCAGACGATGATCGCCGCGGCTTCGCCGCGGCCAGCGCTGCGTACGACAGGCCGAGGCGCGCGGCCGCGCCCGGGCGCGAGGTTCTGCACGACGACGTCGGCCTGCTCGACGATCAGGCGCTTCAGGATGCACCTGCGCCTCCGGATGCTTGACGTCGAGCGTCAGGCTCTCCTTCGAGCGGTTGGTCCATACGAAATGCGAGCGCCAGGCCGCGCACGCGCTCGTCGTAGCCGCGCGCGAAGTCGCCGACGCCGGGACGCTCGATCTTGATGACGCGCGCGCCGAGGTCGGCGAGCTGGCGCGTCGCGAACGGCGCGGCGATCGCGTGCTCGAGGGTGATGACGGTGATGCCTGTCAAGCGGTCTCATGCGCATCGACCCTCATGCGCAGGATCAGCCGTCGCGCTCCATCGCAGAGCCGCGCCCTCGTGGATCGCGCGGCCCAGAGCTGCACGGTCTTGCCGTCGGACTTGCGGCTCGCCGCACGACGAAGAAGCGGTTGATGTCGAAGATCGGCCGTATGGCGCGGAACTCGTAGCGCGCCACGTCGCGCGTCCGGCAGTTCGCGCAGCGCAGCAGATCGAGCAAGCAGCGTGGCGATCAGCGGACCGTGTACGATCAGGCCCGGGTAGCCTTCGACTCCGTGACGTAGCGCCGATCGTAGTGGATCCGGTGGCCGTTGAAGGTCGAGCGCCGAATAGCGGAACAGCAGCACGTCGTCGGGAACCCACTTGCGCTCCCACGTGGCGGCTCGTGCGGCGCGGCGTTCGGGCGGCGGCGCGACGTCGTCGGCCGTTGGCGCGTCGCGATAGACGATGTCGTGGAATTCGGTCAGCGCGAGCCGGGCTTCGTCGGCCGCGATGAATCTCGTGGCGCACCTTGACGAACACGAGCGGCCCCGTGCGGCCGGTCTTTTGCGGTCGACGTCCGGCGATCGTCGACACGGCGCGTCAGCGCGTCGCCCACGCGCAGCGGCTGGTGGAACTCGAGCTGGCTGCCCGCCCACATCCGCCGCGGAAGCGACACGCGGAAGCCGCCGCGCGCGTGACCGTCGGCCCGACCTCACACTGGCGGAGAGCGGCAGAAAATACAGCCAGTGCCACAGCGGGCAGCGGTGCGCCCGCTTCCGGCACTCGGCAAGCCAATCGAGCGTTGCCACCAGGGCAGCGTACGGAGTCGCGGTGACGACGTCGCTCGAGCGTTCGGTCTTGCGGGCATCCCGTTGCCGCAAGGTCGGTGCTACCCGATTCCTGTTTGTGGCGCTATCCGCCTTTAGTGTGTGCAAGTCATCGGCGTCCATGAACGAAAGCCCCAGTTCCGGACAGGCAAGGTGCGGCTCAATTCGCCAGGCGTGAGCGCGATCAGACGGCTCGCGCCAAACAAAGTGGTGTTGCCTCGGCAGCTTGCCCTGGACGCCCTCGACGTAGTGGTGTGATCCATCTTGGACAGCACGCGTCGTCGCTCATCCTGCCCCGCGGCCAGCCGCTCGCTTGCCGTCGTTATCCCCTGACCGGTCCGGTGAAGGGATGGGGCCTGCCGGCTCGATGTCGGCCGCGGTCTTGCTGCTCGTGGTCCTGGACCTCCCCTGGGAACCACCGAGGTTTGAGCGAGGTCCCATTTTGATCATGCCGTCCTTGATGCCGCCCCACGACGTTGCCGGGCTTCCACTTGCCGTCGATCGACCGTCCTGCGCCGCCTTCGTGTAGTAGTGCGCCCCAGTGATGCGTGACCGCGGTCAGCTGCGCGTTCGGGCCGTACTTCGACATGTCGGAGTGGTAGGCGATCGCGTAGACCTTCTTCGCCTCGGCGGCCTGCACCGTCGGCGGTCGAGTCGGTGTGATGCGTGAGCACGTCGGCGCCCTGCGAGATCAGCGTATTCGGCCGCTTCGCGCTCGCGCCCGGGATCGAACCACGAGTTGACCCAGACGACCTTCACCTCGGCCTTCGGATTGACGCTGCGCATGCCGCGCGCGAACGCGTTGATGCCCATGACGACTTCGGGAATCGGAAACGCGGCGACGTAGCCGGCGACGTTCGACTTGGTCATCTTGCCCGCGACGATGCCCGCGAGATAGCGGCCTTCGTAGAAGCGCGCGTTGTAGATGCCGACGTTGCTTCGCGTCTTGTAGCCGGTCGCATGCTCGAAGTCGGTCTTCGGGAACGTGCTTGGCGACCTTGAGCGTCGGATTCATGTAGCCGAACGACGTCGTGAAGATGAGCTTGTTGCCCGCTTGCGCGAGCTCGCGGATCACGCGTTCGGCGTCGGCGCCTTCCGGGCACGCTTTCGACGTACTTGGTCGTCGACCTTGCCGCCGAGCGCCTTTTCCATTTCCTTGCGGCCGGTGTCGTGCTGGAACGTCCAGCCCGGCGTCGCCGATCGGGCTCACGTAGACGAAGCCGACCTTGAGCGGCTCGCCGGCCGTGCGCTGCCGGCAGCGGCGCATCGCCAGCGGCATCGCTGCGAGCGCAATGCGCGGACGCAGCGTCATTTTCGCGAGTCTGCGACATTGTCGCTTCTCCGGATGTGCATGGTCTACCGAAAACGAGCGCGCGCTGCGGCGATCGTCGCGGCAATTCTACCGCGAGCGGAGTCTCAGACGTCCGGGATGGAACGGCTGCGCCGAGCGATGCCGGGGCATTCAGGCGGATCGTGGCCGCGTCGCGCGAGATGATCGCCAGCACGACGATCGTCGCCACGATAGGGCAGCATCGACAGGAACTGCGACGGGACCGTCGACGCCCAGCGCCTGCGCCTGGAACTGCGCCGAGCGTGACGCCGCCGAACAGATACGCGCCGGCCAGCACGCGCCACGGCTTCCACGTCGGCGAACACGACCAGCGCCAGCGCGATCCAGCCGCGGCCGGCCGTCATGCCCTCGGTCCACAGCGGCGTGTAGGCGACCGGCGAGGTACGCGCCGCCCAGTCCGGCGCACGCGCCGCCGAACAGCACGGCGAGCGTAGCGAATGCGCGACGACCGGGTAACCGATCGCATGCGCCGACTCGCGGCGACTCGCCGACGGCGCGGACGATCAATCCCGGCGCGCGTCCGGAACAGGAACCACTGCACCAGCGCGAACAGCGCCAGCGACAGGTAGACGAGCGGACTGTGGCCGAAGCAGCAGCTTGCCGACGACCGGCAGATCCAGACAGTCCGGGAATCGCCAGCGGCTTGATGCCGTCGATCACCACGCTGACGTAGTCGAGGCCGACGAACGCCGACAGGCCGACGCCGAACAGCGACAGCGCGAGGCCGGTCGCCACCTGGTTGGCCATCAGCGACAGCGTGAGCACGCGCGAAGATCAGCGACAGCGCGCGCGCCGGCGCACATGCCGGCGAGCGACGCCGAGCCACGGCTGATTGCGTCGTGGCGGCGACGATGAACGCGACGACGGCGCCGACCAGCATCATGCCCTCGACGCCGAGGTTCAGCACGCCGGACTTTTCGGTGACCAGCTTCGCCGAGCGCGGCGAAGACCAGCGGCGTGCCGGCGGCGAGCGTCGAGCGACGAGAGTGCGACGTGATCGCGGATCCAGTGCCCACGCCGGCTCATCGCGGCGAGCGCCGTCGGAGGCGGCGCCGCGACGACGCGCAGCCGATAGTTGATGAACACGTCGGCGGCGAGCAGGAAGAACAGCAGCGTGCCCTGGAACAGCCCGGTGACCGCGGACGGCAGCGCCAGGCTGATCTGCGCCGACTCGCCGCCGAGATACAGCAGCGACATGAGCAGGCTCGCGAAGCACGATGCCGACCGGATGCAGCCGGCCGACGAACGCGACGATGATCGCCGCGAAGCCGTAGCCCGGCGAAATCGACGGCAGCAGCTGGCCGATCGGTCCGGCGACCTCGCCGACGCCGGCGAGACCGGCGCACGCGCCGCCGATCAGCATGCCGAGCCACACGGTGCGCTGCGCGGAATGCCCGCGTAGTTGGCGGCCGCCGGCGCCAGGCCCGCGACGCGCATCTGGAAGCCCGGCGAGGCTCTGCGCATGAAAAGCCCAGCCGAGCGCGACGACGGCCAGCGCGATCAGGAAGCCGGCGTTGAGCCGCGTCTCCGGCGAGCAGTATGCGGCAGCAGCGCGGCGTCGGCGAACATGCTTCGACTGCGGAAAGTTGAAGCCTTCCGGATCGCGCCACGGCCCGTGGACCAGCCAGCGACAAGCAAGCAGTCGCGACATAGACGAGCATCAGGCCGTCAGGATTTCGTTGGCGTTGAACCGCGTGCGAGGCCACGCCGGGATCGCCGCCCACGCCATGCCGCCGACGCGCGCCGGCGACGAGCATCAGGCAGCAGCAACCAGGCGCTGTCGGCTGCCGTGGAAAGACGAGCGCCGACGCCGCCGCCGCAGATCGCGCCGAGCGTCAGCTGGCCTTCGGCGCCGATGTTCCAGACGTTGGCGCGATAGCCGCGCGGCGAGGCCGACGGCGCATCAGCATCAGCGGCGATGCCTTGAGCAGCAGCTCGCCCACGACCGTAGCAGGTCTGCGACCGGCTTGACGAAGAACGCGTGAAGCGCCTGCAAGCGGATCCTTGCCCGAGCGCGCGAGAACAGCACGAAGCCGGCGGCCAGCGTGAGCCGCAGCCGCGAGCAGCGGCGACATCCAAGCCATCAGTCCGCGACGGCTCGCGGTCGCGCTCGAGCTTGAGCCGCATCGATCGCTCCGCGCCGCACGCGCGGTGGCACGTCTGCCGGTGCTGGCCGTCTGCGTGCCGATGAACGATCCGCTCATCATCTGTCCGACTGTCCTCGGCGTCGGCGTCGCGCGTGGGCAGCGCCGGCGACAGCCGGCCATCGCGCGATCACCGCGAGGCGGTCGCAGATCTCGAGCAGCTCGTCCAGCTCCTCCGACACGACCAGCACGGCGACGCCTTCATCGCGCAAGTCGATCAGCGCCTGGCGGATCTGCGCGAGGCGCCGACGTCGACGCCCCACGTCGGCTGCGCGGCGATCATCACCCGCGGACCTCTGCAGGATCTCGCGGCCAACGATGAACTTCTGCAGATTGCCGCCGGAAAGGCTGCGCGCGACGGCATCGGCTCCGGTCGCCTGTGGACGTTGAACCTGGGCGATGGCGCTGGCGTAGTCACGCATCGCTTCGGTGCAGATGATGCCGCGGTGAGTGAGCTCCTGCGCGGTGCCGGTGAGCAGAGCGTTATCGGCAAGCGACATCTCCGGGACCGCGCCGCGCCCCATGCGCTCCTCCGGGCACGAAGGCGGGGCGCATTGCGCGCCGCGACGCCGGCGTCGAGCGGTAAGCCCGCCGGCTGCGCCGTTGAGCAGGATCGCGCCTTCATCGGCCGACAGTGCGCTCGCCCGATAAGCGCGGCGGAAACTCCTTCTGGCCGTTTGCGGAAGATGCCGGCGGTGCCGACGTTCTCCGCCCGCGAACCGAGCAGGTCGATATCGCACACGAGATCGGTGCCGAATGGATCTTCCGCCGCTAGCGCAAGCCGGCTGAATGCCGCGCGACCAGCGTGCCGTCGCCGCTGGCGGTGCCCGCCGCGCGATGACGCCGGATGCGGCAGCTCGCCGCCGATCATCATGCGTCGCCAGACCCGGACGACGTTTCCTGGCGCGGATCACTCGTTGCCGGTGACGCGTCCGCCGCGCCAGCACGGTCGCTCGCTGGCGCAGCGCGGGATCTCGTCGAACGCTTGTGCGCATGGTGTAGAGGATGCTGCAGCCTTCGCCGGCGAGGCGGCGCAGGGTCGCGAGGCCTCTGCGCGGCCTGCGGCGTGAGCACCGAGGTCAGCTCGTCCGCGGATGAGCGGCGTCGGCTGCTGCAGGGGCAGCGCACGATCTTCGGCCCGCTGCCGTTCGCCCGCCGGACATGGTGTGCACATGGCGGCGCGGGTCGATGGCAGGCCAAGCGCCCGACACGTCACCAATGATTGCGTCGAGACCGGAGGTTTCCGAGCTGGGATCACGACGCGAGCTCGATGTTTTCGGCGACGATAAAGCGTTTCGAACAACGAGAAAGTAACGAACGCCATGCCAGTGTCAGCGCGCGCGCCTGCGCGCCGGAGTTGGCGATCCTGACCACTGCCCGTTCCACCAGATCACCTGGCGTCAGGGCGGCGGTACCGTAGATGATTTTCATCAGCGTCGACTTGCCAGCGCCGTTTTCGCCGAGCACCGCGCTGAATCTCGCCCCGGCATCACCGTCAAATCTATCGCGTCGTTGGCGATGACCGAGATAGGCGCGCTGATCCCGGAAAGCTCGAGGCGGGGAACCTGGAACTTACGTACGGGGTTATGCCGGGATTGTGTCAAGCCGGCCGCGCGTCAGCCGCCCGCGAAACTGGCAGCGCCACGGGCGAACTGCAGGCAAGGCGGGTATGCAACTGCGCTGGCTGATCCACCGGATGGGCCGCGGCACGCGTGAGGCCACGTGGGACCCCATGCTCACTGTCGCAATCGCGCGGCGCTGGAAAGCGCCGCGGTTTTCTTGCCCGCGGCGTGCGAGACGTCGCCGATCAGCTTATCGGCGCCCTTAGCGTGCGCCGTCGTACCAGGATGTCAGAACCGCCAGACCAGCTGTGAAGCCTTGGTTCCGATCCGCTGATTTTGCGGCTGCGGTAACCGGTGCCGTCAGAGTTGCGACTCATGTCGAAGGCACACGCCAGTAGCTGTAGGAGCTGATCAGGTCACTTCTCTTCCGCCTTTGGCAAAACGCGGTGCGAAGGTTTGCACCGCGACCCGCCAGCGTCGGGGCCCGACCTTGATTGAATCGGAGGAGCAGCGCGTTGAGCGCCGCTTGTCGGTCATGACCAGCGTCGGCATTTCAGGAAACCTCAACGCCATTTGCAAAGCCGACGCTGGCGGTCAGCCAAGGTGCCAGAACGCCGGACCGACCCACTTGCGCCCGATTTGGGGTCACGCGCGACCAGAACGGCGCAGCCACCCCGGAGCCGCCGAATATGAAGCCGGCCTTCACAACTTCGAGGCGCGATCAATACCACGCCTTTGCGCGGCTGATCGTGCTGCGCCAGCCAGGCGCCATGTCCGGGTCGCGCCGAAAGCTGAACCCTACAGACAATCATGTCAGCGGCGTGCGACCGGCTCTGCTGGTCGGATTGCCGCAACCGCCGCGGAAGCGCTCGTTGCGACCACGATCACCAGCAGCGCTTGCAGGACGGGCTGCCGTGCCCGGATTGCAGTACTGACATGAGGGGCGGTGACGTTGGTTCTCCTTTTTGGATGGTCGGTAACGGACTCGCTGGGGTAATTATATTACCTGCGTGCGCAGGTGGCGAGCGGCGCTGAGGCGGCAGGTGGCGCCGGGAGCGCCCGTGGATAAACCTGGTCGTACTGGAAACTTCGCGGGGAGTTCATTAACTCGCCATGTCGCTGGCTGCTCTGCGATTCGCGGGCCCGCGTCTCACTGAGCCACGGCACGCCGGGTTCCGCTCCGGAGCGGGCACCTTTCCACGCTGCGTGCTAAGCTTCGCCGCTCCGGGGCACCGACAATCGACCGCCGAGCGGAATTTCTGAGGCGCATGAATTCATCAGTACCGGCCGGTCTGCTCCAGCAACACGGCGCTTCTTCTCAGCACCAGACAGGCTGAACGTCTGCTCGTTGTGCTTTCGGGTCGACGCGCGAGCACTGCCGCCGCGGCGCAGATAGATCCATCGCCGGCGGCGTCGCTTGCTGTGAGCGACATCGACGGCAAGCGCAGCACCCTCGCGGGCAGGCTGGACGCGTACTCAGTCGCTTTCAGCGTCTGGCCGGATGCGCGTGCAGCGCTCGATGCGGCACCGGCGGTGCCGGTGCTGATCGAAACGTCGCGGGTCGAATATTGCGATGGCGGCGGCATCGCGATGCTGGTCGATCTGCGCGTCGACGGCGTCCCGAAAGCGCGGAGTCGCGGTCATCGGACTCAAGCCAGAGTTCAAGACGCTTTCGACCAGTTCGATCCGGTCGCGCTGCGCGCGCCTGCCCCCGCGAACATGTCGAGCGGCTGCACGCTGCGTCGCCGAAATTGGCCGTACGCATTGATCGTCGGCGCGACGCGCGCACCAGATCGCCTTCATCGGCGAGACCAGCGGCCGCGCTCTGGTTACGCGCTCACCCATCCGCATCGCGATTCGCTGGAAGGACGTGTGGTACACCTGCGAGCAGGTCGGTGCCAACGCGCTGCCGATCGTCGCGCTGATCTCGTTCCTGCTCGGCATGATCCTCGCGTTCCAGTCGGCGGTGCCGATGCGCGCAGTTCGGCGCCGAGATCTTCGTCGCCGACCTGGTCGGGCTGTCGATGCTGCGCGAACTCGGGCCGCTGATGACCGCGATCCTGCTCGCGGGCCGCTCCGGCGCGCGCGTTCGCCGCCGAGATCGGCACGATGCAGCGTCAACCAGGAGCTCGAACGCGCTGACCACGATGGGGCCTCGATCCGGTGCCGCTTCTCGTCGTCACGCGCATCATCGCCGCCGTCTGATGATGCCGCTGCTGACGCTCTTCGCCGACCTGGTCGGCCTCCTCGGCAGGCGCGTTCACGATGCTGTCAGCTTCAACGATCCCGTTCGTGACGTTCGTGCACGAGGTCGACAGTCATCGTCGATCTCCAGGACTTGCATGGCGGGCATGGGTGAAGTCGTCCGGTGTTCGCGATGCTGATCGCCGGCATCGGCTGCCTGCGCGGCCTGCAGACCGCAGACCGGCGCGTAGCGCGGTCGGCGATTTCCGCGACGCGCGCGGTCGTCTCGGGCATCGTGCTGCTGGTCGTCGTCGACGGCGTGTTCGCCGTTCATCTACTATCTGCTGGACATCTGAGCATGCCGCATGCCGGCCGATCCGATCATCCGCGTCGAGTCGACTCACCGCCGGCTACGAGGACATACGTGCTGATGCGAGGACGTCTCCTTCGACGGTCGACCGCGGCGAGGTGTTCGTCATCCTCGGCGGGCTCCGGCTCCGGCAAGAGCACGCTCGCTGAAGCACATGATCGGGCCTCTACCAGCCGCTGGCGGGCCACGTGTTCATCGACGGCGACGACATCGTCACCGCGGAAGGCGACGCGCGCCACGCGATCCTGCAGGAAGATCGGCGTCATGTACCAGAGCGGCGCGCTGTTCGGATCGATGACGCTGCTGGAGAACGTGCGGCTGCCGCTCGAGGAATTACACGCGCCCTCGACTCTGCCGCCGATGGACCTGATCGCGCGGATGAAGCTCGAGCTGGTCGGCCTCGATGCAGTTCACCGGCCACTTGCCGGCCGAGATCAGCGGCGGCATGCAGAAACGCGCGGCGATCGCGCGCGCGATGGCGCTCGACCCGACGATCCTGTTCCTCGACGAGCCGTCGGCGGGGCTCGATCCCATCACGTCGGCCGAGCTCGACGCGCTCATCCGCCGGCTGGCCGACAACCTGGGCATCACGTTCGTCATCGTCACCCACGAGCTCGCGAGCATCTACACCGATCGCCGATCGTGTCATCATGCTGGACAAGCGCGTCAAGGGCATCATCGCCGAGGAGATCCGAGGGTCCTGCGCGACGACAGCACGACCCTGCGTGCGCCAGTTCTTCCCGACGGCGCCGAGGTCGCGAAGTGCCGCCAGACGTTCTTCTGCCCCGGCGCGAGGCGCGAAGCGCCTGCGCGGATGACGCATGAGCGCGCAAGCCAACTACTTCAAGCTCGGGCTGTTCGTGATCGGCGCGATGGTCGCGCTGGCATCCTGCTCCTCGCTGATCATCGGCATCGGCACGCTGGTTCCAGTCGAAGCATCATCGATCGAGACCTATTTCAACGAATCGGTGCAGGGCCTCGACGTCGGCTCCAAGGTCAAGTACCGCGGCGTCGTGGTCGGCGAGGTGACCAGGATCGGCTTCACCTACATCAAGTATCAGCTGGACAAGCCGATCACGCGAGCGGCTGCGCTACGTCATGGTCGAGGCGCTATTGCTGCCGCGGTCTGATCGGCGGCCGCGCGGCGGCCGGCGACATCACTCGGCCCGAGACACGCGCAGATGGAAGATCGAGAAGGGGCTTGCGCGCTGCGCCTCGCGCCGCAGGGCATCACCGGCACCAGCTACCTCGAGATCGACTACGTCGACCCGCAAGACCAATCCCGTGCTGCCGATCTCGTGGGAGCCTGACCAACCTCTACATCCCGAGCGCGCAGTCGACGGTGACCCAGTTCATCGCGCGCGGCGCAGCGACATCGTCGAGCACCGGTTCGCAGCGCCTCGACCTCGACGGCTACGCATCACCAATCTCAACAAGCTGCTGATCACCGCCAACACTCGTATCGAGGCGGTCGACACCGCGCAAGCTGTCGCAGAATCGACGTCGCGCGTCTTGAGCGAAGCTCGAAACCAAGCTCGACCAGTTGCCGATGGACCAGATTCGGCAAGGACGCATGCGGCGCTGATCGCGGATCTGCGGGTCACCAACCAAAGCTCGGCGCGATCGTCGACGACCCGGCTGGATCAAGCGCCCGCCCGCCGATGCGGATGCGGCGGCAGTTGCGCTCAAAAGCTGCTCGAGGATCCGAATCTTCGCGAAGTCGCTATCGCATCTTCAAAGGCACGCTCGTCGCGGCTCGATCGCGTGACCGGCGGCACCGAGATCCGACCTCAGGAGGACGCTCGATAACCTGCGCCAGATCACCGACAATCTGCGCGACCTGACCGAGAACGCCAAGCAGTATCCGTCGCAACTGATTCTCGGCGCGCCACCGCCGCGCCGGCAAAAGGTCTCAAACCGTGAATCATGCCCGCTTCGTTTTCGCGTCGGCGCGCGCTGTCGGCGGCCGCGGCGCTTGCTTGTCGCCGGTTGCTCGCTGTCGCGGCCGATGCCGGTGAAGTCGACCTATCGTGCTGGATCCGCCGCGTCCCGCCCGCGGCGCAGCCGCCGCACCCAAAGCCGCGTGACTCTGACGCGTCGCGACGCAGTGTCGGTTGCCGGTCCATTCGCGCAGCCGGTCGCTGGTCTATCGCGAAAGCGATCTGAAATTCGAAGCAGACTACTGACGAGAATTTCTGGTGGCCCTGGCGGCGATGATCGGCGAGGCAACCGCGGCGTGGCTTTCCACAGCGGGCGATCTATCGGACCGTGCTGCCGCCATCCGAGCTCGCTCGACGGCGACTTTTCGCTCGAGACGCTTCGTCAGCGAACTCTACTGCGATCTGCGCGATCCCGGCCCAGCCGACGGCGGTGGTCAGCGATCAAGTATTTTCTCACCGACACGTGCGGCCGGCGCCGGCGCGTATGTCTGGACCGGAGAGCTCGGCTCGCGCGTCCCGGTGCCTTCGCGGCTCGGCCGATGCGCTGGTTCGCGGACATCAACACGGCCTTGGGCGAGGTGCTCCGAGCAGCTCGCGACGGCGCTGCGTACGCTGCCTGCCAAGTAGTCTTTTCCCGGCGTTCGCGGTCACGGCGGGCGGTTATTGCGCGCGGCGCGCGACCAGGTCGTGCTGATCCGATGCGGTCACCGTAACGCGCTGCGAACGCACCGACGGCCAACGCCGTCCCCGTCGATCACCGATACCACGCCGTCGATCTCGGCGCGTCGCCGGCGCCGCCGCGATGGCGCCGGTCCATCGATCGAATCGACCAGGACATCGATGGTGCGTCCGATCTGTGCACGCAGCCGCCGCGCGCTGATCGCGGCCTGCGCCGTCATGAAGCGCGCGCGGCGCTCTTCGCTTGACCGCCTCGGGGACCGTGATCCGGGAAGCGCGTTCGCCGCGGCGCCGTCGACCGGCGAGTAGGCGAAGCACCCGACGCGGTCGAGCTCGCGCCTCGCTCGAGGAACGCCAGCAACTCCTCGAACTCGGCGCTCGGTCTCGCCCGGGAAGCCGGCGATGAACGGTCGAGCGGATCGTCAGATCCGGGCATGCGCTCGCGCCAGGCGCGAATGCGCTCGAGGTTGTTCTCGGCGTTCGCCGGGCGCTTCATCAGCTTGAGGATGCGCGGGCTCGCGTGCTGGAACGGAACGTCGAGATACGGCAGGCAGCCGCTGCCATCGTCGGCCATCAGCGGGATGACCTCGTCGACGTGCGGATACGGGATAGACGTAGTGCAGGCGCACCCAGGCGCCGTGCTCGGCCGCGAGCTCGCCGAGCGCGCGCACGAGCTCGGTCATCCGCGTCTTGAGCGGCCGCCCGCGCCAGAAGCCGGTGCGATAGCGGACGTCGACGCCGTAGGCGCTCGTGTCCTGCGAGATGACCAGCAGCTCGCGCACGCCGGCCTTGAGCAGGTTCTCCGCCTCGTTCATCACTTCGCCGATCGGGCGGCTGACGAGATCGCCGCGCATCGACGGGATGATGCAGAAGCGTGCAGCGGTGGTTGCAGCCTTCGCTGATCTTCAGGTACGCGTAGTGCTGCGGCGTGAGCTTGATCCCCTGCGGCGGGAACGAGATCGACGAACGGGTCGTGCGGCTTCGGCAGGTGCGCGTGCACCGCGGCCATCACCTCAGCCGTCGGCGTGCGGCCCGGTGACCGCGAGCACCTTCGGATGCGCCGTCGCTCAACGAAGCGCCGCCGTCCTTGGCGCCGAGGCAGCCGGTGACGATCGACCTTGCCGTTCTCCGCCAGCGCCTCGCCGATCGCGTCGAGCGATTCCTCGACCGCCGCGTCGATGAAGCCCGCAGGTGTTGACGACGACCAGGTCGGCGCCGTCGTAGCGTCGGCGCGATCGCATAGCCCTCGGCGCGCAGCTGCGTGAGGATCTGCTCGGAGTCGACCAGCGCCTTCGGGACAACCGAGCGAGACGAAGCCGACGCGAGGGCGCGGCAGACGGCTGCGCGCTTCATCGGATGTACACGGGACTTGCGCGCTGCGGAACATCGCGACGCTGCAATGCAGCGATGTGCGCTGCTTCTGCGCGATGCAGCGCGAATCAGCGCTTCTTGTCGTCATCCGCGCGCGGCCGTGCCGCGGCGCGCCGAAGTTCGGGAAGGAAACGCGGTGAACAAGCCGCGCGTCTGGTCCTGCATGCGCTGCTGCATGTCCATGAACAGCTTGGCGCTCTGCTCGAGGTAGTTGCCGAGCATGCCCTGCATCGCCGGGCGCCTGCATCTGCAGGAACTGCTTCCACAGATCGGGCGTGAGCATCATCTTGTCGCCGTAGACCTGCTTCGCCTGGTCCTGCAGCTTGCTGCTGGATGGTCAGGAACGCCTTGACGTTCTGCTCCATGTAGTTGCCCATGATGCCCTGCAGCGCGTTGCCGTAGAAACGGATCATCTGCGACGAGCATTTCGCTGGAGAACATCGGCATGCCGGCAGACTCCTCCTCGAGGATGATCTGCAGCAGGATGCTGCGGGTCGAGGTCGTCGCCCGACTTGGCGTCGATGACCTGGAAATCGATGATGCTCCAGCACCATCTGCTTGACGTCCGCCAGCGTGATGTAGCCGCTGTTGGCGGTGTCGTACAGGCGGCGGTTGGGATACTTCTTGATCACGCGCACCGACTTGTTCATGCAGGGCTCCTGAAGCGGCACGCGGCGATTATAACCCACTGATTTATTTGGGCGTTTGAAATCGTTGCCTGCGGCTCGATGCGACGCGATTGGTGCGTTGCACCAAAAAACTCTTGACTTGAGGTGTTCGCCGCCCCTATAATTCGGATTTGTGCGGTGCAGCAAACGGGGTTGAAGCGAAGGTCGGCAACCACGGGCACCTGAGCGGATCTACCGGCTGGCAAAGCCCGCTGCATGCGAGTAGCGGACCCGTTTAGGGTGCAGCTCAACCTCGACGGGAAAGGATCCACCATGTACAACGCAACCGAACAATTCGCTGAAATCAACAAGGCTCGGCTACGACAACGCGGTCAAGCTCGCGTCGCTGTCGCTCGAAAAGGCCGAGCGCCTGACCAAGCTCAATCTGCAGGCCGCCAAGGTCGCGCTGGAACAAGGCGTCTACTAGCGCCAACGCGGTCGCCGGCGTCAAGGACGTGCAGGAACTCGTCGCCGTTCGCGCCAAGCTGACCGAAGCCGGCGTGCAAAACGCGCTGGGCTACTTCGCGCGGCGTGTACCAGATCGCCTCGGAAGCGCAAGCTGATTTCTCGGCGCTCGCCGAAGCAGGCGTGGGCATCGTACACCAAGGGCATGGCGGCATGGGTCGAAAGGCGACGAAGAACGCGCCGGCCGGCTCGGACGTCGCCGTGACGGCGCTGAAGTCGACGGTGGCGGCGACGACCGCGGCGTTTCGATCAGTTCTCGAAGGCGATCCAAGCAAGTCGTGAGCTTCGCCGACGCGTCGGTGCGCGCCGCCGGCGGCCAACGCGGCGAGCGTCGCCAAGGCAACGACCAAGACGACCACCAAGGGTCGCAAGGCAGCTAAGCTAGCGTCAGGAGCCGGACCGGGTATCCGCCGGAGCAGATTCGCCGGCAGCGGTCCCAATATCGCAGTTGATGTCTCCTGTAGTCCTGTGTCGTATTTCCTGCCTCCTAAGTAATGAAATTACAGCCTCCGGGCCCGGCGCAAACGGGGCCCCCTTTCGGTCCCACAGCTTCCGCCAGGCACTATGACGGTCCTCGCGGTCGCCGTCCGTCGAGCGAAGGAGCGTGTTGACCTCTCGGGATACCGGCGCGAGCGAATGGGAGAAAAACTCGCCGGAAAGCGATCGCTACAGCGTCGGCGAAACCGGCGCGGAGGCACCTGCAGCGGCTCTTCGCAGAACTTGCTGACTGACGCGCAGGTGGCGCTGTGCCGGTCGTCAAAGAGAGAACCTGATGCTCCTCGGGCGTCCTCGACGGGCTGATATTCGACCTGCGTTTGACCACGGCAACAGTCGCTTCGGCGAGCGCACGAAGACCACATGGCGAGGTAAAGGTCGCGTCCATGCCCGGCCCAGGGAGATGGCGGCAGCGCTGCTGGGCGTCGACGGCGGTGGCGGGCGGGTGGAATCACGCGCTTGGCCTCCTCGGAAATACACCGACGGGTCGGTGCGGGGCGTTGCCCGGGCGCACCCGCAGTCAACGCATGCAGCGAGGAACTCGCCGGCGTAATCCTGCTTGAGGATGAATCTCGGGGCCGCTCAGCACTCACCCGTCCGTCGGCGACATCGGCCTTCCAGGCGACGAAGGCGATATCGCTCAGCTTCGCGAATTGTCGCCCACGAAGGTCGCGATTTCGTAGCTATCGCCGAAGTGACGCAGGACATCGCTTGCGCCCGACAGCTCGGCCCGCAGCAAAAGCGAAGTGGCCGAGAGCATCGAAGCGATGGCGCGTTCGAGGACCGATCCGGCGTAGTCGCCCCGAGCGCCGTCCACGGCAGCGTCGAAATCTGCGAAGCGAGGACGGCGAAACTCGGTCGCCCCGCTTCCGGCGGCACTGATCTGGCCGAACATCGCGCCTTTGGCAATGTCGGCGCGGTACCAGAATTGGTGAAAGACTTCGTCGTCCCTCACCCATCCGACCAGGCTGACTTCATCCTTCACCGCCGCGTCGAGCTGTCGAGATAGGTCTGATCCTGGTCAGCGACAGCGGAGCCTCCGCCGCCATGGCGCGCAGCTCGCCGATGACTGCGCGCGCCGATTCAATACTGCCGGCCCATGCGACGACGCAATTGTCGGAGGCGAGGAGCTACGCTTCTGATCGAGCTCGGGGATGGACCATTCTGACCCCGCCGGAGGTCCGCCACGCCACCGGCGAGCTGGAGCGCCTGGCGCGGAGCGGGGCGCTCGGCCCGAGACAGGCAGGTCGCCGAAAATTGCCGGGCTACGAATCAAGCGCGACCGCCGCAACGAGGTGTCATGCGTGCTCCCAGATAAATTGCCCCAGGACTGCCAGCCGCAATCCGACTGAGATCCGCGATGGGTGCCGCAACCTCATTGCATTGAAGCTAAGGCCATGCGCCGCAGCAGGCTGACTCAAAACGGGTCAAGAGCGCAATCAGAAGCTCCGTTCTCGCCCGAAACCTCATCTAAAACATGTGCTGGCCGCCGTTGATCGCGATGTTGGCGCCGGTCACGAACGCGGCCTCCTCGGAGGCGAGATAGGCGACCAGGCCCGCGACCTCCTCGGGCTTGCCCAGGCGTCCGCATCGGGATCTGCGGCATGATCTTCGTGTCGAGCACTTCCTGCGGAATCGCCGTGACCATCTTGGTTCCGATGTAGCCGGGCGAGATCGTGTTCACGGTGACGCCCTTCGCGGCGACCTCGAGCGCGAGCGCCTTGGTGAAGCCGTGCATGCCGGCCTTGGCGGCCGAGTAGTTGGTCTGCCCGAACGCGCCCTTCTGGCCGTTGACCGACGAGATGTTGATGATGCGGTCCCCAGCCGCGATCGACCATGCCGTCGCACACCTGCTTGGTCATGTTGAAGCAGGCAGTCGAGATTGGTCCTGCATCACCGCGTCCCAGTTGGCCTTGTCCATCTTCTTGAACGTCATGTCGCGCGTGATGCCGGCGTTGTTGACCAGCACGTCGACCGGGCCGACCTCCTTGACTCACCTGCGCGACGCAGGCGACGCACGACTCCCAGTCGGCGACGTCGCACGGGTAGGCGTGGAACTTGAAGCCCTGCCTCTTCATCGACGCAAGCCATTCGTGCGGCCTTGGTGTTGCCCGGCGAGTGGGTGGTGACGACCGTATATGCCCAGCGCCGCCAGCTTGATGCAGATGGCTTCGCCGAGCCCGCCCATGCCGCCGGTCGACGAGCGCGACGCGATGCTTGTCTTGTGCCATGGTGCTTTTCCTCCTTAGTGCAACGATTCGATGCGTACCCGCTTCACCACCGCGCTGCGCGCTGGCAGGCGGTCGCGGACGCTCGGGCTCACCGTTCCACCGCGATGCGCGACTCCCATGCCGCCGCCGATGCACAGCGACGCGAGTCCTTTCTTCGCGTCGCGCCGCGCGCATCTCGTGCAGCAGCGTGACCAGCACGCGGCACCCGATGCGCCGATCGGATGACCGAGCGCGATGGCGCCGCCGTTGACGTTGATCTTGCTCGTGTCCCAGCCCATTTCCTTGTTGACCGCGCAGGCCTGCGCCGCGAACGCCTCGTTGATCTCCATCAGATCGAGGTCGGACGCGCTTCCAGCCGGCCTTTCCAGGCAACGCTTCGACGCCGGCACCGGGCCCCATGCCCATGATCGACGGATCGACGCCGGTCGACGCGAACGCCTTGATCTTCGCGAGCGGCTTGAGGCCGAGCTTGCGCCGCGCGCTCCGCGCTCATCACCAGCGACCGCCGCGGCGCCGTCGTTGAGGCCGGACGCGTTGGCGGCGGTCACCGAGCCGTCCTTCGCGAACGCGGGCCGCAAGCCGGCGATCGACTCGAGCGTCGTTCCCGCCTTGATGAACTCGTCGGCGGCGAAGGCGACCGGATCGCCTTTGCGCTGCGGAATCATCACCGGGACGATCTCGTCCTTGAACGCTGCCGGCTTTCTGCGCCGCCTCGGCCTTGTTCTGGCTCGCGACCGCGAATTCATCCTGCTGCGGGCGCGAGATGCTCGTACTGCTTGGCGACGTTCTCCGCGGTCGTCCCCATGTGATACTGGTTGTAGACGTCCCACAGGCCGTCGACGATCATCGTGTCGACGAGCTTGGCGTCGCCCATCCGGAACCCGTCGCGCGACCCGAGCAGCACGTGCGGCGACGCGCTCATGTTCTCCTGGCCGCCCGCGATCACGATGTCGGCATCGCCGCAGCTTGACCGCCTGCGCCGCGAGCATGACCGCCTTCAGTCCGGACCCGCAGCACCTTGTTGATGGTCATCGCCGGGACCGCATGCGGCATGCCCGCCTTGATCGAGCGCCTGGCGCGCCGGGTTCTGGCCGCTGCCCGCGGTGAGCACCTGGCCCAGGATCACCTCCGGAGACCTGATCGGGTTTGACGCCGTCTGCGCGAGCAGCGCGCGGATCACGGTCGCGCCGAGTTCGGGCGCCGGGCACTTTGGCGAGCGCGCCGCCGAACTTCCCGATGGCGGTCGCGCAGCGCGCCGACGATGACGATGTCGGTCATGGGTTTCTCCAGAGAAGGGTTGTTGCGACGACCGGGTTGCAGAACCGCCGGCCGGTCGATGGTGCCGTTATTTTAGCGCAGACGCTCTTGGCATCATCCGACGCAGAGTCATCAGCTGATTTTCGCGCGCGAGACCAAGACCGCGCGCTTTAAGCGACTTGCTCGGAAACGATATTTTCCCGGCGCCGGTGCCAGCGACGGGTGCGCATCGCTTCCTGCCCTTGTTGGCGCCAGGGCGCCGCGATCCGCCGTGTTCCGACACCCGTGCCGCCCAGTGCGGCCACCAGCTTCCGCGCCAGTGTTCCTCCGCCCGATCAAGCCAATCGTGGCATCGTCGGTTAAGAGCTCATTGGTCCAGAAATTGCGCCGCACGCTTCGCCGGCGGATTATTACGCCGGCGATGTGACCGGACCCGCCCAAGCACGAGGCTAAGGTCGCCCCAAGGAAGCCGACGCGTCTTGTACGCCGATCGCCACGGAACGATATGATCGTCGTGCGTGCCAGGAGATAGGTGGGTATCGGGACGCGCGAGAGATCGACAGCCTGGCCGCACATGACCAGCGCGCCCGGCTCCCGCAGCCCGGTTGTCGAGATACATATCGCGCACGTATGAAAATACATGGGACCGGGAAGGTTGGCGGAGTCGCCGTTCCAGTAGAGCAAGATCGAAAGCCGGCGGCGTCTGCCCTTCAGGTAGTTGCCGACGACGTAATTCCACACCAAGCTCGTTCGGCCGCAGGCTCGCGAAGGCGCTGGCCAGCTCGCTGCCTCGGATCGCGGGCCCCTGCGCACAGAGTGCGGGCTCGCGCGCAGCCAGCGAATCGCGGCGAGACATAGACGCCGATGTCGCCTGGATCGGCGAAATCGAGCATCGTCGTCAGCAATGTAGCGCTCGCGACCATGTGGCGTGCGTCGCGCCGTCAGCACCGCCAGCGCGCATGCAAGCAAAGTGTCCGCCGACGCAAAATCCAAGCGAATTGATGGTCTTGCTCGACGTGATCTCGCGCGCGCAGTCGATCGCGGTCAGCACGCCGCGTTCGAGGTAGTCGTCCCAGGTGAGGTGCCGAGTTCGGCTGGAATGTTGCGCCAGGAAATCATGAACACGGTGTGGCCCTGTGCGACCGCGTACCGGACGAAGAGTTTTCCGGCCGCAGGTCGAGAATGTAGTACTTGTTGATGCACGGCGGGACGATCAGCAGCGGACGCCTGGAACACGGCAGGCGTCGCCGGCGCGTATTGGATGAGCTCGATCAGCTCGTTCGCGAAAGACGACGCTGCCCGGCGTCACCGCCAGATTGCGCCCTACCTCGAATGCCGCCTCGTCGGTCATCGCGATCCGGCCGCGCTGCGCGTCGGCGATCAGGTTCGACGCGCCCTGGGCGATCGATGCGCCTTGCGAAGAAAGCGCGAGCTGCAAGGCGTCGGGATTGGTCGCCAGAAAATTCGAAGGCGCAATCGCGCTGAGGTACTGGTTGGCGACGAACGCCGAGCCTTTTCTTGGCGTCCGGATCGGCTTGCGCCAGATCGGTCAAGCTCGCGCACGTAGTCGGAGTAAGAGCAGATAAGCATCCTTGATGCAACGCGAAGTACGGCTGCTCGCGCCATGCCTTTGCCGCGAACGCGTCGATCGCCATTCGCCCGCACGGCAGGCGTGCCGCACCGTCTGCGCCGAGGGCGCGCGACCAGAGCGCTTCGAATTTCTGCTGATAGCGCGCGTTGATGGCGGCGAGCGCCTCGGGCGGCGACCCAGGCACGGGCATGGCCGGGAAACGCAAGCGCCAGGGTAACAGCTCCCGGCTGGCGCGAGTCCGGCGGAGCCGCCGCTCATCGCGCGCGACCACCAGTTGGCCCATTCCATACCGGCGGCCTGCCACCGCTGCGTGAGCTCCGGCCAGGGCGTCGCCTGGACGCGTCCGGCTTCTGCGCACCGCGGCGATGCTGTCGGACTTTCTCATTTCGTTTCGCATGGGGAGCTCAAGCACCCCGGACACGCGCCGCGGGCACTGATTCGGTGCCAGCGAGTGCGCTAGCGTCCCGGTCGCACCAGCACAAACCGCCGCATGTCATCGTAGTTGCTTCAATGCTCGAGCGCACGTGCGCGACGGCGATGATTGCGATTCCGACGCCGATCAAGGCCAGCTGTCTTGCGGTATCGCCGGGCGATGGGTGGCGGTGCAGGCTCGGGATCAGGTCGGCGACCGCGACGTAGAGCAGGCTCGCCGCCGCGAGCGCGAGCACGGTAGGAAGCACTTCCTGCATCGAGGCCAGCGCGGCGTAGCCCGGCTAGGCCTCCGCCAGCGTCGCGGCGCCGGTGGCGAGGTTGTATGCAAGAATAGCGCGTCGCCGGGTGTAGCCGAGTGCAGCAGTACGGCGAAGTCGCCCACCTGCTGTGGAATCGCGTGCGCGACGATCGCCAGGGCGGTGGTCGTTCCCAGCGTGAAATCGGCAATGAAGGTCGCCGCGATGACGACGCCATCGCAGAAATTGTGCACGCTGTTGCCGATCACGATCATCAGCCCCGACCTGCCGCCGTCGAAGCCGTGGCGTGTTGCGGTCGTGCGTGACGCGAACGCGTCTGGCTTGGACCTGCCGCCGCATCCTCGGACGAGGCTTTCCGCTTCGAGGTGGCTGTGCCGCCACAGGACCAGTTTTCCAGCAGAAAAAAACAGCAGCAGCCCGATCAGGACCGTCATCATCACGCGCTGGGTGCTGCCGTGCTCGAGCGCATGCGGCAGAAGCTCAGGAACACTGCGCCGAGCAATGCGCCGACGGCGAAGCTGACCAGTGGCGAAATCCAGCGCGAATGCAGCGCCAGAGTGCCGGCGGCAGCGCAGCACCGACAGCGCGCCGCCGGCAGGACAGGCAATGACGATCGCGGTGATCGGGGCGAGCGTGGAACTCATGTCGGATCGGGTGGGCGTCGTACGAAACCGTCCGCCGAGCTCAGCGCGATGCGTCGTGGCAAACGGTATCCTGCGCCAGCGTCTCATTCTGGTTCGAGCCAGATCATCGTTGCCATGCGGCCGTTGGTCGCAGGCCCGTCGCGCCGGTAGGAATGGAACGTGCCGCTCTCGGTCAAGCGTGCAGCGTCCGCCGCCATAGATTGCGTTCACGCCGGCACGCGCGAGCACGCCGCGCGCCAGCGCGTAAGATCGGCGTGCCATTTCATGTCCGCGCTCGTGGTGCGGAGCGAAGCACTCCGCCGCGCCCGGATCGGACTCGCAAAAAGCGGCGTACACGTCGCTGCCGACTTCGAATGCGCGCGGTCCGATCGCCGGCCCGAGCCATGCCAACACCGATCCTGGCTCGGTACGCATCGCCGCGACCGCGGCTTCGACGATGCCGGCCGCGAGCCCGCGCCAGCCGGCATGCGCGACCGCGACCACCTGCGAATCGCGATCGGCAAGAAAGAAGTACCGGCAGGCAATCGGCCGTCATGACGGCGCAAACGCGTGTTCGGCGTGCGCGCGACCGAGCCGTCTGCATCGCGACCCGCTGTACTTGGCGCGATCGAGGTCCGCAATCGCGGTGCCGTGCACCTGCTTGAGCCACACCGGATCGTGCTGGAACAAAGCGGCGAAGCGTACGCGCGCGCCGGCACCGTCGGGCACCGGGATGGCGCAAGGTCGAACGCCGCGGCCGCCGGCTTCGTTGCGGGTCGTGGAAGCGCGTGCACGCGAGGCGGTGCCGGCCACTCCGGGACGATCCAGTCGAGGCCCTGCGGCGGCCAGCGCGGCGCGACGGCGTCATGTTGTCAACGGCATCACGCGCGCACTATGCCGCATGCGCGCGCGGAGGACATGCGAGCAGCGCCGACGAAATCATCCGGCAGCGGCGACTCCCAGCTCATCGCTTGGCGCGTCACCGGATGAACAGGCCGAGACGCCACGCGTGGAGCGCCTGCCTCGGGAACGGCGGATCAGCGCCGGCGCCGTGCGACGGCACGACCGCGGTGCGACGACGCCCGTAGCCGGATCGCCGACCAGGGGATGACCGATGCGACGCGAGGTGAACGCGAATCTGGTGCGTGCGGCCGGTTTCGAGGCGGCAGACGATGCAGCGTGCTGTCGCCGAAGCGCTCGCGCACTTCGTAGTGCGTGACCGCGCGCCTTGCCTGCCGGCGACGACGGCCATCGACGTGCGCTTGCACCGGATGGCGGCCGATAGGCGCATCGACGCTGCCGCGCGGGCGATGTCGCCGCTGCGCGAGCGCGAGGTATTCCCGGCGCACGCTGCGCGCCTGCAGCTGGCGCACCAGAGTCGGTCTGCGCGGTCATCGGTCTTGGCGACGACCAGCAGCCCGCTCGGTGTCCTTGTCGAGGCGATGGACGATGCCGGCGCGCGGCAACGCCGCGAAGCTGCGGCGCGTGGTGCAGCAGCGCGTTGGCAAGCGTTCCGTCCCAGTTGCCGTTGCCCGGGTGGACGACCAGTGCCGGCCGGCTTGTCGATCACGATGAGCGCATCGTCTTCATGCACGATAGCGAGGCGACGCCTGCGCCGCAAAGGGACGACGCGCGGATCGGCCAGCGGCGCGACAGCAATGCCGCTCGCCGCCGGAGACGCTTCTGCTTGGGCGCGGTCGCGGCGCGCCGGCGAGCGTGACGCGGCCGGCATCGATCCAGGACTTGAGGCGGCTGCGCGAATGCTGCGGCAGCAGTTGCGCGAGCGCCGTGGTCGAGCCGCTTGCCCGCGCATAGTGCGCCGGGACGGTCAGCACCTCGGCGAGGCGCGTCCGGCGGCGCGGTCGCGAGCGCTGAGTTGCATAATCCGCAGCCACGGAAGGGCAGGGCAATGGTGTCGAAAATTTGCAGAGTGCGCGATCCGCGCTGCTGATCGTTTCGGGCGTGATAGGTTGCGGCTGGTTGCCCGAAGTCAAGGAGGAAACCTACCAGCTGGTCGGCCAGCTGTACGACGAAGGCGCACGGGCGCGATGCTGAGCCGGCAATTATACGCGCGCGGTCAGAAGCTGTTCGATACGCTCGAGGGGCGCCTTTCCGTACGGCCAGTACGCGCAGCAGGCGATCGCTCGAGGGCGCCTACGCCAATTTCCGGCAGAGCGAGACAGCCGCTCGCCATCGCGCGGCTGCGATCGCTTCATCCGCACTTATCCCAATCACCAGAGCGTCGACTACGCCTACTATCTCAAGGGCCTGATCAATTTCCGCGAAGACCAGGGTGTGTTCGGCTACGTCGCCGAGCAGGACCTGTCCGGGCGCGATCCGAAGATGACCAAGAGGTCATTCGCCGCCGTTCCGCGGGCATAGCGACTCAGATTTCCGGAGAGCAAGTATGCGCCCGACGCGATCGAGCGTATGCGTTATCTCACCAATGCGCTCGCCGGATACGAAGTCCACGTCGCGCTACTACTTGCTGATCGCGGCGCGCTACATCGCCGCGGCCAACCGCGCGCAGGCGAGCGCTCGACCAACTATCCGAGACGCCGGCGAACTGAAGATGCGCTCATCGTGCTGGTCAACAGCTACGGCAAGCTGCAGCTGCCTACAGCTGCAGCGATGACGCCCAGCGCATCCTGAGGAAACGTTTCCCAACGCGAATCCGGCGCTCCGCGCCAGATCCTGGTGGCAATTCTGGGCGCGAAGGACGAGCTGCCGCCGCCGATCGGCGAGGCGGAGCCGTGGTGGAAGCCGTCGCCCGCTCCGACCGTCGCCTCGAAGCCGTGGTGGAAATTCTGGTAGCGTTACCAGCGCTACGGATGCCGGGCGCGCCGAGCGGCACCTCACCGTTCCAGCCGGCACCGCCGCGAAAAACGCCTCCACGTCGGCCAGTTCGCGCGTGCGCCGCATCGGCGGCAGCGCTCTGCCAGATGCGCTCGCCCGTAGGGCTTGTCCACCATCCGGCGATCGCAGATCATCAGCACGCCGCGGTCGGTTTCGGTGCGGATGAGCCGTCCCGCGCCTTGCTTCAGGCTGATCGCCGCCTGCGGCAGCTGACAGTCGCATGAACGGATTGCCGCCCTCGCGCGCGATGCTGACTCGAAGCCGGGCGGCGAGCAGCGGATCGTCCGGGCAGCGCGAACGGCAGCTTGTCGATGACGACCACCGACAGCGCCTCGCCGCGAACGTCGACGCGCCTTCCCAGAAGCTCTGGCTGCCAAGCAGCACCGCGTTGCCGAGTCGCGCGAAAACGCGTCAGCAATTCCGACCGCCGAGCCTTCTCCTTGAACCAGCAGCGGAAAGCTCATGCCTTCGCGCTCCATCGCCGCGGCGAGCACGTTCGCGTGCCGCGCGAGCGCGCGCAGCGTCGTGAACAGCAGGAAGGCGCGGCCGCCGCTTGCCTTCAACACCGGAAGCGCTGCGGCAACCACCGCTTCGGTGTGCTCGATGCTGTTCGGCGAGAGCGGATCAGCGCGGCAGGCCAGAGCAAACCTTGCTGCGCGCCGTCGAACGGACTTCCCAGTATGCCCGTGGGTGCGCTCCGGCGGAGTCGCAGCTCGCGCTGGTAGAGCGCGAGGATCACCGCCGATCGCCAGCGTTGCGGGGGTGAAGATCCACACGCCCGGGCAGCGTCGGTAACCTGCCTGGAAAAATGTGGAAGCCACCGAAAGCGGAGACGCCCGCAGTTGCCAGCCGTGCGTGCCGACGTCGAGCCATCGAATCCATTCGGTGTGTCCCGGTCGGTGGCACTCGTTGGCGTCGTGCGGATTTACAGCCCGCTTCGCCACCGGTCAGGCGCGCTATAGAGATCAGCGGTGCGTCCGGCGTACTGCGCAAGCTCGTCGCTGCGCATCGGCCTGAAGCGCGAGCTCCTGCGCGGCAGGGCCAGCGCGTCGCCGAGCGCATCGAGCACGGCGATGACGCCGGCACAGATCCGGCAGCCGCGGACTGCAGCCATTTTCCGGGGGCGTCTCGGCAAGCGAAAGCGGCGAGCGCTTGCGCAAAGCTGCGCGCGCGGCATCGGGCGGCGGGGTTGTGTGTAGTCGGGGGCGGAGCGCAGCCTATCGGTTTCCGCGTCGCGGGCAAGCTCGCCCACGCTTCCGGCGCCGGGTTCCTCGCCAGAAAAACAGCGTGCGCGTGTCTCCGGCAGCTGGTGGGAAACTTTGCCGTCCGGGATCACGGTATTGCACGCCGGAAGAAGCTCCGGTCGGGCCTTCGTCGTCGCAAGGCATGGCGTCGGCAGAAGAAAGGTGATGATTGATGACCACGACATCCGCCGCGGCGTAGCGCCTGCTTGCGGGCGTTCATGACGGAAACAGCGATCGTAGTGGAGGCACTCGCTGCCAAAGGCAATTACTCGCGCGTCGACGATGGCGTCGGCCCAGATTGCGGCGTTCTCGGGAACGTCGGCCAGCTCGCTGCTCTTGTCTCCGGTCGTCGACGTCCGCGCACAAACGACGCGATGCGGGGCAGATGCGCAACGTCGGCGCGCGACGCAGCGAAGGTTCCCTGGGCGGATGCACGCTCGAGATGGTGGTGGCAAACGTAATTGCCTTGCCGCGGCCCAGCGAGCAGCGCGACCGAAACGGGCACCTTCAGCGCGTCGCGCGGATGAGCGGCACAGATCGCGTTGGAAGAGCTGGTCCTGCGGTGTCGCGGTTGCCGGTGGAGATGATCACCGCGCCGCCGGATGCTCAAACGCGCGGCACGAGGTACGCGAAAGTCTTGCCGGTTCCGGTGCCCGCTTCGGCAATCAACTGGCCGCGCGTCTTGATGGCGAGCGCGATGGCTTCGGCCATGGCGAGCTGTTGCGGGCGAAATCGATACGCCGACAGGTCGCGGGCGAGCGCTCCCTCGGGATCCGGAATATCGCGTGCAGCTCTGTGGCGCCAGCGCTCCGGTCGGCTGCCTCGTACGGAAAAAGACCGCGGCGTTCTGGCGCGCGCTGGCGGCAGACTGGCGGATACGGTCACGGCGAGGTGCTCCCGGCTTTGGCGGGGGCCTTTGCGCTGGCGGTTTGACGCTGGGGGGAACCGGCGCGTCGACGAGTGCATGAATCGGATTTGATCTGCTGGTCGAACTCGGCATAGGGTTCCCACCGCCCGCAGCTTGTAACCCCAGTCGGTCTCCGGTGACGCCGGCCGGAGCTTGGCCATGCTGGCCATCCGGGTGTCGGCGAGAGTTTGCTGCAGGCTCTTGCACTTCCTCCGCGTTCGCGCCTCGCGCAGCAGCGCCTGCCTGTGGGCGGGCGCGACCGAGAGGCGATTGCTTGTCGATGCAGCAACGTCGGTCTTGGCGCCGTTGGCCCTTCCTGAGCGCCCATCGGCCCGAACTCGGTGACCTTCGATGCTTTCTTGACCTGGCGACACATGGTGTACGTCTGGGGGGATGGCCTCGAAAGGCACTGGATGCCGGTGCGCTTTTGCATCGTCGGACAAATGGCGGGGTCCACGTTGTCGAGCGCGCGCGACGTCTGACGTCGTCATGCAAAAGCGCGAGCGCAGACAAGGCTGCGATCGTTGCCCGCGACGGCGGCAGCGACGCGCTATGCTGCACGGAAGGCGACCTCAGGGAGTGGTCGGCTATGCTACCTTGCTTTGGGCGGCCGTCTCAAGCGAGACGCACGATCAGGCAAGCGACGCCGGCAAACGGCGACAGGTGCGCCGCGCGACACCAAAGCGATTAAAGCGTCGCCGCCGGAGACTTCATGACGCGCCGTTGATATAAAGCTCGCGCGTGCGAGCCAGGCGTGTTGCGATCTCCTCGGGGCTTTGTTGGCGGCCCATCGGGACGCGGTCTTCCATCATCTTGATGTCTTCCCCGGCATCGTCGCGAGAATCGGCGTGTATGAAGCCGGGACAGATCGCGTTGGCGCGAATGCCTTGCGTCCGAAACACGCGCGCCCAGGTCTTGACCATGCCGATGACGCCGAACGGTCGCCCTGTGGTTTGGCCGAAGTTGCCAAAGTAGATACCCCGACGATCGAGGAGGCATTGAGGACAACTGTTCTGCTCGAGCATGATATCGACTGACGCTGGTGCAGTTGTAGACGCCTTTGAATTGACGTCACCCGATCCGCGACGGTCGTCGGTCATTTTCTTGGGTGAGCGTCCTGGACGACTGCCGGCGTTGTTGACAAGAGTGTCGATCCGGCCCCACTTGGCCATGACGCCCTCGACCGGCCGAGGAGCGTGCTCTGCTTGTCGGTGACATCGATGCGAAAGAAGATGACTTCGCCTCCGGCGTCGCTGATCAGTTGCGCCGTTTCGAGGCTGCGTCGACGTTGATGTCGCAAACCGCGACGGGCGCCTTCCTGGCGAATGACTGCGGTTGCTCGCCGATGCCCTGGCCGCCACGAGTGAAACCATTCAGTTGCACGCGCGCAATGCGTTGTTTGTTCTGCGTAAACAATGTTAAACGCTATTGCGCAGAGATCGTCTCTAACCTATTCCTGACCAGAAGTCTTCGAATTTCAGTGGGCATTCAATGGCGCCGCGTCTAACGCCAACTGATTTCAAGACGGGACCACCCCATCGGAGGATCTCAAAGGCTTCATCAACAATCATTTAAGCTTCGCTCAGCTGGGCTTGGGATCTATTCTTAAAGTAACTCTTACATTCCGGGGCCAGAATTCAAGAGGTTACAATATCATTTGGCGATTTTTGTTGGCGCAGATTCGGCGTGTCCCATTCTTTGATGGTATCGGAGCAGCCGCCGTTGAGATGCGCCAAGGGAGCAAGCATCAGTTGGACCGGGGGCAAGATCGCCTCGATCCACACCACTGAGTGACAAGCTCGGTAAGCCTGGCGCCGACCGGGCGCTACGCGACACCTTAATTATTGCCGGAGCGGGCCGGAAACCCCGCCCAGACGCGGCGGAAGTCACGCCGCTCGGCGTGGCTCACCCCCGCAGACAGCGCCGTCGGTTTCGATGCGCCTTCGCAACTGCGCCACCGTCAGCCAGCTCGCGGGCGACCCGTTCTGAACTCGGTGCGAAAAGCGTGGCAATTCCGCTTCCGGGATCGACAGCCCGGCGGCAAAGGCGAGCACGACCGCCGAAGCGCTGGATCATTCCCGGCGCGCTTGGTCACGCAGGTCCGTGGCATCGCGGAGATGAGTGCCGAGCGATGGCGCGGCCGGAACCGCGCAACTCGGCGTTTCCGGCCTGGCAAACACGATCGTCGGACGGTGAGCGGCGATCCTGAGGCGCGAGGCGACAATCCCGACGACGCCTTGGTGCCATCTGGGCCGGTAGAGGCGCAGCGTGCAGGCGCGCACCTCGACGTCCGACCGGCGCGTCGGGGCGCGGCGGCGCGCGCCTGGTCACCGTGGTCGCCTCGATGTCGCGCCGCTCACTCGGGTTGAGGCGATCGAGCCCGAGGCAAGGCGCTCGGCGGTGGCGCGCGGCGAATCAGTCAGTGAGAAGACAGGGCGATGCCGATCGACATGCCGGAGAGCTCGCCGGCGGCATTGAGGCGCGGACCGGCGACAAAGCCAAGGTCTGTACGCCGTGGCGCATTTCCTGCGGACCGCCGGCCGCCCACGTGGGCACGCGACCCCGGGCTGCATGCGAATCCGGCCCGGATGCGGCGCAGCCCCTGCTCGACCAGAACGCGATTGACGCGATCGAGCCGGACGACATCGGCCACGGTGCCCAGCGCCACGAGATCGAGCAGCGTGGCGAGTTCGGCACTGCGCCGTCCGCAAAAGCGCCTCGTCGGCGCAGGCCGGGCGCGCGCGATCAGCAAATAGAACATAACGCCCACCCCGGCCAGGTGCTTGCTCTGGAAAGTCGCACCCCGGCTGGTTCGGGGTCGACGATCCACTGCGGTGGTCGGGAAGCCGGTCGCCGGGGAGGTGATGGTCGGTGATGAGCACGTCGATGCCCCCCTTGCGTGCGCGGCGGCGACGCGACGACTGGCGATGCCGTTGTTCGACGGTGATTGATCAGGGGCCGGCGCTGCCGCTCCGGCAGCGGGGGCGACGATCCCCAGGCGTCAGAGCCGTAGCCGAGGAATTCGAACCGGTTCGGCACCAGGAAGTCGACCACCGCGCCCATCGCCGCCCGCTTTCTCCTCGAATGCCGACCGCGCACGCTGTCGCGCCATCGGCGTCGTAGTCCGGCGACAATCAGGCGATCCGCTCTCCGCGCGCGCGACCGCATCGGCGAGGCGGGCCGCCGAGCTGATCGTCTGCCTGCAGGGCAGTCCACGACGGCAAGGACCGAAAAGCTGCAATCGAGTTCCGGCCGCGGAGACACACCTCCAGCGCGCCGCGTAGACGCGTGAGAGGACTCCTCCGATATGCCTGCCGCGCGCAAGCCGGGGGGCGCTTCCAGGCACGGGGCGGCGGGAATATGTTCATGCGTTGCGTCGGGGCACGCCGAAGGGTCAGGCGTCGGCGTTCGCGGCAGAGCAACGCCTGCAAGTGCGGGGCGCGGACCACAGGCGGCGAAGGCGCTGCTATCGCGGCGCTGACCGGCGGCGACGAACAGCGCGGCATCTCCGGATCCGGCGATCACCAGCCGCAGGGAGAGCTCCTGCGGTCGAGCGCTTCTCCAGCGGCGCTGCCCAGGCGGCGTCGAACGCGGCGAGCTGATCCTGCCATGGTGTCGCCTTCAGCGGCATGAGCCGCACCAGCGCCGACGCCGCGGGTGGCGCCGGGCGAAGCGCCGCGAGCGGAGCCTGGCGCCGGCTGCGGTCCGGCGCCGGCAGCAGATGGCAACGGTTCTTCGATATTAACGCCGCAATCACAAGCGATCCAGGACAGAGCAGAAGCCGCCAGACTCAATCTCGCGACCCTGGGTAATACTCAAAGCCAGCGGCTGTCCACTCTGCTTAGACGGCAACCGTTCGACCTGTCGCATGGTCCGGCTGCGGGTGACCCATCCCGCCTCACCGGCGTCGAGGCAGGCTGGCACCACGTTCGGCGATGCGGGCCAGCAGCAATTCTCGCTCGGCAATTACGGGCAGCAGGCGATCGGGTTTTACTTCTGCCGCCAGGACAGCCAACCGTTTCCAGTTCAATGACGTAGGCCAGCCCGCGACCGGCTATGGCGGCACCGGCGGCTATCCTGGCTTAATGCCCGGACCCTATGCGCGGCAGCAGGCGGGAGTTCGGCGATGTCGGCTCTCGCAGCAAGCCGGCTTTGGCGCGACGCGAATACGGTCTTGAGTTTCGGGGACGCTGGAGACATCACCCGCAGTTACGGGCCGCAGGACAACTTCAGCGCCGACCGGCAGCGGGTCGAGCAGTCGCTATTCGATCGGCTCAACCCGCAGCTCGACCGCCAGCAGGAGCAGCTGCGGCAGCAGCTCGCCGATCAGGGCATTCGGTACGGTAGCGAAGCCTATACCGCGGCGATGGATAATTTCAGCCGCCAGGCCAACGACGCGCGGCTCGCGATCACGGCGCAGGGCGGCCAAGAGCAGCAGCGCCTGGCCGACATGGCCGCGCAGCAGGCCGGCTTCCAGAATGCCGCACAGCAGCAGGAGTATCACCCAAGCAGCGCGGTCGCGGCGAGTTCTACAACACCGCCGAGCAGCAGGCGTTCGGCGAAGCGCAGGCGCGCGGTCAGTTCGGCAATGCCGCGCAGCAAGCGGCCTATCAGCAGGCGCTCGGCCGCGGCACGTTCGCCAATACGGCCCAAGCGCAGGCGGCACAGGAGGCGCTCGCAGCGCGGAACCTTTGGCAATGCTGCGCAGCAAGCGGCGTTCCAGCACAGCGCAGTCCCGCGGGCACATGCTTCAACGAGGCGCAAGCAGCAGGCTTTACGAGCAGGGCCTCGGTCGCGGCGCAGTTTGGCCAGCAAGCTACGATGCAGCACCAATCAGGATTATGCTGGCATACCAGGCGGCCCGCAACCAGGCTCAGCAGGCCGCCTTCCAGCAGGCCCAGGCGCGCGGGGCGTTCAGCAACACCGCGATCCAGCAGCAGATGGCAGCAGGCGCAGGCCGTACTTCACGGCGCAATAACGCCGCGCGTGCGCAGTACCTGCAGGAGCAATATGCGCTGCGCAACCAGCCGATCAACGAGATCACGCGCGCTGCTGTCGGGTCGCCAGGTGCAGCAGCCGCAGTTCATGCAGACGCCGCAGCAGCAGATCACCGACGACGGACTATGCTGGCGCTCATCAACCAGAATTTTCAGCAGCAGTTCCAGAACTACCAGCAGCAGAACCAGAACCAGCCAACCAGCTGATCGGCGGCGCGCTCGGCTTGCCGGCAGTCGCATCGGCGCGCGCGCTCGCATTGTGCGGACCGCCGCGCCAAGGAAAACATCCACCGCATCGGCACGGTGTTCGCGGCCGAGCCGCAGCCGGTGCAGGAGCCGGACGCAAGCGGCTGCCGGTCTACGAGTACAGCTACAAGGATGATCCGGCGTCGACGCGCCATGTCGGGCCGATGGCGCAGGACGTCGAGCGGATCGACCCGGGCGCGGTGCAGGACGGTGACGCGCGGCCGGCATCGCGGCATGAAGGCAATCGACCAGAGCCGGGTGATGGGCTCGATACTGAGGGCAGCGTGACATGGCAAAGACAGGTGATGTTGGCATCGGCGACTATGTGCCGGATGCGGTTGAAGTCGTTTTTATACCCCAGCGCCGGAGGACGTTCCGCTCACGCAAGATGCGCTGCAGAGCCGTCGCAGGATGGCCGAGGCGATCATGGCCAGGCGGCGCAAGGGCGCCGCGCCGAAGAACATAGGCGAGGGCTTGACCGCGCTCGGCGAGGGCATCGGCGATCGGGCAAGGGTTGGGTGAGAGTTGATCGGCGCGAGCAGATACGCGGCGCAGATCGCCGGAAACTCGCGGGAAGCAATCCAATACCAGGAGCGACGCCAACGCCGGCACCGGCAGGACGGACATCGGAGGTACCGTCAGGCGCCGGTATTGGCGCAAGATGATCAGCGGGGAGGCTAACCGCCCCCGCCGCCGCCAGCGGCGGATGGCGACCCCTGCAATCCCCCGCCAGCACCGGGGGCGCTTCCGCTGCCTTCGCGCTGGCCGAGCGGCACAATCTGGCGACAATAGCAAGCGGCCCCAGCGCGGCCCCCAGCGGGACGTTTGGCCAAGGCTCGCCGGGAGCGCCAAATCCGGCCATAATGCGCGACCGAATTTGCGCAGGCTATCCCTCCCATGGCCTCCGCGGCGCCGGGAGGGCCGCCGCCGCCAAATTTTACGGAGCCGGAGGCGTTGCACTCCGGCGATGACTGGCTGGCGATACTACGTCCCGGCTAGCCCGGTTTCGGCTGGCGGCACTCCGGGCCCGGCATGCCCGGCACCTGTTACACGCGAAAGCGGCGATCGGCAATCCGCCGATTACTGCCCCGACATCGCGCTGGCGCCGATCGCGACGTCGCACGAGGACCGGCGGCGGCGCCGCGTCAGGGTGGTTCCGCGGCCAGAGGCTGCGCTGCGCGCCCGCGGCCGCAACGCCGCCGCAGCCCGGCGGGCGCACACCCGCGCCGCCGGTGAAAGTCTATAGGGAAACCGCCGGCGCCAAGGTTGGCCGATCCTGGTCAACAAGAGTTGGGACGCGATGCGGAAGATGCAGATGTTCCCTAACGATACCAACGTCAAGCTATGCGCCGGAGAGCCCCATTGTGCAATTCTGTGCAGGCGCGGCTGCACAGCGGACTATGATCAAGCCAAAGATAAGCTATGACCTGCAAAGGCCGAATACGAAAACCCAGGACGCCGACATCGTCACCGACCTCGGCCAGACGATCCGCGCGAACCCGAAAGGCGAGCGCGCACTCTGAGCCGGTCTGAGGCGACCGATCACAACGGTCGCGGCCGTCGACCGCGGTACGGCGGCCGGGCGATCGAAGATCCAGATCGAATACGACGCGCGTTTGCATTACAAAGTGATCCGCTGATCTTCACGTTGCCTCAGCTGCGGTTTTGTTATTCAGCGCATCCATCAAGATACTGGGCCGTCCGCCAGCCTGCCACGCCGGAAGCGTTTACGGTGTGTTTGTTTCTTTGCTGCCCCAGGTCGGCGTATTGATCTGGGGTTGAAGGTTCGGACGGAGGAAGATTTCTTACCAGTATTGCATTCCGGGCAAGCTGCCGATGGGCCGGCTGCCGCTCAAAATTGAATGGGCGTACGGGATCTCAAACCGGGTTCACAAAGAGCGGCGAAAGCTACAGTCATCTCGACGGTGTTGCCTTGCGGCGTGGGGATCAAACTGAAGAAGATACGCGATTGAAGCTTGCGTTCTACAAACCACGCGGTGGTTACCATGTTAAACTGGCACCGCCGAAGGCCGCGATCTGCAACCACAACCTAATCGCGCGTTTTCTGTGGTTCCAGATATTATCTCCAGGATCAAATCTCACTGGTCGCGGTCACTGGTTGTCACTGGTCACTATGTTCACTGATGCTATGATTCGCATTGTTGGTCGCCTTGGCTCAAACTGCCAGGCCTTGGAAGGCTTCAGTATCTTGTCTTATGAATGATTACGTGACTCGACTTATGTTGTTTGCTTTGTTTACGAAAGTGCTATATCAGTTACCGATCAAGCCAGAATTCTTACGCTGATCTGTTCCAGAGCACTGCCATATCTGACCACGTTGCGCTCTGCGATATCCACGGCGTTACGAAGATGTGTTGACCGCGTTCTGGTTTGGCCAGGATTATGCTGCCCGCGGCGACCGTATGCCGATCGTGTGAAGGTAAAACTGTTCTGTGGTGAAGAACTTTGTCTCAGCGTCGTGGTACCAAGAAGCCACTGCCCCGAGGGCGATCCATCACGTGTGGGTTCATGGCCGCGGTCTCCATAAACTCCTTTGGCGATCTCGCGTCTATCGGCGAATTTTTCGCTCAGACGATGAGCACTGATCCCGAAGGTCATGCGCAGGAGCGGCAGGCCGTTCGCGTCGCGGTAGGTCGGGTCGAGATCGAGGTAGTTCTGGCGATAGCTCTGGCACCCGCCGCCCACCCGGATGCTGAAGTTGCGCTGGTAGTAATGCGCCGCGGCGCGCTTCCATTCCGAGCCCCATTTCGGCGTGCCCGCGGGCACCGTGGTCGAGCGTATGGGCATCGGCGCCCGCGCTCGGCGACGTTGATGTAGGCCCCGCCGAAGAAATCGAGCCCCGAGTGGTCGAAGTTGTCGCCGTTGAACTCGTCGATCGCGGTGCCGCGCGCGCCGCCGCCCATGAAGGGATTGAACGCCTTCTCCTCGAAGAACATCGTCACCCGGCCGTGCGACTGGTAGGAGTAGTTGCGGCCGACGACGCCCCTGTTGGCGACCGGGTCGTACGGCGTGCCTGATGCCCGAGAGCAGCATGAGGCGCACGTTGTTGAAGGTATAGGCCCCGAGAACGACGATGTCGGCCGGCTGCTCGAATTCCCGCCCGCTCGCGTCGAGATACGTCACGCCCGTCGCGCGCTTCCGGTCCGAGTCGAGGTTTACCCGGATCACGTTCGAAAGCGGCCGGATCTCGCAGTTCTCCTGCTTGAGGAGCGCCGGTATCACGGTCGTGCTCGGATTGGCCTTCGCGCCCTGCGAGCAGGCGTGGCTGGTGCAGAAACCGCCGCGTATGCACTGGCCCAGCATCAGCTTACGGGTTCATGTAGGCCTGCGTCTGGGCCGCGACCGGATTCACGTGTGGCTTGTAGCCGAGCTCCTCGCAGGCCGTGGCGAACATCGTGCCGGCGTAAGTCATCGGGGCAGGCGGATTCGGATATTCGCGCGAGCGCGGCCCTCGAACGGGTTGCCGCCTTCCTGGATCACGCCGTTCAGGTTGCCGGCCTTGCCGCCGACGCCGTAGAGGTGCTCGAACTGGTCGTAGTACGGCTCCAGCTCCTCGTAGGTGACGCCCCAGTCCTGGCTCGTGCAGTTCTCGGGAATCATGCTTCTTGCCGTAGCGCTCGACGGTGCGGCTGCGGGTCTCGAAGTCCCACGGCAGGAAGCGGCGCGCGTGGGTGCTCCAGTGGAGCGCCGTGCCGCCCACCGCCTCCCCGGGCTTGAACGAGCCCATCTCGCGCATCGGCAGCGCCGCTTCGCCCGGGTTGTTGCGGAACGTGAGTCGTCTCGCGCGAGAGGTCCTGGAAGATGTCGCTGTGGCGGTCGAATTTCAGCTCGTCGTAGGTGGACGGCGACCGCGAAGTCGTGCTGCGGGTCGATCATGCGTCCGCGCTCGAGCGCCACGACCTTCAGGCCGGCATCGGCCAGTTCCTTCGCCATGATGGAGCCGACGACGCCGGTGCCCACGACCACGGCGTCGACGGGCTTGAGTTTGGTTGCCATGTCACTATTCGTCCTATTCCGCCCGTCTAGCGTCATTCCGTCTGAGCGTGCCTCGGCAGGCCCTGGCTGTCGAGCTTCACCTTTCCCTGCTGGATGTCGAGTATGCTGACCGGCTCGACGCGGTACGGCACGTTGTGCTCGTCGATCAGGTCGTTGTAGTTGGAAGGCGGCACGCCCGGAAAGCCGATCAGCTTCCAGCCGACCTTGTCGCGGTTGCCGCCGTAGATCGGGTCGGCGAAGAAGCCTTCCATCGTGTTCCTGATGAGCAGCCCGAAGAAGAGCTTCGACGAGACGCGATGCCAGCTCGATCGCTGCCGCCTTCCAGCCCCTTCAGCACCTCGTCCTGCTCGCGCGGCGCCAGGAACTCGAAGGCCTTCTGGTAGCTGCTTCAGGCAATGGACGTTGATCTCGCGGATGGCGGCGCGGTAGATCTCCCGCGGCGTGAGCCGCGACTGGAAGCCCTGGTAGCGGCGTGCCTTCGGGCCACGGTCCGCTGCGGTAGTTGCGGCCGTGCGAGCCCCAGACGCTCGTCAGCTGGTTGTCGATGTAGGCGCTGACGCCCGCTTCCTTGCCGCCCGGCCCGAGATCGTCCGCCGGTATCAGGCGGGCGGCCGCCGCGTCGAGAAAGCGGACTTCCGGCTGCGTGAGGTAGTTGAAGACATCATCCGGTCGTCCGCATGCATTCGTGCATGATCGACTGTTCCCTGTGCTAGTCGACGGCGGGTTCATGCCATCAGCAGCATTTGCAGTGACGTAGACCAGCCACGACTACTAGTCGCGGTCCCTATACGGGCACCTCCGGCCCGACGATAAGCCGGTATATCTCCCGGCGGTAGCCGTGGTAGTCGTTGATCGCGTTGTGCATCGTGCAGCGGTTGTCCCAGACCGTGAGCTGCCCGGGCTCCCAGCGCACGCGGCAGGTGAACTCGTTCTCGATGCAGTGGTCGTTCAGGTACTTGATGAGCGGCCGGCTTTCCTCCTCGGTCATCCCGTCGAGGTGCAGCGTGTGGAGCGCCGTCACGTAGAGCGCCTTGCGGCCGGTTTCGGGATGCGTGCGCACGATCGGATGCCGCGATCTCGTAGTCGTTCGGCCTTGTCGGCGTTCTGCAGCGCCATGCCGCCGATGCCGGCAAAATGAGCGGCGCGCCCGCCGCCGCGCCTGTGCTTCATCTCGCCGTTGCTGACGCCGATCACGCCCTCGATCAGCTTCTTCATGCCGTCGGACAGCGTGTCGTAGGCGTCCGCCGTGTTGGCGAAGATCGTGTCTCCGCCCTTCGGCGGCGTCTCCACCGCGTAGAGGAGCGTCGCGCGCGGCGGTTTCGCCGTAGTACATGGTGTCGGTGTGCCAGGCGTTGCCGAAGGCGTCGCGCTGGTCTTTCTCCTTGACGATCCGCGTGACGTAGCGGGAAGCCGTCCATGCCTTTCGCGAAAGGATAGTAGCGCCGGCTCGCCGAACTTGCCGCCCACCCGCATGAGGTCCGCGGGCGACATGTTCTGGCCGCGCACCGCGATGACGTGGTATTCGAGGAACGCCTGCGCGCAGCTCCTGCCACATCGGGCTGTCGTCGCGGTCCTTGAGGTTGGCGCCGTAGATCTCCGCGCCGAGCGCCCCGGCGATCGGGCGCACGTCCATGGTCTGATAAGTCACTTGCACTTCTCCGCTACATCTCGTTCAAGCGCCCCAAGTATAGACTATGGCAATGGACCGTCGCTTCATCGCCCACCTCGACATGGACGCGTTCTATGCGTCGGTCGAGCTGTTGCGCTACCCGGAGCTGCGCGGCAGGCCGCTGGTGATCGGCGGCCGGCGGCGGACCGCGGAAGAGGCGGCGATCCCGACGCTGCGCGAATACGCCGGGCGGGGCGTCATCACCACCGCCACCTACGAGGCGCGGAAATACGGCCTGCACTCGGGCATGGGACTCGATGAAGGCGGCGAAGCTGGCGCCGGAAGCGCTCCTGCTGCCCGCCGATTTCGACGAATACCGCCGCTACTCGCGGCTCTTCAAGGAGGCGGTGCGCGCGGTCGCGCCGCACATCGAGGACCGCGGCATCGACGAGATCTACATCGACCTGACGGACCTCGTCGCAGGCCGGCGCGGCGGACGGCGCGCCCGACCCGTGGGCGCGCGCGCGGGTGGTCGCGACGGACATACAGCGCGCCGTGCGCGAGGCGACGGGGCTTTCCTGCTCGATCGGCGTCACGCCCAACAAGCTGCTCTCCAAGATCGCGTCCGAGCTCGACAAGCCCGGCGGCCTGACCGTGCGTCACCGAGGCGGACATCCCGCGCGCGCATCTGGCCGCTCGCCGGCGCGCAAGGTGAACGGCATAGGCCCCAAGGCGGCCGCGCGGCTCGCGGCGCTCGGCATCGACACGATAGGCGAGCTGGCGCAGGCCGGGCCGGATGCTGCTGCGTGCGGGAGTTCGGCGAGAGCTACGGCGCCTGGATGCACGAGGCCGCGCACGGCCGCGACGAGCGGGGCGTCGTGACCTACCGCGAGGCGAAATCGGTGAGCCGCGAGACCACCTTCGAGCACGACCTGCACCCGGTGCGCGACCGGGAGCGGCTGTCGCGCATCTTCACCGACCTGTGCGTGAGAGTTGGCCGGCGACCTGGAGCGAAAGGGCTACGTCGGCAAGACCATCGGGCTCAAGCTGCGCTACGACAACTTCAAGACCGTCACCCGCGACCGCACGCTCGAAGTCGCCCACCCGCGACGCCGCCGCCATCCGCCGCGCCGCCGGCGAGTGCCTGAAGCGCGTGCCGCCTCGACCGGCGCATCCGGTTGCTGGGCGTGCGGTCGGGAACGTCACGCAAGTCGGAAGGCGGTGTCACTCTGATGAAACGTTCCCGCCAATGGCAAGCACGGCGACTGCTGTTCGAGGATCAGAAGCATTGGCCACGGAAACGCTTCTGTTCAATACCCTTGAGGATTCGCGGAAACTCACGGACGAACAACGCGGACACCTGGTCGTCCGAATCCTGTTGCTTTGACCTCGCCTACTCCTGCGTGAATCCCTGCGGCACGCATGACGCCGCGCCAGTTTGCTGATCTCCGCCTTGATGAAGCTGGCGAATTCCTGCGGTGACCCGACGTCCTCGCACCAGGCCGCGCGCGGTTGAGCTGGTTCGCGAAACGCGGCGTCCTGCAGCTGCGCGTTGATTTCCCGGTTGAGGACCTCGATCGACCTGGCGCGGCGCGCCGCGCGGAAGCACGCCGTGCACAGGTGCCGCTTTGATGATCGACGCCTGATTCCCTCAGCGTCGGGATCTCCGGGGCCATCTGCATGCGCTGCGAGGCCGCGACGCCCAGCGTGCGCGCCTTGCCGGCCTGTATCATCGCCAGCGCGCCGCTCACCTGGGGCATTGCGAACTGGACTTCGCCGACGAGGCAGCGCCGTCAGCATGGGGCCCATGCGCTCTGTACGGCACGTGCGCGACCTTGATGCCGGCTTCCTTCGCGAACAGCTCGTTGGCCAGGTGTCCTCATTGCCGCCCGTGCCGGCGGAGGAGTAGAACAACCTGTCCGAGGCGCGTCTTTGGCGAAGGCGACGAACTCCCTTCACCGATTTCACCGGCAGCGTCGGATGCGTGACCAGCACGAACGGCACCGCGCCGATCGACGCCACGGACTCGAAGTCCCGCACCGGGTCAAAGGAAGCTTCTTCGTAAAAACCGCGGTTCGCGGCATGGGACGCGAGCAGAAGAGCACCGTATAGCCGTCGGCAGGCGCCTTCGCGACCAGGTCGGTGCCCAGCGACGCTGCCCGCACCGGGCCGGTTCTCGACGACGAACGACTGCCCCAGCTTCTCGGAGAGCCTCGGGACGAAGCATTCGCGCGACGATGTCCGAGCCGCCGGGCGCGAACGGAACCAATGATGCGCACGCGGCTTGACGGGATAGGCGCCGGGCTCGGCGGCATCGGATGCAGCGCGGCGATGGTCAGCGCGCACACGCCGACGCCTGACACATAGAGCGCGCAACGCATGAAAGCGCATCCTGGTGATACTCGAGCATTGCAAAGAACTCCTTCCCCTTGATGAGGGAGAGCCGCGAAGCCCGCGAGGGGCTTCGGGATGGGGGTGATACCAAGACGTTACCGCGTTCACCCTCACCTAGCCCTCCCCGTCGAGGGGAGGGAACCTCCTACGCCTTCTGCCCTTCGAGCAGAAGCTTCACCACCTGCGGCGTGATTTCCGCCGCAGCGCTGGTCGAGCATGCGCGTCGGTCAGGTTCGCTATCGGATGGGGCACCTCGAGGAACTTGAAGTCCGGCAGGCCCCACGTCCGGGCCATCGCCTTGCCGGTTGCCCTGAACACGTCCGTGATGAGGACGCCGACGGAATGCCGTGCTGTTCGAAAACTATACTGTCGAGCACACTGCCCGACGAGCACGACCCTCAGTCGCCAACGCCGGCGACGACGACGTCGCAGGCGGCCTTGTATTCGTCCACGATCTCGGCGTGCGGCGCGACGCCCGAGCTTTTCTTCTTGCGGATGATGTGCGCCTTGGCGCCGTGCTCGCGCTCCAGTATGTCGGCGATGCGCAGGAGCAGCTGGTCGGAGTTGTGCTTGGTGTTGTCCACCAGGCCGACCCGCAGCCCCTTCAGGACGTCTGGCCGCGGCGCGTAGTTGATCTTGCGCGCGGTGGCCTCGGTTGTTGGGTCGAAGATCTGTATGGGCATCTGCTACCTCCTTTCAGTCGTGGTGACTCAGTGACCATGACCAGTGACCCGTGACCAGTGCGACGTGTCGAAGCATTCATCTGGTACTCGCCATTCGCCGATTCACGCCTTGCCGGATCTCCTCGGTAACGCTCTGCGAGCCCGCCGTGGAGCCCCAGCCGGGAATATACGCCGATTGCACGCCGGCCTTGCCGCCCGCCGCGAACACCAGCAGGTCCTGCGGCTTGGCGACTATGGGCGTCATGGTGCGCTCGTCCTCCGGCGTCACGTCGCCGGCGATGATGAAATTGCGCTTCAGCTCGGCGACGGAGATCCGCGCGTGCTCGAACACGCATCTCCTGCACCTGCTCGCGGGTCCAGCCGTTCTTCTTGATGGTCACCTGGTGCTCGCCCGCGAAGACCATCGCGCACTGCGGATGCCGCCCGAACCGGCGGAAATCTTCATCTGGGCGCACGCCGTCTTGAGTATCCCGTCGGGCGTCGAGGAGAGCTGGTTCGAGTATCTGGTGCGGCGCGAGCGCCGCGAAGATCGTCACCGCGTTCTGGTCCGTCCTGAAGCCGCGCGTCGTGTGAAACGGCGGCCACGGGCTGTCCTCCTCGTTCTCCGCGATGCAGAAGGTGCACTTGCCGCCGTGGCCGAGGCTGCTGCGGTCGAGCTCGCCGGGCAGCGTGCCGATCGTGTTGCGCATGACGAGCCGCACCGCCCGCCCGATGGTCGAGTTCGAGCGCCAGCCCGGCGCGAACAGGTTGTCGCCGGAGTTCATGCCGATCTCTTTCGCGATCGGGCCGTTCACGCACCATGAAGACCGCCGAGCCGCCCGTGCTGGTCGCCGGCCCGTGGTAGCCGTAGCAGCGGATCGCCCAGCGCCTCGACGGCCGCGACGACGACCGGGAAGTACTCGGCCTTGCAGCCCGCCATCACGGCGTTGATCGCGACCTTCTCGGCGGTCACCGAGATCTGGCGGTTCTCGATGAACGCGCACTGGCAGGCACGGCTCCAGCCCGGCCGCCGCGAGCATGCCGACGATGCGCTCCTCGGTCGGCGGGACGACCGGGAATCCGTCCGTCCAGCCGTTGGTGTAGCAGAGCTCCATGGCGCCGCTCGATGTCGGCGACGGTGTGGCGGCGTGAAGTCAGTTCCATTGCTGTCTGTCTCCAAGGGTAGTGGTTGAAGATTCACCGCTTTTGCGGCGGGGGCGTGCCGTCACAAATCGTGACAACCGCGGCGCCGGCATCATCCCCGGCGCGCCCTGGGTATTGACGGCGTAGAGCGCGTAGAGCCGAGGTGCTGGCGGCCATGAGAAGAGGCGATTTGCGGTAGCGCCCGCCAGAAGCGCCTGGGTTGGCCGAAGGCGCTCGGGGAGGTCGATGCGCGCCCGATCCAGCGTGCCTTGCGGGTTGAAGATCACGCCACGCCAGCTCCAGCCCCTTCCTTGCCCATGCCCCAGCCGCACCACAGGTTGCCGTCGACGTCGCAGGCGGAAGCCGTCCGGGCGTGCCGCCGGGCTCGGCGGTGATCAACGTGCGCCTGTTCGCGAGCTCGCGTGCCGTTGTCGACGACATCGAAGACGTGGATCTCGCGGGGCGTCACGCTCGCCACGATGATGTACAGCTTCGATTCGTCGGGCGAAAAGCGCAGGCCGTTCGGCCGGCTCACGTCGCCGGTGGCGACGCGCGATCCTGCCGGTCTTGGCCGTCCACGCGATAGACGTTGGTCGGCAACTCGGGCTTGGCGACGTGGCCTTCGTAGTTGCCGAGGATGCCGAACGGCGGATCGGTGAACCAGATCGAGCCGTCGGACTTGCAGACGATGTCGTTCGGGAGAGTTGAGCGGCTTGCCGTCGAGACGTGTCGGCAATCACCGTGATCGTGCCGTCGTACTCGGTGCGCGTGCACGCGCCGCGTGTCGTGCTCGCAGGTGAGCGAGCCGGCCCTGGCGGTCGCGCGTGTTGCCGTTGGCGTTGTTCGAGGGCTTGCGGAACACGCTCGACCGCGACCGGTCTCCTCGTCCCACTTCATGATGCGGTTGTTCGGGATGTCGCTCCACAGCAGGTAGCGGCCGTCGCCGAACCAGACCGGCCCTTCGCACCAGCGCATGCCCGATGCGATCCGCTCGACCTTGCGTTTGCGCGATGCGGTAGCGGGCGAAAGCTCGGATCGATGATCTTGATCGACGGATCGGGAACGCTCGCTCGGTTGCCACTGCGCGAAAGCGCGCGGCACGGCGCGATCGCCGCCGCAGCCGCCCGGCACGCTGCTCGTTGCAGTCTGCCCGGTTGCGACCCCGCGGCGTGAGCGGAGCTTCGCGGGACGATTTGAGGACAGGAAACGACTCTGCGCGCGCTTCCCGTCCTGGACTTCGGTCGTGTACAGAGTTGCCCTTCGAGTCCACGTTCATGTGGTGCAGCACGTAGAACTCGCCGGGCGCGACGCCGGGCCGCCCGAACGAGATCGAGCGGCTCGAGCGTCTTGCGGTCGAGCACCCAGATCCGGGCGGGGCTGCGGCTCGCGACGTAGCAGGAAACGCTGCTCGGGATCGTGCGAGAACGCCGGTGCTGGCGACCGTCTGGCCGTTGCCGCAATGCGGCGCCTCGCACCAGCGGTCGATGAAGGCCTGCGCGACGAACTTGCCTTCGAGCGTGAACACCTGCACGCGCTTGCCGCCGCGGTCGGAGACGTAGACGAGATCGTCGCTTCGACACGCGCGCCGCGTGCACGGGACGGCTCGAACTGGCCCGGGCCCGTTCCGGTCTCCTCCATGGCGGGGATGCGCGACTCCTCCGGCGACCTTGGGCTTCGGGCGGCACCTTGTCGGAGGCGGCTTTGCCGAACGCGCCCCACATGCGCTTGAACGCGCCGGTGTCGGCGTCGAACACGATGATGCGGCTGGTTGCCGTAGCCGTCGGCGACGAAGAGCTCGTTGGTCTGCGCGTGGACGAACGTGTCGGCCGCCTGGTTCACGTTCTGCGGTGTCGGCTGTTGCCCTTGCTCTGCGCCCTTGCGGCCGATCTGCATCACGAACTTGCCGTCCCTCGTGAACTTGAGCAGGTGATGGTCGGTCTTGCCGTTGCCGCCGATCCAGACGATAGCCCTTGGGATCGACGTAGATGCCGTGCTCGATTTCCGGCCAGTCGTAGCCCTCGCCCGGCCCGCCCCAGCCCTGGACGAAGTATCACCGGCAGCGTCGAACTCCATCACGCGGCGGCGCGGCGCGCCTTCTGGTCTGTTCTGATCGTGGCCCGGCCGCTGCAGTATCCAGGCGTGGTCGCTTTCGTCCAGCGCGACGCTCGATACACTGCCCCCACACCCATCTTGTCAGGCAGCTTCGGCCGACGGATCGGCGCTCGAATGCGCGGCGCTTCGCGCGCAGCGTCGGATTGCGGGGTCGTGCTGCCCCGCATGCGCACAGACCGAGAAATGCCGCCGGCGGCAAGCAGGCGAGCGGCACACGGAGCGCGGATGCGCGATGTCCATCGGACCTCCCTTCACTTGGCTACATCAGGGCGCCTATCCTTCAATTTTTTGACAGGCGCTAAGTCGATTAGTTCTTCTGTCTTGTGTTCCCGAGGCGTGCTCGCCCAGCAGCTCCACGATGCGCTGCGGCGTGATCCGGCGCCTCGGCGATCGTCACGCCGAACGGCGCGAGCGCGTTCTCGACCGCGGCGATGATCGCGGCGATCGCGGTATCGTGCCGCCTTCCCCCGCGCCCTTGATGCCGAGCGGATTCAGCGGCGAGGGCGTTTCGAGGTGTAACGAGGGTGACGCGCGGCACGTCGGTCGCGAGCGGCAGCAGGTACTCGCCGAAGTTGGTGGAGAGCGGCTGCGCGTTCTCGTCGTACACCATGCGCTCGAACAGCGCGTTGCCGACGCCGTGCGCGACGCCGCCGACGACCTGGCCGTCGACGACCATGGGATTGATCACGCGGCCGCAGTCGTGCGCGACCGTGTAGCGCAGGATCGCGACCGCGCCCGGTCTCGATGTCCACCTCGACCTCGGCGACGTGCGTGCCGTTCGAGCTACACCGACTGCTCGGGCGTGAAATACGCGGTGTGCTCGAGGCCCGGGCGCGAGCCCGCCCGCCATCGAGAAGCCCGGCGTGCCGATCGCCTTCACCGCGATCTCGCGCAGGCTCTTCCGCACGTCGGGCGCGCTCTTCAGCCGCACGTAGCCGCCGCGCGAGCTCCAGGTCGTCCTCGACGCACTCCATCATCCCGGCGGCGAGCTTCTTCGCCTTTCGCGCGACCGCGACGGCGGCGAGATGCACCGGAGGAGCCGGCGTTGACCGCGGTGCGCGCCGCGAAGCTGCCCATGCCGAGCGAGATCGTCGCCGTGTCCGCCGTGACCACCGTCACGTCGTTGTAGTCGACGCCCAGCTGCTCCGCGGCGATCTGCGCGAGCGTGGTCTTGTGCGACTGTCCCTGCGGCGTGGCGCCGGTGTACACGACGATCTTGCCCGAGGTCGAGACGCGCACCGTGGCGCCCTCGTAGGGTCCCAGCCCGGTCGCCTTCGACCGCGTTCGCGATGCCGATGCCGATATGGCGGCCGGACTCTGCGCGCTGCGGCCTGCCGCTCGCGAACGACTCGTAGTCCGCGGCTGCGAGCGCGCCCGCCTGGCACGCCGGATAGTCGCCGCTGTCGTAGGTGACCGGCCGGCCGTCGCGGAAAGACGATGCCGACATACGGCATCTGCTCCGGCCGGATGAAGTTGCGCCGGCGCACTTCCGCGGGATCGAGCGTCGAGCTCGCGCGCGACGCGGTCCATCAGCCGCTCCATCGTCGTCACTGGCCTCGGGCCGGCCGGCGCCGCGCACCGGCGTCGTCTGGATCTTGTTCGGTGAACACCGGAGACGACGTCGAGCTTGAAATGCGGGATCACGTACGGTCCCGGCACCGTCGTCGCGGTGATCCACGGCAGCACGATGCCCCACGGCACGTAGGCGCCGGTCTCGTGGATCAACTGCCCGCGGACGCCGGCGATTTTTCGCGTCGGCGTCCACCGCGATCTCCATGTCCCAGTGCTGGTCGCGCTCCTGGTGCGTGGCGAGGAAATTCTCGCGCCGGTCCTCGATCCACTTCACCGGCCGGTCGAGGAGCCGCGCGGCCACGGCGACGTTCACGTACTCGGGATAGAACGAGCCCTTGGGGCCGAAGCCGCCGCCCACGTCCGGCGTGACGACGCGCACCTGGTGATCGCCGGTCGAACATGTCGAGCATGCAGCGCTTCCTGGCGGTGCGCGCCCTGCGAGGAACGAAGAGCGTGTAGGACTGCGTCGTCGCGTCTCGTAGCGCGCGACGACGCCGCGGCACTCCATGAAGAACGGGCCGCCGCGGTGCTGGTAGATCTTCGCTCGCGAAATACGTGCGCCGCGCCGACGAACGCGCGATCGGCATCGCCGACCTTCACGGGAAAACGCGCCGCGACGTTCGATCTCGGCCCCGCGTGCGCGAGCGAGGCGTCCGGCTCGAGCGCCGCGCGGCAGTCGCTCACCGCAGGCAGCGGCTCGTATTCCACTTCGACCCGGTCGCGCGGCGTCCTCCGCGATGTAGCGGCTGTCCGCGATCACGCAGCGCGACCGGCTCGCCGGCGTAGCAGGCTTCGTCCTTCACGAGCGCGTACGGCATGTTCGGCAGCTTGATCGCCGGGTGCGGCACCAGCAGCGGCAGCGTTTGCCGGCGCACGGACTCCGGCAGGTCGGCGATACGTCGAGCACCGCGTGGACGCCGGGCAACCGCGAGCGCCGCAGACTTGTCTATCGACTCGCCCACCTTGGCGTGCGCGTAGGACTGCGCACGAACGCGGCGTGCAGCATCCCGGGCAGGTGGATGTCGTCGACGAACTGCCCTTCGCCGCGGAGGAGCGCGGGATCTCCTCGTGCGCTTGACCGATGCGCCGAACGCCGGTGAATGTCGTTGCGTCAACCACAGAAACCCCTTGTGCAGTCATCGCGCGTCTCCGCATGCGCTTCGCCGCCGCCAGCGCCGCATCGACGATGCCCTGGTAGCCGGTGCAGCGGCACGAGATTCCCGGACGAGCGCTTCGCGCACCTCGCTCTCGGTCGGGTCCGGGTTGCTCGCGCAGGAACTCGGTCAGCGTCATCAGCATGCCCGGCGTGCAGAAGCCGCACTGCAGGCCGTGGTGGTCCTGGAACGCCTGCTGCAGCGGGTTCAGCTTGCCGTCCGTCGGCGAGCGACTCGACGGTGGCGACTTCCTCGCCGTCGCACTGCACCGGCGAGCATGAGGCAGGCGCGCGCGCTCGTCGCCGTCCGACGCAGCACCGTGCACGCGCCGCAGACGCCGTGCTCGCAGCCGACGTGCGTGCCGGTGAGACTGCAGCTCGTGGCGCAGGAAGTCCACGAGCGTGAGTGCGCGTCTCCACCGTGCGCTCGTGCGTCGAGCCGTTCACCGTTACGGCTGATCGTCCGGCGTATCAGCCGTGCGCTTTCCCTGCGCGCGCCGCCGCCTGCTCCAGCGCGCGCGGCAGGTGAGCACGCGCGCGATAGCTTGCGATACGCCGCTGTCACGTAAGCATCCGCCGTCGGCGTCGAGCTTCCGGCCTGCATGCGCCGCCGCCGACCTGAAGGCGCGGCGTCCGGCTGCTGGCCTCGCAGCGCATGCCTCGATCGAGCGCTAGGCCGCACGGGCACCGGGCTCCAGCCCGGAAATCGCGAGCGCCGCGTCGCGCGATGCTGCCCTGCGTCATCGAGCGCAATCGAGCGCGGATACACGCCACGATCGCGAAGTCGCCGTGACGGCGCGCGAACTCGACGCGAATGCATGGCCGTGGCGGCGTCCGGCAGCGGCAATGGTGACACCGGTGAGCGAGCTCGTCCGGCGCGAGGCTGGTCGTCAGGTAGCCCGCCGCAAACTCGGAGAAGGGAATGTCGCGCCGGCCGCGCCAGCTCTCGGCATGCACCGTGCGCGCCGAGCAGCGCCGTCGACGTTCGCGAGCTCGGCGGACGGATCGAGATGGCACAGCGATCCGCCGAGCGTGCCGCGGTTGCGCGTCTGGCGGTGGCCGACGTGGCGAGCGCTGCGCTGCAGTACCGGGCAGCGCCGCGCCCACTTCGGCCGAGACCGCTCCAGGTCGCGCTGGCGCGTCATCAGCTACGACTTCGCAGCGCGTCGTCCGTCACGCGCAGATAGGCCAGCTCGCCGACCGTTGGTTGAGATCGATCAGGTGGTCCGGCGATCGCAGCGCGGAAGTTCAGCATCGGCATGAGCGACTGCCCGCCGGCGAGCACGCGCGCGTTCTCGCGCGTCGCGAGGAGATCGCGACGCCTCGGCGACGCGTGCGCGGGTCGTGATAGTGAACGGTGCGGGCTTCAGTCAGCGGCTTCGGCTGCGGCGTCTCCAGATTAGCGCGGCTCAAGTAAAGCGCGTCTCAGGCTGATCTCAATCCGGCTTCTCGACCCTTGCCGCACCGGGCGTCTCGGGCGTCACGTCGCCGCGCTGCGCGCAGCGTACTGATGCCGTTCTGCTCCCACTCGCCGCGCGGTGGCGCTGCGCGCGTAGCGCTCAGGCATGCCGGTCCAGTCGCCGAGCGTGTAGCCGTGCCACGGCGGCTTGGCGGTGAGCGCCGGCAAGCCCGAGCTCTTCCCAGATGCGCGCGCGCGCGCTTCCATATACTCGCCGGGTCGGCAGCGCGAGCGGCGCCATCGGCGTGCTTCTGCGTGGCGTCGATCCACGAATCTGCGATCGATTCGGACTGGCCGGGTCCGTACTGCACGCCCTGCACGCCGCGGCGGTGCGGAACGATCAGCACGTCCTCGATCGGCGTCGAGCGGTAGGCGAGCGACCAGAACACGGCGTCGGTGTTCGCCAGGATCGATGTCCTCGCTCACCGCGATCACGATCTTGCCGCAGTCCGCGCGCAGCGTCGCCGCGCCGTGCAGCGCCGCGCCACACCTCGGTGCGCGGCGTCCCGCGCGCGAACTGCACGAAGTATGACCGGCCGCAGGTTCGAAGCGGCTCGTGCATCACCACGCGGCGCACGCTCACGGATCTGGAGGCTGTCGCGCAGGTGCGCGAGGAACGAGCGGCTCGTACGCGACTTTCTTCACGACGCACGATTCGCTCGGCGTGACCTGGCTGATGATGGCCGTGAAAACGGGCGAGCGCTTGTGCGTGATCGCCGTGACGCGCATCGGCATGTTGAACGCTTCGAGCGCGACGTAGCCGTTGCTCTCGCCGAACGGCGCCTCGGGCTCGAGCACCGGGTATCGATCAGCCCTTCGATGACGATTTCCGCGTCGCGCGGGCACCTCGAGATCGATGCTGCGACGCACGTCGTCTTCCGGATCGGCGCGCCGCAAGCCCGCCCGCGACCGTCAGCTTCGTCGCTGTCGACGCGCGAGCTTCTGCGGACCGGTGAAGAACACCACGGGCGCGCATGCCCAGCACGATGGCGATCGGCATGCGGCTCCTTGCGTGCGCGGTATTTGAGCCAGTGCAGGTAGCCGCCGGCGCCGCCGACGCGCGCCGCCATGCGCACCGCCGAGCCGGTCGGTCGGCCTTGAGCGCAGCGCGGTAGGTGCCCATGTTCTGCATGCCGTTCTCGGGATCGCGCGTCACGCACAGCGTCGCCGTGAGGTGCGGCGCGGAGTCGAACTCCGGCGTGGAGACCGGCACCGGCAGTGAGGCGCGAGCCCGCCGCCGGGCTCGCGCAGCGCGTCGCCGGTGATACGACCTGCTGGCACACGGCGGCTCTCGACGAGCACACCGGCGCGATCGGATTCGCGATGGCGCGCATCCACGTCTCGCCGATGTCTTCTCACGGGCTGGCTTCATCCGACCGCGTAGATGCGAGGCGAGGCGGCGAGCGCGCCGACGGCGACCGGCGATGTCGTAGCGCCGCCGCCTTCGCCGTCGCACGACGTTGGTGAAGAGGAAGGCGCGGCGGTCGTCTTCCGGGATGCCGCCGACACTGCCAGCGCACGAGCGGCTGCAGCTCGGTGTCCTTGTTGATCGGCGCGCGTCACGCGCACGAGCAGGCCCTGCGCTTCCAGCCGTCGCGGGTGCTCCTGGAAGTCGAGCGGGGCCTGCGTCTTGCTGTTGAATGTATGCGTTGGCATGGGATTTCGGTTCCTGTCTTCGGATCGCTGGTGCCGGGAATCTCTAGTCCCTAGTCCCTGAAGTCCCCAGTCCCCAGCCTCTAGTTGCTGAAGTTCGCGCTCTTGATGACCGGGCCCATCCTGGCCATCTCGGATTTGATTAGTCCATTAATTCCTCGGATATTTGGCCGACTTCCACGGCGTTATTGGTCCGGGACCTGCGGATCCGCGCCCTTCAGTGCCTGCGCGATCTGCGCGGTTCAGCAAGGTGACGACGGACGCCGGGTCTTGCGAGGGACGAAAAGCCTATCGCGGCCTCCGCCTCAGCAATACGTAACTT
>ERZ1370068.4944-contig-3991_pt1 | contig 106202 bp, 179 predicted proteins | sample MGYA00561227_ERZ1370068 | MGnify/ENA primary metagenome ERZ1370068 (study PRJEB38410, sample SAMEA6850437) | metagenome | study: Metagenomic assessment of the ecological functions of the soil: analysis of the soil microbiota associated with the...
CGTTCGTGGTTATTCAGGCATGACCACTCGGTCATGACCCCAACCAAACTTCTAGAACATATGAGACCCTGGCTTCCTGTGGCTAGGGACTCACTGCTGAGTAGCTCCAAGGCTGGATACCTGCTGGACTTTGCCTTAGACTTGCCGATCAAGTACGAGGGAGCGGTATGACCAATACGCAATCTTTGAGTTACAACCAGCAGACCGGGTTAACTTTGTCAAATAAATAGCCTCCATGTTGCACATTTCATCACACGTCACCATCCCCGACTCTGAGATCGACATCCATGCGATGCGCTCGCAGGGTGCCGGCGGACAGAATGTGAACAAAGTCTCGTCCGCGATTCATTTGCAGTTCGATATTGCTGCCTCCTCGTTGCCCCCGTTCTACAAGGAAGAGCTTCTGAAATTGAAAGATCATCGCATCTCACAAGAGGGCGTGATCACCATCAAAGCCCAGCAGTATCGGAGCCAGGAGCAGAATCGAGAGGATGCGCTCACTCGCCTGAGCGAGCTTATTCAGAGTGTGGCTATCCCGCGCAAGAAGCGCAGAGCCACGAAGCCGACGAAGGGTTCGAAGCAACGGCGGTTGGAGAGTAAGACGAAGCGGGGAAGTTAAAAACTCTCAGGCGAACGCTGGAGTAAATATCGCGCGGGAAACGTCGTTCGTATCTCGTCCCTTGCAGGACAAAGCCAGCACTTCGCGAGATACGCTTCGCATTATTCCACTGAAGCTAGCGACCCCAGAATGTGATATCCCCCATCCACGTAGATCACTTCCCGGTAATTCCACGTCCTAGCGGGCTGACTAAGAATAGCGCGGTGTCGCCGACTTCACCCTGTTCCGTTGCGCGGCGGAGAGGTGCGAACTCTCGGTGGTGATCCACCATCTTGCTGATACCGGAGACGCCACGGGCTGCAAGCGTCTTGATCGGGCCGGCGGAGATGGCATTCACCCGGATAATTCTTGGGGCCGAGGTCGTGGGCGAGATAGCGGACGGTTGCTTCCAGTGCGGCTTTGGCGACTCCCATGACATTGTAGTGGGGCACGACCCGTTCTGCTCCGAGGTAGGTGAGGGTGACGACGGAGCCGCCATCGGTCATCAGGGGCATGGCGGCACGGGTCACGGCCACCAGCGAGTAGGCGCTCACGTCGAGTGCCGTGGCAAATCCTGCCGCGTGGTATTCACGAACTGCCCCGTGAGCTCTTCGCGCGGGGCAAAGGCGACTGAGTGGATGAGGAAATCGAGTTGTGCAGTTTCTTTCTCCACGCTCTGCATCAATGCTGCGATTTGCGCATCATTTCCACGTCACAGGGAAAGGCTTTCGCGCCGGGCATGGTGGCAACCAGTTCCTCGACGTTCTCCCGCAACCTCTCATTCTGATAGTTGAAGATGAGCTGCGCCCCTTGGCCGGCTGCCGATTGGGCAATGGCCCAGGCAATGCTATGTTTGTTCGCCACGCCGATGATGAGTCCTTTTTACCGTCCAGTAACATGGTGCGCCCCTGACAGGATGGTGAAAATCGTAAAAATGTGTCTCATGAAGCGCACAGGGGAACGAGAGGCGAGCGGCGCCTCATGCTTGAGGCCGAAGATAGCATGATTTCATACCCGGCGCCAGGAGGACAGAGAGAGAGGGGCTAGTTTGCCTTGGCGGCATTGGCTCGAAGCTGAGCCAGCACTTTTGCCGCTTCAGGTGCGAAGTCATCTTGCTTTTGGGCTTGAGCGAGATCCAGCGCTTCGGAGGCGAGCGAGAGAGCCTCACTGTGGCGACCGTCGGCACAATAGGTCTTGGCCAGGCTGAGCCTGGCATTGACGGACTGCGGTGCTTTCAGGAGTACGTACCGGAGAAGCTTCTCGCCCTTTTCTCTGTCTCCCCAAGCAGAGAAGGAAGCCTGAGAAGGAAAGTCCCTTTAGCCGACAAGGCGTCCAGGTGATCAGGTGCGAGTTCCAGTGTCCGATCGAGCTCTTTCGTGATGCGCCGGAAGCCCATATACCGATGTGATGTTGACTTCTCCATCGACCCGCATTAACTCGCCCAAATTACAGAACAAGGCGAAGTGTGCGTCGGCAGATCGATCGTCCAGGGCCACGGCTTGCTCCCCCAGGGCCTGGCCTTTCTCGAAATGGCCTACTCGGCTGGTCCGGTCTTGAGTGACACGACCTGTATTGCACTCTTTCATCGCCCCTTCAATCAATAGTTGGGATGATTGTTGCGCCATGAGGGCATCGGGGTTCGCCAAGATCCAACAGCCGAGCAGTACAAGGAGTGTCTTCTTCATCTTCCTCTACCAGTTGAAGGGGAACTTACTAGTAAGACCTGCGAGATACAGCAATCCATATGCCAATTCAGTGAGTACGTATGTCTTTGGAAACGCTTTCTTTATCGGGGATGCTTCCCAGCGTGGCTACATGCTGTTGTGACGACAACACAGTGCTTGTGAGAAATTTGCTACAGCTGGCTCGGGCGTCCTACCGCGATGGTCCCCTTCGTCCTTCCAAGAAGAGGCTTGTTCGTCGCATTGCGCAATGCGCGGAACGCCGTGAGCATCGTTCGATATGAATAGTGGGCATTCCGACCGCTGGGATTAGGCAGGACAAAAATAGGGCGGCCAGCCAAGGTCTTGGCTTGCAGCCCGAGGATGATTCGTCCGGTCCGGCATTCTGGGAATAACTGTGCGATAGATCGTGATACCAAGCAGGGCCACTGCGTGAGGACGATAGTGTTTCACTGTGGCGATGAGTCTCTTCCTGCCAGCTACATATTCTCGCGGCTTGAGGACATCGATCCCTGCGCTAGGCCGCTGGATGATGTTTGTCAGACCGAGCCCCCAATCCGGAAGACGCCAATCGTCTTGGTGCGTGAGCGGCTTGGGCGCGAGCTTCGACTCGAACAAGAGCTTCCAGAAACGGTTCGAGTACCCGGCGAAGTGATGTCCAACAACGGCTGAACGAAGACCTGGATTGATGCCGACGAAGAGGATCCGACTCCTGGTCTGATGTGATCAGTGAGCCGTAGGCGAGACAGAGTCATTGGCGATGGCCCGCACAACGGCTCTCCTCATCGATCTTGCCAAGTGGATTGCCTGATTTTTCATCGTAATCGGTATTACCTCTCACAAGGAGCGAAATCGCTCGACCAGTGTCGGCTTCGATCTCGATTGGAATGTACCATTTCGACATTGAGGCGGTTTAGCAGACCTTCAGCCATTTTGCCACAGAAAGGCAACGATCCAGCCCTTGAGGTGTAGTTCGGAAAACATGCATAACAGATTGATAAACCTAACAGGACATAGACATCAATGATGCGGCATCAAGTTTGCTGACACTCTCAGCAGGTGCTGATCAATGGCACAGACTTCAAACATTAACGGAGGGTGAATTATTATGAAGAGCATGTTGATGGCAATCATGGCAGTGGCAGTGGCAGTGACGTTCAGCGCCCTTCTTTCGCCGGTGATGAGAAGACGGAAAAGAAGGATGAGAAGAAGGGCGGCCACGTCCTCGTGTACGCCGATGAGAAGAAGGACGAGAAGAAGAAGGACGGCAAGTTCACCGATACCTTCGCCGATGAGAAGAAGGACGAGAAGAAGAAAGACGGCAAGTAATCGCCTTTCTTTGGCGAGGCTAGTTAGCTTGGAGGGGTCTCCTGCCTAGAGCGGGAGACCCCTTTGGCGTTCTTCCTACCTGCTACGGCTTCGAAGATAGACCGCTTGTAATCCTACGATCGACTTGGCATCCCTGATCACCCCAGTCTCAATCATACCAATCGCTTCCGATAGGGGCATCTCAATCACTTCGAGAACCTCGTCACGATCCAGCTGTTGCCGCCCTATCGTCAACCCGGTCGCCTTGTAGATGTGGATCACTTCGTCGGTGAACCCCGGCGCCGTAAAGATGCTGGAGAGAAGATCAAGTCTCGCCGGCACGGTACCCGACTTCTTCTTCAAGTTCTCGAGCCGCACAGACTCTGGGATCCTCGCCAGGATGAAGTTTCCCGCAGGGATTTCGTAGATAAACCCGCCTGCCGCATGGCGGAACTGCCGAATCAAGATGACCGTGCCATCGTCTTTCAGCGGCACCACCGCAGCCGCTCCAGGATGGCGCACGACTTCCAAGTCGACCGTGAGGCCGTTGGGAAGCGTGACGGTGTCGACGTTGAGCGTGATGATTCGACCGGTGTAGACGTTCTTCGTCATGTCATTTCGCGAGAGGTAAGGCGGTAGGCGTCAGGGGTCTTCATACACACACTCTCCCCCTCGCCTTACGTCTGACGTTTCACGCCTCACGCCTTCTTGCGCTGATAAAACGGAGGTTTGACGACGTGTGCGGGGATACTCTTGCTACGTATTTCGATCAGGATGGAGGCGCCAGGCTCTGCAAAGCGCGCAGGCACATACCCCAAGCCGATACCCTTTTGTAGAAGCGGCGAGAGATTGCCGCTGGTGACGTCGCCGATGGGTTGGGAAGCTGCGGGGTCGAGGATTCTGAACCCATGGCGAGGCACGGCCTTCTCGACGAGTTCGAAGGCGACGAACCGGCGAGCGACACCGGCCTGCTTCTGCGCCAGGAGGGCCTGGCTTCCGATGAATTCGCCTTTCTGAAAGCTGACAGTCCAGTCTGCATTGGCTTCAAGCGGCGTCGTGTCTTCGCCCATGTCGTTGCCATACAGCAGATACCCCATTTCCAACCGGAGAAGATCCCTTGCGCCGAGCCCCGCCGGCTTGAGTCCCCATGCCTGTCCCTTGTCGACGAGCAGATCCCAGAGGCGGCCGACCTTGTCTGCGTCGATGTATATTTCATAACCCAGTTCACCGGTGTAACCGGTCCGGGCCAACAAGCAGGACAAGCCACCGATCGTGGCGTCACAGCTGTGATGGAGCTTGAGGCTTTCAAGCAGCCGTCCCGCCAAGACTCATGAGCAACTCGCGAGATTTGGGACCTTGAACGGCGACCTGCGCCATTTCGACTGACCGGTCTTCGAGACGAACCGTCTGGTCCTGGGTCTGCTGTGATTGTAGCCACGATAGAATCTTCTCGCGATTCGAGGCATTCACGCATAAGAGGAACTCGTCCGGGGCGAGCCGATAGACGAAGATGTCGTCTTTGATGCCGCCATTCTCATTGCAGACCATGGAATACTGCGCTTGAGAAACGGCGAGTTTGCCGACATCGTTCGTAGTGACTCGCTGGAGGAAAGCGGCAGCGCCAGTTCCGGCGATTCGCACCCGCCCCATATGGCTCACATCGAAGAGCCCGACATGGGAACGAACGGTATGGTACTCGTCCACCACACCTGTGTATTGATGGGCATTTCCCATCCCGCGAAGTCGACGAGTTTGGCACTGCTCGCACGATGTTGCTGGATGAGAGGAGTCTGTTGCATTACGGTCGTGCCGACATCTGTGTCGGCTTGATCATCGGACACCGAGCAACTCAACATCGAAGATCAACGTGGCATGTCGGTGGAATCACGCCACCAGCGCCCTGTGCGCCATAACCGAAGCTTGGAGGAATGGTCAGCTTTCGTTTTCCTCCCACTTTCATACCCTTCACGCCCTCGTCCCATCCCTTGATGACTCGTCCAGCGCCCGAGTGGAAAAGAGAAACGGCTGGCCTCGGTCTCACGGAACTGTCGAATTTCTTCCCATTTTCCAGCCAGCCTGTGTAATGCACGGTGACGTTCTGTCCCGCCTCTGCCGTCGCTCCGGTTCCGATCGTGAGATCGACATACTGCAATCCCGATGACGTCGTGACTTCATTCCCTTGGGCACCTGCTTCCTGAAACGGCATGACGGCTCCTTTCCTAATCGTCAGTCACTCAACCACGATGACCGACGACAACAGAATACATGTAATGATTGCGCACAGAAACTCCTGCCAACGTCTGAGGCAGGCGATCCTGTTCGAGAGCTGCCATGAACGTGCTGTCCTCACTGATGCTCCTTGCGGGAGTCAGGCTCTGAGAAAATGACCACACTCGCTGTATAGCCGTGCAGGAAGTTGCGCCCTCCGACCGGACCGATCTCGCCTTGGGCAAAGAATCCCGCCGTCGGGATGGGACCGAGCCGCTCTTGCACGACCCCGCTATCGTGATGGGGTTGGCCGAAGAGTCCCTCTCCACGCCCGCAACAGCTGAACAGGAGGGCCCCGAGTGGGGACTTTGGTGCTTCGCTCGATCCGCAGCCAGGCGAAAGTGCAAGTCGTCGCTTGCAGACTTCGCATCGCGAAGGTGGAACTGCACGGTCTGGCCTTCCTGAACGACGTCTCCGATCGCGACGGCTCCGGCCTGTTGATCCGCTCCAATGAGGTTCCGAACGAGGAAGTCGCCCCGCTCGAAATGACTCCCGTGCTCATCGATCACGATGCCCAGATGCAACGCGCGGTGCGCATCGCGGCGTTGGGCTCCCCATGGATTCGAAGACGTCCTGGAGCCGTTTCAAGGCCGAGACGCCGCCCAATTCATAGATCAGGTTTTGCTCCGCTCTCGTCACGACAAACCGTTCGCCGATCGGACGGCAGCCTTGCGAGGTCACGGTTCGCACGGCGATCGGTCCGGTGAGTTGCACTCCCACCACGCCCCGTCGAAGCCCTGATCATTGAGGAGCAGTCGATTCTCTCCAGAATCCTGGCCTCCGCCGGCAAGGCCCCCGCCAACTTTGCCGTGAGGGTACCGGTCGGTCATGAGGGACAGGACTTCCTGCATCGGTGTCGAAAAGGATCAGCGAGGAGGAGAAAGGTCGAATCCTCGAGCCCCGGCTCCGGCCACCCGGGCATGCGGATTTGGTCCTGCAGCTGAGATACGGAGATCTGGAGCGGAGTCAGTTTGACATCAGGAAGGCACGCGACCCAGACGGTCAGGGCTGCAGCGGTTTCAATCTCTTCGGAGCCGGCGATGACACCTTCACCGGAACAGCCCAGACAGACCTTCGCCCGCAGTTCCCTCTGCAGCATGGCTGAGATCATGGAGGCTTTGGCCGCATGGTGGGCGGAAAGAAGACGAAGGCCAGATCGATGGGGGCCGTGCCGATTTGCATCAGGATGGCATCCGCGAGATCGCGGGTGGCGGCTTCCGTATCGGTCTTGCGCGAGAGTGCGGTCGCGAATTGAAGCGTGGCCGGGAGTGGTCGTGCCTGTGGAATGAATCGTCATGGTACGAACGTTTGTCCGCCTGTCAAGGTTACGCCGATACTCGATGGTAGACCCTGGGTCCATCCGTTCCGGTCGGTCCTTAGCCAGCTTATTATAGTAGCGCCACAAGTAGGAATGGTAGTCGTCGAGTTGGGCCAGGAGATAGTGCAGTTCTGCGGGATCTTCTGTCTCCAAGGCATGAGCCATGCGGGTTCGTAAAAACTCGGCGAACGCATTGGTTTTCCCAAGCGCGGTAATGAGACTCAAGCTACCACCGAGTTGGTACTCGTTCATGCTAATCCTCCAGACGCTAGAGAGTCGCGAAGAGGATAGCGAGGCATGAGAGGGAAATGCAAGTGAGGGAATCCTCTGGCCTGCGGGTGCCGATTTTCCGCAGTTACTTGGCCTGGTGATCGAGGATGGTACGAGAGTCTGGTGAGGGAGATGGCCTCGACGCGGTGGCCGTCGCGTCCCACCACCGTCGTCGCCATGGTCAGCGCGTTGAGAATGGCTTCTTCCGTGGCTTCGACCGTCGCCGTGATCAATGGGTTCAGATGCGTGTCGGCGAGGTGCATCTGCTGAAACGTCGGCTCTTTCGGGTAATGCGGAATAATGTTCGCGGTGGAGAAGGCCAGCATAAAGTCGCCGCTGCCGTGGCGCGCGGTGGAGCCTGTGCGCGCCAGATCCCAGCGCGGCACGCTTAGCCAGCCGAGTGAGCTGCCGACTGTCGAGCGGAGCATCGGTGGCAATGATGACGATGATCGAGCCTTCGCTTTGCCCAGGTGCAAGAGGGCCTGCGCGACGGGAGGCACAGCCTCATAGAGCCGACCGACCGGGACTCCGCCCACGACGAGCTCAGGCCGTCGCCCATGGTTCGCATTGACGAGCACGCCGATCGTATAGCCGCCTTCGGTCTCTGGCAGTCGCCGTGACGAGGTCCCGATGCCACCCCTTGAACCCATAGGACACCATACCTGTTCCGGCACCGACGGATCCTTCCTGCACGACTCCGGAGGAAGCGCCGTTGAGCGCGCTCACCACATCCGCTTCCGAGACATGCCGCCCTTGAATGTCATTGAGTCGCCCATCGTCGCATTCGGCGACCACTGGTGTCAGGGTATCGTCGGTAATGCCGATCTCCGGATAGCGGGCGATCATCCAGCTCATGACCCCGTTGGCCACTCGCGGCACGTTCAACGTATTTGTGAGGGCGATCGGATACTCGAGGAAGCCCGATTCGCTGATCCAGGCAAGCCCGGTCATCTCGCCCGGTTCCGTTGAGAACGAACGACCCGGCCGGCACTTTCTTGTGCCACACGTCGTCGCGAGGGATGACGACCGTCACGCCGGTTCGTATCGGGCCGAGCCCCGGCTTGAGCGGCCCGTCGCCGGAGATGAGGGTGGTCTGGCCCACGGTGACGCCGGCCACGTCGGTGATCGCGTTGAGCGGTCCTGTGTGTAGGAGCCGACGACGATGCCAAGAGCACGAGATCGCAATCGGGACTCTTCCGGCTCACCGGCTTGGGCAGAAACGAACGGGGCTATGCAGATCCCGATGGCCAGGATCAGCAGCGGGATTGTCAGGCGGGTACTGCCGTTAGACCTCATGGCTCGATCCGACATGGGGGACGGTGACTTCAATTTGGGGTGTTCCGCCTGAATGGCAGCGGCCAGGAAAGGGCCTGCTTTTCTTCACCATGGACGAGAAAAATCTTACTCGGGCCTGGCCTGATTGCCCGCACGTAGGCCAAGAGGATCCTGGCGATCCGCATGGGCCGAGAGCCCGTTGAACTTGACGATCTGCGCCCGGCGCGGAGTGGGCACGCCGAAAATCGGGCACGACATCCCACCCTTCGACGAGTTTGCGCCCGAGGGTATGCTCGGCTTGAAAGCCCACGAAGACGATCACGTTCGCTTCGTCTTGAATCGCGTGCTTGAGATGATGCACGACGCGGCCGCCTTCGCACATGCCGGAGGCGGAGATGATGACGCAAGGGCCCTTCATGCTGTTCAGGCGCTTGCTGTCTTCCGGCGAAGAGACAAAATGGATATAGCGTGAGGCAGAAGAGGTCGCCGGAGGATGTGAAGGTTCTGGTGGTTTCTTCATCGAAGCATTCCGGGTGGCGGCGAAAGACTTCCGTGGCCCGTGAGGCCAGCGGGGAATCGATATAGATCGGGATGGGATCGAGGCGCCCCTCGCCGACGAGTTCCTTGATTCGCATGACCAACTCCTGGGTGCGTCCGACGGCGAATGCGGGGACGATAATCTTGCTCTTGTGGGTTTTCGCATGGGTGAGAAGGTCCAGCGCCTTCTGTTTCATGCTCTCCCGGTCGGCTTCGTGCAGGCGATCGCCGTAGGTCGACTCAAGAATCAACACGTCGCATGGCGGTGGTGGCTCAGGATCGCGAAGAATGGGCATGTTGGAGCGGCCAAGATCACCGCTGAAGAGCACGGTGGTCGTATTGCCGCGTGCCGTGTATTTCACCCGAATGGCCGCCGATCCCAAGATATGGCCGGCGTCGTGAAAGGAAGCTGTCACGCGTGGGGCGATCTTGAGCATGTCTCCGTATCGTGCGCCCTCGAATCGTCGGACTAGCTTACGGACATCATCGGTATTGTAGAGTGGTCGGACACAGGCTTTTCCCGTTCCGCTGTTCCTGCTTGTTGACGTAGCTGCAGTCACTCACCTGTACTCGAGCCGAGTCTTCGAGCATCAGTTCTGTCAGATCTGCGGTGGCTCTGGTGAGGTACACTTTTCCGGAGAAGCCGTGCTTCTGGAGCACCGGTAAGGCGCCGGAATGGTCGACATGGGCATGGGATAGCAAGACCGCGCTAAGCGACTTGGGGTCGAAGCCCAAATCTCGGTTCTGCCGATGGGCTTCATCTCGGCGTCCTTGAAACAGTCCACAATCGAGCAACAGCCGAAAGCCTGGGATCTCAAGCATGTGGCGACTGCCTGTCACCGAACGCGCGGCCCCATGGAACGAGAGTTTCATGATGAAGGCACTCCATTGTGGCGGGCTGATCAGGTCCCAGGCTTCCTGAGCCGTCTCGGCATAGCGAAATAGCCGCAGATCTTCCTGCCTGATCAGTCCGTTCTCGACGAGCAATTGCCAGTTGATCAGGCGCTCCCAAAAGTCACGTCCGACCAGCACAACCATCACGTTTTCAGTCTTACCTGTTTGGAGGAGCGTCAGCGTCTCGAATAGCTCATCGAGCGTGCCGAATCCTCCGGGAAGGCGACCAGCGCTTTGGCGCGGATCAAGAAGTGCATTTTCCTGATGGCGAAATAGCGAAACTGAAAACTCAGCTCCGGTGTGATGTAGGGGTTCGGATGCTGTTCGTGAGGCAGGGTGATGTTGAGGCCGATGGATTTTGCGTTCACGTCCGTCTGCACCGCGGTTCGGCGGCCTCCATGATGCCGGGCCCTCCGCCAGTGACAATCGACGTAATCGCAACAGGCCGTCGATCTGGCAGGTCGACGACACCAGCCGGCCGAACTCACGCGCCACGTCATAATACTTCGAGAGCGCGAGTTGGCGCCGGGCGATCTCCACCTGTTGCGCACGTATTCGATCAGTGGGGAATCGTGCAGCTTCCTCTTCCGCGAGGCGGAGCGCGTGCTCCGCGGCTGCCTGTTCTTGTAGTCTGCGCACTGCCGAAGCACGACGATAGTCGACCGGATCCCCTGTTCACGCTGGATCAACTCGGGCTTCAAGAGTTCGAGCCCGATGCGGATGGAGCGGAGTTCTTCCCGCTGGAGAAACTCCGTATCGCGATCTGCGGGAATGTAGGAAGAGGGGTTCCGTGGAGACGGGTCCATAGGCCGTGATTATAGCGACCTGCACCCACTGCGGCAATCGCAGGACATTCCCAGGAGAAAATGGCAGGGGACCTGATATGACTCCGTCAACGTCAGATTCACAGCCGTGGCGGTGTTTGCAGTTCAGGAAAATGCCCTGCGGAACACTTCCGGAGCGTCCGCATTTGATGCAAGACGATACTCGAAGTAACAAACGGGATGTCGGTTGAGTCTACGGCCCGTAGCGGCTCGCATTTTGATGATGGGCAAAGGCGTAATACACCACGACCCAGTTCTTATCGAATTCCACCTGCAGTTCCTCTGTGCCTAATCCCCCACCGCTATACGTGAGTTGATACAGGTCGCTGGGGACTGCTTCCAATACTGGAAAAAGAGAGACAGCGGGCGCGTGATGTTCACCGTAAAGTATTTGATATCAAGAAACTGATATCGCACCACTGTGCCGCTGTCCACCGGCCGGATACTCCCCGGGGCTCCCAGGTTCTTCACGATATCGGCCAGTGTTGTGGTCCCAGGCACAATGAAGGAAACATCTGCTGGCTGAATAACCTCATTGACTGTGAAGCGACGCCAGACCAACGGGCATCCTTCTAAAAGGATGGCGAGCAGGCACAAAAGAATCAACAAACCCCTTCGCCGAGCCGGCATCGTCGACTAGTCTCCGAAAGGCCAGAATTGTAGTTTGGGAGGCGGCTTCTGGCGTCCCAACACTACCTGTTGGACGATGCCGTCACGGGAGAAAAACACGTACAAGTCGTTTCCGACGACATTGGTTCGAGAGAAGAACAGGACGGTTCCGGATTTGAGGATGTAATTGTAGTAATGGAATATCTGCTGATCATGAACTTGAATGACACGTTCTGGTGCGCCTAGTATTTCCGCGACGTCCTGTCTGGTAGAAGTCCCGATCTTAATCGACTCCACATCCTCCTGTTTGAAATCGTCATCATAGTTGCCCCGGAAAAACGCGCATCCCTGCAGTAGGGTGGCGGCAGCCGCAGCGAGCAACAGCGATCGAATCAAAATCATTGAGCCTCCTTTCCTCCAGGGCCGTCCTACTACTGGCGATGATGCCTCAGAACGAAATCGTCTTCGTAGACCTCATACATCGATGGCGCCAGACCGACTCGCCGGTACACCGTTTGAGCCGCTCGATTGTCTCGTGCCACGTACAGTCTAATGCCGCAGATCTTTTTATCGGCTTTTCCGATCGCAACGACGGTATCATGCAACCGTCGATAGACTCCTTTCCGTCTCCAGGCCGGATCCACATAGACACTTTGAATCCACCAAAAGCGCCGTTGCGCCAATCGCTCCATTCATAGGTGATCATCAGCTGACCAAGCAGCCGGCGATCGTCGGCCTGTTCTAGTTCGGCGACCATGAAAAATCCACGGTCGGGAGATTCAAGGAGGGCAATGGTCCCCTCATGCAAGCGGTTGAGATCGAGGCGGCGTCCCTCTGTTTCCAGAGCCATGGCTGCACTGAACGACTCGATCATCGCTGCATCTTCTGGCTTGGCGAGTCGAACATTCATATGGTCGAGGATTGACATGAGGCTCAGGCCGTTGTCTTTGGGGATCGTAACCATCCGGTTTCCGGCTTGTACAAACCGGCGGTACACTCCATCTTGATGGCGTCTTCCGGTAGCAGATTGATCGGGCGCAGCTGTGGCTGAGGGACAAACGCGAGGAAGCCGGTGAACGGATGGATGGCCGTGGGCACGAAGACCATGAACAAACTTGTTGCTGGTGCAACCTGCAGCGCACGACGGTGCGGCTCCCATGACAAATCCGATCGCCCAGAGACCGTCTCGAGGAAAGGGAAAGGCCACCACGGTGCTGCGCCCGAAGCGAGAACGGAACTGAAGAAGATCGGTCATCCCTTTGAGGGTCGATGTAGACACTGCGGACCAGCGGAACGTGATCGATCCACCGTTCTGCATGGGTGATGATGCGCCGTCCGACTATATGGGTGGCGATGGCGCCGACAATGACAACAAGGAACAGAAACAAGACGAGGCTGAGTCCAGGACTCTGTCGGGCTTCCGATATTCCACGGGAGGTCTTGTATTAAATCGTTGAGTGCGTGAAATAGTGTGGAAAGGATCAAGAATGTGGCCCAGGCCGGCAGGAGAACCAACAATCCGGCCAAGGAGTATTTCCAGAAGGTTTTTGACATCGCCGCTTGTTTGCCCCGATACGATCGGGCAACGACCTGTAGTGTAGCAGAAACCGCTAGCCGAAATAGAGTCTACGACCCAAAGCTTGATCTCTTCGATATCGGTGATCTATTCTACCCGTGTGTTATCGGTCGGGTTCACACGGAGGCGCGTTATGGCGGAACGTACTGAAGCAAGGCGTCCGGTCAATATCGACAAGGATCTTCTCGCCATCCTCTGCTGCCCCGACACGAAACAGGACGTGAGTTTGGCTGATGAGGCGCTGATTGCCAAGTTGAACGAGGCCGTGAGCCGTGGTCAATTGAAAAATAGGGCGAATAAGCCGGTCACGGAATCCCTCGACGGAGGGTTGATCAGAGGCGACCGGAAGATGTTGTATCCTATCCGCGAAGACATTCCTGTCATGCTCATCGAAGAAGGCATTCCCCTGGAAGGGATGATCTAGCAGGGCTGGTTGACAGTCGCTTTCTTCGGCAAGTCTGTAGTTCGCTCATCTCATCTGAACGTTCTGTGCCGCGCGTGATGAGGGAAAGACCCCTTATCTACTTCGATCATCGTTGATGCGCAACAGAGGACGCCAGTCGCCTATCTGTTGTCGGTCTTGGAGCCGGTCGACGTTCCGCAGTGCTGGCAGAGATATTCGTACAGATTCCCGGTCGGGAGCACGAGCAGGAGTCGCTCTCGTGTCGGGGTCGCCACTCGGCAGGAAGGGCAATAGAGCAGCGAGGCATTCAACGATCTGAACTGGTCCGGCTGTTCCGAGGTATCCGGTCTTGGCGGTCGAGCTGTCCTGGGAGATAGACCGGGCGGCCACGTTTGGCCGGGTTGGTTTACGTGGAAAGCCTGACATACAATACGTCCATGCAGATGAGGCAGTCGGGGTCAAAGCCGAGAGTCCAGCCTCGGGATGCTCGCCTGTTCACCATGAGGCCTTGGGCTCATTCTTCGACGGGAACTTTGGAGCGTGCCGGAACAGTTTCCACCCCCACGTCCTGCTTGTACCAGACCATAGACCGCTAGTCCGCTCAAGAAGCCATAGAATCCGGTCATACTCCATGGCCAAAGGCTGGGAGCATGCATGACGACGCCAAGCGCGATGTGGCCGCCGACTCCCAGGCAAAGCGCGAAAATGATCCATTCTCGCATCATCTTAACGATCGGCCATGCGTCATGAGGGGCGGCAGGTGAAGTTGGTACGAAAACTCGATTGAAGACGGGAGCGTTATACCGTCGGCGTCTTGGCCGACTCAATGTCCGTTGCTGTGATCAGGCTAGATAAATAATCAGCGACAAAATTGAGAGGCTTCCTCTCGTCCGTCCGCACGACGTCCCTTTTCTCGCCGCTGGACTGATAATTCGTGATCGAGATCGGATTTGACCTCCGTGAGAACTCGCTGGAGAGAGGAAGGAGTCAAGTTCGCATCCATGTCTTCGAGCTCTTGGCAGCGATCAAGCACCCAATTTAGCCCTTCAATCCGTCCCGCGTAATGCTCCTGCTCTGCGGTGTCAATCCGTGACATCGTGGTAGCAAATGTTTGGGCCTCATAGATGAGATTATAGAAGCTGGTCACTGCTCGCTGTAGGGTTGGATTCATGTCACTCCTTTGCACAAATTATCAACCACCTGATTATACACGAGAATGCCAATGTGACAAGGAAAAAGTTGTCGGGCTTGGGGTCTCATATCATTCGAGACATCGCTTCATGAATCGGGTGGAGTTGGAACGTCGTTGCAGACCTTACTCAGTATCCTCCTTGCTGGTCGCCGTCGCGGTCGCAGCGAGATACCGGCGCAAGATAGCCTGCTCGATTCGTGAGCGCCCGCGATCCGGTGCCGGGAATCGCAGCACCAAATTGATGCGTCCGGCTCGGACAATTGGATCGTGACGCGGGGCTCCGGCGACGGCGCTTCGAGCAGATTCGTTTGCTCCAACAGCTTCATCTGACGACCGGCTTCTTCCATAAAGGGAATGCATTCGGCCTTGGCCGCGTCGAGCAGGTGGCGTTCGGCATCCCGCCAGTCATCCTTGTCCGTGAGAGGTATCACCAGGATGTAGAGCCCATACTCCTGGACGGGATTCTCTTTGACCAAGGCATTCGTAAACAGCATGCTGTTCGGAAACACTGTCACGCGACCGGTATAGAGATGCGAGGCTTGGCCCGGCCCGATCTCGAGGAGCTTCGTCGCAAAGATGTCATGATCCAAGACGACGCCTCGATGGCCGGCGATCTGAATGCGATCACCCACCGAGTGAGACTTTCCCGCCCACCCGTAGCGCCGCCCCGCTCCAACAGAGCAAGAGTTCTTTGGTCGCCAACACGAGCTCTGCTGCGAGCGCCACGAGAGACACGGCAAAGGCTTGGAGTTCGTGCGCCCAGATGACGACTAACCCCACCAACAACACAAACACCATGCTGTTGCGGACAGAAACCACCCATCGCCGTTTCGCTTCCATCGAGAGGGTCGGATTCTTTGAGATCGCTCGGACGATCAACGCCCGAACGATGAGGAGGAAGAGCAGCAGCAGCAGCGAGGTGAGCCGCGTCGAGCAGGACTGAGCTGTCGACCTGCGGCAACCAAGCAGACATGGATCACCGCATCAGGGCATTAATTAGCGTTAAGCGTAGCATGGGTTCCCGGCACGCATTCTTCACGTTTCCACTCTTTCAGGATCTTCTGTTCGTTGAAGACCAGGATATAGCGGTAGCAATACAACATGGGCTTGGGACCTTGTTCGACAGACTTTCCCATGAGTGCGGACGCATCTTTTCACCGTGTCGCCCAGTTGGGCAAAACTCACCGAGGCCAATTCCCTGTCACTGATCGGAACGCGATAGGTCCAGACCGAATCCCCCAAGAGCCGGTGTCTTGGCCGGTATGGGGCGGCCCGAACTTCTCCGTCACTTCGTCTTGCGTGAGTCGATCCACGCCCTTCTTGAAATAGGTGTCGCGCCACGGACCTCCGCAGGCAAAGCATCGCCCCTGCGAGGAATGAGCATCCCGACCAGGAACAGATGCTGACGCACTCGTCTCATGACTTGGGCTGGCCCTTGATCTCTTGCATGCGCTTCACGGAACAATAGAACGCATAGCCTTGGGCTATCATGCCGGTGATCAGCAGACCCAACGCCGTATTCATCCATTGCGCTCCTGTGTCTTCCAGTCCGTAGATCCCGATGACGAACCCGAGTGCAATCGCCACGATCCCCACGAATCGCGCGATCATCCCCTTCAAGCGCCAATTGATGGGAGCCGATTCGGCGTGCATCGCCATAGGTAGGGTACGCTACACTGGATGGCGTTACCGGTTCAACAGATGATTGGTAAAGTCGGCCAGCGTCTTGCAACCTCTAGCAGGGTGCAGAAAAAATCGCTTTTCTCATACGCTCAACCGCTCGACAATGGATTCCGCCGGATAGGTCACGATTTCCGCCAATGTGGGGTGATAATGCGGCATGCGTAACAAGTCCGCTGCTGTGCCGTGATAATACATGATCGCGATCAATTCATGGATGAGTTCACCCGCTTCTGGGCCGACGATCTGCGCGCCAAGAATCTGACCAGTCTGAGGAGCCGCGAGCAGCTTCACAAATCCCTGCAACGTGCCAAGACAAAGTGCTTTCCCATGATCGGCAAAAGGATAGGAAGTCGCGAGATAGGGAATCTTTTCGGCCTTCGCGCGCATTTCATTAAGCCCAAGTACCGCGACCTGTGGATCCGTAAAGACCACCTCGGCATCGAGACGATGGTCGAGCTCCTTCACTGGCCCTCCAGGATGGGTCGCGTTGTACGCCGCAATCTCTCCCTGCTGGATGGCAAGATGCACAATGGGCGTGACATCGTTCACATCACCCACGGCATAAATATGTGCTTGCGACGTGCGCATCGCGCCATCCACGACAATCCGCCCGCCGTCGACTGTCACCCCCGCTAGGTCGAGACGAAGCCCTTCGATGTTTGGCTGTCGGCCTAATGCCTGGAGAATCTCTTCGCCGACATAGGGCCGCTCACGTCCGTCTTTCATCACCCACACCGTCTTCGTCTTCGCCTCGTGGGTCGTACGCAGCCACTGTGCGTCCGTGACGATTTCGATGCCCTCCTCGATCAAGGCGGCTTCAAGCGCGCGTCCGACATCTTCATCCATACCAGAAAGAAGCGTGGCTCCCCGTTGGAGGATCGTGACTTTCGTCCCAAGTCGAGCAAAGAACTGGCCGAGTTCGAGGGCGACCGCTCCACCGCCCAGAACAATCAGTGAATCCGGTTTGGTACGAAGATCCAGGATCATATCGCTCGTGAAATATCCGGCTTGGGCCAACCCAGGGATCGGAACCTCACTGGGCCTCGACCCGGTAGCCAGGATGAAGGAGCCAGCCGACAAGACGGTGTGTCCGACAGTGATTTCGTGGGGCGACAGAAAGACCGCCCGCGATTGGTACAGCGTGAACTTGGGGTCTTGCAGCTGCTGAACGCGATAGTCGGCAAACTCGTGGACCAACCGATCCTTTCGATCCACGATCGCCGACAGATCGGCGTGTGCCGACACCGGAGCGAGTCCGAACTCCTTCGCCCGCCTGAGGAGAGCCGCAACTTCGGCAGAACGCAGAATGGCCTTTGTCGGCATGCAGCCACGCAGGATACAGAGCCCCCCAAGCGGGCCCTGATCCACGATCGCCACGTCGGCACCGGCATCACGCGCGGTCCGTGCCGCAGCATAGCCCGCCGACCCGCCGCCTATGACGATCACATCATGTGTCTTGCCTCTCGATACCCGACTCTGTGATTTCATCATGTGTTCCCTTATAGTAGGACGTCAGAAAGAAAAGGATACACGATGGTGCAACCTGGCCGCTATCGGCACTATAAGGGCTACGAGTACGAGGTGCTGGGGGTGGCTCGGCACTCAGAAACAGAAGAGGAATATGTGGTCTATCGCGCGTGTTCCGGCGACCGCGGGCTGTGGATCAGACCAGCGGCGATGTTCCTGGAGACTGTGATCGTTAATGGTCACTCTTATTCGCGGTTTCAGTTCCTTGCTGTCTCTTAACACCCACTGCTGTCCTTGCATCATTATCTTGCGGCCTTGCGTCTCCGGACGACCGCAGCGAGCGAAGAGGCGAGGAGGTACATACCGCACTTCGTGTGTGCCGTTCGCCCTTTTAATGGATCTTGGCGAGCGGAAAAACCCCTTCAGCCATTCCGACGTTGAGCCTCTTCGCGATGCGAGAACGAAGCTGGCAGACTTTTTCAGCATCCTGCTAAGTCAACCAGGTCCATTGCGAAAAGGTGGCAGCCTGCCCGACTCTCTGCCCCTCTGCATCCACGACATTCCAGATGAGGGCGTTCTCGACGAGAAAGCGGCGCCCTGTCGAAGCAATTCTCACACCTTGATACGTATCGAGATAGCCGCGAGATCTGGCCTGTTCCAACATCCATTCCCGCTCGGCTCGATTGACCGGCTCAGTTGTGAGCCGCGACGGGGTCTTCACGAGTTGTTCCCACGTCAGCTCCCATAGCTCCAACGCGACTTGATTGCCGTAATTGAGGAGAGGGTCCTCTTCCATCCCGTGGGATACGACGACAAAGGGAGACTGGAAGAGCGCGTGGGCCTGATAGTCCGGACCGCCCGCTCGCTCGAGCAGGTCACGCCCGATCCAGCGACGGAAACTGTTGAGGAGCAGTTGCGACCACTCTATGATGGCGGGATTGGCCCATACCTGAGAAATCACGGTACAATCCTCCGGGGCAATCGCAAGGAAGGAGCCTGATACCCACCCGCCAGGCGGTGTACCATGTCCATTCGGTCAACGCAAGAAACATGGTGCGTACTCTTGTACAGACCATGGGAGGACTCTGTATAATATGCATCCGCTCGGAGGGACCCTCCGAGAGAGACCGATCATTGAGGATCATGTATGGCTGCTCAAACTCTTTTCGAAAAATCTGGGAATCCCATGTCGTCCGCGCAGAGCCCGACGGGACCACTCTGCTCTATATCGATCGTCAGCTGGTCCACGAAGTGACATCGCCGCAGGCATTTGAAGGGCTCAAGCTCTCGGGCCGCCGCCCTCGACGCCCTGGAGCCACGTTGGCGGTGCCTGATCACAACGTCCCGACCACCGACCGGACCTTGGGCATTGCCGATCCCCTCAGTGCGAAACAGATTAAGACGCTGGAAGAGAATTGCCAGGATTTCGGCATCATGCTCTTCGGCATGAACGACATCCGCCAAGGCGTCGTGCATATCATTGGGCCCGAACAGGGTTTTACCCTGCCCGGGACGACGATTGTGTGCGGCGATTCGCACACATCGACCCATGGAGCGTTCGGTGCCTTGGCCTTCGGCATCGGCACCAGCGAAGTGGAGCACGTACTGGCGACCCAGTGCTTGGTGCAGAGACGACCCAAAACCATGGAGATTCGCGTTGACGGGGTGCTGCCGACCTTCTGTTCGGCGAAGGATGTGATACTGGCAATCATTGGAAAGATCGGAACAGCAGGCGGAACCGGCTATGTCATCGAGTACACCGGCTCGGCGATCCGCGCGCTTAGCATGGAAGGGCGCATGACGCTCTGCAACATGTCGATCGAGGGCGGCGCGCGGGCCGGGATGGTCGCACCGGACGAGAATACCATTGCCTATATCAAAGGACGTCCATTGGCTCCGAAGGGGGCGCTGTTCGAGCAGGCGGTACACGCGTGGCAGCAGCTCAAGACCGATGCGGACGCGACATACGATATGACCGTCACCCTGCGGGCCGAGGACATCGCGCCGCAAGTCAGCTGGGGCACGAGTCCAGGAATGGTGACCGGCATCGATCAACGAGTACCGGACCCGCGTACGATCGCCGACGAGAAGCAGCGCCAGGCTACGGCGCGGGCGTTGGAATATATGGGCCTCACGCCGAACATGCCCATAACCGATATTACAATCGATACGGTGTTCATCGGATCCTGCACCAATTCACGCATCGAGGATCTTCGCCTGGCTGCGAGCTTGGCGAAAGGCAAGCATGTCGCAAAGACGGTTCATGCGATGGTCGTGCCCGGTTCCGGCCTAGTGAAACAGCAAGCAGAACAGGAAGGGCTCGACCGTCTGTTCAAAGAGGCAGGATTCGAATGGCGGGAAGCCGGCTGCAGTATGTGTCTGGCGATGAATGCCGACGTGCTGAAGCCCGGAGAACGCTGCGCCTCGACCAGCAATAGAAATTTCGAAGGACGCCAGGGCGCCGGCGGCCGGACGCACCTCGTGTCGCCGGCGATGGCAGTCGCCGCGGCAGTCGAAGGCCATTTCGTCGACATTCGTCATTGGTCGTAAAAACGGATGAGGCGAGGCGTGAAACAATCGACGAACGGATTTCATGAGATCACTCGCGCCTCACGTTCCACCTCTCACATTTCACGAGGATCATGATGCAGCCCTTTACCACCATGACCGGTCTGGTCGCGCCGTTGGACCGTGTGAATGTCGATACCGATCAGATCATCCCGAAACAATTTCTGAAAACGATCAAGCGGACCGGGCTCCGCGAAGGGTTGTTCTACGATTGGCGCAAGCAGAAGGACGGGTCACAGGACCCGGCGTTTTTTTAAATCAACCGCGCTTTCAGGGGGCGACGATTCTCCTGACGCGCGATAATTTCGGATGCGGATCGTCGCGTGAACATGCTCCCTGGGCGCTCCTCGACCAGGGCTTCCGTTGTCTCATCGCGCCGAGCTTCGCGGACATCTTCTACAACAACTGTTTCCAAAACGGCATGTTGCCGGTGGTGTTGACGGCCGACGAGGTCCTGGCGATGATGCAAGACGTCCTGGCCACGCCCGGATACCAGCTGACGGTGGACCTCGGAAACCAGACGGTGACCACCCCGGCCGGGGTCCGCTGCCGTTTCGAGATCGATCCCTTCAGAAAAGACGGCTTGTATCGGGGTCTCGACGCGATTGGATTGACCTTACAGCATGAGGCAGCCATTGCTGCTTACGAAGCTCGACGGAAGACCGATGCCCCTGGTTATTCTCCGATCTTCGGTCGAGAACCGAGGAGCTTTCCGCATGAAGCGGCTGTTTCGCGCGACCATGATACTCACGTTGCTTCTGGGGGCAGCCTACCTGCTCATCGCCTTCAACTACAGCTACTCCGACGGAAACCGAGCCGGCTACATTCAGAAATTTTCCAACAAGGGCTGGGTCTGCAAGACACACGAAGGGGAACTGGCCATGACCACAGTGCCGGGCGTGGCTCCAATATTGTGGAATTTTTCAGTGTGGGATTCGAAAGTGGCGTCGCAACTTTCAGAGTCCATGGGAAAACGATTGGTCCTGCACTACAAAGAGTATCGCTATCTCCCCACAAATTGCTTTGGCGAGACCGCCTACTTCGTCGATCGCGTCGAGATCAGTGAATAGTGGTCGCCCCGCGCCTCTCACCTGAACGTGAGCGATTGCAGCAAAATCGTCCATGAATACTGCGGGGTCGGACGTCCAGCATGGACCGTTCCGGCCGATGCCTCAGGCTGCCGGCGCGCCGCAAGCGATCATTTCGTTCCAATCACCGAAGTCTCAAGGCTGATCCGCATTTGTGCCATCACGGACACACCAGACTTGGACGCTGTGGGCCCAATTGATGAAGGTCGCGCCGCCTCCTAAGCCGAAATGCACGCCCCACGCGCCTTTGGGATCCTCGCCAGGCCTCGTCGACGACCAATAGACAGCCGACCGGATAGCCAGAAACGGATGGCCCGGCGGAAGAGCCAGGCTCGGAGGGGCGACTGAAGAATCCACCAGACCGGACAATTCTTCGAGGGACGGCAACCGCCATCCTTTCTGGCCTCCAACATGTTTCTCGATGCAGATGCGGCGGGCCACGGTCCATTTGGCGCTCGTCGGCTGCGGGGATTTTTCCCAGACCAGGCCGGTTGCGTGATCTAGCACCGCGTCGTTTGTGAATGCCTGCAAGACGACGAACCGTTGTGCCGCTGGCAAGGCTTTGTTCCGGTTCTGGGTCGCTCCCATCTGCTCGGACGGTACTCCTTGCGCGCCCGCTGGCGTGCCTGCACTGTCATAGCCCGCATCGAGCAGCCCACCGAGCACCAGCGCGGCCATCGTGATGGTGAGAAACCGTCGTCTCTTCATCACTTCCTCCCTGATACGTTGAAGTGGCGCCAATTGTCTGAGGCTGGCCCGTGGCATCGGCCCCCAGGCAAAGGGCAGGGTCATCTCTGATGATCACCTTTCTCGCTCCATGCTTCAATCGTCTGGCCCGAAATCTGGCCCTGCCACACTCGCGCGTGAGTCAAGGCGCCGTCCCCTAGAATATTGTTTGCGTGAGAGGGTGAGAGAGGACTTTGAGCAGAACCATAACGGCCTATCGCATCAGGTGGTCAGATCCACTTCTTCAATTTGAAAAATCCCAGCATGGCGAACGCAATTGCCAGCATCACGCCGAGTACCAACGGGTAACCCCACTCCCACTTCAGTTCCGGCATGTGCTCGAAATTCATCCCGTAGATACCGACGATGAAGGTCAGCGGCATGAAAATCGTCGTAATGATCGTCAGAACTTTCATCACGGCGTTCAACCGATAGCTGATGGTCGACAGATAGATATCGAGACAGGCAGAGACCATTTCGCGAAGCGTCTCGATGGTATCCACGATCTGAACCACGTGATCGTACACGTCACGGAAAAATACCTTGGTCGATTCCTGCAAGAAGGGGCATTCCGATCGGGAAAGATTGTTCGTCGCTTCACGGAGTGGCCACACCGCCCGCCGCAGAAAGAGCAATTGCCGTTTGAGGGCGTGAACCTGGTGTAACGTCTCCGGCTTGGGATCGCTGACCACCAGTTCTTGCAACGCTTCGATCTTCTCGCCCAACACCTCCAGTACGGCGAAGTATTGATCCACTATTGCGTCGACCAGCGCGTAGAGCAGGTAATCGGCCCCGGATTGCCGCAGGCGCCCCTTATTCCCACGAAGACGATCCCGGATCGGGGTGAAGACGTCAGCCCCGTTTTCCTGGAAGGACAGCACAAAGTTCCGTCCGAGGACCAGACTCACCTGTTCGACGACAATATCCTGTCGGTCTGTGACTGAGAGCATCTTCATCACGAGGAACAGGCAGGTTTCATAGTCGTCGAGTTTCGGCCGCTGATCGGTGTTGGCAATGTCTTCGAGGAGCAACGGGTGGAGCTGAAACTGTGTTCCGAACGATTCCAGAATCTCCATCTTGTGGATGCCCCCGACATCCACCCAGGTGACGGATTCATCGGTCGGGGGCGCAAGCACATCGGGCAACACATCCTTGCGTTCGCCGCAGTGATCGCCTGCATAGTTGAACGCCGTGATCGTGACCTTGTCCGTTTTTTCTCGCCGATATGGACAAGGGGTACCCGGGGGAGCCCCGTCTTTTTGGATCGTTTCTGGACCAGCTTCATCGGGAGAGCCCTCGCAGGACCCCCTGCTTGTACGCAGGTTCTCTGCGATGGTCAAGAGGGCCGGCGGCGCAAGTCGCTGGCGGCCGTCTTTCCGCTTTGCCGATCCAGCGAGACCTGCTACTCTTCCGGAGCTACTCAACGAGGCATGCACCATGGAACGAGAATTGGCCGCACTAGTCGAGTCGATCAGGAACGCCGGCGCAAAAGTGCGTGAAATGGTCAGAGTTGGGTTCGACGTGCAGACGAAGCCGGACCGTTCGCCGGTCACCACCGTGGATCACGAGGTCAACCGCATTCTGCATGAGATGCAGCGCCGGGAGTTTCCACAGGATGGATGGCTCTCGGAAGAGTCTCCCGACGATCCGGCTCGGCTCACCAACGCCCGAGTCTGGATTGTCGACCCCATCGACGGCACAAAGGCCTTGGTGAATCGGGTGCCAGAGTTCTGCATCTCTGCCGCATTGATTGAACGAGGTGTACCGGTCGTCGCCGCGATCCTCAATCCCTCGACCGACGAACTCTTCACCGCGGTGCGTGGCGGCGGACTGTTCTTGAACGACACGCGCGTCGCCCTCTCACCCACTCATAAGCTCGATCCCGTTATCCTGGTCAATGCGTGGGAATTTCGGAGCGGCCGATGGTCGATGCTTGCCGAGACCGCTCAGTGCCGCCCCATGTACTCCATCGCCAATGCACTGGCCCTGGTCGCTGCCGGTCGTGTCCAAGCCGTCTTGACCATCGAGCCGGAAAACGAGTGGGACCTCGCGGCCGGAGTCCTGCTCATCGATGAAAGTGGCGGGGCCATCAGTGATGCGGCCGGGAAACCCTTCGCCTTCAATCAGCCGAGACCGAGGCTTCGTGGTGTCATTGCTGTGGCTGCCACGGCCGACAAGAACCTGCGCGCCAACCTTCAGATCCACGCCGAACATGCCTGCTCGCAACGCTAGGCGAAGGCGAGTCACTCCAGGCCTGCGCTGGAGCAGACCATTGCGCAGGGGCTTGGGACTGCGGTTCTTCAGCCATCTTTCGGGGTCGTCAACCCGATTCCATAGCCTCACCATTCCGCACAAGCTTGTTGCCGGCTCCCGAGCCTATTTGGCTCGCAAAGGACCGCGCTTCCTTTTGATATTGGTTGTGAACGAGGGAAATCCCTCTATACTGAACAGTAATTACGATCGGCAACGGGGCAACGGAAACGAACATCCTGCTCCTTCCAGGACGCTTGACATGGGAACAGCGCAGAAACCGGCCCGCAGAACCATCGAACCACGTGCTTACGATCCCTTGATCCACGAGGGCTTCATCCGACAAGCGGATCTCGTGAAAGCGGTTCAGGAGTCTCTGGAAGGATGGACCGACTTAGAGGGCCTGTTGATTGAGAAATACCGAGTTCCGAAAGCGGCGCTCGGCAAGACATTGAGCACGTTCTTCGATTGCCCTTATATTCCGTACGACAAGCGGACCTCGCTGATCCCCACCTTCTCAATAATCTCAGTCACGATTACCTTCGCAGGCATCACTGGCTCCCGCTGAAGCAGCAGGGAGATATTCTGGATGTCCTGATCGACAACCCCCATGATCTCGATAGAGGGCATGATATCCAGCGCGCCTTCCCAGGCCTGACGATACGATATGCCTTGGGCCTGCGGTGTGATATCGAGCGGTTTCTCAACGCCACGATCGGAGAAACCGACAGTGGGTCCATTGCGGATACGTTGGGCGAGCTGGTCAGCGACGCTCACCATGAAGAGGCTCTCGACATCGACTCCGACGGCATTGACGAGAATGATTCCGCGATCGTTCGGCTCGCGAGTCAGATCATTGTCGAGGCGTACAAACACGAGGCGTCCGACATCCATATCGAGCCGTACTCGGATCGCAAGGAGAACAGCGATCCGTTTTCGCGTGGATGGTACATGTTCCACCTATATGCGGATCCCCGCGATCTATCGCCGAGCCTTGGTGTCCCGCATCAAGATCATGTCCAGTCTGGATATTTCTGAACGCCGGAAGCCGCAGGACGGGAAGATCCGGTTCAAGCTGAACCAGGATAGGGAAATCGAACTGCGCGTGGCGACATTGCCTACAGCCGGTAACAACGAAGACATCGTCATGCGGTTACTCACGGCGAAGGAGCCTCTCCCCCTCGATGCCATGGAGTTTGCTCCGGCCACGCTGACGTCGCTCCTGGAAATCGTGGAGAGACCGCACGGCATCATATTGTGCGTGGGTCCAACCGGGTCCGGAAAACGACGACACTACATGCCCTGTTACGCCATCTCAATACAGACGAACGAAAAATCTGGACGGCGGAAGACCCAATTGAGATCAGCCAAGAAGGCCTCCGCCAGGTGCAGATCCATCCCAAAATCGGGTTTACCTTTGCCGCCGCCATGCGGTCCTTCTTACGAGCCGACCCGGATGTCATCATGATCGGTGAGATGCGAGACAAGGAAACTGCCGATGTGGCTATCGAGGCCTCACTGACCGGCCACCTGGTCTTTAGCACATTACATACGAATGGGGCGGTCGAGACTGTGGTCCGCCTCCTCGACCTGGGATGCGATTCTTTCAACTTTGCCGATGCCATGCAGGGGTGCTGGCGCAACGACTCTGCAAACGGATCTGCCTCAATTGTAAGGACACGTACCATCCAACCGCCCAGGAATATGAAAACTCGCACATGGATACGGTACATACGCGTGGAAGGCGCTCGGCCTGACTATCGCGATGACTTTCAGCTCTATCGAGGGCGTGGGTGCGAAGCCTGCAACCATACAGGCCTCAAAGGTCGGATCGCCTTGCATGAACTTCTGAGGGGATCGGATGAACTGCGAAACCTGATCCAGACCCGCGCCAAAACTGCAGAGATGCAGAGCCTGGCCGCAAAAGAAGGGATGGCGACACTTGTGCAGGACGGAATTCTGAAAGTACTCGCCGGCCTGACCACGTATGATCAAGTCCGGGCTCGTCGCGATGAAATAGCTGCCCGACTGTCGTTGCGGTCACCTGCTCTTAGGTCGTTAACTCCAGCGCCTTGACGAACTTCTTCAGTCGTTCCCCTCTTCAGGACGAATCTTAATAAACTCAACACCGAACCTCGACTTGGAAACCCACCGAACAGCGGCTAGATCGACTTGACCGGCTCTTCTCGCTCCCGGAGTCGCATCGTCAATTGTAGATAGACTGCAACGCCGGCGACGGTATCCGATGTGATGGCGCAACCTTCCGCAGACACATTCAAGATCGTGCCTGCGTCGGAAAGCTGGTCTCCACTGAACGACACAGGAAGTTGCACTGCGAAACGGGTATGCTTACGTCCTTCCATGAGGCTCCCTGCCGATCACCGGCTCTGGCGCGAGAAGCATTCTTACGGTGCCGGTGGAGTATTACTGCGGTTCATAAGAGCAGTCTTCTTACTGAGATGAAACATTCCACCCTTACGCGTGGGAGCGCGCTCGTCTCCGATGCGGCTGTACCACCAGCGGCCTTCCCCTTCTGTGAAATCCGGCGATAGCTCGACTGTAAATCCACCCTCTCGATCATTCCCTTTCTGAATCCACCTGCCATACCAGGTATGACCGATGAGCTTGTGTGTCCCAAATCGTCCGTCTTTCCAAGCATAGCGACCGTTGCCCTGCTCATCGAGTGTCAGCCGAACGACGCCGCCGTCCTACATATTCCCATTCACCGGCGAGGATATGGCGGTCACCTGGCTGAGACACACCAGATGGAGGAATGGAATCCGTGGAAACAGCCCGATGAACCGCCGGCCCGGCGCGATGCCGCTACAAGTACTGTGGTGGCGAATAAGGATGGGAACAACGAAATATCGTAGGAGCATGTCGGCCTTTTCGACTCGTATCGCTTCTTTCTACTTACCATTTGGTGAACTGGCAGACAAGCGATCAAGCGAATTGGCTGCAGCAAACAAGTGGGCTGGAGGTCAAGATCAAGATTGAGCTGAAGATCAGCTTCTCCTTCTCTTAGCGTTACGCTGCACCTCAACCTTCTTCGTGCTGGAGGACTTCTTCATGGGCTTGTTAGCCAAGCCGAGCAAGCCGCCGGCACGCGTCATCTATATCAGCATCGATTTTAGCATAGCTGAATCGAATGAACTGACTCCCGTCAGTCCCGGAAAAGAAGGCTTCGCCCGGCACACCGGCCAACCCGATCGTCTCGAGGAGCGACATCGCCCGCTCTTTTCCCGTTGTGCCAGGCAGACGCGACGCATCGGCCAGCACATAGTACGCGCCTTGTGGAATCGACGGCGTCAGACCGGCCTTCGCCAAGGCCTCGCAGAACCGATCGCGTTTCCGTTGATAGTCGCGCGCCAGGTCTCGGTAGAACGAGTCCGGAAGTTCCTGGATGCCCACCGCCACCCCCGCCTGCAACGGCGTCGGGGCACAGACGTAGAGCAGGTCGTTCATGGCTCCGATCGCCTGTGCCCACCGCGCTGCTGCGACACTGTAGCCGATGCGCCAGCCTGTGATACTAAATGTTTTGGAGTACCCGCCGATGGTAATCGTACGGTCGGCCATACCCGGCAAGGTTGCGAAGCTTATATGTGTCCGACCGTCATACAGAAAGTACTCGTAGATTTCGTCGGTGAACGCGAGCAAATCGTATTGCTGCTGCAATCGCGGCAAGACTCTCCAGTTCCAGCCGGCTGAACACTTTCCCTGACGGATTGCCGGGCGAATTCACAATGATCGCCTTGGTTTGAGGCGTGATCGCGCGCTCGATATCGGCTATGGAAAAGGTCCAGTCGGGAGCCCGCATCTTCACCCTCACCGGAACCGCCTCAACCGCCAACAGCGCGCTAATGTGATACTGGTAGTAGGGCTCGAAGAGGATGACCTCGTCGCCAGGATTGAGGAGCGCCAGACACGCGCAATGAAAGGACCCGGTGGCTCCCGCGCTGACCGTGACATCCGTTTCTGGGTCAGCCACGATGCCATTGTACTGCCCAAGCTTCTTGGCGATCGCCTGCCGCAGTTCGGGCAATCCATCGAATCGCGAGTAGACATTCTTCCCGTGCTCCATCGCCTGTGCCCCGGCCCGAAGCACCACCGATGGAACCGGCGTATCGCAGACCCCTTGCGCCATGTTGAGACCCTTCACTTGGACACAGGCTTGGGTCATCGATCGAATCTCCGAATGGGCCAATGCGGCCATTCGTTGGTTGATGTGCTGTTTCATCGTCGCATTCCTCCTTGATCAATGAATCTCTCTTGTCGCAGACCGATTCCAGATAGGTCAAGCCTTCTTTCTAGGCAAACCGTGGAGGAAATTGGTTCGGATACGATACCGAATTACGATGTTTTTGTTACATACATAAACCAATTCGCTATACTGCGATCAGGGCCCTGTCGGCCTCTATTCCGAGCTACTCCTCTTGAGGGAGGTGGGCTGACTGCTCGTCCGATAAAGTTGCCTAACGATCGATCTATTTCTTCTCGGGGTGATTGAGAAGAAGGACATGATCCATGGCCAGGCAGAACCCCGGGTCCAACCAAGGCTTTAGGCTCTGACCACCAGACCACGATGGCGGAACGTCGAGGCCGCCGCCTCAGCCTGAGTTGCCGTCTATTCTTTTTGGAGAGAATGACTTCGAGGGCGAGGCAACGGTTCTCGATCTCTCAACAAACGGCTGCCAGGCATCGTCGCTTGTCCAGGTGCAGGCCGGCATGACGTTCCGCCTGTCTCTGTTCCTTCACGATCAGAAATGGCCTCTGCGCATCGACGAAGCCCTAGTGCGGTGGGTCAAAGGCGCAAATTTCGGTCTCGAGTTTACGGGGATCAGGCCGGCCCAACGTGAACGAATCAGAGCCATCATTATGGCGGCCAAGCTTTAAGAAACAGCCTGCCTAGGACTTTCCCCCGCTCCAACGGTCTCTCATTCTGCTCCACCGCACGAAAGGATGGCCTCCTTCGTGGCTCCGCGCACCCTGTCTCGCTTGGCGACTGCGCGATTTCGCGACGACACCGTCATGAATATTGCGGGCTAGATCCCGAGACGCCGGCGATGTAGAAGGCCTGGTGAGGAAAATCAGGGATGCCCGATAGATCGTCTAGTATGCATGAGAATGGGAACTCGACCTGGTAAGCGCTCGCTTCTTGTCATTCTTGAGAGGAGGTTGCGGAGGAGAACGAAAAATCTCATAGTACCGCAGCACCTTCCTGACGTAGGCCCTGGTTTCCCGAATGCGCGGAACTTTGTGATCTTTGACTCGATGGACCCCGGCATTGTAGGCCGCCAAGGCCAGCGGAAGATCGCCTTGGTAGAGGTTCAGCAGATGCCGCAACTGTTTGGCGCCTCCGCGGATATTCTGGATGGAATCGTAGGACGTCGTTCACACGCAATCTGGCCGCGGTAGCCGGCGTCAGCTGCATCAAGCCGACCGCTCCTTTGGGAGACACGGCATGCTGGCGAAAATCAGATTCGGTTTTGATGACAGCGCGCAGCAGGGCGGGGTCAAGGTGATACTTCTGGCAGACCACGCGATGGCCCGACGGATTTCCTGTTTAGAATACCGAGGGTAGGCGCCGTCGTAGTCGGGCCTCGTTGGTGTGGGGGCGGCGGCGATCAGCAGGCACAGCATAACCACCAACGCACAAGAGGTGCGAAGCAGGCGTGAACAGAGCAGTCCGTTCCTTGTGTCGTCGCTGGCCATGGTGTGCGGTTATATCCCTATGCACAAGAAAACCTTCATAGAGGCCTGAAAGGTCTCAAGATCCGTGCCGAGATGGGTCTCTACTAACGTGCGGATAGGATAGGGAAAACGACGGCCATGCCATATGACACAATGTGGCGTGATCTGCACAGAGTGGACGTTTGGGAACTGTCGGTTCCCCCACAGGAATAGCCGCGCGACCGAGACTGGCTGGAAAAGCGGGACGGGTGAGATGGTCTGAAGGCTGAAGTGTTCGGAACTTCGAACTCCGGGTCGCGCCTGTCGCGCACGTCTTGCTTGTCTCGCTCACGCTTCACGCGCTAGAGGAGATCGCCGATCAGCTTGACCGCCTCTTCGGGCGAGGCAGCGGCATGAACGAGATGGGGCGCGAGATTTGTGAACAGGCCCACCCCGGCCTTGTCGGCTCCCAACAGAATCACGGTCTTCTTTGCCTTCAGCGCCAATGCAACTTCTGAGACCGTTCCAGTGCCGCCGAGCCCACAGGCCACGATGACGTCGCTGGACATGACGTTCACGTTATTGCGCGCCTGGCCCAGATCCGTGACGATCGCCACATCCACAAATCGAGACACCTGCGCTTTGCCATCCGGCAGAATTCCAATCGTCAAGCTGCCTGGAACCGACTTCGCCCCTTCGCTGGCCGCGTCCATCACGCCGCTCGCGCGCCCTCCGGTCAACACCACCCATCCTTGACGTGCGATGAGTTCTCCTAAGCTTTTGGCGTCAGCCAATTCTCGGATCACCGGCCTTGGCCGGACCCATAACCCCTATCACTGGTTTTCTGTGTCGATTGTCGAATCGGACGTTTCACGAACCGCACCTCACGGGGCAAAGGTATCGGCACAGGTTGCTGGGATCAGGAATATACACCCGAGGGCGGGGGCTTGTCGCGCGACTCTTGCAACAGCTCAGAGAGATAGGATATGCAGCTCGGCTTACGTCTAGGGGTTTCCCCACAACGCTTCCAACCGCTGCGCGCGACCACAATTGTATTTGTAGAATTTGTAGCGGATAGGATTCTTTTGTAGAAGTCCTGATGGTACTCCTCGGCAGGATAGAACTGTGAAGCCGGCACAATCTGCGTGACGATCGGCTCTGTGAATCGCTTCGATTGCTCGATCGCCTGTTTGGAGGTTTCCGACGCACGTTTCTCTTCGTCGGTCTGAAAGAAAATGGCGGAGCGATACTGGCTGCCGTGGTCGCAGAACTGTGCGTTTGGTGTGATCGGATCGACGTTGTGCCAGAAGGCATCCAGTAACTTCTGGTAGCTCACTTTGGCCGGGTCATAGACCACTTCGACCGATTCCGCATGCCCTGTTCGTCCAGCGGACACCTCTTCATAGCTCGGATTGGCGACCGTACCCCCATATATCCCGAGGTCGCAGACAGCACTCCCTCAACCTTCTCGAAGGCTTCTTCCATGCACCAGAAACAGCCTCCCGCAAAGTAGGCCTTGCCTGGAGTCGTATCCGCTGCAGCCTGGCTGGTCGACTGGACGTTCCAAGCGCCGATGAGGAGAACGGCCACAGCAAGAACGGTAAGATGATAGGGCGGCTTGTCTTCTCATGAGACGGATCCTCCTCACTGATTCAGTCGAATAGCTTTGTGAAGCCTTACACTTCCCTACGGGCATGGCTTGCGATTCGGATGTTCCTGAACGATCGGGCTCCGGCAGGATCGTTGCCCGTTACCTCGCGTGTTGCTCCTTGTCGCCACGCCGGATGCGCTTTCTGGTTCATGAAAGGCGAACCCCGGAAGTCCTAGTCACGAGCCCTTCACATTCGAGACGCAGCCGGAATGAAGTCGGCATGGGCCCAGGCCTTCTTGAAACGATCCTCGGCCTCAGCCGCCTGGTCGTCCTTCTGTTGGGCCCGGAGGCTCTGGATCAATCCGATCAGCGCCCACCCGTTTTCTGGATTTCTCGAGAGGTCGGCGTCGATAGACCGGTTTCCGCGTCAGCCGGTCGACCGGCCAGCAACAGCACAGCCCCAAGATACTGACGCACCGGACAGCGGCCAGATGCGGAGGTTCGACGTAGGGCAGGACTGTCCTCCAGCTTGATCGGCTTCCTTCGAGCAGTACGAATCGCGTCGTCGTATTGTTGCCGGCGCGCGGCGAATCTCACCGGCCAGCAATCCGTTCCGAAATTTTGAGGAGTGTCCGCGCGATCTTTTCTTCCTGGCTCCGATCTCGCTGGATCTGCTTGGTGAGGTTGGCCAACGCGACAGTGCTCTCCCTCGGCTCCCGGCAATCGACCGGTCGCAGACCAAGTGCCAGCCCCCGCCCAAGCCGCCACATGCCGTCCATGAGCCGAAAGCCTTTGGGCGGCGGCGGTTCACGTAACAACTCGTCCCACCGTCCAAATCGAATCAGTCGAGTAGAGCGGCGTCGGGAGATAGAGTTCTTTCCACTTGATCGGTACGTGCTTCGTCGTTGTGATAATCGTGCCCGTCAAGCTCGCGCGCCACCTTCGTGGCCTCCGCACGTTACGCCCCTCCATCATCAGCGAGGCCCAGAGAAAATGCAGGTTGTGCGAATAATACCCGTCGGCATAATCCCCGCTCGGTGTACGGGTGGCCAAATACGGCTTGATCGACGTCGAGCCGCATGTTCGTTCCGCTCGGCCGCTTCATGGTACTTGCCGAGCCGGATGTAAAGGTGGGCCGGCATATGAACCAGATGCCCGGCGCCCGGCATCAGGCTCCGGCAATCGTTCTGCACAGGCGAGCGCCCGTTCCAGGTACGACGACGCTTCGAGCGCGTGGATGTAGTAGTGGCAGGCCCCCGGGTGATCGGGGTTTCGCGCGAGCACGGACTCGAGCGTGGTGACGATCTCGTCGGTGCCCGGCTGCGGTTCTCCATCCGGCTTCCACAAGTCCCAGGGCCGCAGATCCATCAGCGCTTCCGCAAACAGCGTGGAAGCATCGGCATCCTCGGGGAATTGCTGCGCCACCGATCGCATGGCCTTCGCATAGGCCTCATCGAGTCCCTTGCGCTTGGCCCCCTTCCGGCCCACGTACCGTGTGACCAACGCGTCGATGTAGGCCTGCTCTCCGGGAGTGGCGTGGTCTGCCAGCTCGCCGAGCCTTCTGGACCATCTCGATGGCGCGACGTTCGTCTTTCTTCTCCATCGCACTATTGATGTTGGGGCCGAGCGCCAGCTGCAATTCCCCAATAGGGCATGGCCGCCTGCGGATCCTGTTGCGCCGCAGCTTCAAACGATCGGATCGCTTCTTCGTGGTTGAAGGCATAGACGAGTCGGAGCCCCTGATCGAAATAACGTTGGGCCTGTTCCGATGTGGTGGTGATGGGATGGTGGAGGGAACCCAGATTGTCGAAGAGCGGCGGAACGGCAGTCTGGTCGCCAGGATCGGCTTCCGCCGGTGAGAACATCGCAAGCCAACACGACATACCTACAACCAAGAGTGTAGCGAGCATCGATCCTCCCCTAACCCGCATGAGCCTGTTACTCCGCCCAGGTCCAATGCAATCTTGGTCTACTGCGATCGCTTCGTCTTGATCAATGTTCCGAATAAGGACTGCGCGTCCTTTGTCATCCACGAAGACTTCGATCCGATCCCCGACATGGGCCGGTCGATCGATTCGAGTATTTTCGTCATGCGCCACGCGACGTTCGATGCCACTGACTTCCTGAAGCACATAGGCCCCACCCTCGACCGCCGTCACCTGGCCTTTTAGAGAAAAGGCATTTGCCGGAATTGGGAGCCGCACATCGCCGGCCTGTTGGGCTCCCAGCGTGCCCCGCACGATCCCTCGTCCAAGATCCTCTTGCTTCGAAATTCCCGCGATGTTGCAGCCCGCGCCCAGCAGGCTCGCTCCCAGCACCGCTCATGAGGCACCACCTTGTCATACACATCTATATTTCCCCCGCTCTTGTCTACCCTTGCTCTCCCGCCGAGTCAACAAACTGATGGTAGGTTGTCCACTCATGGCGGACGAACTTCAGAATCGGGTGACGCTGGAAAAGTTGAAGTCGCGGAGCGTCATCGCCGGCACGAGAAGCTTGCCGGTTTCGGACGTGATCGCTTCAGCCGGATTGGTGAAGGCCGCGATCCGGTTGAAGACCCGCAGAGGGCTCTCGTGAAACCGAAAGTTCTTCACCGCCGACACGATCGCTCCATTCTCGACGAGAAACGTGCCGTCTCTCGTCATACCGGTCAGGGTGAGATCGGTCGGATTGACCGTCCGGATGTACCAGAAGTTCGTCACCGAGGATGGCGCGCTCCGTGGCTCTTGATCAATTCCTGTAGGCGTCGGCAAGGACGATCCTCTTCCTGAGAGGCAGGGGGCGTCGAGCGTGGGGATCTTGTCGATCCCTCGCCCCTTCGCTGTGAACCGATCGTACGCAAGCTGTGTGAGCACCCCGTCCGCAATCCAGTCGGATGCCACGGTCGGTAACCCATCAGCGGTGAACCCAATGCCCAAGAGATCCTCGTGCGCCGGCAGATTGCGGAGCGTCAGTCGCTTGTCGACGATCAACTGGCCCAGTTTGCCTGAGAATGCACTCGTGCCTTTCTCGTAGGACTTCGCATCGAGCATCCAGAGCAGCGAGGACCACAGCCCCGCGACGGCAGCCGGCTCAAGAATCACGGTATAGCACCCCGGCGGCAGCTCGCGCACCTCCAGGCCCCGCTTGGCTTTATCGATCGCGGTGAGTGTCCGCTCCTGGACCCTCAGATGATCGATGGACCGATGGGCCGCGGCACTCCAGCCGGTGGCCTCGCCGGCCTGAGCCGTGAGGCTGAATCGTGCATCGGTCCGTTCTTCGTGGGCGAAGAGTCCCGTACTCGCGGCAACTCCGACCGTCGCAATCGACGAGGACACAATCCCGGCTGCGCCAAGATTTTCCATCCGGCATTGCCCGATCGCCTCGTTCGTATATTCCAGTCGACGGGCCGGCCCAGCCGCGGCAGTTTCGGCGCGCGTCGTAGGAGGCGTCAGATATGGCTGTGGCTCCACCGGCGGGAGGTATTCCGGATCGTCCGGCGACAGGTGCGCGATTTGCGTGGCTCTGGTCACCGTCTCTTGCACCGCCCCGCGGTAAAGTCCGTCGTGCCGGCGGTGCCGTGACGCCGCCCGAACGCCACCGTCACACTCAAAGACCCGCGCCTCGTATCGACGTTCTGGACAATCTGATTGTTCGCAAACCGTGTCGTCCCGCTATGCTGATCATGCAACGCGACAAGCGTGTGGTCGCCGGTCGAACGTTTCAGGGCCTGCTCCGCGAGAAACCGGAACTCGTCCCGGCTCGTCAGCTTCGGCCAGGTCTTGTGGCCGGTCGTACTCATGATCCGGCCTGCCCTCCGATGACGTTCGACGTTGCGGAACCGCGCGTGGGACGCCGCGTGGGTCATCCAGCCGGACTGGCCCGGCTGGCCCTTGCCGCACGTGATAAACCCATACCGCCGGCGGTGCGACCGATCCGCGACACCGTCGCAGCTGCCCCAGAACTCCGGCGTGATCCCATGGTAGATGACATCACGAACCATGTGTGTCCGCTTCCCGTTCTCGATCAGCCAAAATGCGTCGCCGCCGAACTGGAAGTTATACCGTCGTTGATCGATGCTGTAGGACCCGTGGCCTTCGATGTAGATGCCCCGTTTCACATCGGCGAGCAGCTCGTCGAGGGTGGCGGCGCCCGGCTCAAGGCCGATGTTGGCGATGCGGACGATCGGGACGCTGCCCCAGCTGTCCGCCCGATTGGAGCCGCGCGAGCGCGTCTCGCCGATTTTCGGCGCGACCTCGCGGTTCGTGCAATAGCCGACGAAGATGCCGTCGCGCACAATGTCCCATTGCTGGCAGGCCACGCCATCGTCGTCGTAGCCGGTTGCGGCAAGGGTCTTCGGTTCGCAGTTGTCGGCCACGAGATTCACGTGCGGAGAACCGTATCGAAAGGTTCCTCGTTTTTCGGTCGTGAGAAAGCTGGTGCCGGCATAGTTGGCCTCGTACCCGAGCGCGCGGTCGGAGCTCGCTCGGATGGCCGCAGGACTCATGCATCGTGAGCGACAGATGTTCAGGATCGAGGACGAGATCGTACAGACCTGGCTCGGTGGTGGGCGCCTTCACTTTCTCGACGGCCTGAGACGCGATGCGCGGGGCCTCGGCCAGGAAATTAGCGTCCTCGATCAATTCATAGCCCATCCGAAGATGCGGCGTATTGAAGCTCCGCGAGGCGAACCGCCCGTCATGAACCGCCGTGGCATCGAAATCGCCGTTCACGGCCAGGAGGTCGAATTCCAGGCGCGACCCTTCGGTCGACACAAAGAGCTTGCGGTCCTGACGGGCCCACAGGCTCGCGCTGCTCCGCACGATACCGGGCTGACGATGGACATACTCCATCGTCTCTAGGAGCAGCGCCGTTTTGTTTTCGAGCGCGACGGCAAACGGATCGATCCGCCGCGCCGTGACGACCCGGTCTCGATGGACCGGCTCATCGGCGAGTTTCACCTTTTCACTCGCGAGGGACGCGGAGCCTTTGGCGATCTCGATCGCCAATTCAGCCACACGCGGGGCTTCTTCCAGCGAAAGCACCGAACTGGCGGCAAAGCCCCAGGCGCCGTGATAGAGGACGCGGATCCCAAACCCGCTGTCCTGCTGCTTCTCGAATGGAAGCGATGCGGCGATCTTCGCCGCGAATGGTCTGGGTCGTGCTGTCGAGGAGGCGGATATCGCCGTACTCAGCCCCGGAAGCAACCACGCGTTTCAGCGCGAGTTCGGCGAGTTCGTCCTGATGAGGATTCGGATGAGCGGGCATGGTGTCTGTATCCTGCCAGAGGCGCCGACGCCGTTCAACTCATCCTACAGAACTTGGTTTTTCTCACGCGATTCCCTACGATGTCGCGTCATGTTGCCTCCCGAACGGACGCCGCGTCAACGGATCATCGACTTGATCACGCGCACCAGGCTGTCGTCTCACCAGTTGGCACAGATGCTGGGCATTCCCGAGCGACAGGTCGAGGAGCATCTGACCCACGTCGTGAAGACCATCGCGCGCGACAAGACAAGGCGGTTCATCCTGGACCCGGCACGCTGTCAGGACTGTGACTTTGTCTTTCGTGACCGCAGCCGTCTGACGAGCCCAAGCCGCTGCCCGCATTGTCGAAGCGAAGCCATCGCGGCACCACGCTATGGCATCGATCTATTTGCGCCGCAGCTTGAGTAGCTCTCCGCCTGATACGTTTCGCATTTTCTTTGGTCCCCTCGGCAATTTATTTTAGCGTAGAATAGAAGGCCTTGGCTGGATGTCTCTTAATGAGACGAGACAAACGCCACGCGACCAACGCTGGTGGCAGAAACTGTGAGGGCGATCGGAGAAACAATGAGACAATGGATCCACATAGGAGCCGTTGTTTTCTGTGTTGTCCTAGCCGCCTGCAGCGGGGACAAGCCGAAGGAACTGCTCGAGACAGCCGCAGCTGGAAGAACGGCAACATAACGTGGTCCATGCAAAGCAACTGTACGAAGACCTCGTCCGTCTCTATCCCAACCAGCCAGCAAGCCGAAACGGCACGGACGCGTCTCACCTCGCTCATCAATCAAAGCCAGTAGTTCACCTGGCCTGGTCATCCTCTGGCCCCTCCCCTCACTCACTTCTTCTGATCAAACTGCGGCAAGGTGTCCCTCTCAAGATCACCCATCCCCCTCTTATGAGGCATGGCGACGAAGAGCAGTCCTGCTACGCTTCAAGCAGACACCTTAGAAGGAAAGGGCGATTACCAGGGAGGGTGAGATGGCCAGGACCTATGCCGTTCGAGCGGGACAGCGCATTTCGATCCACTGTCCCTTTCTGTATCATGGCGAGGAACTTCCACGGGAAAGGGCAGCTCTGGGATCTGTCGGCATCCGGCTGGCGAGCCACGGGAGACCACCCGGTCGCACCGGGTATGAGTATGCCGGTCTACCTCGAACTTGCCGATGATGGAGAGTCCAAGTATTTACTGATCGACTCCGCTATCGTCCGGTGGTCGAACGGACGCGATGCTGGGTGGGAAATCCGAACGATTGATGCGACATCGCTGTGCCAGGCTGATTCGGTTTCTGGATCAGGTGAGAAGACGAGTTGTCCTGCCAGTTGGTAGAAGCAAGATCTCGGTAACACGCTTTTTCTGCATTCACTGCGAGCCCCGAGGAAACCATGGGAAGAATGCGTTCGTCGTCCGTTGGTAGGCTCGATAGTCCTCTCCCCGGCTCGCGAGGGCCTGTCGCTCCGTCCGGGGAATGCCCGTGACTTTCATGAGCGCCCACCCCATGCCGATCGGGCCGATCCAGGTCAGGAGCCATCCAGGCGTGCTCACTCCCATGACAACGTAGGCCCACCAGTGCAACCATTCGAAGAAATAATTCGGATGGCGTGAATAGCGCCAGAGTCCATCGCGACAGACCCGGTCGTGATTCCACGACTTGGATCGGAATTGCGCGAGCTGCCGGTCCGCCATGGCTTCCCCGGAAACAGCGACGATCCAGATCAGCAACCCGACGAGCTCAATCAGCGCAAATGGGGGTCGTGGGTTGTGGATCAGAACCAGAAACGGGAGGGAGAAGGCCGCCACGGCCAGCGCTTGCAGTTGAAAGTACCCGAACATCTTGAGCCGGTTCTGATGAGCCCCATTGCTCGCGCAGGCGGCGATAGCGAGCGTCCTCCGTCTTACCGATCACCCGATTGAGGAGGATGTAGAATCCCAGCCTCCCTGCATAGAGCACGGCCAAGGCAGCCACCAGCATTTTCGCTCTGTGTCGCCGGTGGCCTGTGTGGCGTACCACAGCACGACCGCGATGAGACCCGCGCACCAGCCGACGTCTGCGATCGAGGCATTGCGCACGCGCAGTTGCAGGACCCATAGGCCCACCATGACAACAGCCATGGCCAGATACGCAGTGAGGACGAGGGACAGAGGATCCGATCCCATCATCGCGTCCTCCGATGTCCCGGTTCCTGCGCTTCACGTTTCACGCCTCACGGACTTCCGTCGAGGTAATCCCACAAGTCCGCACCTCGGCGTGAACGTCCGGCGAGCCATTCACGAAACCCCGGAATGCGAAACGACAGGAGGCTCTGGATCTTGTCGTAGCGGAGCGATAGGTCGGCGGGCCGGAGGCTCCCAACGTGGTTCCGTGCGGAGCCTTTCATCAGGCGGCCTTTCAACTCCGGACACCAAGGCAGCAAGGTTTCACCAATTTCCCAGCGCGAGAGCCGTTCGCTCCCGCCCAGGTGATAGAGACCCGGCTGCTTGCGATCGACTAATTCCCAGACGACTCGGGCGATGACACCGGCAGGAAGCGGGCAGCGGAACTCGTCGGCATAGAGCGTCACGTCCTTGCCGGCCTTAGCGGTCCGACACATATCTTCGACAAAACTCCTGTCGCCGGTCTCCGAAGTTCCGGCAGTCAGGACAATCCGAACGACTGTATGTCCGGGATTCTGCAAGACGGCCTGTTCGGCTTCCAGCTTGGTCTGGCCGTACACGTTGATCGGGTTCGGTTCATCCGTCTCGCCATACCAGCCGGTCCTCCCGTCGAAGACTTCCCGCTGGACAGGAAGATGAAGGGAATGTCCTGGGACAGCTGCGCGAGGTGCGCAGTGGCCTCCACATTGATGCGGCGGGCTTGTTCAGGATCTTGCTCGCAGTCTTCGTCCGGCTGAGAGCCGCGCAATGAATGATCGCCAGGGGCTTCAGCGAACGAACGACGCCGGTCAGGCACGCGGCATCGGTCAGATCGACATCCTGCCTGGTGATGCCACGCACATCCCACTGCGGCGCCCAGCGTGGCGCCGTCTTGATGAGATAGTGGCCGATGAGTCCCTGCCGCACCGGTAATGAGAACGAGCGGTGCCATAAGGAGGACGCGTTACTGAGCGCGTCAGTTTGCGGTAGCGAATGCGGTGCGGCTGATCGGCTTCCTTGCCCAACCGCTTCTTCCGATCCGCTTCGTACTCGCTGTAGTTCCCTTCGAACCAGACCACCTTGCTGTCGCCTTCGAACGCCATGATGTGGGTCGCGATCCGGTCCAGAAACCAGCGATCGTGACTGCTGATGACGGCGCAACCGGCGAAACTTTCCAATCCTTCTTCAAGTGCGCGCAAGGTGTTGATGTCGAGATCATTGGTCGGCTCGTCGAGGATGATGAGGTTCGCCCCTTCTTTCAACATACGGGCCAGGTGCACCCGGTTGCGTTCGCCGCCGGAGATGTCCTTCACTTTCTTCTGCTGATCGGTGCCGGCGAAGTTGAACCGGGCGCAGTAGGCCGCTGGCGTTGACTTCGGCCTTGCCGAGCATGATGGTCTCGTGGCCCTCGGAGATGATGTCGTAGACGGATTTGGTCGGGTCCAAGCTGCGATCCTGGTCCACGTAGCCCAGCTTGACCGTCTCACCAATCTTGATCGTTCCCGCATCCGGTTTCTCACTCCCGATGATCATGCGGAACATCGTCGTCTTACCGGCTCCGTTCGGACCGATCACGCCGACAATGCCGCCTTTGGGAAGACTGAAGTTCACATTCTCGTAGAGGACCTTGTCCCCATAGGCTTTGCTGACGCCCTTGGATTCGACGACCACATCGCCCAGCCGTGGGCCCGGCGGGATGTAGATCTCCAAATCTGCGGCCTGCTCGTCCTGTCTCTGATTGACCAATTCCTCATAGCGGTTGAGCCGCGCCTTGCCCTTCGACTGACGGGCTTTCGGCGACATGCGAATCCATTCCAACTCATGTTCCAAAGACTTGCGGCGCTTCGATTCGGCTTTTTCTTCTTTTTCCAGCCGCACCTGCTTCTGCTCCAACCAGGACGTGTAGTTCCCCTGGAATGGAATGCCATGACCGCGATCGAGTTCGAGAATCCAGCCGGCCACGTTGTCGAGGAAGTAGCGGTCGTGCGTGACGGCGATGACCGTGCCTTTGTATTGCTGAAGATGCTGCTCAAGCCATTGCACGGACTCGGCATCGAGATGGTTCGTCGGCTCGTCGAGCAATAAGATATCCGGCTCCTGGATCATGAGGCGGCAGAGGGCCACCCGGCGCTTCTCGCCGCCGGAGAGCACCCCGATCTTCGCGTCCGGCGGTGGACAACGCAGCGCGTCCATGGCGAGTTCGAGCACGTTTTCCAATTCCCACCCGTTCGCCGCTTCGATCTTTTCTTGCAGCTGGGCCTGCTTCTCGAGGAGCTTTTCCAATTCATCGGGAGTAGCCTCGCCCATCTTGTTGCTGACCGCGTCGTATTCGTGCAGCATGGCCACGAGTTCTTTCTTGCCCTCTTCGACGATTTCTTTCACCGTCTTGTCCGGATCGAGCTGCGGTTCCTGTTCAAGCAGACCCACGCTGTAGCCCTTCGAGCGGGTGATCTCTCCCGTATAGTTCTGATCGACTCCGGCGATGATCCTGAGCAGCGAGCTTTTCCCCGACCCATTAAGACCCAACACGCCGATCTTCGCGCCGTAGTAGAAGCCGAGATAGATCTCGCGCAGCACCTGCCGCTTCGGCGGATAGACCTTGCCGACATTGACGAGTGAGAAAATGACTTGCTTGTCATTCGTAGTCGCCATGTATTCCTCTGATTATTGAGATGGGTCACGAGGAGCAGCCACGATAACAAAAGCCCTCGACAGTTCACAACTACGCGACAGCAGGACAGGATTCTCTTTGGCAGGGAGCTGAAAAAGTCCGCCAGCAGCGTTCTCGTATCGTTCAGAGCCTCAACGTACCCCAGAGGTACGCCTGCCCTTCCCCGCTGCGGCCTTGCTGACGGCCTTTTGAGCTCCTGCGTGACTGATGCGGTTAGATTCCGAGTTCTTCCGACAGTCGGACTTCCGATTCGTCGATCAATTTCCTCAAGGCAACTGAAGCAGGCAAAGGGAAACCGGTCGATGGGGATCGCGCAGACTTCGCCGACCGGCGAGTCGTCCAGCGCGGGCCCGCCGCATTCTTTATGAATCAACACGAGCATCAGCCCCTCCTCTTGACTGCGCGGACGTGCAGCATCTGATTCTCCCTGTCGCGCTTTTCTCGCTAGTCTCGCATTTCTCGCATGACGATTTTACTAGCTTGGGTCCAACACAAGACGCCGAAATGTGTCCAGATGTTCCGGACCGCTCAGTCGATGGTCGCCCGGAATTTCAAGGTCAGTTCGACGGGATAATCGTGGGTCACGGACTAGCAATTGCGTCGACGAACTGCCAACTCGTACGCGCGGCAGGATCGTCCGGTCTTGGAGACCGTGGAGCATGGTTGTCTTAACGCGACTGCAGCTCGATCGAATCGCCTCGACCAATAGGCGTCGCTTTCCTCGACCCATTTCCACGAGAGCGGCCAATCCTTGTGGACGGGGTCATCGTCCCAAGGCATCCAGCCGGTATCATGCCATCGTTTTCGCCGGTCGGCCGAAATTTCCCTGGCTCTGACGCCAATAGCATCGAATGCTGGCGCGATGAGAATAAGCTTCTCAACTGCCGAGCATTCCTGGGCCATCATCCAGGCGATCCAGCCACCGAATGAATTGCCGACTATGGTGATCGGCGGTCCATCTCGCAGCATATTCAACACAAGCCGCGCATCGGCGATCCAATCGGACAACGTGTAGTCGGTGAACGTCCCCTCTGAGTCGCCGAACCCCCGCACATCGTAGCAACAAAATCCCCAGCCTTTCTCTTCACACCACTGTGCGAGTGCCTTGCTCTTATTGCCCCAGCGTTTCGACGAGAAATCCGGTGATGAAGAGAATCTGACGATCCTTCCCTATCGGCGCGATCGCCGCGAATCACTTTGCCGTCGGCGGCTGCGAGTTCGAACGAGTGCAGGCTACTCATATGTGAGTGACCGCCTTGGTGATGAACGGCCCCAGCCGCTGCAGAACCGGTCTTGGAATCTCATGGCCGCCACGGAAGCTGTGCCATTCAACCGAAAGTCCAGCGTGAATCAAGAGTGTCTCGCAACCGTTCTGCCCCGACGTACGGCAGGATCTCGTCCTGCATCCCATGGCTTTGAAAGACCGGCAGCCCTTTGCGTTTCTGGAGCAGCGGAGCCCATTCCTGTGTGGCAAGGAGCGTTCCGGACAGTTGGATCAGCCCGGCATAGGGCTGCGTCGTTCTGAGCATCAGATCGCACGAAAGCATCGCGCCCTGGGAAAATCCCCCGAGGACGGTCTTGCGCGGGTCTGCGCCGAATTTGCGTTCGACTTCTTTGAGGAACGCCAGCATAGTCTCGCGCGCCGGAGCGAGGCCTTTGGGGAATCTCGTTCGAGAGATCGCGCATCCGACCTGCCGCTTGATCCGCTGCAATGCGCGCCATGTCGATGAGCCACCAGGCGCGCGCATCCCTCGGCCCAAAACTCAACGAGAGCGGGCCTTCCGGGAAAGACAAACCTCGTCCCGGTCGGCACATTCAAGACGTCGGCCAGCGACACAGAGATCGTCCCCCGGCGCGCCGAAGCCGTGCAGGAGCAGGACGAGAGGACCGCGACCTCCACCCTTTCCATCTGTGCCGCCTGTAACCCGCGTCCGCAGCCCGCCTAGTTGTTCTTCGCGCATGAGCAGTCCGTTATCTCATATACAAATATTGCAGCAACGCGACGACGCCGTAGAGCGAGGATTCAACGACGGGTTGTTGGTAGAACGGAACGAACGCGCCCTTGCTGGTTGGCCTCGACCTGGTCGATGATGTACTGGACTTGCTTCGCACGGATTTCGTGGTCCTTGCCGAGCCCAAGGGCTTGGATCATTTGCTTGCTCAGCCCGGCCAAGACCGCCTGTTTCGCCCGGTCGGCAGATCGATAGAGCAACAACGCCCCGCTCAGCGCCAGGACGACGTTCAACCCCCAGGCCAGCAGCAGCAGGAGTGGGTAGTTCCAGATATCGAAGTAGTCGTTGCGCGCGGCGATCATGATCAGCAAGGCGATGAAGGGGTATCGGATGAGGCGATTGACCGCTTCCGTCCGTCGGCTGATCAGGTCGATGCCGGCTAAGTACTTGAGCTTTTCAAACTCGGCCTTGTGGCTCTGGCTCAATCCATACTCGCGCAAGTACTCCTGCTGCACCTGCTCCGACCACCCGCCGCTCGAAGGCTCACCCAGCTGATCCACCGACGGCACAACATGACCTCGTCGAACACCGCCAGATTGAGCAACACCACGAAGCTCATGGTGACTCAGCGCCATGATCACAGTCCACTTGACAGCTCAGCCAACCCCGACAGGGATGGATCATCTCTTCGTCAAGCGACCCAGCTGATCCAGGGAAAACATGATCAGCGCCATACAGCAGGGACAGGACCAGCACGCGCGCAGTCCGCTGCAGCGGGTCGTGCCGCATCGATGTACCAGGCCCAGGCTTGATCCACGGTGAGTGGCAGTTCTGGTGGCAGCCGAATGATAGACCCGTTGCAGATTGGTCCAGAATGTCCTCAAGGTGAATCGGGAGCGATGGCCTTGATCGACACGGAACTGAGAACTCTTCGGTGAGGTGGTCGCTGTTCTCGATCAGATCGCGCGATCCTTTGACCAGGAAGACGAGCGCACAAGATCACCGCGAGAAGCCGGAGGCACTGGCCGGGCCAAATGCTGACGCCTGCAGTCCACGAAAAGGGTTCACCTTCATCGTGATGGGCCATGAGAGCCGTCACGCCACCCGTGGTCAAAAAGACCGCCGACCCGACCAGGATGATGAGGCCGACCACGGCGAACAGACGCCAGGAGCGCGAGACCCAGAGCCAGAGTCGCTGATTGGTCCAGGTCAATGCCGTCCCGATCAACAGCCCGACTCGCGACCAGCGCCATCACGGTTGCGCTGCTGGGACTGATGCCCTGCTTCAGCTGACCCTGATTGTCCGTATGCTCGAGGTCCGCGCGCAAAGGGATGGATCGTTCTCACACCTTCGACATCGACGACGCTTAAGTCCACGGCGCCCTCTCGACCCACTTCGAAGATCCGAGGATGTTCAGCCGCGTCGTAGATTCGGTCTTCCGGGGTCAGTAGCAACGTGATATCCCCCGGACAGAGAGCCGCCGAGTTCTGCCGATCGCCCGCTGCGCGACAGGCCACGTGATTCACCGCCCGGAGCACGGCAAAGTAGGTGGCCGTTTGATCAGCTGCTCCGAAACGGCGGGACATCGCGTTGCAAACCGCCGTCCAACTGCAAGCCGAACGGCGAGGCCATGACCATGTTCCTGGTCCATTTGTACTCGCTCGCGTGGAGGTGGCGTGCATCGAGATCGACGGTGAAGAAGATGGCATGCGGGAAGGCCGGTCGCAGCGCTTTCGAGAATGAGCAACGCATCGTAGGGGTCCGTGCCCAGGATGCCGATCGCTTTAGCGCCTTCTCCTTCGTCTTGAATCCTCGTGGCCAAGGCGCGCACATAATCGAGTTGACTGGTGCCTTCGGGACGTTCCTTCAGCCCACCGGCCAGAGCATCCTTCGCTGTCTCATTGGCTTTTGGGTTTCTCTCCACGCTGCGGCTTTCATGCTGTCGTCGCCCGGCACTTCGCCGTCGAGACCGCTGAGATAGCTATACCGGAAGACGTTCAAGGTCAGGGATTCGTAGTCCGCCGAGCGTTGAATCTGCAGATCGATCGCGCGCGGGACGGTCGGACACCAGGCCTTGATCGTCGTCGGCACCTGAATCTGCTTCAGCTCGGCCTCCGTGAAGGTCGCCACTTTCGCACAAGCCGCCGCACGGAACTCGATGGGCAGCGCCCGACCATAGAACGAATCCCACTCCCCGATGAGGATCACCGCATCCCAGCCGAGCCGTACCTGGCGACGTTCTAATTCTTCGATCAGCGTGTCGAAGAGCCGGTCGTCGGATCCGATCTCGTAGACGAGCCTCACATCCGCGGCCGCCAGCCGATGAAAGAACTCCTGCTCACAGGTTTCATATGTCTGGCACGCGGGGCCCTTCCCCTTCCTTCTTGAGCCCATAGGCCAAGAGCCCTTTCATCGCGCTGGCCCATGGCGAATAGAGTTCTATGGTCCCGTCCGCGTTCGGCCAGACCCCGACCCCTTCATGGGGCTCGGCATACAAGGCTTCCAGCCTCTTCCAGGAGATCACGCAGGGCGGAGGAACTGCGGGGTCCCACGAGCTTGAACGTGACGGCCTGTTGCAACGTCGGATTCAGACGGACCAGTTTGCGCCGGTCGTCGGTCAGGAGGCATTCGCTTTTCTGTTTCGACTCTTCGCACACCAGGGTCTGCGACAACGAGGTCAGGGTGGCCAAGAACCCTCGGCTGAGGGCGTCGTCGGGAATCCAGATCACGAGCGTGCTCTGGATTCGATCCTGTTCTTCGCCGCAGACCCGTGTCTTGCGGAGCCGAAACCACTCGTACGGCAACGCATGACCGGCACCCTGAGTGTCTCCCTCGATGAACGAGAGATGTCCTTCGTCCTCCGGAACATAGCAGGCCACGCCCAGCGCGGTGCCGACCGCATAGCGATCTCGAATGCGGGACTCCGTACTCTCTGCATAGGGATCGCCGCTCAGGGTCACCAATAAGACTGTGATCCGCTCATCCTTCTTGACTCGATCGGCAATCGCGAGCCGCAGTGGTCTCAGACGCTGAGAGAGGGACGACTCAACCGACTGGCTCGGGTTTGGGCGACCCGGTTGCTGGTGGCCGAGCGTCTCGCATACCCCGCTGCACCGCAGCCACAGGATCTTCCCACAGCCGCGCGCGGACCGATTCCTCACCGGTGGTCTGGTTTACATCCAACCCGGTCCCTACCGGTCGCGAACTGCGCAGAGGCTCTTTCACCAACAACACGCCGGCGAGCGCAACTGCGAGGGTGACCACCCCCGCCAGAGCGATCTTCGATTGTCCACTTCCTTTTGCCATAAACTCGCTCAGCCTTCCGTCGTCCGAGCTCAGGACGGAGGCCGTCACTCTACAACAGACAGTGAGGGGGACTGCAAGGTGTTTTACGGGAACCGGCTGATAGTGCCGGTAGGTTCGGCAGACTGATGAAGAGGAGAACGCCTGGGGTTTTACTGCGGAACAACTTTGAAAATTCCACTGGCGTTAGACACGTACACGAAACCGTCCGCGGCGAGCATCAGACTGAGCAGACCGCCTTGCCCTCCGTTCTGAATTCTAACGATGAGAAAAACGGGGGTCGCTCTACGAACCCACCGGTACAGTGAGTCGAGCGACCCCCACAGAGGGAACACTACTCCATGAGTCAAAGCATAAAGAATGCCGGAAGAGTGTCGTGTCTACGACGAGCAACTGACTGCTAAATGCTTGCCCCAGTTGGGAGGCGGAGCTGCGTAGGCGTCCATGCCTGGCTGGTCGCTGTAGGGATTTTGCAGCAGGGTGAGCAACCGATCAATCTCGGAGAAGTCCTTCTGCTGAGCCTTCTCGATAGCTGTCTGAACCAGATAGTTGCGGAGCACGTACTTGGGATTGACGCGGTTCATGCGTACCAGGCGGTCGTCGTCTCGACTCCCCTCTTCGCGCAGCCGATCCGCGTACCGATGAGCCCACTTGTCGAATGCCTCACGATCCAGGAAAAAGTCGCGGAGCGGCTCGTTCAGCGATGCGGACCCGGTCCGAAACAGGCCCAATGCGCGAAAGAAGATCGTGTAATCGACATGGTGCAGCTGCATGAGGGCCAAGAGGTCTTGGATCAACGACGCATCCTCCTCCTTCGTCTCGATGAGTCCGAACTTGGCCCGCATCAACTCCAGGTACTGTCCTTCGCAGAGGGGGTGTAGCGGTCGAGTGCGGCTTTCAAATCTTCCTTCTGGGCCAATGGGAGCAACGCCTGCGCCAGACAGCTGAGATTCCAGAGACCGATATAGGGCTGTTGATTGAAGGCATAGCGGCCGTTGTGGTCGGAGTGGTTACAGATGAAACCAGGATCGTAGTCGTCCATGAACCCGAACGGACCGTAGTCGAGGGTGATGCCGTGGATCGACATATTGTCCGTATTCATGACCCCATGGGCCCAGCCGACGGCCTGCCATTGCGCAATCAGCTTTGCGGTGCGCTCGACAACCTCGGAGAAGAATCGCGCGTACTTGTTCGGCCATCCACCAGAGTGTGGGAAAGTGGTTCGCGATGACATAGTCGGCGAGGATTTTGAGCTGCTCGTGCTGCTTACGGTAATAGAAGATCTCAAAGGTGCCGAAGCGCATATGAGACGGTGCCATTCGCACGAGCATCGCGCCGGTTTCGACCTGCTCGCGGTAGACTTGGTGGTCGCTCCCGACGAGACAGAGCGCCCTGAGTCGTCGGAATCCCTCAGACTGTGCATCGCTTCGCTGCAGAGATACTCCCGGATGGTCGAACGCAGAACCGCACGGCCATCTCCCTCTCGCGAGAATGGCGTAAGCCCCGCCCCTTTCAGATGCGGATCCCATTTCTCTCCCCGTTCGTTCCGTACTTCTCCAAGGAGGATTGCGCGCCCGTCTCCCAACTGCGGGACATAGACCCCGAACTGATGGCCGGAGTAGAGCATGGCCAACGGTTCCATCCCCGGCACGAGGAGACTTCCGCCAAACACACCGGCACATTCCGGGCGCTTCGCTTGCTCCGGATCAAGGTCGATCAGTTCGGGCCGCCGCGGGATTGAAACTTGACAAGATACGGAGGCGCGGCGAACGAAGCTGATTGAGCTCTGGCGTAGAACGCCTCGGGAAGACGCGCATAGCTTGTTGTCGAACGATAATTCTTCCAGCGTGCGAGTATGCGACATTAGAGTATCATTCTCGTGGATGGCTGCTGAGCGCCTGGACTTTTTCTGGTGGTTCGATCCGGAACTCTGATTCAAGGACAAGACGTACCGCATTTCGTCGACGACCGTATAGACCCTCGCCGGGCCAGACATAATTCTTTTGACACCGGTAAGTGTTCGAATAGAGCTTCTGGCATTCTCATCGGACCGGTCTCATGTAGTTTGGGTAAAGAACCTTACCGCTCATATTTTCAATGATACGAGGTAGATCGGGACAGGGGCTGCAATGGTCCAATAGGGCTCAGGGTCGTCCTTGTCTTCCACGGACTGTTTGTTCAGAATGGGCCTCACGCGTGGGGCTTCGCAGGATGTTCAAAAAGACCGTCCAGTGAAGCGAGAACGAAGTTGGCGGGATTTTCACTACCCCGTCAGGAGGGAGTCGGTGAAGGGACTACGGTTCGAGCGCATCGGGAAAACCGTCACTACAATGTGGTGTTCCACATGGGAGCAGCTACGTGCCCGTCACCGATGAAATCGTGGAAGAGCTCAAGGCCCAAAGTCTACCCCCGTCGAACGCTGTCTCGACCTCTTGATTGACCGCGTAGTCTCTCCTACCTCAAAGAACAAATCCGCACAGAATTGAAATCCTCCGGCGATCCCGTGACGCAGATTACCATTCTTCAAGGCGCCATACGCGGTCGGCCTGAAACAGGCGCCCAACTTCGTTCTCGTCTCAAGAAAATCCTCAACGTACCTCACTCCGGGAAACGAGCTGTTCCGACAGCTCGGGGTTGGGCGGGTGAGAATCGCTACGCCTCCGGTGTTTTGCCTGCGGCCCGTTGACCACCCGTTTGAGCAACCAGCGCGAACTATCTCTCGACGCTACGGGCTCGGCTCACTGCCTTTCATGTACAACTACTGCGCGCGCGTTAGAAGTCACTGACCGCTTAGTTTGGGAGGAAAACCGTAATGTCGCGTACACCTTTGAGTGCGACGAAGTCAGCTGTCGTTTGTGAAGTTTAGTGCCTCATGAAACTCGAAACCGTTCACATTTATCAGGCGTTGAGAAGGTGAGGTTGTCCCCCCTAAACTGAGTTGGCTGGTTGAAAAGCCAGTATAGAAACAGTACTTGGAAGTGCTGGAACGTCATCGGTATCGTATTTCTCGGAAAGTCCTCTGGGAAGATGAAACGGATATTGGGGTTTGCAGCTAGAACTGAGTACGCCAATGAATCTCTCCCTAAATCAATCCCTGCACTGGCCATAATTCAATAAGAGTTGTCCTTTTCGTACTTGCCGCGGATCGATGGTTAGGCTAGGGCTATTGATGTTGGGTCCGATACTAGGCAATGATGGGAAAAGTCTCCGTCCTTCCTTCACGTCGAGAACGCCAGCCACCTTGCGTTCTATGTTCCACCAAAACTGTCTTTGTAGTTGATCGAAATGCTTCCCGTATTGGAGTTTAGATTTGGATGGACGGTTATGCTGGATGTCGTGGTTGCGGAACCGTCAACATTGGTCGGATGCGGCGGTTTCTGAACTTACCGGAGCTGAGTTGTCGCTTACCTCTCGGAGAAATTATTAAGTCACCAGCTCTTGTTTCTTCGATCTTGAGGAAATTCTGCAGACCTACTTTTGTTCCTATGGCAAAGCGATGGGGTAGGATCATGAGCGAGCACCTCCCTTGCTACAATGTTCCTTCCAAGCTCGCTCGTTGCCACGCTCTTAAGGGGTGGCTTGGCTCGGTCCCCACCTGCGCACGTCGAAACGACCACTGCTTCATCGTGGGGGTTCCGTGAGCACCGGGGACCAACAAGGCCACCCCTTCTCAATCCGCTATCTGGCCTTCTCTGGAAAAGCTGGTTTAAAATCGCATTTTTCTTTCGGGATCTTTGTAGTACTTGAGCGCTCTTTGCAAAATTGTCCAGTGCGCTCTCTCGCTTCCCTTTTGGGAATAGTATTCGGCGATGCCGTGGTAGGCCCGAGGGTCTTGCTCGTTGGACTTGAGGGCTCGATTGAAGGCTTCGTATGGCGTCCTGCATGTGCTGTTTGCCCAGCGCCAACCAGCCGATCGCGGAATGCGCCGGACCGAAGTTCGGATCGGCGATGAGGGCCGCGTCATACTCCTTCTGTGCCAGATCCAAGCGGCCCCTCGTTTCGTAGAGACCTCCCAGCGCGAAATGCACCGCTGCGTCCTTGGGGTTCAGGCGCAACGCCTCCTTGTAGGACTGCAGCGCTGGCTCCATCTTGCCCTGTTCCGCAAGGGCGCAGGCGAGGTTCGCGTGGGCCGTCGCAGTCGTTCGGCGATTCAACTTGATCACTTCGCGATATTGCGGAATCGCCATCTCCAACCGGCCCTGTTCTTGATAGGCCACGCCCAAGTTGGTCCGCGCCGGCGCATAGGAAGGATCGAGTCGCACAGCTTCACGGTATTCCTTGATGGCCATTTCGAGGTGGTTGGCCCGCTCATGAATCTGTGCGAGAAAATAATGAGGGTAGGCGGACTGTGGCGCGAGTTTGGCCGATTCCTTGTAGGCCGCGATCGACTGTTCGGATTGGCCTGATTGGGCCAGAAATAATCCCATCACGAGATGGGCATAGGCCTGCTCCGACTGTCGCGCGACGAATTCTTCGATCCACTCTTTGACCTGGGCAATGTCTTCTGGTTCCTGCAGGCACTTCGGGTGAGTCTTCCAGGCTTCGGCGAACTCCCGCGGAGCAGGTGGATCACGTTCAGAGCGAAATGGGGTCGAGGATCTCGGTCTGTGCCGGTGGCGGGATGGCGGGCCCAGGCCAGTGCGGCCTGCTGCGCCTGATCCCATTGGCCCTCCAACAGCATCGTTTCACATTGGGCTTGGTAGTCGGCCATCGGGGTCGGTTGTATGGATTATCTGGTGAGGGTGTCCTCAACGTCCGGCGAGGTGGCCTGAATGCGATCCCCGAGTGAAGGATAGCGCGCCGCAAGTTTTTGTTTCATCAGCCAGGCCACAGTCCGGTACGACCAGTGGCCTTTCACACCGGAGCGGAGTTTCGCGATGTACTCGGCTTCGGCATAGTCCATCTTGAACAGGCAACGCACCTTGAATCCAAACGGCGTCGCGTAGAGCGACCCCTCCGCACTCGTTTTCTTGAGCTGTTCGATGTCCGAACGGACCGCGTCCATCGCCTGTCGATACTCCTGATCCAATCCCGCTTGCACGAGCGCCGGCGGGACCTCGTACCCATGCACCGTCGTAAAGTTCTGTTGAATCTGCTGACAACGCCGATGCCGATGCATGTCGCGCCAGCCCCCGATGTCCATCAGCACGTCGAACGTGAAGGCGTAGCCGCTGCGGAACTCTTTGATGAGTTCGTCGTAGGGCCCTCGTGCGCTCATCGCCACGTCAACGGCCTCCTGCTTCTGTTTCTCCGTCCAGGTGCGGACGACCGCGAGGAGGCTCCGATAGGGCGCATGCGAGACACGGTACAGCAAGGTGGTGACGATTTCGTCCAAGGGATCGTGAGGGTCGATGAGGTCTACCGGCTCCGGCTCACCCCAGGACGTCGGTTGATCTAATCCGGTTCCCTGGAGTGCGTCCTTCGCGTATCTGGCAAGGTCCTGGTAGACCGAGGCCTGATAATCGTTCGACTTGGCATGGCGAGCGAGCGTCGGCGCGAGGGGTTCATATGCTCCGGCAGGCTGGCCACAGAGCTCGCCCCAGAGGTTCACCGGTGACCGTTGGCAGGCATCCTTGAGTTCGTCTCCGATCGCGCGCAATTCTGGTAGTTGTGACGACAACAGTCTGGTGATTTGCTTCTCCAACGTCCTGATGCTGACGACTTGCCCGACGTTCGTCCTGGCCGCGAGGGCAGGAGATACCGCGTCACATCGAACGCGCGCGCGGCAATCGTTCGTTGGTAATCGGCCGGTTTCATCGACTCGGGGCGGGGCTCACGCTCCGAAATAAATTGGGTCAAAGGTTGGTGTAAGAGCCGGTAGATCTCGGCGAGGCTGCGGAGAATGCCGTGGTAGGTGCCTTCCGTCTCCGACCCTCGAATGGAATCCGGCACGAACCACCCGCCGGACGCAAAGTTCTGATATCGGCTCGATTTCGCCTGGCCATCCCACAAGGGCTCGTCTTCGAGTCGAATCGCGGCGAGTTCGGAGATGTCCTCGAAACAGATGATGACATGGCCCAAGATCGGCGATCGACGCATGGCCGTAGTCGAAGTAGAACTGATCCCAGAACTTTTCAGAAGAATGTCCATGCACCCAGCGGAGGCTGCTCGATAGAGTCGGGCGAGCGGCTGTAGCGGGCCAGGGCGTAGGCAGACTTCTCGGGCGGCATCGGTGCGAGCGCGATTACGCGGCGGGTCGGCTGATCTATACTCATGAAGCCTCCCTGAGCAGCAGATAGGCCGCGAACTATACGCCCGCGCGCAGGTCGGCGCAAGAAGGCGCGGCGTCCTTCGTTGTACGTCGTTCGTGGAGCGGAGAATCTCGGACTTGCGGTTTGCGAACGACGTTTCACGGTCGACGAACTACTCCGTCGGCCTGCGTTGACTTGCCTGCCACCCGTCGCTATAGTCCCGACTCTTTCGACGATAGTCGCTGAACATGGACATGATTAAGGGCATCAAGGGCGTCAAGGATATCCTTCCGGAGGAGACCCCTCAGTGGCGTTTCATCGAGGATGCGGCGAGGCGCTGGGCGCTCTGTTACGGGTATCAGGAAATCCGTATCCCCATCTTCGAACTCACTGCGCTCTTTGCCCGGAGCATCGGCGCGGCGACAGATATCGTCGAGAAGGAGATGTACACCTTCCCCGACCGAGATGGGACCTCGCTGTACCCTGCGCCCGGAAGGCACAGCTGGGACGGTCCGCGCCTTCATCGAGCACAATCGGGCGGCCGATCCGCTCCCACAGAAGTATTTTTACATCGGGCCGATGTTCCGCCATGAGCGGCCACAGGCAGGACGCCTCCGGCAGTTCCATCAATTCGGTGTCGAATTCTTTGGCACGTCGGACCCTCGTGCAGACATCGAGGTCATTGCGCTGCTGTGGCGCCTACTATCGGATCTGGCTCTGCCTGATCTGACACTCGAGATCAATAGTCTGGGAAGCTCCGGCGACCGCGCCGCTTACAAGCCCATCCTGCTGGCATTCCTCTCACAGCAGGAATCCCGCCTCTGTGCAAACTGTCGGCGCCGCATGGATACGAATCCCTTGCGGGTGCTGGATTGCAAGGTGCCGGACTGTCGAGCTGCGACCGAGTCAGCGCCCCGGCTGACCGACCATCTCTCTCCTGAAGCCCGTGCACACTTTGACCAGGTTCTTGCAGGTCTCGTGGCCATTGGAATCCCCTATCGACTCAACCCTCGTTTAGTGCGAGGGCTCGACTACTATTGTTTGACGAGTTTTGAAATTACGTCGACTCATTTGGGAGCTCAGAACGCGGTCGGAGCTGGTGGCCGCTACGATGGCTTGGTGGAAACACTCGGTGGCCCCTCTGTTCCGGCTGTAGGATTCGCGGTCGGGCTTGAGCGTGTGTCGTTGATGCTCCCGGAGGCATCATTGTCCTCGTTAAACGAGTGTCTCTATTATGTCGCGGCTTTCGGAGAGAACGGGACAAAGCTTGGGCTTGTACTTCTCGATGAACTCCGTGAGAGTCGGCATTTCCGCCCAATGTGACTATCGGGCTACCACACTCGAAAGCTCACCTTCGCCAAGCCGATCGATCGAAGTGCCGTTACGCCATTCTCTTGGGTGATGATGAGGCAGCTCGTGGCTCCGTCATTCTCCGTAACCTCGAGTCGAAGGCCCAAGAGGAACTCCCTCTGGCTGGTCTCACTCTCTCTCCTGTAAAACTCGCTACATTCTCCTCATAAGAAGTCCAATTTTTTGATGTTGACTTTGTGTTGAAAACCTCGTAGGCTCGCACATGATTTATTTCATAAGCAGATTGATTGTATTGATGTCTTTGGTTTGTAACTATGTCGGCTCTCAAGCTTGGTCTCTTGTTATCCACACCCCCTTCTCATCCCAGTGTTGAGACTGTTGTCCAGCTGGCTCAGGCTGCTTTGCGCAAAGGAGTCGAGGTCTATCTCTATCTCATTGATGAAGGGGTAAAGACGGCTGTGGATCAACGCTATCTTGGTTTGATCGATGCTGGGGTGAAGATGTTCTGTCTGTGCTTATGGCTGTCAACAACATGGTGTGTCTAACGACCACCGATCGATTCGAGGGTTTCTTTGTCTGGTCTCGTTGTGCTGTCGGGAATTATTGATGGTTGTGATCGCTTTCTCGCTTTTACATAAGACGTTGTTGTCACTGCGGTTAGTCGTTCTATGTCGAAACGCATCGCTGTGGTGATTTCAGAAGATCCTTGCGTGACGGCTCGCCCTGTTGAAGCACTTCGTATTGCGCTGGGGCTTTGTGCTGGAGACCATGAGACGACCGTCGTCCTCCTAGGACGCGCTTCTATGCTCTTGATGGAAGACACGGAAGAAATTATCGACGTCGATATTCTTGAAAAGTATCTTCCTTCCTTTAAACAGTTATCTATCCCATTTGTTGTCGAGGCAGGGACGCCCATGGATGTTTGGTCTGATGATTTTTCCGTGACGCCTCGCACTGCAGATGAAATCAGACAGTTAGTTCAATCGGCTGACAGAAGTCTTGATTTTTAAAGACATGTATCGGTATCCTATGGGTACGACACTTTATCTTCTTCGACAACCTCTGGATCGTATCTCTTCATCGATCTTTCGAGCTAGTGATGCAGATATGGATATTGTCTTCGTTGAGCAAGCAGCATCGATGGTTCCTTCTTCAGTGAAGGGATTTGTGGTTGCTGCTGAAGGAATGGCTGGTTGGCGGTTCACATCCGACTGATGACATACGATGACCTTATTGAGAAAATTTTTTCATCCGAACACGTCATTGTTGTATAGGTGTGTTACTAACTCTTTTCTAAAATATTATGTATCAAGAAAGAGATCGTCGTAGGAGTAGGAGTAAGAGTAGGCTACAGTGGATAGTGTGGATGGAGTGTAATGAGTTGAATCTTCTAGTTTCTCTCGTACCCTGTCTTTGTGGAGAGAGTTGGGGGTTGACTCTGGGTAACCCCTGCATGCAAAGTCCATAATCTGTGGTGATTTGTGTAAATATTGAAACGTGATCCACTTTAACGTCTGATAATAATCGAGTTTAAAGTGAATAGACAGCACGAAGAACCAGGTTATCCACAGGTGTGAATAAGTCTGTGTATGCAAGAATGAGTACAGGGATTATGACTATCGGAACATGAGTGGCAAAATGCCTTGGCATATATCCAAGGAAAGGTGCCAAAACAGGTTTATGATACATGGTTTACACCGATTCATCTCGAACGGATTGAAGACTCCACAGCTCAACTGGGCGTCCCGAATAAGTTCTTCGGTGATTGGTTAAGCCAGCACTACGGACCCCTCCTAGCTGAAGCCATCTCTGCTGCCCGAGGTGGGGAAGAGACCGCGATCACGTTCGTCATCTTTCATAAACAGGCGTCAAGGCAGACTCGAGAATAGTGGGAGTACTGCTGCAACCAGTCGCCAAAACACCGGGCCACGGCCGAAACGGGGAATACAGCTCAACCCCAAGTATACATTCAAGAATTTCGTAGTAGGCGCAGGAAACCAATTTGCCCATGCTGCCTGTATGGCGGTCGCTGAACAGCCGGCGAAAGCCTATAACCCACTGTTTATCTATGGAGACACCGGGCTGGGGAAGACGCACCTCTTGAATGCCATTGGAAATTATGTGGCAGAGCGGACTGATCTCCGGATTGCCTATTTGACGACGGAGCAGTTTACGAACGAGGTCATCAACTCCATTCGATACGACAAAATGATGGATCTGAGAAAGCGGTATCGTCATATCGACATGTTGATGATCGACGACATTCAGTTTTTGGCGGGCAAGGAACGCACACAGGAGGAATTCTTCCACACGTTCAACGCCCTTTATGAAGCGCATAAGCAGCTCGTCCTCTCGAGCGATCGTTTTCCGAAAGACATGCCCGATATCGAGGAGCGGTTGCGGTCGCGGTTTGAATGGGGATTGATCGCGGATCTCCAGCCGCCGGACGTTGAAACACGGATTGCCATCTTGCGGAAAAAGTCCGAGGACGAGGGTGTCACGTTGCCGGAAGATGTCATCCAGTTTCTTGCCACAACGATGAAGAGCAATATCCGTGAACTCGAGGGCTCGCTGGTGCGCCTCGGCGCCTATGCCTCGCTCACCGGGCAAACGATTACGCTGGAGATGGCAAAGAGCGTGCTCCGGGATCTGATCGGCACCAAGAAAAAGATCGTGTCGATGGATGATATTCAGGAAACGGTGGGCGCGCGCTTCCATGTGAAGATCGCCGACCTGAAATCCCGTCGCCGGAGCAAGACACTGGTACATCCGAGACAGATCGCTATGTATCTCTGTCGAGAGCTCACAGACTCCTCGTATCCCGAGATCGGGCGGCAGTTCGGAGGCAAAGACCACACCACGATCATCCATGCCTGCAAGCAGGTCACAAAAGCGAAAGATAGCGACAGCGCATTGAGTGCCACATTGGACAGCTTGAGGGAACAGATCCTGCGAGCGTGAGCGGCTTCGCCGAAGGGGAAGAGATGATGAAACTGCGTATGGGACGAGTTGAACTCTTGACGGGTCTTCAGCGGGTCCAAGGTGTCGTCGAGAAGCGCAACACGATGCCGATCCTGTCGAATATCCTGATTGAGGCGAAGCAGGATGGGGTGGAAATTGTCGCCACCGACCTCGAAATCGGCATGCGCGGGCACTACAAGGCTACCGTGGAGAAGCCTGGAGGGATCACGGTCTCGGCTCGGAAGCTGTATGAGATCATCAAGGAACTGACGGTCGGTGAAATTGAAATTACCTCGGGCGACAATAATTGGACGACGATTCATGCCGGCAAGAGCCAATTTAAGATCGTCGGTCTCCCCAGCACCGACTATCCTGCGTTGCCCACGATCGAACGGGAAGGGCTCATTCCCCTCGCCGGGGCCGGCTTCTTAGAGCTGATTCGGAAGACCTCTTCGCTGCCGGAGACAATGACGCACGCTACATCCTCAACGGGCTGCTAGTGACCCTCATCACGTCGGAGAAGAAAACGATCTTGCGGCTGGTCGGCACCGATGGTCATCGGTTGGCGGTTGCCGAGCAGGAGGTCGGAAAGCCGGCGCCAAAGGCGCTCCGCAAGAGATCAAAGCCATCATTCCGAAAAAAGCGGCGCATGAGATGCAGCGCCTTCTCGAAGAAGGCGGCGAGGGCGAACCCTTGATCGGGTTCACCAAAAATCTCATGATTTTCCGGAAGAGCGGGTTGCTGCTGACCTCGCGGCTTATGGAAGGGAACTACCCGAATTATCAGCAAGTCATTCCGAAAGAGGGCGGTGGGAAAATCGGGGTCAATCGCAGCGAGCTTGAGAGTGCGCTTCGGCGTGTCTCCGTGCTGTCCCGTGATAAGGCGAGCGCGGTGAAGGTGTCGTTTGTCTCCGGACAGATGACGCTTGTTCTCCAGCAATCCTGACTTTGGAGAAGCGACCGAAGAGCTTGCGGCACGGTACGAGGGGAGGCCTTGAACACAGGGTTCAACGCCCGCTACTTGTTGGATGTCCTCGGGGTGATGGACGGAGAAACGATCTCTCTCCAAATGGACAATCCGCTGAGCCCTTGTTTGATCCAGGAGTCAGACAGTCCAGGGTTCAAGTGCGTGGTCATGCCAATAAAAATCTAGCTGAGCCCAGCAATCAGCGGTCAGCCGTCAGGTAGGTCGTTGAGGGCTGAAAGTCAGAGAGCCGATGGCGGTATTTGACACGGGAGACTGATGGCCAGTAACGACACCGAGACCACACCGAAATCCGACAGTTACGGCGCGGATCAAATCAAAGTGTTGGAAGGCCTGGACGCCGTGCGGAAGCGTCCGGCCATGTACATCGGCAGCACCGGTGTGGACGGCCTCCATCACCTCGTCTATGAAGTTGTCGACAACAGTGTCGATGAACATATGGCGGGATTCGGCGAGACCATCGAGGTGACGATCCACATCGACGACAGCGTCACCGTCGTCGATAACGGCCGCGGTATTCCTACCGGGATGCATTCCACGCAAAAGAAATCTGCCGCCGAAGTGGCGCTGACGGTCTTGCACGCGGGCGGTAAGTTCGAGCAGGGCGCCTATACGGTGTCCGGCGGGCTCCACGGCGTCGGGATCTCGGTGGTCAACGCGCTCTCTGAATGGCTCGAGCTGGAGATTTGGCAGGACGGCCAGGTGTTCGAACAGCGCTACGAGCGCGGCAAGGCGACTGCCCCGCTCAAAGATGACGGGTAAAACCAAGCGCCGTGGCACGACGGTCACGTTCAAGTCCGACGGGCAGATCTTCGAGACACTCGACTTCAGCTTCGACGTGCTGGCGCAGCGGCTTCGGGAGCTCGCCTTTTGAACAAGGGCCTCGAGATCACACTCAAGGATGAACGGAAAGAACCGGTCAAAGAGCAAGTATTCAAGTACAAGGGCGGGATCGTGTCGTTCGTCGAACATCTGAACGAAGCCAAAGACGCCGCTGCACAAACCTATTTACGTGCAGGTTGAGAAGCAGGAGATGGTGCTGGAGGTCGCGCTTCAATACAACGACAGCTACGCCGAGAACCTGTTTTCCTTTGCGAACAACATCAATACCAAGGAGGGCGGCACGCACTTGGTGGGCTTCAAGGCCGCGCTCACCCGTACGATTAACAACTACGCGAACGCCAACGACTCTGCTCAAGAAAGACACCGAATCGCTCACCGGTGACGACGTCCGTGAAGGGCTCACCGCCGTCGTCAGCGTCAAAGTCCGGAATCCTCAGTTCGAAGGACAGACGAAAGCCAAGCTAGGCAATAGTGAGGTGAAGGGCATCGTCGAAGCCGCGGTCAACGAGGCGCTTGGGACCTATTTCGAAGAGAACCCGACGGTGGCCCGAAAGGTCATCGGGAAGGCGATCGACGCGGCTCGTGCTCGTGAAGCGGCGCGAAAAGCGAAAGAGCTCATCCGACGCAAGAGCGCGCTCGATGGGGGCTCGCTTCCCGGCAAGCTGGCCGACTGTGCGGAGAAAGATCCGGCCTTGAGCGAGCTGTACATCGTCGAGGGTGATTCGGCCGGCGGTTCCGCGAAGCAGGGACGCGACCGCAAGTTTCAGGCGATTCTACCGCTCAAGGGCAAGATCCTCAACGTCGAGAAGGCGCGCTTCGACAAAATGCTCTCGAGCGACGAGATCCGGACATTGATCATGGCGCTCGGAACCGGCATCGGCCGCAAACGCGAAGAGAGTGAAAAGGCCGACAAAGACTCGTTCGACATCAGCAAGGCCCGGTATCATAAGATCATCCTCATGACGGACGCCGACGTGGACGGCAGCCACATCCGGACCCTGCTCCTCACGTTCTTCTTCCGGCAGATGCCGGAGCTGCTCGAGCGCGGCTACATTTATATTGCGCAGCCGCCGCTCTTCAAAGTGAAGAAGGGCAAGACGGAACGGTATCTCAAAGATGAAATGGCGCTGAACGAGCATCTGGCCGATATCGCCGTCGAGGATGTAGAAGTATACGTGGAAGGGGTCCAGGGTATGTCACGGGACGGCGGCTTCTGCCCATTCTCAAGAAGCTGATCGCCTTCGAAACGTTGCTCGGTCGGCTCAACAAGAAACCGCACGAGGCGAGTATGGTGCGGGCGTTTGTGAATGAGCCGGGACTCGATCGCGAGCTCCTCAAGGATCAGGAGGCTCTCAAGAAGGTCGTGGCCAGCGTGAAGAAATCTCTCGCGGTGGTCTATTCGAAACTCACACCGACGTTGGACATCGCCGAAGACGAGGAACACCGATCGAACAAAGTGACCTGCCGGCTGCATGCCAACGGGGTCACCCATAGCTTTGACCTGACGCACGAACTCATCGGCTCCGCCGAATTCCGCGAGCTGCAGAAGCTCTCACCCTCGGCGATCGGCTTGGGCCGGGCCCCGTACAAGATGAAAGCCGACGGCCAGGAACAGCTCCAGCCCGCGACGGCTGAGTTGGTCAAGGCGATTCTCGATAAGGGCAAGCACGGGCTTGGCATACAGCGGTACAAAGGTCTCGGCGAAATGAACCCGAATCAGCTCTGGGAAACGACGATGAACCCGGAAGTCCGGACGCTGTTGAAAGTCAAACTGGAAGACGTGCCCGGCGTCGACGAAATCTTCACGATTCTGATGGGTGATGAGGTCGAACCCCGACGAAACTTCATTCAAGCCCACGCATTGGAAGTGCGCAACCTCGACGTGTAATGCCGAACGCTGGGCTATAAGGGTAGACGCAGAGCCGTATTCTACATTATGTGTGCCGACTGCTTTGGAGGATGCTCAAAATGGTCATCCAGCAAGGCCGCAGGCGAGCGAAAATCTGAGGCGTACCCTCTCGGGCGCACGGTGCGACGGAATAAGGAGCACCACGTCTGTGCGCGCCGCCGAGTGGTGAGGCGGCCGGGTCCCCGTTGAAGGTTTTCACGAGTCGAGAACGAAGCTGGGGACCATTTTCAGCATCCGCGGAGAATTAGATGCCACCTGATGAAAGACTAGGACAGATCGCTATCGAAGATGAGATGCGCTCGTCGTACCTGAGTTACGCGATGAGCGTCATCGTCGGCCGGGCACTCCCGACGTGCGTGACGGCCTCAAGCCGGTCCATCGCCGTATTCTCCACGGCATGAACGAAATGGGTCTGGCGTCGAACCGGGCCTACCGCAAGTCTGCCAAGATTGTCGGCGAAATCATGGGGAACTACCATCCCCACGGCGACAGCGCGATCTACGATACGCTCGTTCGGATGGCGCAACCGTTCAACATGCGCTACATGCTCGTGGACGGCCAGGGCAATTATGGATCGGTCGACGGCGATCCGCCGGCGGCGATGCGGTATACCGAAGCCCGACTGACCAAGGTCGCCGAGGACATGCTCGCCGATATCGACAAGGATACGGTCGATTTCGGGCCGAACTACGACGAGTCGCTGGTTGAACCGCTGGTGCTCCCCTCGAAAATCCCGAATCTTCTCGTCAACGGCGCCGGCGGCATTGCGGTGGGCTATGCCACAAACATTCCGACCCACAATCTCGGCGAAGTGATCGAAGGGCTTCTCCTGTTCCTGGAAAATCCGAATATCACGATTGCCCAGTTGATGAAAAAGATTCCAGGCCCCGATTTCCCGACCGCCGGATTCATCTATGGAACGGCCGGTATCAAGGACGCCTACGAGAGCGGACGGGGCCTCCTCACCCTGCGCGCGAAAGTGAAAATCGAGTCGGATGAACGCACGGAACGTGAGCGGTTGATCGTCACGGAGCTGCCCTATCAGGTCAATAAGTCCAAGCTGATCGAAAAGATCGCCGAGTTGATCCGGGACGAACGGATCAAAGGGATTTCCGATCTGCGCGACGAATCCGATCGGGAAGGCATCCGCGTCGTCATCGAGCTCAGGCGCGGGGAAATCCCGCTCATCACCTTGAACAATCTGTATAAGCTCACGCAACTCCAGACGACCTTCGGGGTCATCATGCTTGCGCTGGTAAACAACCGGCCGGAAGTGTTGAACCTCAAACAGATCCTGCATCATTTCATCGAACACCGGCGCGAGGTCGTCGTCCGTCGGACCGCCTTCGAATTGCGCAAGGCGGAAGAGCGGGCCCATATCCTCGAGGGACTCAAGATCGCACTCGATAACCTGGATGCGGTGATTACCTTGATTCGACGGGCGCAATCGCCCGATGAGGCCCGGGTCGGCTTGATGCGGCAATTTACGCTGAGCGAAATCCAGGCGAATGCGATTTTGGAGATGCGGCTCCAGCGGCTCACGCAATTGGAGCGCAACAAACTCATCGAGGAATATACGGAGGTCTTGAAGCAGATCGAGCGTCTCAAGTCGATCCTTGGCAGCGAAGCGCTGGTTCGTACGATCATCAAGGATGAGTTGATCGAGGTGCGCGAGGCCTACAACGACGACCGTCGCACGAAGATCGTGAAAGAAGAAGCCGAGATCACCCTGGAAGACATGATCGCGAACGAGGAAGTGGTCGTCACGATCTCGCACGCCGGGTACATTAAGCGCAACCCGGTCACCCTGTATCGGGCGCAGCGGCGCGGCGGCAAGGGCAAAATCGGAATGGGGGTCAAGGAAGAAGATTTTGTCGTGACCCTGTTCACTGCGTCCACGCACGAGTCGCTCTTGTTCTTCACGGACGCCGGGAAGGTCTACTGGCTAAAAGTTCATGAGATTCCGGACGCCGGACGGGCTGCCAAGGGCAAAGCGCTTCGTGAATCTGCTGGCGCTGTCCGGCGAGGAGAAGGTTACCGCGACCGTGCCGGTCAAAGAGTTCCCGCGAAGACCGGTTCGTCGTGATGGCGACCGCGCAGGGCATCATCAAGAAGACCGAACTCTCGGCCTACTGGCAATCCCGCCAGGGCGGCATCATTGCACTGTCATTGGATAAGGGGATCGGCTCATCAGCGTGCATGTCACCGACGGACAGCGGGAAATCCTGTTGGGTACGAAGAAGGGTATCACGATCCGCTTCAAGGAAGAGGACGTCCGCCCGATGGGACGCACGGCGCACGGGGTGCGCGGCATTACGCTCGAGGAAGGCAACGAAGTCATCGGCATGGAAACCATCACCCCCGACTCCACCACCCAAATCCTCCACGGTCACGGAGGGCGGTTACGGAAAACGCACGCCGGTGAACGAGTATCGCGTTCAGGGACGCGGGGGAAGGGCATCATCAGCGTGAAGACCAACGAGCGCAACGGACTCGCCGTCGGGTTTCTTCAAGTCCGAGACGGCGATGAGATCATGCTGATGGCCGCTCACGGCAAGGTGCTTCGGTGCAGGGTGGATGAATTCCGTGAGATCGGCCGGAACACCCAGGGGTTCGGATCCTCGATCTCGAGGGGCGAGGGCGACCGGGTCGTGGCCGTCGCGCGGTTGGCGGAAAGTGCCGAGGTGCTCCCCGAGGAAGGCGGCGGGTAACGGAGGATACGCGCGACCTCCTCTGACTTGTTCCATGAGCGCAGGCCTTCCATGCAAGAGCAGGATTCTTCTCCAACGCCCCTTCCCGGAACCAAGAAGCTTAAAAGCCCCTGGACATGGTTGTCAAGTTGGCCCTCGGCGTACGCTCGTCATGTCCTTCACCCTGATCTGGGGCGGGATGTATCTGAGCCGTCCCGATCGATACGATCCCTCCCTATAGTGTCGGCTCTCAAGTCGGCCAGATCGTCGCGACGCACGTGCCTTCGTGACACGACCGACCAAGGGGTTGAAACCCTGGTGAAGCGTTTTCGTAAGGTCGGTCGCAAGACGCACCATTTTGCTTCGATGAAAATTCAACCGACGACGCCGGGCGATCCGGGCGGTTGGTACAGGCAAGATCGTGGTGTATGTGTTCGATGATTACGGGTGGACTGAGGCCGAGATGCTCAAGAAATATCTGGACGGGAGACGCGTCTGTGGTCAAGAAGTTATGAGCAATGCGATGCGGGGGTACTATCGGCTGCAGGATCAGGAAGAAGAAGGAGGGCTGGGCCCCATGCCCAAGGGACGACGAGGTCTCCGATGCCACGCGCATTCTGTTCAAGGGACGTGTGACGGACCCCATCCCGGACGGAGTTGGAGCCCGAGGATATCTCGATATCACCAATGTAAATTGCAGACGGAGATCGGGATCTTGTATCGCTGAGACGTGGAGGCAATGTTTCAGCCAATACCGCCTCGGAGATGGTGGAGTCGCCATCGCTGGCGGGTGTCGTGGCAGAAACGGCTACCCGTGACGGGATCTCGCCCACGCGCAACACAATCTCAGTGACGAGTTCCCGCCGGCTACCGTGTTGAGTTTCTGAAGGAGTGTCGGTTTCAGGAACGTGAGCTGGTGCAGCCAGACACTGTTGTGGACCAGGAGATAGAGTTTCTTGTAGCGAATCTGGTCGGGCCAGGTATTCGACGCGGTGGGCTCTCCGACGATGGAGACCCAGTCCCGGCGCAAGCGGCTTTCCAGCAATTTGGATTCGAGTCCCAGACGACGAGCCAATCCTTCGAGGACACTGGAGAGAGAATCGATGGAACCGGGTCCGCGCATGGCAGCATCATAGCAAAAACCAGTTGGAAAGTCTGACAGTCATCAAGTCAAAGGTCTCCAAAGACCTGAAGACTTTTGGACTTGACGACTTTGAGACTCTCGTGGCGAGGCGGACCAATGGTGCAGCAACAAAAAGAGAAGCGCGAAAAAGCCGTCGCCACGAATCGCAAGGCCTACCACGACTATTTCATTGAAGAGAAGTTCGAGGCGGGCATCATGCTCCAGGGTACGGAGGTCAAATCCCTGCGCGAGGGGCGCGTGAACCTACAAGATAGTTACGCCAGCGTGAAAGGCAGCGAAGTCTTTCTCCACCACTGCCACATCAGCCCCTATAGCCACGGCAACATCATGAATCACGAGCCTCTCCGTACTCGGAAACTGCTCCTCCACCGCAAGGAGATCAATAAGCTCCTTGGCAAGACGCAAACAGCAAGGGCTCACGCTCATCCCCTCCGCATCTATTTCTCCAAGCGGGGCCTCGCCAAGGTCGAACTCGGGTTGGCCAAAGGCAAGAAGCTGCATGACCGGCGGGAAACCATCAAGACACGCGAAGCCAGCCGCGAAGTGGAACGGGCGATGAAGGATAAGAGGTGAGCAACCAACCGTCCTTCTGTGCTCGCAGAGCGCGCACGACCGGAATGTGCCTCGCTCGATGCGCGCAGTAAAGGACAGTATGGTTGCATACGGTGGGATGGCGAAGGGGTGAGCAGTTCCGGCGTTGCCATCAGGCAATCTTCAAAGATTCTTCCGTAACCGCACGACCCGGCCCCAGATGCGCTGGTGTTTCGTCTTGGGGAGATCTTCATACCGCCGGTTGAGTGGATGAAGAATAGCCTGCCCTCCGATTTCTTGAGTTGCCGTAACAGGGCTCCCTCTGGACCGCCTGGCTCACTCTCGACCACCACATACTCACCAGGCTCACCGGAAAGCTCAGGATTGACGAAAATGATCTCGCCTTCGCTGAAGAGGGGCTGCATCGAATTGTCTCGTATCTGTAGTGCGAAGGTGCGTCTCCCAGGAATGTCTGTTTCAAGCAGCCCTTTCGCGTGGATGAGACGAGGCAGCGGCTCGGGCGCGACCATCTGGTCGATTTGATCCCACCTCAGAAGCGGCACCTTCCCTCATCGGGCCGAGGGGGATGGGTAGGTGTGCTCTGTGAGTTCGAACAGTCCCTCTGAATGAGGCGGGCCGCCGGATCGCAGGACATCAGCATGAATGCGAAAATATCGTGCAAATGTTTCCCAGATTGCGGGATCTGGCGGGAGCTCGTCGACCAGAATGTTGGCAATCGTCTTCACGGAGACCTGACTGCAGAGGCCAGCTCCTCTTCAGTCAGCCCCTCACCGAGCTCTCGATGAACAAGTCCTTTCAAGTCCACAGCGGATTTCCCCGGTCACGGCGCGCGTTAAGTTTCTTCACCCCGCCGTCGCGTGCTCGCGAGGCGAATCCCGTTCCCATGCCGCAACCGTTTCTTTGACGAATGCGCGGAAGCAGCGGGGATGATGACTCCAGCACCTTCGCCTGCAAGTCGAACTCCCTTCACTCGCCAGAAGCCCGTCGCGTTGAACGAACTCGTACATGAGTTTCAGGTCCGGAACTAACCTGCGTGGCATCGCGCGCGCAGCCTTGTGCCCCAGACCTCCAGATCATTTCCGGCGTACCGGATTTCGCGCCCAACGGAACGACTGTAGATGTCCGCCACATCCTGCCCGGTCACCGCCTGTGCGCCGATCAACGGATAACAGTGGAATTCGTGCCCGGCTTGGGTCATGGACGTGACCGCGGCATCGGCGATATCGCGCACGTCGACTCGATTCATGCCGATGTCTCCGATCGGCTGTGGATAGATCCCTTCCTCTAGAATCGAATCGCGATACACCAGATCGTTCTGGAAAATTACTGGCCATGATCAGGGTGAATGCCATCCCTGAATCTCTGAGAGCCTTATGAATTTCCATCGTCGCCTTGAAGTGAGGAATGTGGGAGCCCGCTCCACATGGTATACCGACAGATACACAAGGTGCCGAACTCCGGCGCGCTTCGCAGCAGCCACGGCCGCCAACCCTTCCTCTGTTTCCGTCGGGCTGGGCGGTGTGACCTGAAACACGCAATCGACCCCCTTCATCGCACACCCGTAAAGTCTCGGGCTGGCGCAGATCTCCAATGATGCCGCGGGCTCCAAGGGGAAGAACATCGGCATGGTCAGCCGAGCGGGTGAGGGACGTGAACGGCTTCTCCTTTTGCGAGGAGACTGCGTACCACGTGACAGCCCACTGTTCCAGTCCCGCCAATGACGAGAATGCTCATTGGATCATGTCTCCTTCTTACTGAACGTACCGTTCAGTCCATCACCCGACATACAGGAACGGGCGTGGATCCTCCGCATACGCCGGCCGTCTCCCGATATTCTCGAGGCCCGACAGAATACGTTCCGGATTTCCCCAGTCGCTCCAGAGCACATCTTTCATTTCCATGACCGCAAGCCGCTCCGGTACGCATTGGAGCAGGTGCGCTGAGAAGTTCCGATGCGGCAGGGCCTCATAGATCGCCTCGATGACCCTCAGTTGTTCGGCGGTATCGACGGTGTCTTTCAGCCGTTCGAAACGTGACATCATATCGGGAAAGCACTTCCATCCCAAGCTCCAGAGTTGTGTTCCTTTGGCTGCAAGCATCATCGTATTCCACAGGCCGCCGGTGGCCCTGGCTTCCCGAGCCGTGGCTTCGTCCGGGCTTTTTCAATAAACGTCTCCACAGCTCGGATGTCAGCCGTCCCTGTCTGGTCCAGCGATCGTCCCGGCTGGATCCACCCGTATTCGAGATCCAGACTGTCCGGTCTCGCCGCGAGTAAGACTGGTCGCCCTCCCAGGCTATTGCTTCCTCGTACCGCCTGGTCCACAGCCATCAGAAATGAATCTTCCGGGGAAATGAAATGATCCGACGGATAAATCACCACGGTCGCCAGTGGATCACGTGCCAAGATATACGTGAGCGGCAGAAAAATGCCGGCCGCTGTGTCCACGTTCTTTGGCTGAAACAGAACCATACTGGCCGGCCGGCCATCGAGCTGGTCCCAGACCTCACGTTGATGGTGCCGGGCTGCCACCACGACTACTCGTTCCCATGGGGTCAGTCTGGCCGCACGGTCGAGCGTGTGCTGGAACATCGAGCGAGAGCCGACGAAGGTGCAGTATTGCTTCGGTTTCTCGTAGCCGAGCCAACGCCGGATGAATTCCTTGGTCCGCACCCCGTCACCACCTGCCAGCACAATCGACCACAAGTTCCCTCGTGCATCTCCGTTCTTCATTCCACCCTCCTGTCACGACGTCTCGTGCCCACTATGATGTCCGTTGTTGTGAGTCATGCGTCCTCCTTCCGACAGGGCTGTGCTTCACGCGCGTACTTGTTGCCGCACATGCCGTACGCGCGGGCTTTCGATCGACGGTCGGTATTTGGTTCTGCACGATGACGGGATCGACACGGTGCCCGCATTGCACGCAGCGGAGGGCCTCGACGTTGTGTTCGCCCGTGTTACCCGAGTCGTAGTACCACTCGTTCACGAGCAGGCCCGCGCAACGAGCGCAGGTTCTCGTGTCGAACTGCTTGCTCGCGGGAAGCAACCGAATGGCATGTCCAGTCCCGACGTCTGCCACAGCTCCGCTCTGCATTGCCTTCTCCTGAATCTATCCTTCGTGCCATGATTCAGCCTCCCGTTGTTGGTTCGACGCGATGCGCTCTTGGCTTCAGATCGTCCCCGTGTCGACAGCTGTTGGTGACACTGTAGCGCCGTCACATGATCCGTCCATGAACGGATCATGAAGAATTCTTCATCAAACAGTGGTTCGTGACGAAACCGCCAAGGCGGCAAGCGAGACGGGTACGTGGTGTCAGGAGGTAGTAAACGTGAAACAGTTGTTCGATCCATCGGTGAGCCACCCCGCCGTCCAGGCATGTGGGGACGTCGTATCGACGGTTGGAGTAGAAGCCTTCGTGAAGCATGCAGGTGAGATCGGATTCTTCTCGACTTCAAGACAGGAAGACCCGCGGCTCATCAGGAACCGCGGGTCCTATTGTTCTTGTCAGCGGCTTCAACCGGGCTGCGTGCCGCCTCTGTGTTCTTCCCTCGGAATCCTCGAATGCGACGACGTTGTCTCACCAGTTATGAGAACTTGCTGGGAAACTGCTTCGCCAACGCCGTGGTCAACGTATCCGCAATGACATAGACATGTTGTCGCATCATCGGCCAGGTTGCCCCTAGGTGGGCATAATCCTTTGCCTTGTACTGGTTGATCTGGAGAACGTGGTGAGCTCCATGTGCCGCGATCAGGCTCCGAACGTTGTCTTTTGTGCAGGTAGGGATTGACATGGCTCAGGAAGTCGGCGATGTCGTCGGCATTGGACGCCAAGCGGCAAGCGCGGCATCCTGCCGCTGCTTACTTCTCGCGACGGTGGCTTCCGAATATTCTCTCACTGCGTCGATATTGACATCCAGCAGGCTGTTGAGTTTCTCCGATGCGGCTTCCCCGTAAAACGGCGCTATCGTATCTGGCGATCTGTTTCGTATTGGCCACGACCTCTTTCTCGGCGGCATCCCGCTCATCTGGATCGTTTGTCGCGATGTTCGATACGACGTGCCGGACCCAAAAGATGTGCCCCAGCCAGAGATCTCGAAAGGGCCTGCTTCATCTCCGCCACACGGGCTGGATTCGCATCCCCGACCGCTCGCGACTCGTAGTCGCAGCCCACCAGGCCAGCGAACGCCAGCGTCAACACTGCCATAGACCGAAGTATCTTGTTCATATGGCCCTCCATTAGAAACTCTCCGTGCTCGGCACACCTTACGCGAATGAATTCGCTCTCTCTGTTTTTGGCCTTATCTTTTGGAATGCGACCCTTCGGCGCTCAAGCTCCAAATGATCACCCACACCATCCCTACCATGATCAGCGGAAAGTAGACGGTTGCTAGAATGACGGTATCACCCATGATTGGTACTCCTTCCTTTCTTCTCGCACATCCTCCGGCGAGGCTTGCTTCAAGTCGTTGCTGAGTTCCAGTCTCTGCGAAATTCTCTGTGGATCGCACGGTAAATGTAGCAGCCTTAGATGAACGGATCGTGAACGGACTAGTGAAGAATTCTTCATGATCCCGAAACAGTCTTGCCGAGACATTCGCGGTCTGAGATTGCTCCGATGAATCGGCACTCTGGGCAACACGATGAAGTTAAAGGAGTTTCTGGAGTTCGGAGTCCTTACGAGTTAGGCAGGAATCGTCTGGTGAGTTGGAACCGGCAAACGCAGGGTAAAGACGGAACCCTTGTCGACTTGGCTTGTGACTGAAACTGTTCCGCCGTGGGCCTCCGCGATTTCCTTGACGATGGGCAGCCCAAGTCCGGTACCGCCGGCATCCTTCGCCCGTGCCCAATCGGTCCGATAAAATCGCTCGAAGAGGTGAGGAAGATGTTCCGGCTCGATCCCATGGCCCGTATCTTCGACAGCGACAGTCACCCCGTCCTCTACCGCCTGCAAGCCGGACAGTCACGGCTCCACCCGACGGCGTGTAGTGAAGGGCGTTGTCGAGCAGATTGATCAGCGCTTGCTTGAGCCACTGCGCATCGCCGAGGACAGGTGGAACCGTTTGGGATTCAAATGACAATGTGATTCGGCGGTCATCGGCGAGCAGGGTGAGCTCATCCACCATATCTTGAATCATGGGCTCCAAGGCGAGTGGCACGAGGTGAACGGGAGGCTTGCCGCTGGTGAAATTCGCGAGGGTCAACAGGGAGCGTGTCAGCGCGATGAGTCGTCCCACCTGCTCAAGATTGTTGATGAGGGCTTCGCGATATTCTTCCGAGGTCCTGGCTTTCAGGAGCGCGACCTCCAGGTTACCCTGCAAGATGGTCAAGGGGGTTTTCATTTCGTGGGCGGCGATGTCGCAAAAGCTCCGCTGAATTTCACCGCTGCGTTGGAACCGGTCCATGACAGAGTTAAACGCCAGGGTGAGTCGACGGAATTCCTCATAGGGTGAATCCAGAGTGAATCGTTTCCCCAGGTCGGCTTCTGACATCGTTTCGGCGCCGGTACTCAACACATCGATCGACGTCAGCACTTTCTTAGCCAGCCATCCACTGCCTGCCCAGGCGACGAGAAGGACAGCCCCGGATCCAATGGTCAGTAGGATGACAAGAGCCGTTCGAGTGTCTCCCTATAAATGAGCATGGATGTTTCCGCATGCAGAATATACCGTACCTCACCGTGAATGTCGGATAGGGAGGAACACATGACGAATGGGCGTACCATCGGCCGACTTCAACGGTTTTCAAACACCGTGTTCCCACGACGAACTCGTTCGAACACCGTATCATCTGGAACCGGATGCTGGGCTACCGCCTTCGGCGACCTTTCCAGACCACCCGACCATCCGGCGAGAAGACCAGAAGAGAATGGGTGGCCTCCTGTAAGTCCATGCTGTTCATTCCCGCTTCGGCTCACCTCGGCGGCAGCGTAAGATCCTCGCCAGAACTTCTCGATGATGTTGGGGTGTTGCTCAACGATCTTGGCCAGCGTCTCCGCCAAGCCTAACAGCCGGCCATCTACAAAGCGGTGCAGCAACGCATCGCATCCCGACGTAAATCGAGAACAGAGAAGACAAGGAGGAGTCCTGCCATCAGAATGAGCGCAGACTGGCGGATCAAACTACGCAGGGACTTCATGCGACCGGTTCCGGTTCCTCCAACATATACCCGGCGCCGCGGACCGTGGCAATCAGCTGGGGTGAAAAATCCTCGGTCGATCTTTGCACGCAGGGCCCGAATATGGGCATCCACGATGTTCGTCATGGGGTCATAACTGATGTCCCACACGTGTTCGATGATCGCCGTTCGTGTCAACACCCGATTCTTGTTTCGCAAGAGGAACTCGAGCAGGGCATACTCTTTATTAGTCAGCGAGATTTCTTGCTCCGCCCGCCAGACGCGGTGAGAAGCTGGATCCAGCTCGAGGTCTGCTGCTTTCAGATGAACCAATTGTTGCGGAGCTCCTCGGCGCAGCAACGCCCGGATTCGAGCCAGGAGTTCCGCGAAGGCGAAGGGCTTCGGCAGAAATTGGTCCGCGCCGGTATCGAAACCGGACACCTTAGCCTCCACGGTGTTGCGTGCTGTCAACAGCAGTACCGGAGTCGCGTTTCCCTTGGCCCGGACACGGCGGCACAGCGTGAGGCCATCGAGCTTGGGTAACATGATGTCGAGGATCAAGAGATCGTAAGGATTTCCCAAGGCCAAGGCCAACCCTTCTTCGCCGTCGGCAGCGAAGTCCACCGCATACTGCTCTTCCTTCAACCCTTTGCGGATGAACTGAGCGAGGTCCAGGTCGTCTTCAACCAACAGTATTCGCATGATCTCCTTTGCTCTCAACTCCTGAGCGACCCACAGGGATCACGGTCCGGCATCGATTGAGCGGAATCCGTGACCGACGTTATTATGACACTTCTCGACTGGCCGGTCACTCCGGTGCCAGGCCGTCGGAATACGATGGGATTCCTGGAAGAAGTGTCGTTCGACAGCGATTCTCTTCACCGATCGATCCGTTCTGATCCCTCCTTCGAAAGAAAGCCTCGCGTCTGCTCGCCGCAAACCTCCTTGAGAAGATCATTTCCTCAAAACCATCTCCATGGACATTCCTAAGATTCCAATCAAACAGAAGATCAAGATTGCCCCATAGTACATGGCATCAATCAAGGCGACAGTCATCATGGCATTCCTCCTCCCGTGAGAATCCCTCGGCCGCTTGGACCGACGGAAATAGTGACGTTCAGTCGCGACAGCGCGGTTTCAGGTCCCGCCCCCTGCAACCTCTTGTTGTCGTGAACGTAGTGCTAGAGACTGAGCATGAACCGATGATGAAGCCACAGTGAAGAAGCTCTAATGGTCAGCGTTAAACAACCGCCAGCGGTTTGATGGACAGATCGTCAACGTCCTCTGAGCAGACATCGAGGGCTGCAGTCTCCTTTGTCAGAGCTCAGCCACTCGGTCGTTGTCCCATGTTTCCAACCCAGGTCGGATCGTAACGTGCACCGAACCAAGCCTGTTTTCCGGTGAGCACCAACCAACTGATGCGTCGAAGAACATCGCGGTGCGCACCCCCGGAGGCCCCCTTGACTTGGTTCTAATTAGAACTATTATATTGGGGTCAGCGTGACCACGTATGGCTTCAGATTTTCACGATGCCATGAATCTCATACTAGCGCAGGGAAGTGGTCGGTTGATAAGGTGATGGCGGAGCGGACGCGCGCTTGGTTCGCATCCGATGATTTTTACGGGACAGACCATGGCCACGACGCAGATAATTACGGAGGAGCGCCCTATAAGAGAGGGGCGAACACGAACCCCAGTACCAGGTAGCCGAGGTTGGGCCTGGCGAGAGAGGGAGAAAGGGAGGCGCACAATGAGAGACACGATGCCGGTAACTCACGTGGAGAAGACGGATCAGGTGAAGGTCTATCAGCCGGGGTCTCAGCACGTCGTCGGAGACGGGTTTCACGTGCGGAATCTGTTTCCCAGCAACGATCTGGATCGTGAGTTGAGCCCGTTTATCATGTTGGACTACGCGGGCCCCACGTTCTATCCGGCGACGGACACCCCACGAGGGGTCGGCGAACACCCGCACAGAGGCTTTGAAACTGTCACGATCGTCTATCAGGGCATCGTGGCTCATCGAGATTCAGCCGGGAATTCCGGCGTCATTGGTCCAGGCGATGTGCAATGGATGACCGCGGCCTCCGGGATCGTGCACGAAGAGCTGCATGAGAAGGATGGGCCAAGCGTGGCGGGACGTTGCAGGCCATTCAACTGTGGGTGAATCTGCCCAGATCGTCCAAGATGTCCGCGCCCGGCTATCAAACGATTGTGAACGATCAGATTCCGGTCGTGCAGTTGGACGGAGGAGGCGGTTCGCTTCGTGTGATCGCTGGCTCGGTGGGAAGCGCAAAAGGCCCGGCGAAGACATTCACGCCCATCGAATTGTACGATCTCCGTTTGCGCGCGGGGCATTCGATGCCGTTGCAGATTCCGAACGGTTACAACGTCGGGCTGTTGGTCCTCAGTGGTCAGGCATCCGTCGGGGGATCGCACAGGTTATCGGAGGCCGAACTGGCTGTCTTTGTCTCGACAGGAGAGCCGGTGACGATCGTTGCAGAGGAGGACGCCACGATTCTGGTGATGGCGGGCTGAAGCGATCGATGAGCCGGTGGCTCGCTATGGACCGTTCGTGATGAATACGAAAGCAGAATTGGTCCAAGCCGTGAACGATTATCAGGCAGGTAAAATGGGTCATTTGAGTTGAGCAGTCCCAGAGTGTGAAGGAACGCACGATGCAGATCGAGATTTACTCCGGATGTCGTCTGTCCCTGGTGCTTCGTCGGGAAGCGCCGGTTAGAACAGGCGCTCGAGACTGCCGGGTACGCTCAACAGGCGCACATTGCGTGGCGACCGTTCCAGCTGGAATCCGACGATGCCGAAGGAAGGTATGGACCGGCGCGTCTATCTCGACGCGAAGTTTGGCGGCGCAGAGGCCCGGCGGGCGATGGAGGAGCGTGTGGCCAAAGCCGGTGAGGCGGATGGGATTGTCTTTGCCTTCGATCGAATCGAGCGGACGCCGAATACCTTCGATGCCCATCGCCTTATCTGGTTCGCAGGGCAACAGGGCTGCCAGGATGAAATAGCCGAGGCCCTCTTTCAGCTCGTACTTCACGGAGGGGCGCGAGATCGGGAGTCTCGACTTCGTTGGCTGAGATCGCATCCGATTGTGGAATCAATCGTGAGGAGGTCGAGCGGTTTCTGGCCAGTGACCAGGCGATCCAGGACGTCCGCGCCGAAGAGGTAACCGGTCATCGATTGGGCATTCGCGGGGTGCCCTATTTCGTCCTCAACGGTGAGTATTTCGATTTCCGGTGCGCAGCCTCCCGATATCTTTGTGTCTGCGCTTTCAGCAGGCCGAGGACACAGTCGTGAAGAGAAAGGAAGGGGCATGATGGCAGTCCAAGTCTACGGATGTAATCATATCGTCATTGAGGTCACCGACGCCAAGAAAGCGGTGAAGTTCTATTCCGATGTGTTCGGCCTGAAGATGCTCCGCGGCGGCGAAGGCGCCGCTTGGTGCAAGCTGGGTGAACACCAATTCATGGCGATCTTCGAAGTGGACACCCTGCAACCGGATCGCACGAAGCATTTCGGTCTCATGGTTCGCGACGACAAACAAATCAAGGAAGTGAGGAAGAAGCTTATCAACAAGTACAAATTGAGACTGGCGCCCGGCTTCCGTTGCGATTTCCGCGATCCCTGGGGAAACCGTATTCAGGTCGGTGATCTGCAGTGATGAATCGCTCGTCTGGCTCCTGCCTCTACCAGGAAGTCCAGAAGGCCGGGATTACATTCACCAGGCAAACTTTGAAAGGAGAAACCCTCATGAGCACAACGGATCTACGGCAGCGGCTGAACGATCTGTTCGGCTACATTCGTCAAGGAAGATCGTTGAGGCGATCGCAGGAGTTCTATGACAAGAATGCGGCGATGCAAGAAAATGCGAATCCCCGACCGTTGGCCAAGCCGCCAACATCGAGCGGGAAAAGCAGTTCATGAGCGGCGTCAAGGAATGGAAGGGATTTAACGTGACAGCCCTTGGTGTGGGCGACGAGGTGACCTTCTACGAGTGCAACATAGACTTCATCGCCACAAATGGGCAGCCCATGCATATGGAGCAAGTGGTGGTTGCCAAATGGAAGAACGGCAAGATCGTCCACGAGCGCTTCTATTACGATACCGGCAAGCAGGCCTGAGATTGCCGGATATTCACCCACGGTGGAAGTAACGGATGGATGAGTGGATGGCAAAATCGTGTTGATAGCCGGAGGGTCCGGAGCGCTGGGACAGACGGTTGTTCCAGCGTTCTCGATGGCAGGCGCCCAGGTCATCACGGTCGACCGCAATCCGCCTTCCGCTCAAGCGGGAGTCGCGCCGCGATGAAGGCTGATGTCACAGATGAAGCCGACGTCCAGCGCCTCGTGGATGAGGTGATCCGAACGCGTGGTCGCATCGACGCGTTGATCAATTTGGTCGGCGGCTTTGCGATGGGGCGTGTCGTGGAAACCGATGCGGCACTCTGGCAGCGGATGCTGACCATGAATGTCACAGCCGCATTCCTGCTCTCGAAAGCGGTGCTTCCCCACATGGTGGCACGCGGGACAGGTCGCATTGTGCATGTGGCAGCTTGGGCAGCAGTCGAGCCGTTCCCTGGAGCCGCTGCGTATATTGTCTCCAAGGCGAGCCTCCTCGCGCTGATCAAAGTGCTGGCGCTGGAGTTGAGTGGGTCGGGGTGACCGTCAACGGAGTACTGCCCAACACCATTGATACGCCGGCCAACCGCGCAAGTATGCCCCAGACCGATCCGTCCACGTGGACGAAACCGGAGTCCATCGCCGACACGCTGCTCTTTCTCGCCTCTGAAGAAGCCCGCCAGATCAGTGGAGCAGCCATTCCAATCGGTGTCAGGGTCAGTGCGAAGTCTGGTGACGCGTAGGCAAGGAGGCTGGATCATGTCGAGCCGGGACCGCCCAGGCGCGCACCGGGACAACATTTTTCAGGCGCTGCTTCGTTTGCACAAGGCCTTGCTGGACGACGAACGGGTGTCCTATGAGCGTGTGCATGGGCGTATCCCTCCAACGGAGCGTTTTTGCAACTGGTGTTGGAAGATGCGTGGTTTGCCTGGTTGCGTCCGCTGTCTCAAGTGATGGCCAAGCTCGATGAACTCGGTGAAGCAGATGCATTACCAGACGGCCTGGATACAGCCACCCTTATCGCGCTCGATCCAAACACTGCTGACTCCATCGGAAGAGGGAACAGGATTCGGCCGACACTATTACGAGGCTCTTCAACGAGAGCCTGATGTGGTGCTGGCGCATGCGGCGGTCAGACAGTTGCTCCAGTGACCGTACAAGGAACTGGAGAGAGATCCAGCCAATTTGGCGATGGCAAAGGAGTCAATTCAATGAAAGCACACTATCTTGGTCATGTCGTATTCTACGTCAAGGATTTGCAACGATCGCTCGCGTTCTACCGCGACCTGTTGGGATTCAAGGAAATCGGACGGGTCTTTAATGGTACGGCAGCAGCGCTTGACCTCCGGCCGGACCCATCATGAGCTGTTACTTATCCAGGTCGGTGATGCTCCTGGGCCTCCACAGGGTCGCCGCCGCGGGCTCTATCATATCGGTATCAAAGTCGGCAATAATTTGGATGAACTGCGGGCCGCCAAGCGAGAATTGGAGCAAGCGGCTGTCACGATCGACGGCATGAGCGATCACACCGTGAGTCAGAGCCTCTACCTGCGCGATCCTGACGGCAACGAAGTCGAACTGTACGTGGATGCGGATGAGTCGGTGTGGAAGAACAATCCCGCTGCCGTCCTCGCACCCATCAAGCCGTTACATTTGTAATCTAAAAAGGAGGACTGTTCATGGAGAAACCACGCATTGCAGCCAAGCAGCCGGCAGTGCTGTCCGTTGGACCCGGGAACCTACTATTGGTGTCAATGTGGACGCTCGAGGGACCAAGCCGTTCTGTGACGGGTCCCACCAAGGAACCGGATTCGAGCCGGTCGAGTTTTCAGTAACTGAAAAGAAAGAAGTCGCCTTGTGCCAGTGCAAGCAGACCAAGACTCCGCCGTTCTGCGATGGTACGCATCAGACGCTCTGATTTCGCTGGAAGGCTCAGCATGCCTTCCATGATGTGTCGCAGCGCGGTAAGGCACTAGAGACTGTTTGTGTATTCGATCGTGACCGTTGTTCAAGGGACAGATCTCGCCCTATCCCGCCGCTTGATTCGAGAGGAGCTGCACCATGAAGATCGCAGTGATCGGCGCGACGGGGTTTGTCGGATCGGCCATCTTGCAGGAAGCGTTGCAGCGGGGCCATGAGGTCACGGCCATCGTGCGGAATCCGGAGAAGGTGACGCCGCATCGCGAAGCTTCGTCCGCAGCAAGGCAGATGTCCAGAAAGAAGGCGAGGTGACCCGGTCGGTTGCGGGTCACGATGCGGTGATCAGCGCGTTCAATCCTGGATGGACCAATCCGGACATCTACAGCCAGCAGGTCAAGGGCACGCGCGCCATTATTGACGGTGTGAAGAAAGCGGGCGTCAAGCGACTGCTGTTCGTCAGGGGAGCGGGCAGCTTGGAGGTCAAGCCAGGTGTCCAGTCGGTGGATCTTCCAGAATTCCCCGCGGAATATAAGCAAGGGGCTCTCGCGACACGGAAGCCCTGAACCTGCTTCGCAAAGAACCGAGCTTGGATTGGTCCTTCCTTTCTCCTTCAGCCGATCTTTTCCCTGGTCAGCGAACCGGGAAATTCCGCTTGGGAACGGATCAACTGCTCGCGGATACTCAGGGGAAAAGCCGCATCTCGGTCGAGGACTATGCGACGGCGATGATCGACGAGGTGGAGAAGCCGAAGCATATCCGCCGGCGCTTTACCGTGGGCTATTGAGTTGGCATGATTGGACGCACTCGCACAATACCCATTGCGTCATCGCACGTGGATGCGATCGAAAGAAGCTTTCGATTTCACGGCGCAGGGCGTCACTGACCGAGAAGAGTTTCTTATGCCACCTTCTGGCATCGTCTTTCTCTTCGATGTGGATAACACACTGCTGGACAATGATCGGGTCACCGAGGACCTCCAGCAGTATCTTGAGCGCGAAGTCGGCCACAAGCGTCGAGAACGATACTGGACGATCTTCGAACAGTTGCGGATCGAGTTGGGGTACGCGGACTATTTAGGGGCCCTTCAACGGTATCGTACCGAGTACCCCCGTGATCCTCATCTGTTGACGGTCTCTCATTTCCTGATCAATTATCCATTCGCCGACCGGCTGTACCCGAACGCAGTCGAGGTGATTGAACACGTCAAGCGGTGGGGGCCTGTCGTCATCCTGTCCGACGGGGATGTGGTCTTCCAGCCGAGAAAGATCGAACGATCAGGATTATTTGAAGCCGTGGGCGGGAACGTCTTGATCTATATTCACAAAGATCAGGAACTGGACGATGTGGAGCGGCGCTATCCCGCTGAACATTACGTCCTGATCGACGACAAGATCCGTATTCTCTCCGCCGTGAAAACCATCTGGGCTTCGCGCGTCACGACGGTGTTTCCTCGCCAGGGCCACTACGCTACGGACAGGCAGGTACTGGCTCGCTTCCCACCGGCTGATATGACGATCACGAGCATCGGCGACATGCTCAAGCATGATCTCTCGACACTACAAATTGAGGTAAAACCATGAAACGCACAGCGTCAGCGGGCAGCTTGGAATCGCCGGACTGGTGGCCTGCAAGGCCGGATGCCCTGTCGCGCGGTTACTCAACACGACGATAACGTTTCGAACAGGAGGACAACCATGGCGACCAAACTTCAAGATTACCAGCGCCGCGAAAGCCAAGAAGTATTTTCAGGACAAGATGGCCTTTACGACTGGTCCGGTCGAACTCGAGCGCTGGTTCAAGCAGGGAGAGCCGGTGAACATCGTGGATGTGCGTGCGGCTGAAGATTTTGCTGAGGGCATATCCCTGGCGCACTGAATCTGCCGAAGGACCAATGGGACAACGCGAAGATCGTGAAGGCGCGTCTCCACAAAAAAGGATCAACGTGCTGTACTGCTATTCACACGTCTGCCACCTAGCCGCGAGTGCAGCGGTCCTGTTTGCGAGCAAGGGTTACCCTGTGATGGAACTCGATGGTGGCTGGCGCTGGTGGAAGAACGACGGTTTCGAGATCGAAAAGTAAGCAGGACGCAGCTGGGTCGGGCGGGCTCCAGTTGAGGACATGAATATAGGAATGTCCCCTTAGGTTTCCCAATTGAAGTGGGGTCCGAAAGGCGTAGCGGAAACTGCGACCCTCTCCACGCAATTGTTAGGTTTCTGCCTCATTGAATAGCCTGATTCTTTTCGCTGGAATCCTCAATCGAGCCAATAAGTACTCTTTAAATGATCCCTCATATGGCTGAACAGAAATGGCACGTTCCATACAGAACATCCATGCGTCTCGCTCGTCATTTCCAATTGGGAATTGCCTATGAAAATCAGGAAGGTCGACTCCGCCATAATGCTCGATATACAGCCTAGGGCCGCCTAGTACTCCGCAAAGAAAGTACGTTAACTTTTTCCGCGACTCCGTTAAATTTTCGGGATGCATGTTCCTAATAACACGGGCTTCCGGAAAGTCATCCATGTTTGAGTAGAACGCATCGACGAGACTCGTTATCCCTGCAAGTTCCCCAGCTGCACGATATGGACTGATGTCATTATCGTATCCGTTCATTTGTATATAAATCCTGCGCGAGCGTGATGAAGACAACTAACGATAATTAGACTGATCAGCGTATGATGCGGAGATCCGGCTTTCTGTCCGTATATCACACCGTTGAATATTTTGCCGAAGGCCTAGTTAACCTCGCACCTTCAATTGTGTACCCCCGCCACGCGGATTATCACAGCATCTTAAGCAGATCAGGATAACGCTACCTCCGTGAGATGATCCTGCCTCCCTCTTGAGCCTTTATAGACCGATAGGCCATACTGCACGCTTATGGATAGGCATTCCTCATCCCCCTGTGAGACGCTGGCGGAGCGCTACGAAGCTCTGCTGGAGGTTGCAGAGGCGATCTCCGCGCACCGCGATCTCCACGAACTGTTTCTGAGACCTCGCCCAGCGCCTGCCTCGGGTCGTCCACGTGAATTTTGTCGCCCTGTCTTTACACGATCCTGTTCGAAACACGATGCGATTGCACACCATTCAGGCAAACGTGCCGGCCGATCTCGTGGGCGGCCATGAGGGGCCGGTCGAAGAGAGTCCCGCCGGAGTTGGTCTGGCAGACGCAGGGAACCCATCATCGTGCCGGAGCTTGCCGAAGAGCGTCGTTGGCCGAAGGTCACCGAACGCATGAGCGAGGACGGCGTGAACTCGTTTTGCGTCGTTCCCCTGACGCGACTGCGGTGCGGCGGTTGGGCGCGATGGGATTTTGAGTTTGCAGAAAGAGGCTTATGGTGAAACGGACCTGGAATTTCTCCAGCAAGTCGCTAAACAGGTCGCTGTGGCGGTGGACAATGTCCTCCATCATCAAGACCTGATCCATGGACAGGACCGGTTACGTCTCCTGCTGGAGGTATCCGAATCCATTGACAGGCACCGCGACCTTGAAGAGCTGTTTCGTGATCTCGCTCAACGGCTCCCTCAGATCGTCCCGTTCGATTACATCAATGCAGTCTTGCATGAGCCCGCGCGCGATGTCATGCGCCTCTGGCTCTTGGTAACCGCGACACCCAGCACGATCAGCCCCGGTCTGGAGCTCTCCATCGATGAGTCTCCCGGAGGCTGGTGTGGAAAACCCAACAGCCTTTGACCGTGAACGATATCACGCAAGAGCCACGCTTTCCGAAGCTGATGGCCATGCTGCGCGAGAACGGCGTCCAATCTTTCGGGGTGGTTCCGCTCACCACGGCGCAGCGGCGTCTGGGGGCGATGGGATTTGGGAGCTATCAGCGGAGAACCTATCAGGAGTGCAGAGATCAACTTCATGCAGCAGGTGGCGAATCAGGTCGCGGTTGCCGTGGACAATGTCTTGCACGCGGCGAGCGCCCAATCTGCCCAGCAGCAGCTGAAGTACGAACGAGATCGGCTACGCCTGGTACTGGAGATCAACAACGCCGTCGTGTCGCACCTCGAATTGCCAAAACTTCTGAAAGCGATCTCCGGCTACCTCGGACGTGTGATCCCGCACGATCTCGCGTGGTTTTGTCTCTATGATCCCGCGACGCACCAGTTGCAGACTCATGCGCTGGACTTCCTAACCATCAAGGCTTTGCCGAAGCGGGAGATCCCATTCCGTTGGAAGGAACCCCGGAAGGGTTGGCGTTCACGACTCAGCAGCCGGTGCTGATCAGAAATCTCAACCTCACCGAGTTTCCCGCGGAGATCATCAAGCGGGGAGCCGCCGCAGGCCTGAAATCCGGTTGCGCCGTTCCTCTGATCGCGCACGGGCGAGCACTGGGCACGCTGAGCGTTGTCAGTACACGTGCGGAGGCGTTCAGCGACGACGATGCGAAATTGTTCAGCTGGATTGGCGCGCAGGTTGCGCTCGCCGCTGCAAATTCACTGGCGTATCAGGAAATCTCATCGCTGAGGGACAAGCTGGCGAAGGAGAAGCTGTACCTGGAGGAGGAAATCCAGACAGAGTACAACTTCGAGGGAAATCATCGGGAGAAGCCGAGCCCTCAAACTCGTTCTCAAAGAGGTTCAGACCGTGGCTGCGACTGACTCCACAGTCCTCATCTTGGGCGAGACAGGAGTGGGAAAGAGCTGGTTGCCCGGGCGCTCCACAATCGCAGCAATAGGCGGGAGCGAACATTCGTGAAGCTCAATTGTGCCGCGATTCCGACGGGGCTGTTAGAAAGCGAACTCTTCGGGCATGAACGAGGCGCATTCACCGGCGCGATTGCCACCAAGATCGGCCGGTTTGAGCTGGCCGACCGCGGGACGATCTTCCTCGACGAGGTAGGGGAAATTCCGTTGGAATTACAAGTCAAGTTGCTCCGAGTGCTCCAAGAGCAGGAGTTCGAACGCCTGGGTAGCACCAGGACGATCCGTGTCAATGTCCGCGTCATCGCCGCGACCAACCGCGACCTTGGTCGGATGGTGGAAGAACAGGAGTTTCGCAGCGATCTCTATTATCGGCTCAAGGTCTTTCCGGTTACCGTCCCTCCCCTGCGCGATCGAGCGGAAGATATTCCCTTGTTGGTCCGACACTTTGCTCAGAAACTCGCCCTACGGATGAAGAAGCGCATTGAGACGATCCCCTCGGAGGCCATGAAAGCGCTTCAAGCCTATCACTGGCCCGGCAACGTGCGGGAGCTTGAAAATTTCATCGAGCGAGCGGTGATTCTTACTCAAGGACCGGATCTGTTGGTGTCACTTTCCGAACTGAAGCGGACGCCGAGCCAGACACGACACCCTCCGGGACGACGACCCTTGAACAAGCCGAGCGCGAGCATATTCTCAAGTCACTTCGCGAGACAGAACTGGACTATCGCTGGTCCCACAGGCGCCGCTGCCAGGCTCGGGATGAAGCGAACGACCTTGCAATCAAAAATGCAGAAGCTCGGTATCTCTCGCCCATCTTAGCTCGCCTTCTTACTCAACCTCGATGAATGTTCCAGACTCGTGCCGACCTTTCGGCATCGTGCCGTCACTTCGGCAGATTGTCCTCGGCACTTCTTGTTTTCGCGAGAGACAGTTCCCGAACAGGATCGCTCAATCTCCTCTAATTTCAGCGACATCAATGATTCAGAGTCGGGGAGGAGTCTCCTGGAACGCGAGTTGCCATTGAATCTCGTTATGAATGGCGTGAGGTAAACCGGTGGATCGCTAAGGAGGGATCAATGGGTACAGCGCTGGCAGTGACACAACAGCAATCGATTGAGGTGGCGGATCGAAGTTGGGCAAGAGTCCACAACACGGATCGTTGTCCACGCTGCAGCGGATTCATGGTCGCCGAGTGGTGCGAGGATCTGTCGGACTACACCGCTCAGCGCTGCGTGCAATGCGGCGAGGTTATCGACCCGGTCATTCTGCACAACCGAGGAGCCCTGCAAGGACCGATGACAACTCAGCATGCAGGGAAGATGTTGCCGAACAATTGCGTGACGAAAGGTCGATAGAGAGGTGACGCCGGAATGATCACGGCGTCTCCCGCTGGGGTGGATAGGCCCCTCTCTACACCCCGGAGGGGCCTGGTCCATTCGGTGAGCCACAGAGAATGGGTGACGAGACTCGATGAAGGGGACTGTCGGAAGCGACAAGGAGGGCGACATGGAGCAGATGATCTTGGTGGTACTGGCAATAGTGGCGCTATGCTGGGGCCTATGTGCCACGCCATGGAAAACGGTGAAGGCACGTGTGCGCGTCGCCCAGGGTGTATCGTTGCGTTGCTTGCGGAAACGCCTCTGATTGGATCGTCGAATGGAACAAGTAGATGAAGGGGGAAGGTAGCGGTTACGGACGGGTGATACGCCATATCCTACGCACGGGGATCGCTGGACCCTCACGGAGCACCATCACCGTAGGCGGAGCGGGCAGCGACTCATCGCAAGGTCCCACACAGGAGGGCTCGACCATGATGAAACACGTAACATGGGCATGTTCGACGGCGCTCATTCTTGTTGCCGCACTGTCCCACCCTGGCGTAGCCGCGGCCCATGGCACAGCGAGCGGGGAAGACGACCCGTGCCTGCGGCGGGTCGGAGAGAAGGTGGTGCATTTCAACGCCTACCAGCCGCAGTACCAGTTGAAAGATCAGTACTGCACAGACATTCCCAAGGAAGGCGATACCTTCCTGGTCGTGGACCTCGTGGACCCAGCGTTGCGCAATGAGCTGGTCGGCATGAGGGTTCGTGAAGGGGAACGGGAGTAATGAGGCAGAAGGTGAGATGGTGGCAGATATTCGTCCGAGCACCCACCCAGACGGCGTGCTCAGAGGCGAAGTCCGGCTGGACGAGGGCCTGTATACCGTCACCATTGCGGCCGAGAAGCAGAATTTGATGAAGCGCCCGCAGTATCTTTTGCGGGTCCACATGACCGATTATCAACAGCTGGTCCGGACCATCGTCATCCCGATGCTGGGCATACTGCTTGTGGCCTGGTTTGGGTACAAGCTTCTACGCTCGACGTGGCTGCGGAATCGGTGGGCAGGCCTCCGTTCGTAGGAAGCCGGGCGCTCCGGCCCGCGATCAGCTGGATTACAAATGGGAGAAGGCGCAGGTGTGTCACTCTGATATCGATAGAACTAGCAAAGGATAGAACCATGACATCCACGAATCGTTACTTAACCGCCTGGGATAACTTTTGGAGCACCTCGACCGGAGCACCAGGAGAAATCTTTTGGGATGCCGATCCCGCTCATGCGGCTCAACAAGATTTGGCGCTGTTCCAAGGCTATGCCGATCCACAGCTCCCGATGATTGACCTGGGATGCGGCAACGGAACGCAAACGCGCTTTCTTGCGGATCATTTTGCAAGGGTGATCGGCACTGAAATTTCGCCGCACAGCGGTTGAAATTTCCCGAACGAAGAATGCTGCTCCCAACATCTCGTACCGTATTCTCGATGTGCTGTGTCCTGCTGATGCCCAAACCCTCCACGATGAAATCAGTGATGCCAATGTCTATATGCGGACGGTGTTGCATCAACTGTCGCCCGCGGATCATGCGACGGCGATACAGAGTATCGAGCGGCTACTCGGGATGAAAGGGATACTGTACCTGATCGAACTGTCATCAGCTGCTGAACCCTACTTTGCCCAACTGATTACACAATATGGACCGCCACCCGGGCTTGTACGGGTCTTCCAGCATCAGATTACGCCGGGCATGTTGAATGAAAATGACTTAGAAGTGCTGTTTCCACCGGATCGCTTTACGCTGCTTCGTACCGGCAAGAGTCATATTCACACCGTGCATACCCTTCCGACAGGTGAAGTCGCGAAAGTCCCGGCATTCTACGCCATCCTTCGGCGACGGCTAAACTGAGCGTGATCACGGCTTACGGGAAACTGATCTGAACCTCGGCCGGGTGTAGTGAATGAACAACCCTAAGACACGCTTGACGGATTTTACATCCAGTATTCCAGACCAGCGCCGACCTATCGTCACCTGCCGAGATGTCGGCAGCCATAATATCGTCACGGCTGTATTTCGCACTTTATGAAATCGCACTACTCACTCATATATCACTAGCAATTCAATTACTTACGTCAACTTAGTCGAATCGTCACCGGTCGGGAACAGTCTATGCCATATGCCGGTTGGGTAGGCGATGTAAACAGGAACTCATAGCCTCATCGAGAATGTCATAGGAGGGAAACATGAGATCGGAAACGAAGCAAACCAACTCAGTCACTCTCAACTTTTCACAACGGAAGAATCAGATCGCGTGCCGGCACTGTTATGACACGGTCATCGGTGGAAAGGGCCGGACCGTACTGGACGACAGCGCAGGACTCTTGCGATCACGGCCTGGACCTGCGCGAGGTGCGGCGGAGTCATCGAAGAGATCCGCATCATGGTGCAAGACGGAAAGGCGCAGCCACGTCCGATTCGGTACGCCGTGGCGCCACCGCATTCGACCGGACGACCGAGCGCCGGTTGCGCAACGCGCGCTCAGGAACTGAAGTGGAACGGTGGCGTTGGCCGGCCGGGGGTGGGGTATGAACGCGGCGTTCAGCCTATCGGATGAATCGACTGCACATGCGGGAGGGCGTGAACCGACCGACCGGACGGTTGACACCAGACCGGCCGGTCGGTATTCTTCTCCCATGAAACAGACAACCCCGAAGCTACAAGATACGCTCCTCGATGCCACCGAAGCCGTGGTCGCCCGCCAGGGCATCGCGAATCTGACGCTCGACGCCGTCGCCGCCGAGGCGCGCATGAGCAAAGGCGGGCTGCTGCATCATTTCCCGTCGAAGGACCGGCTCGTCGAAGCGCTGGTCATCCGCACAGCCGAAGGCTGGCGATCCTGCTACACCGAAGCATACGAGCGCACACCGGAAGGGCCCGGGCGCATGGCGCGCGCGCTCTTGGACCACTGCCTTTCGGACGCCAAGTGCTGGACGGAGGAACTGCGCCGCAGTTCCTCCGCGGTATTTGCGGCGCTCGCTCAGAATCCCGCATTGATCCAGCCCATGCGCGCGGTCTACGCCGACCTCCACCGGCGCATCGCGCAGGATGGCCTGCCGCCTGGCGTTGGTGAAGCGGTTGCCGCCGCGATCGATGGACTCTGGCTCGACTGGGTGCTGGGAATTGTTCCGCTCGAACAAGTCCGCGTCGTTCGGGTGCGCCGCGCGCTCGAAGATATGCTCGCCCGCGCGGCCCCGGTTCGCCGCTCACGCAAGGTCAAGGGTTCATCAGGGAAGCGTTCGGGAGGGGCGTCGCGTATGAATCGTCGTAGTTTGATCGGATCTTTTCTGCTGCTCGTCACGGTTGTGGCAGTCGGCGTTGGCCTGGCAGCGTGGAAGTATACGTCCATACAGGAAACCGCGGCGGCTTCCGCGAACCAGCCGGAGCCGATGGAATCGGTGACGGTGGCCCTCGCAAAAGAGGTTGAGCACCGCCACACCGCCACGTCCATCGGGACGGTTCTGGCGCTGCGGTCGATCACGTTGCGCAACGAGCTTCCAGGCACTGTCCGTTATGTGAGCCTCACACCCGGGCAAATCGTCGACGCGGGCATGGTGCTTGTCGCACTCGATGTGTCCGTCGAAGAAGCTGAGCTGAAAGCGCAGGAAGCGCAGGCCGCCCTCGCGCGCGCGGTGCTCAACCGCAGGAAGAACTTGAGTCATGACCGTGCCACGACCCAGGAGGAAGTGGATCGTGCGCGCGCAGACCTCGATGTCGCGCTGGCTGCAGATCGCGCGCACCAAGGCGATCATTGCCCGTAAGACCATTCGAGCGCCGTTTCACGCGCGAGTAGGCATGGCGGACTTGCACCCTGGTCAGTATCTGAACGAGGGCACCGAACTCACGACGCTGCAGGGTATCGACGACGCAGCGCATGTGGACTTCACGGTCGCGCAGCAGGTTGCCGCTGGTCTGAGGGAAGGCGACATCGTCGAGGTATCCGCCGCGGGCCACTCATCCCCGATCGCAGCCAAAATCGTCGCGGTGGATGCGCGTATCGATCCCACGACACGCAATGCCATGGTGCGCGCGAGGATCGAGGGCGCTGCCAACGCGCCGTCGCCCGGCTCTTCGGTGCGCGTCCGGGTTCAGGTCGGCCTGCCACGCAAGGCCGTCACTGTCCCCGCGAGCGCCATGCGCAAGGGTCCGGGCGGCGATCAGGTGTTCGTGATCGAGCCGGACAAGAACGGGAAAACCCGTGCGCACGTGCGGCAGGTCGAAGGTGGCGCGATGATCGGCGACGAGGTCGTGATTCACGCCGGGCTGTCCGCCGGCGAACGAGTGGCTGTCTCGGGGTCCTTCAAACTGCGAGAAGCCGCGCTTGTTGCGATTGCCGGCAGCCCTGAGGATAAGAGCGGATCGGATCAGATGGTCGTCGGCGAACGCTGAGGAAGCCGGAACGACAGGAGAAGGACATCCGCATGCGCTCGTTCACCGACATCTTCATCAAGCACCCGGTGCTGGCGGTCGTCGTGAATCTCGTGATCCTGCTCGCGGGGTGGCGGGCGCTGACGACCCTGCCGTTGCAGCAATACCCGAAGATCGAGAGTTCATCCGTGATCATCACGACGGTCTACTACGGCGCCAGCGCCGAAACCGTCCGCGGCTTTCTCAGTACGCCGATCGAGCGGGTCGTCTCCGCGATCGGCGGTGTCGACTATGTGGAGTCGACGAGTCGCGCCGGTGTCAGCACCGTCACGGTGCACTTGAAGCTGAACCACAGCAGCACGGCGGCCCTGGCCGAGGTCACAGCGCGGCTCCAACAGGTACGATCCGAGCTGCCGGCGGAAGCCGAGCCGCCTGCGATCGAAATGCAACGCGCCGATCGCCCATACGCGTCCTTCTATCTCAGCTTCACCTCCACGGAGCGCAGCGTGCCGGCCGTCACGGATTGGCTGTTGCGCACGCTGCAGCCCCAACTCTCAACGTTGCCCGGTGTCCAGCGGGTCACCTTCGAGGGCGGCCGCCAGGTTGCCATGCGAATCTGGATCGACCCCGATCGTCTCGCCGCGCTCAATCTCTCGCCCGGAGACGTGCAGGCAGCCCTCAAGCGCAACAACTTCCTGGCGGCCGTCGGTCGAACAAAGGGCAACCTGGTGCAGATCAACCTGCTCGCGAATACCGACCTGCGCTCTGCCGTGGAGTTCGAAAACCTGATCGTTCGCCGACCGGGGAGGCGCGATCGTGCGGCTGAGAGACGTGGCCCAGGTGGAGCATGGGGCCGAAGAAGCCGACATGGTCGCAAAGTACAACGGGAAAGAAGGTGTCTACCTTGGGATCTGGGCGCTGATCGGTTCGAACGAGATCGATGTCGCGCACCGGCTGCGCGATGAGATGGAGCGTATCCGCCCGACCCTGCCGAAAGACATCGACATGCGGCTCGTCTGGGACGGCACGATGTTCATGCGGAATGCGCTGACAGAGATCAGCAAGACGTTATCGGAGACAATCCTGATCGTGGCGTTGGTCGTGTTTCTCTTCATGGGCTCGGTGCGCACCGCGCTGGTGCCGCTCGTCGCGATGCCGGTTTCGCTGGTCGGAGCGGCGACGTTCATGTTTGCGTTCGGCTTCAGCCTCAATCTCTTGACGCTGCTCGCGATCGTGTTGTCGGTCGGGCTGGTCGTGGACGATGCGATCGTTGTCGTTGAGAACGTCGAGCGGCACGTGCGCATGGGCAAGTCTCGGATCGAGGCGGCGCTGGCCGGTGCGCGCGAGCTGATCGGTCCGATCATCGCCATGACGATCACGTTGGCCGCGGTCTACACGCCGATCGGCTTCCAGGGTGGCTTGACCGGCTCGCTGTTCCTGGAGTTCGCGATGACGCTTGCCGTGGCGGTGGTCTTATCGGGGATCGTGGCGGTGACGCTGTCGCCGGTCATGAGTTCGCGATTTGTGCATCCTCAGGGCGAGGAAGGCCGGCTGACCGCCTTCGTCAACAGAAGATTCGAAGAAGTGCGCCGTGTCTATGCCTGGCTGCTCGACCGTGCGCTGGAGATGCGCTGGGCGATCGTGGTGGCTTCGCTGCTCATCATGATCGCGATATGGCCGCTGTACATGTTTTCGCGGCAGGAACTCGCTCCTGTTGAGGATCAGAGCCACATCAGTCTGTTTTTCGAAGCGTCGCCGGACTCCACAGTGGCCGCCACCAACCGCGAGCATTTGCAGATTGTCAAGACCATTACGTCCTTTCCCGAGACGGAATTCACGTGGTCGCTGACGACAGCATGGGGTGGATTTGGAGGCCTGGTCGCGAAGGACTGGCATGGACGGGCACGATCGACCGAGGAAATGTACGGTGAGGTGTTTGGCGCGGTGTCGAAGGTGCCGGGCCTACGCGTGTTCCCGCGCTTGGATCCGCCGCTGCCCACCCCCGGCCAGTACGACGTCGAACTCGTGCTGCAGAACGACGTGCCGCCCGAGCAGATGCTCGAAACGGTCGGCGCCGTGCTCGGCGCCGGTTGGCAAAGCGGCAAGTTCTTGTATGTGGACACCGATCTCAAGATTGACCTTCCTGAGGCGCGTGTTGTGCTTGACCGTGAGCGTCTCGCCGACTTAGGACTCGACCTGGCGGGGGTCGGCCGCGAGCTCGGAACACTCCTCGGTGGCGCGTATGTCAACCGGTTCAACTATTTCGACCGCAGCTACAAAGTCATCCCCCAGATTGGCGATAAAGACCGCGCGACGGTCGATCCGCTCCTCGATCTCAAGATCAAGACTCCGGGCGGCCAGCTTGTGCCGGTCTCGACATTCACGCACATCGAAACGAGCACCGCGCCGCGCACCTTGAACCGCTTCCAGCAGCGCAACGCGGTACGAATCTTCGGTGGCGTCAAGCCTGGCGTCACCAAGGAAGAAGGGCTGCGCGTCCTCGAAGCCGCAGCCGCTGCAGTGAGCGGGCCCGGCGTCACCCTCGACTACGCGGGCGAGTCACGACAGATTCGTCACGAGGGATCTGCGCTCATCGTCACGCTCGGGTTTGCGGTCGTGCTCATCTATCTGGTGCTCGCGGCGCAGTTCCAGAGCTTTCGCGATCCGCTGATCGTCCTGCTCGGCTCGGTCCCGCTTGCGATTTCCGGCGCGCTGATCTTTACCTTCCTGGACCTGACCACAATCAACATCTATTCCCAGGTCGGGTTGATTACGCTGGTCGGACTGATCGCCAAGAACGGCATCCTCATCGTGGAGTTCGCCAACACGCTGCAGGCCCGCGGTCTCTCGAAAGCCGCCGCGTTGCGCGAGGCGTCGCTGACGCGGCTGCGACCGGTGCTGATGACCTCGGCGGCCACCGTCTTCGGGCATCTCCCCTGGTGCTGGCTTCGGGACCGGGAGCGGCGGCCCGCAACAGCATCGGCATGGTGTCTGGTCACCGGCATGACCGTGGGCACGGTATTCACTCTCTTCATCGTGCCGGTCTTCTACTCGCTGATTGCGGCCCGACACCAACCGAGCCCGTCGCACGAGGTAACTGAGCGCAACGAGCTGGTGACGGAAGGGAACGGGCGGTCGCTCGAGCAGACAGCCTCGGTTGGTTGAATGGCTGGCCTACGCCGTCTTCTTCGAGGATCCTAGCGGCAATCAGCTTGAGGATTGTTACCGGGAAGGCAAGCGACCCACCGTAACTGATGGCGTTTCGCCACATTGGTTACCCTAGGACCCTTTCAACATATGGGTCGTCGACAGTGAGTGAAGATGCAACCAAGCCGGTGTGCGAGTTGGTGAAGGCCTTCACCTGTGTCGATCGGCTGACATTGAGAAGGTCTGTCTAGGCTGCTTATTGATAGTCCGTTCTTTCAGTTTCTGCCGATGGCTCGGCGAGTGCCGGGATATCGGCAGAACACCATCGTCAGTGAGATGTGTCTACGATAGGGACATCGACACATTTCGCTGAAACTGCAACGTGTTATGGAGATGAATTTGCTCTTGACCGCTGGAATACTCCTTGCCATTGCGTACGGGTGAAGGAGAGAATCCATGCTGAAAATTACGACACTCATGAATGCAGAATCGACCGTTCTCAGGCTTGAGGGCCGCTTGGCCGGACCCCTGGGTGCAGGAGCTGGAACGGTGTTGGGACTCCACCGTCGGCATGCCGACGCGTCACCCTGTGTCTGTAGATCTGTCAGCCGTGACCTATGTTGATTCAGATGGGAAGGATCTGCTGAAGAAGATCCATCAACAGGGGGCTAAGCTCATTGCCTCCGGTTGTCTGACAAGTTGTATCGTGAATGAGATTGTGCACGTGGCTCGAAAGGGTGAACGTGCGAAGTGACCGGATGGTTCCCGAAGAACGATTGATGGCAAACATGACGACACAGAATCGAGTACAGCAGACTCACGTTCAGCATGCTCGGTGCTCTGCTGGTTCTCGACTCCTCGGACTACCTGGGTGCAAGCAAGAGGCGTCCTCCACGCCGGCTCGTCCCGTTCCGGAGGTGCCGGTGGTCACGGTGTCGTCTGTCACGATGCCGGACGAACCGGAGTTCATCGGTCAGACCGAAGCGTCGCGACCGGTCGAAATCCGCTCCCAGGTGACGGGTATCCTCAAAGAGCGGTTTTTGCTGAGGGGCGCGACGTCAAGCGAGGCGACCGGCTGTATCAAATCGATCCGATTCCGTTCAAAGCGGCCATGAGCAGCGCCAATGCCAGGGTGGCGCAGGCAGAGGCAAGGCTGGTGCAAGCCAAGCAAAATTCTGCTCGCGTGAAACCGCTGCTGGCGGAACAGGCCGTCAGCCAAAAAGATGTGGATGATGCGGTGGCGGAGGAAATGGCTGCCAAGGCGGCGCTGGAGGGAGCCAAGGGCGATCAGATGAAGGCCAAGTTCGATCTCGACAACTCGCTCATCACTGCGCCGATCAGCGGTCGGATCGAGCGGAGTCGGCTCTACGAAGGGCGTCTCATCTCCGCGCAGACCGATCTGCTGACCACGATCCACCAGTTAGATCCCATGTATGTGAACGCGAGCGCCCGGAAACGTTTGTCCTCAAACGCTTGAGGGACCGCGCGACTCATCGGATCCAGGGCGCGACACTCTATGAACTGCGAGGTGTCATTACTTTTACGGACGGCAGCACCTACGCTCATGAAGGCAAGTTTGATTTGCTCGAAGTCGGCGTCCGCTCGGCCACCGGTACCAGGGACTTTCGCGTGATCTTCCCTAATCCGGATAGCGTGCTGTTCCCAGGACAGTTCGTGAAAGTCCGCATTTTGGGCGCCGTGAGAACCGGCGTCATCCTGGTCCCCCAGAGCGCCGTCCAGCAGGGACCCAAGGGGCCCATCGTCTTTGTCGTCGGGCCCGACAATAAGGTGGAGATCCGCCCTGTTCTGGCCACATCCTGGCGTGGTAGTCAGTGGTCCATCGAAGATGGGTTACGCGAGGGAGAGCGGGTGATCATCGCGGGATTCCACATGATCGCGCCGGGCGCGCCGGTGAAAACCGTTCCGTATAATCAATCCGACCCAGCCGCTTCCGGCCAGCCGGCAGATGCGAAGCCGGAGCAGGCAAAATGATCCCGCACTTTTTATCGATCGGCCGATCTTCGCTTCGGTCCTGTCCGTCGTGATTGTCGTCCTGGGGCTGGTCTCCTTACAAGGCTTGCCGATCGCCCAGTTTCCGGAAATCACGCCTCCCGTCATCCAGATCGACGCGGACTATCCGGGCGCGAGCGCGGAAGTGATCGCGAGATTCAGTCGCGCGCCCGATCGAAGTGCAGCTTCCCGGCATCGACAACCTGCTCTACTACGATTCCACCAGCACCAATGACGGGCACATGACCATCAAGCTCACGTTCGAGATCGGGACGAACGTGGACATTGCTCAGGTACAGACCCAGAATCGCCAGAAACTGGCGGAGCCCCAGTTGCCGCCCGAAGTTATCCGTCAAGGCATTTCGGTCAAGAAAGTGTCGCCGGACCTGCTGGCGGTCGTCGCGCTCAGTTCCAGCGACCCCACGAAAGATACGGTCTTCGTCTCCGAACTACGCGCTCCTCAACGTAATCGATAATCTCAAACGATTGCGTGGCGTCGGAGACGCACTGGTCTTCGGCGGACAGAATTACTCGATGCGCCTGATCCTGGACCCGACCAGGATGGCGCAACTCAGCCTCACGCCCACCGACATTGCCAACGTTGTCCGCGAACAAAATCGGGACTTTCCAGCCGGGACAATCGGGCGAGAACCGGCGCCGAAAGGCACTCGAACTGACGATCCCGGTGATCACACAAGGCCGTCTCACGGACGTGAAGGATTTCGAGGAGATGATCGTCCGGGCGCTCCCCGACGGGTCGATGATCCGCTTAAAAGATGTAGCCAAGATCGAGCTGGGCGCTCAATCCTATAGTCTCGAGGGTCGGTGGAACGGCAAGCCCAATGTGTTTCTCTTGACCTTCCTGTCGCCGGGTGCCAATGCCCTCGACACGGTGAAGCGAGTCAGGAAGGAAATGGACACGGTATCGAAGAGCTTTCCCCACGGGATCTCTTACGATATTCCATACGATACGACCAAATTTATCGAAGTGTCCATCAAAGAAGTGGTCAAGACTCTGGCGCAAGCAATGGTGCTGGTCATCCTCGTCGTATATCTGTTCCTCCAAAGTTGGCGCGCAACGCTGATCCCAGGCGTGGCCGTGCCGGTTTCCCTCATCGGTACCTTTGCCGGCATGCAGGCACTCGGCTTTTCGATCAACACCCTCACCCTCTTTGGAATGGTCCTGGCCATCGGGATGGTGGTCGACGACGCCATCGTGGTGGTGGAGAACGTCGAGCGCCACATCAGAGCGGGACTTCTCGCCGAAGGATGCCGCCAAGAAGGCGATGGATGAGGTGAGTGGACCGGTGATCGCGATCGTGCTTGTTCTCTGCGCCGTATTCGTGCCGGTGGGTTTCTTGGGTGGCATCACGGGCGAGCTATACAAGCAATTTGCCATCACCATCGCCATCTCTGTCATCATCTCCGGGATCACTGCCCTCACGCTCAGTCCTGCCCTCTGCTCCCTGGTGCTGAAGCCAGGCCACAGCCAGCGTAGAGGTTTTTTCGGTGTCTTCAATCGATTCTTCGGTTGGACGCAGGATCGCTATACAGCCGTCGTGGGGACGCTCCTCAACCGGTCGGTCTTATCCCTGGTGCTCTTTGGCATCATCGGCCTCTCCGCCGCCGGGCTGTTTAAGACGATTCCCTTCAGCTTCTTGCCGGAAGAAGATCAGGGCTACTTCATCACGATCGTCCAGCTGCCGGATGGTGCGTCTAAGCAACGGACCGATGCGGTGTTGAGTAAAATTGAAAACTATTTTCTCTCGGTTCCCGCCATCCATTCGACCGATGCGTTGGCCGGCCAGAACTTCGTCTTCGGCACCAGAGGGCCGAACGCGGCGACGATGTTTCTGCCCTTGCATCACTGGGACGAGCGGCAGGGACCGCAGAACCACGTGAAGGCGCTGATCGGTGCCGCCTATGGAGAGTTCGCGAAGATTCCGGAGGCTCTGATTTTGGCCTTTAACGCCCCGTCGATCCGGGGACTCGGCGCCACGGGCGGATTTTCCCTCCAGCTTCAAGATCCTAGCAGCGGGGACTTCAACAAGTTTGCCGGTGTGACCCAAGAGTTTCTCACCAAAGCCAGACAGCATCCGGCGATCGGAGCGGTCGGCTCCAGTTTTCGCGTGAGCGCGCCGCGAATCTTTGCGCCATGTGGACCGAGAACGAGCCAAATCGTTGGGCGTACCGATCTCCGAAGTGTTCGACACGCTGCAGGCCTATTTCGGCAATTTCTACATCAATGATTTCCTCAAATTCGGCCGTGTCTATCGGGTGCAGACGGAAGCCGAGGCGCAATTTCGATCCTCGCCAGAGGACGTTGCCAAGATCTACGTGCGCGCCGTGACGGGACAGAGATCCACCATGATTCCGCTCGATACAGTGGTGACGACGGAATTCACCAGTGGACCGGATCCGGTCACCCATTTCAACGGATATAACACGGCCCTGGTCTTGGGAGCAGCGGCTCCTGGGTACAGTTCCGGCCAGGTGCTCGATGCGCTGGATCAGGTGGCCAAGGAGGTGTTGGTTCCCCAAGGATACGGAATCGATTGGAGCGGGATCTCCTACCAGGAACGCATGGTCGGGCGGCAATCGCTTTTTGCCTTTGCCTTTGGCTTGCTGATGGTGTTTCTTGTGCTGGCCGCGCAGTATGAGAGTTGGGCCGTGCCTTTTGCCGTGCTCCTCGCCGTGCCCTTTGGTATTTTGGGAGCCTTGTCCGCCGTGTGGGTGATGGGGATGTCCAACGACATCTACTTTCAAATCGGATTGATAACCCTGATCGGACTCTCAGCCAAAAACGCCATTCTGATCGTCGAGTTCGCGAACAAACGCTATGAAGCCGGATATTCCCTGGTCGATGCCGCGATGGAAGCCGCCAAGATTCGGTACCGGCCGATCGTAATGACCTCGATGGCCTTTATTCTGGGCGTCGTGCCATTAGTGCTCGCCACCGGCGCGGGCGCAGCCAGTCGTAATTCCATTGGCACCGGCGTGTTCGGTGGCATGTTGGCCGCCACGTTCCTTGCCATCAAACTTCGTGCCGCTCTTTTTGTGCTGGTGCGGAAACTCAGTCGGCGTGGTGCCGGTCAAGCGGGTCCTCGTCCCGGGACAAGCTCAATTCCGTTAGGAATAGAAGGAGGAGAGTAATATGCGCAGTCTCGTCGTCGCAGTCTATTTCGTTGCTCCTGCTCGCGTGCGCTATGGGGCCCAACTATTCTCGTCCCGACATTTCCACCTCCGACTCCTTTCGCATGGCTGAAGAACCGAAAGATCTGCCTTCGCTGGCGAATATGCCGTGGTGGGAACTCTATCAGGACGAAGAACTCCAGCGGCTGATCCGGATCGCCCTCGAAGAGAACAAAGATCTCAAACGAGCGGTCGCCAGTATCGACGAATTCCAGGCCCGCCTGTACACGGCTCGAATGGACTTTGCCCCTCAATTTAGCGCGACCGGCAATCTTCCCGTCGCTCGCCTGGGCGGCTTGATCTGTCCCCGGTTTCCCCAATCCCTTTAGCCAATATAGGCAAGGATCGCTAGTCCTGGGAGATGGATATCTGGGGGCGGATCCGCAGGGCGAATGAGGCGAGCTTGGCAGAACTCTTGGCCCGGGAGGAGAACTCGACGAGCGGTCACTCTGCAAATCGTGGGCGGCGTGGCGCAGTCGTATTTCGATCTTCGGCAATTCGACATGCAGTTGGAGATCGCCGGGCGCACCTTGCTGGCATGGGAGGAGTCGGTGAGAATCGGTCAAGCACGGCTTCGGCAGGGACTGATCAACAAGCTGGATGTTGACCAATTTGAAGCGGAGCGGGAGAATGCCGCCGCTCGCATTGCGGAGCTGAAGCGTCAGATGATTCAGAAAGAAAACGAGCTCAGCGTGCTGCTGGGGAGGAATCCCAGTCAAATCGCCAGGGGACGATCGCTGACCGAACAAATAATGCCGCCTGTGGTGCCCGCCGGTCTTCCCTCAGAACTGCTCCAACGCCGTCCGGATGTCGTGCAGGCGGAGCAACAATTGGTTGCAGCCACCGCCAGGATCGGGGTGGCGAAAGCCGAACGGTTTCCCAAACTGTCGCTCACGGGTATCCTCGGCGTGGCGAGTCCGCATCTGACGGACTTTGTGTCGCCGGAAACCAGTTTCGGAGTCCTCGCCCCGGTACTGACCGGCCCCTTGTTGAATGCCCAAACATTAGGGTTTCAACAGCAGGCCGTCGAAGCCCAAGCCAAACAGGCCGTGGCCCAGTACGAACAAACGATTCTCGTCGCGTTCAGGGAGGTTGAAGACGCGTTGGTGGGGGTCAGCACGGCCCGTGAGCAGGCGGCCGCCCAGGAAAGGCAGGTCAATGCCTTGCGGTCGGCCTTGCATCTTGCCAATTTGCGATACAAAGGCGGCTTGGCAAACTATTTGGATGTCCTCATTGCGCAGCGGAGCCTGTTTGTGACGGAATTGGCACTTGCCGACACCCATCGGCTCCATCTGGTGTCGGTCGTACAGCTCTACAAGGCGCTGGGTGGCGGATGGTCGCCGGGTGAAGGCGGGTCGCGAGCGCCCAGGTTCTTCTGTGCCACCAGGAGGCCGGGGATGAGATAATGCGCAGGACAGGGAGTTCCCACCGATGGTCGATTCACGACCCTCACGAAGGAGGTAGCCATGCCGAAACGTACGACACAGAAAAAGAGGACGCACCGCGAATGAAGCGCATCATCTTTGGAAAAGGAGCGTCCGTTTCTCGCGGGCCATCGCACGATGAGATCGAGCAGCGTGCCTACCAGATTTTCCTCGAACGCGGCGGTACCGACGGCCATGCCGAAGAGGATTGGCTGCAGGCAGAATATGAGCTTCGCCGAGAGAAAGGACAGGCATGAGGGTCGATGATGGAAAAACCGGCTGACACGCAGCATCCCATTCATGACCTGCTCAAGCGGCGATGGAGCCCGCGCGCCTTTTAAATGACGGCCGATGATCAAACCGCAGAAACCAAGAAACAGAACCTCGACCACGTGGCGCTTTGCGCGGAAACTATCTGCTCTACTGCTTCCCAGGGAAAGAAGAACTCTACCAGCGTTAATCCAAACAGGGCGACGATCATGAGGGAGATCTGTGCGAACCAACGACCGCACTCTTGGGCTTCCGAGAGGATCCCTAAACCTTATCGCCAACGCTGCGCCCGATGGCCGCCGTGCGGTAAACAGCAACTGCACTTCCCTCGGGTAGAAAAAGGTATGATCGCTAGGCCCCAATGATCATGATGAAGCCGTGGCGGCGGTGGTCCGATATTTCATTGGTTTGCATCTTCGTATCCGTCGGGATGCGCATTTGGCTTGGGATCACTCTGCCTACCTGTATCCTCAGGACTGGGACAAAAGAGCATTTCCTTCTCGGTCACTGCCATGCCGGCAGCGAAAGCCCGGAAGACTCAGCCATCACGGACTGGAGCGACGCGGGCCTCAGCGCAATGGATCAACTGGCCGACCACGCGATTGCGTGAATCCTTCGCTTGTGCAAGCGTAATCTGACATTTCCTCTAACCGCTTTGGATTTTTGACACACCACTCCTCGATAGATCCAGCAATGGCTTCTCCGCGGTGACTGCGGAAGATTAAGCCATTGATGCTCGTGTGTTATGACTTCGCCACAATTTTTGAGGCGTGATGACAGGGAAGGCTCGAGGCAAGAGCCTCTAACTTTCCAGCCCAAACCCGTCTGAGTGAGTGGAAGGATAAAAACGCCGAGATTACGATGAAACAGCCCCTTCTGGGAACAGGTCTCTACGTGGTGAACATGCGGATTTTCGCGCAAATTGATGCCAAATCATTGTTTGACGCGCCGACAAATTGAAACTCCACCGAAGTGTTCTCAGCAAAGCCATGGCGTCCAACATTTCGTAGATGCTTTCCGAGGAATAAGAGAGCCTGCGGAAAGAACGCAGGGGGCGAGAGAGTGACATTGAAGGAGTTCGATAGACACGCTTATGCTGACTTGCCAAGGGTCATGGCCAAAGGAATGACTAAGATCTTTCCGGCACTTCGTGAATCGGGCGTTTCCTGGCCCATGCTGAATTAACGACGATAGTGTCGCACAGTTTGCATTCTTCGCGCCATGCATCCCAATATGATCTGGTATCCGCTGCCTGTTTGCTATTTGACGCCACGACGGCGACAGACTTCAAACACCATCCGCCTTCGACACCAGGGTCGATCTGTCCCAGAAGTGTGATACAGCCAAGCTCACGCGCAGCTCGAGGATTTCTCTGGCCGCGTAGCGCACGGTGGCTGCGAAGACGACTGGTCTTGAAGTTCCATCATTGCTCCTACAAGGCGCCTCAAGTGGCGAATGGTGCGGTGGACTGAAACCAATTGTTCGAAATAACACGTCCCACGTGTTCCGCGATCGCATAAAACTAATGCCGGCCTCACGCAGAAGAGTTAAAAGCGAGGAATGCAGAACGTTTGCATCGGCGGTTCTTCGTCGTAGCGGCGGCGAAGTCGCCCCCGAATTCACCAGGAAGCTTGGTGAGAATGCTGCTCGGGGGTCCAGGTTTGTTATGAGTCCTTTAAGGAGACTTCGTTCATAGAGGCACCGCGGAACTGAATAGTGATCACGCGCGCCGCTGGCAGCAGATCCAGCCGCTCGAACCATTAACAGCCAAAGTATTGCGGTCTTCCACTGCCGAATGTTCAGTCATCAGTTAGAAGCGATCAAAGTTTGAGGCGTGCTGGTGGCGATCTCTAGCTGTCTTTAGTCTCAGCGTGGTTTTATCGGCGCGTCTGCCACTTTTAGGACAAGCCGTATTTCAAATTCTGTCCTGGTGAAACTCTGAATCCCCTTAATGTTGGCCAGGGTATAGGTCTTGCATAATTCCGATGCCTATAGCACTCAGATAGGTATCCGAAGGATCCCCAGGCAAACTCCGGAGAAGCGCCCCATGCGCATGCACAGACTATTCTGTTCGCGACTTGCAGAAGCCCTCGCCCCCACCGTCGTCTGGCCGGGAAATGGAGAAAACACGAATAATCCTTCGGTTGATGATTGCTCACCGGCATTGATGTCATTGATGCATGATGCTCGAGGTCGGTATCGTGAAAAACTCTTAGGCCGCCCGCTTCTGTAAATATCCCAGCCTGCAGCAACAATTGCAACTGAGATCGCTTCCAACTATGCCGTCGGTCTCGAAAGAAAAACTCGCGTTTTTCGATACGCGCGCCAAACGAACTGCGAACCTTACGCAGGTTATGTAACTCGGCGAGAGGGCTATGCTTTGCACGCGCGTCGTTTCCGGGTCGCCTTTCGTGCCGTGGCGTCGCTCCAAAATCGCAGCATTCGGATGATCAACGAACAGTTGCCGCACGCCCAAAAATCCAGGTCAACGGATACGAGTCATCAAACTACCGCATACGGTGAGGTACACACGCCAAAAACACCGATGACGTCCTCCGCCAGGACCCAGGCGCATCGAGGACATCAAGACATTCACACTTGGAAATCGTATCTTCACCTCGTTTTCAAGCGCGCCAGGTGGCATCTGCGCCATCGATATGAACCCAAATTTCGTTCTTGATGGTGACACTCTTGTGATCTCTTCTGAGCACCCTCAAAACGGCAGTGCCCCTGTTAAAGGTTGGTGTATTGGTAAAACCGCAACCGGAGCAAAACGCGTCATCGCCGACCTGCAAAAAGCAAATTGTTGTCACCAGCCGAGACTAGTTCGCAGTGTGTTGAATTCACCGACACGCGACTCGGTTTGACCCGGCCGAGCTGTTAGCAGAGCAGCGCTGTAGATCCAAGATCGTCACCAGCGGCTAGTGCTACTGACTCGAAACGCACACCGATACCGATCGCCCTGCGGGTATCCCTGCGACTTTCGCTTGTGCTGGGATAGGCGAGTTGTCGACCGAGCCAGCACCAATTACCGCTCGGCCGGATATGCACGCCTTTAAGTGAATATGACCCAGCTCCGATCCAGACTTCATCGTCTATGAAGACGGGAGCGCTACCATGGCTGTTCTGAATAGAGCGCTCACCGGCGAGTGGCCGGTCATGATCCGTGATATAGCAGAAGGGGTCGACTTCAGACAGTGCCGGCCGAGTTCGATCCGTTCTGGAAGTGTCAGCTCATGAAGCGGTTTACATAGGAACCAGATCCAATGATTAACCTCGGGTGAGCTTGTCGTGAGCCAGAAGTAAGCAGAACAACGCCGTCGTCTAGGGCAACCACGCCGATCCCGATGTCCCAAGGGTTCCGCGGAACGCGAATGCCGGAGCCAAACAGGTTATTGCCAACCTGCATGCCGAGAAAGCGGAGCCATGCCATTTATCCCAAACCGAGTGGCCAACGACGCGGATAGCGGATCAATGCATTGCATCAGCTTATCAAACAATTCGACCTCTTTCCTGCCTGTCAGTCTTAGCTGGTCGCGGATGAGGTGTTCGTGTGTGCACGCTAGAAGGGGAAACGCGGCAAGATGTTAGCGGCCTTGTCGCACATGCCAGCGGAAGGTCTCCACATAAAGCCTGCCAAGCCTCGTATAAGAGTCCGGTCCGAGACAATCTCCAGCTGATGCCGATCGTGCGTGGCCAGTTATCATGGGATCGTCGCTGTCCAGCACGGGCCGAGCCGCCTGATAGATCGCCTGCCGTTTTTCGACCATGCGTTGAAGTCCTGCAAAAGTGCGCTTGAAGTTTCCGTTTCGCTTGCAAATTACGACGCGCCGCCAGCCGCCTAGTGTGACGGGTGAGAGAAGTCTGTACAAATCCCTGCCCCAGCCCTAAACGGATGAGCAAGTCATGGTCCTCCGCATTGACTCGTTCGACATCGAAGCCACCGCCTTCGCCAGGAGAACGTCACGTCGCAACACCGCCATGCCGGCCCCAAACGAAAGTAGCAAGCGCGTTCGCTGACGATAAAGTCATTGAGCGGCAGTCACCGCCGCCCGACCGATAAAGCTCCATCTCAACACACGGAACTTCAATGAGCCGCCCACTCAGAATTGCGTGGCGAATTGTACCAGGATGAGGGTAGCGAATGCTTCAAGCGTCCAAGGAAACCAGACATCATCGCTGTCAAGGAATGCAACATAGTCACCGCGGGCCTCTCTCAACCTAGATTGCGCGCCGCTCCCTGGCCCCGATTGGACTGCTCCAGAACGCGAATGTTCGTCAATAGAGGCGAGCCATTCTCGGGTCCCATCTATCGATCCGTCATCCACTAGATGACCATTCTGCAAATGTCTGAGCCCGGACGGATTTAAGGGTGGCCAAGTTGGGTAGACTCATCCTGTTGTATGTTGGAATGACAATATAGAAAATAACATCAGACAGCAACGCTAAATATCCTATAGTTGCTAACTAGGGTGCATGAGATAGGTTCATGCTCGCTTGTCATTCTGAGCTCGACGATGAACCCGTGATCGCGTTCGTGAGGAACGTAAGGCATGCAATTAAACAGGAGGGGAGCGGCGCTTACGCTTTATTCGCTGCTCCATCGCTTCCAAAGTCGCTTTGCTCGAGGGAGATACGGTATCCAAACCGAAGCCACGATAGAATTGGCGGAGCTCAATATCTATAATGAGGAATGCCGTCGGCGGGCCGCGGATATTTCGACTTTCGCGAGATCGTCCGCGTGATTTCGAGATCGATCCGCGCGACCATGTGTTCCTTGACTATGGAGCAGGTATGGGACGCGCAATGATCTGAGCGGCTATAAAAGGCATCCCTTCAAGCGAGTGCTGGGCGTGGAGATTGCCGCCGATCTTATCCAAAATTGCAAGAGACAACATAAGGTCTTGTCGTGCCGAGCTTCGATGCCGAGACATTGAAATCACAGCGTGTGACGCCACCCTCTACAAAAATCCCGCCAGACGTCTTCCTTGTTCTATTTCAATAACCCGTTTTTTCGGACTTGTTCATCCACCGTGCTCAACAAAGTACGTACTTTTCGAAACAAAAATCCCCCGATCGGTGTTCATCGTATGTAACGTTCCATCCCGAGTCAGCGTTTGAGAAAAATCCCCGGAACAGGTTTCTGTTTGATCGCGGCGAAAGGAGGTGCGCCAGGAGCTAATCGCCGCTGTCTGATTTTCGCCGTTGATCCCAGGCCGAGACACGTCGCACGAATTGGCAGCAAGCGCGCTGGAAAGCCCAGCGCGGCGAGAATTTGATACAAGCTCCTCGGAGGTCATGGCTCCACTTTCGCGTGCTTGAAGCGCGTGATGAAAGCCCTTCACCGCTGCCTCCCGCGACAAGTTGCTCAGAGTTTCCAAACGTCTCTTTGTAGAGTGCTCTGCCTTTGCCTGTGATCGATAACCCGCAGCCCTACCTGGAGGTGGCTTCCGCCATTTTGAGGAGCAGCACGAGGCTCGGCGAATATTTAGAGTATTTCGTCGCATAAGCCGGAAACCAATAATGCCAAACATCATTGCTGCGCATTCCGAAGTGACTGGCTACGCCACAGGCTGCTATAGTACCGACAGGATCCCAGCGAAGTCGCTCGTTAGCGTCACGTGGATTCCTTCCGATAGCCGAACGGATCCAATCCACCAAGAACAAATCGAGATGCAGCCCGGAGCGAGCTGGGCTGACTTCCACTCAAGCGCGAGCCTTAGCATTTCGCGATCGTTTGAAGATGTAATCAACTGACAGTCCCAACTCCCTTCAAGTCGTCGCAGCTTTATGCGCTCTGTCCGGGCTGCCGAACAAACCGCGGCATAAGCCTCAAAGCCGTTACTCAAATCCATACGAGGCGCAGTAATCGCTCGATATGACGATGAAATGCTGGGGCAAAGCCATTCTGTCCAGCGAGCAAGTGATCAAAGCGCTATCTCTCAGCCGACATTGCCTCACCAGTTCCGGCAGATCACATTGATAATCCTTGCCGCAAATTACCTTGATAGTCGGAAATGACGCCCTGTCGGGCCGCCCAGCGACTGACCTACGCCAGCAAAGGAAAGAACGCCAGCACTTGGCCGCTTTGTCTTCAACGACCCCACTTCGACATCGTCTCGCACGGTAGCGATAATTGAGTAAATTCGCGGAAAACGGGCTGGCGAGGTCGGCATTACGCTGCAATTCAGACCACAGCCGGCGCGTCAGTGCCGCTCGCGCCCTGACTAGCGTTACTTTCATGACGCCTGATGCCGAGAGGTCACGACCCCATCGAACCGTACTCCCTGATCACCTGTTGATATATGTAAGATCAAATTTGCTGGAAGATGATACCACCAAAAATACTGTCCTGGGCGGACGGCCCGCCGCAGGTAATTGTAGGTATACGTCCTCCTGTTCCATAGACCAAACCGCGAAACTCACCCCGAGCTGATGCAGCGCTTTTCGCAATGGCGTCGACGCAGGCAATTCTTACTTCCCGAATGGTGCCGTGCATATTCCCAGCGCCAAATGCTTATCGCGCTGAAGATCGACCCTGACAATGGCATGCGTGAGTAAAGCTCGTCGCGCAGGCCCATCTTCCAAAGTGATGGGCAGCATTGCTATCGCCAGTCCCTGCCGGGTCCGAAAGGCCACAGTTCAGTCCGTCGGTTGTGGACGCAATACAAGAACATCCGTCCCTCAGGGAAGTCGATCGATTCCATCGCTTGGCATAGAGCCTAGTGGCAACGACATGATCTGTTTGCGTATCGAGCCACGGATGAGGCGCAACGATCGTCGTCGGCCTCTCTTTGGCGATGACGATGTTGGCCAAGTCGTGGATCAGTCCTTTCCAAGTGCAGGAGTATCGCTGTTAACATGCGCTGAGCGGTTCAGCCGTCGGAGCTTCGCGAAAGTATTTACATCCGCAAATGAGTCACGAAAAATCGCGTTTTGGATTTGATCGCATGTCGCTTAATTTACCATCTGGAAAACAAAAGGTTGGGGATGGCATTCTCTTGAGTCACCCTGCCAAATTGTGGGGATTGTGATGCTATCCCAGACACGCATTCTGTAATGGTGTCACAGAATGGACAATGCGTCCGAGAAGGCGTTCGCTTCATCGCCTGCAGTGATATCAGGTCACTACCATCGCATTGGCATCCAGAGCCCAAAGGCGCGATCTCGGCATCGTCGGATGCGGCGCGATTACCAAAACTTTATCGGCGCTCGACAATTCTTTCTTCCAAGTGACTAATATGCAAACGTGCTGACTCTGCTTTCCAGTCAAGATACCGTCCATGGAGCCCAACCCAGCGGTCTGAGAAGTGACTTTCACTCGGCAGAAGCTCGCTGCGCGTGACATTCAAAGCGTTATACCGCAAACGCCACGGTCGAGATACTGCGTCGTGAAAAATTTGGCGCTTCAATTTCAATAGCAGGATCGAAGAAATTGCCGAGCGTTGACGCACAAACGTCAAGTTCTAATAATGCGCTTGTAACATCGGGTTTCACATCCGGCAGAACGAAACCATGTCCACTACACCGGACACTTATCGCTTCAATTCCTGGGCCGGCGTGAATCCCGGAACGCCGCGCAATTCCGCTTTGATCATAGTGCAAAAGTTGCCGATACGCGCGTTGCCTGGTATGTAAAATAAGCCCGCAAACGCTGTTGTCAGTAAATTCTCAAATACCCGCCTGGCATTGCCTTTAATCGACTTTGCCGTTTTTGCTCTGATAAGGCGCGCCGAGCGAGTTTGGGATGTTGGTTAGTCGCTGTATAGAGACATCATAAAAGATGGGCAGGTGGCGCCGCGAAAGTTTTTCTATCCGGGCGAAGTGCTCCGGCGAGTTATCAGCACCGAACGCCCCCGCCCATTGCGCGCCGCGCCTCACGAGCTAGCAATACGTAACCAAACGAAGTATTAC
>ERZ1370068.7433-contig-6348_pt1 | contig 106186 bp, 179 predicted proteins | sample MGYA00561227_ERZ1370068 | MGnify/ENA primary metagenome ERZ1370068 (study PRJEB38410, sample SAMEA6850437) | metagenome | study: Metagenomic assessment of the ecological functions of the soil: analysis of the soil microbiota associated with the...
TTGTACTTCGTTCCGGTTACGTATTGCTTGTTCGTGGCCGGAGCTGGGCTGGTTCGCTGGGAGTTGACCGCCGTCACGCGGGAGGGCCCCTATCGCCTCACCATGCATCATGCCTACGGCTCCATCGTGGGTAAGCTTCCGCGATATCGACGCGGCGTTGACCCGTGAGGCCGAACTGGAAGCACTGCTGAAGGTGGCTGGCACGCACGGCCAATCGGCTCCGAGCACGACGTGGATCGCGACGGCAGGTGGGGTCCACTGATGGCTGGTTCCTTCGGTCGAGTGTTGGCCTGGACCGACGGCGCGTCGGGCCCCCGACTCGTAGTGCTCCGACCGGGGACCATCAAACGGTCGCAACCCGATGCCCACTCAACCACGACCAACGATCCTTCTGGTTGAAGACGATGACGCAGCGCTCGACACGTTTGCGCGAATGCTGCGTCTCGGAAGGCTACGAAGTCTTCACCTCGGCGAGACCCGACGAAGGACTGCAGCAGGCGGAACAGAGAGTGCCCGACGTGATCATTCTGATTTCCGGATGCCGCTGCTCGATGGCCTTGGATTTCTTCGCCGTTTGCGCGAGCTGCCCGATCACCGTGACACCCCGGTTGCGATTGTCACGGGGGACTACTTCCTCGAGGACGAGATCACGCGAGAACTGCAGGCGCTGGGGGCAACGGTTCTGTTCAAACCCCTGTGGTTGGAACAACTCGTCGAACTGGCGCGGAAACTCGTCAGTCAGCGCACGAAGCAGTCACAAAGCGCGTAGACTGCCTCTCCGCAATTCTTCTAGAAGGCTACTGGTTTTCAACCACAGCGGCAGAACTCCAGCCTCCCGCTTCGAGTTCCGCGTAGCTTGTCGTTGGCGGCTTGAATCGCCTCGTTCCAGGATCCGAAGCGGCAGCAAAAAACCATCGTCCGTTCAGCAACACTCGTACGTTCCAGCCGTCAGCCTCCTGGTTTTCAGGATGCATTCGATCCGCCATTGCTGCTTGTGGACCGTCCACAGCAGTTTGGGACCAGACATGTTCGGTGGCGTGGTCGTTTTCGGCCGCCACCGCAGTACGTCCGCGGACATGCCTCGTTCTCCTGACCTCTCTTCTTCGAGTTCGCGAGCGTTCACGAAATGCCCGCGACGAACGACTCCTGTCGCCGAGCGCCGCAAAACGCACGCCCATGGAGATACCAGCAGATCCTGGCCGGTAACTCGTTGCGTTTATAGGTCTTGAGGCTTTGTCGAGGTTCCGCAGGAAGCGAGCGGAATTCCTGGCCAGGGGAGACATTGATCGCGCCAGTCGGGACCGAGCGAGGAGCGTGTTGCCGGACAGAGCGCGACCGATCGAGAGCCTCGAGTCGTCGGTCGCAAAACCGACATTCCTGTCGATTTCCCGAAAGAACTCCTAAGGACAAATGTGTCGATGTATAGTACCGCGCTTTCGCGCAAGCACTCGATCACCCGAGCCAAATCAGGAGGAGGAAGCGATGCAGTTGATCAAGAGCATCGTGCGACCCGACAAAGTCGACGATGTAAAGGACGCGCTTGCCAAGCTCAGCGTGTCGGGCATGACGGTTACCGAGTGCGCCCGGGCATGGCAAGCCAAAAGGGGCCATACCGCGGTTTATCCGAGGCAAGGAATACCGGGTGACGTTGTTGCCGAAGATGCAGATCGAAACCGTCGTGCCGGATGAAATCGTCGACGCGGCGATTCAGGCCATCATCGGCGCCGCTCGGACCGGTGAGATCGGCGACGGCCGCGTGTTCGTGACGCCAGTGACTCGTAGCTACAAGATTCGAACGGGGAGAAGGAATAACTGCCACGTCCATTGAGATCGTTTCCCTGCGTGAGGTGACGCGATGAATCAGGCTGATACTGCGTGGATGCTGGTTGTCGACGGCGCTCGTGCTGCTGATGACGCCGGCGCTGGCGTTCTTTTATGGCGGGCTGGTGCGGTCGAAGAACGCGCTCAACACGATGATGATGAGTTTCGTGTCTTTAGGGTTCGTCGGCATTGCTGTGGGCGGTGATCGGATACTCGCTCGCATTCTTCGACCGGCAACGCTTTGATCGGCGAGCTGCTCGACGGTCTGTTCCTGCGCGGGGTCGGGCTCGAGCCGGAAGGGCACCATTCCGCACCTGCTTTCATGTGCTACCAGGGCACGTTCTGCCATCATCACCGCGGCGCTGATCTCGGGCGCCATCGTCGAGCGGATGCGGTTCTCGGCCTACGTCGCGTTCATCATCGCTCTGGGCGCATCGTCGTGTACAGCCCGATCGCGCACTGGGTGTGGGGCGGCGGCTGGCTGGCCAAGATGGGCGCGCTCGACTTCGCGGGCGGCACGGTCGTTCACGTCAATGCGGGCGTCGCGGCGCTGGTGGCGGCGATCGGTGGTCGGGCCAAGCGACGCGACTATCCCTCGTGCGTCGCTTCTGCCGCACAACGTGCCCGTTCACGCTGCTCGGCGCCGGCCTTCTGTGGTTCGGGTGGTTCGGGTTCAACGCCGGCAGCGCGCTGGCGGCAAACGGAATCGCGGCGCTCGCGTTTACGGCGACGATGCTGGCGCCGGCGGCGACGCTCGTCGTCTGGACGTTGCTCGACATCGTGCGTTCGCGCAATCCGACCGCCGTCGGCGGCGCCACGGCCATCGTCGTCGGTCTCGTCGCGGTGACGCCCGCGGCCGGCTTCATCGGTCCGATGAGCGCGATCATCCTGGGCGGGATAGCGGCGATTCCGAGCTATTTCGGTCTGATCTATCGCGCAAAGACGTCACTCGACGATTCGCTCGACGTCGTGGCCGCGCACGGCGTCGGCGGCACGGTCGGCGCGTTGCTGACCGGTGTGTTTCGCGCAGAAGGCATTGAACGGTGTGGCGGACGGCGTGCTGTTCGGCAACCCGGGCCAGTTGGGGATTCAGGCCGCCGCCGTTGGCGCGGCGATCGTCTACAGCGCAGTGGGCAGCTTCATTCTGTTGAAGATTGTCGGCGTCATCATTCCCTCTACGTGCCGAACGCAGAGACGAGACCACAGGTATGGACGTGAGCCAGCACGGCGAAGAAGCGTACGTCCACGCGGAAGGGTAGCTATCAGTCAGGGCTCAGGGCTGACCAGGGTGTCTCATCCGGCTCCTCCTGACAGGCCTCCAGATAAGCTAAAGTCTGGAGGCCCCGATGCGTGTCATCCGCTCGGTCATCGTCTTCGCCGGGCTGACGCTGGCGTCATTGACGATGGCGGCCCAGCAGGCTGTCCAGCCGGGGACGCTACAGAACGTCCCGGGCTTCGATCAGGAGGCAGTCGATCGCGGACGTGAGCTGCTCGTGGCGCAGTGCGGCTTCTGTCACGGTTCCAACGCCCGCGGTGGACAGAGTGGACCCGACCTGACGAGGTCGGCCATCGTGCAAGGACGACGAAGAGGGACGGCAGTTGGGTGCGTTCCTGCGAGTCGGCCGGCCCGACCAGGGGATGCCGAAGTTCGATCTGACTTGACGCGCAGGTGTCCGATCTCGCCAGTTTTCTGCACGCGACAATCTACCTGGCCGCCAACAGACGCCTGTATCAAATCCTCGATATCCTGACCGGCGATCCCAAGTCCGGTGAAGCCTTCTTCAACGGCGCCGGCCGGTATGCTTTCGTGTCATTCAGCGACTGGCGATCTGAAAGGTGTCGGCACGAAATACGATCCTCGCAACGCTCCAGAATCGTTTTGTCATGCCGCGAGGTGGGCGAGGTGCGACTCCCGACCCTCCTCGGCCGGCTTACCTCGACAAGAACGCCGTCCAGCTCACCGTGACGCTGCCATCTGGCGAGTCGTTCTCGGGCGCGCTCGTCCGGGTGACGGACTTCGACGCGTCACCCTCTGTGACCCGAAGACCGAGCAGACCCGGTCGTGGCTCAGGAACGGGGACGTGCCCGAAGGTGAGTCGTTACCGACCCTCTGCAGGCACACGTGGACATGTGGACCAAGTGGACCGATGCCGACATGCACAACATGACGGCTTACCTTGCGAGCCTCAAATGACGGCCCCATGGCGACGATTGTCTCGTGGGCTCCATACCTTCCTCGCAGTCGGGGCGACAGTCGTTCTGAGCACGACGTTGGGCGGCCAGAGTCGCGGGCTCGATCAAGCATTGCTCCTGAAGCCTCCGACCGATGCCTGGCCGACTTACCACGGCGACTATTCCGGACGCCGCTACAGCACGCTTGACGCAGATCAACGCCGGACAACGTCAAGCAGCTCTCGCTGGCCTGGCTCTATCGTCTCAACACGTCGCGCGTCGGCGCGATCGTCGGCGGCGAAGGACTCCGAGACACCTCCGGCCAGCGCCGGCGGATTCGGCCAGCCGAGCATCAAGTCCACTCCGTTGATGGTCAACGGCGTGCTCTATTTCACCTCACCAGATCACGTGTGGGCGGTCGACGCACGCACCGGACGGGAGATCTGGCACTACTACTGGCGGACCCGCGGCGGATTCACATCGGGAATCGTGGCGTCGGGATGTACGGCGACTGGCTGTATTTCCTGACGCCGGACAACTACTTCGTGTCGCTCGATGCGGCAACCGGGCAGGAGCGCTGGCACAAGGAAATTGCCAGCGTGAAGCGCGAGTACTTCTCGACGAGCGCTCCGATCGTCATCGGCCGGAACGTCATCATCGGCGTCGGCGGCGACTCGCTCGATGTCCCCGGCTATCTCGAGTCGCGTAATCCCGAGAGCGGCGACGTGCTCTGGCGTTGGTACTCGACGCCTCGAGCGGGACAGCCGGGCGCCGAGACCTGGCCGAACGAATGACGCGATGATCGGTGGCGGCGGAATGCCGTGGCTGCCCGGCACCTACGATCCGGAACTGAACCTCTACTACATCGGCACCGGAAACGCCAACCCGGTTCTGTCCGGGCAAGAGCCGCGCGGGAGACAATCTGTGGACCTGTTCGATCGTCGCGCTGAACCCCGACACCGGCAAGATCGGTGTGGTATTACCAGGCGACGCCGCACGACACCCACGACTGGGATGCCGCACAGACGCCCGTGCTCATCGACGGCGTGATCGACGGTCAGCCGCGCAAGCTGCTCGCGCAAGCCAATCGCAACGGCCATTTCTTCCTGCTCGATCGCACGAACGGCAAACACATTCTGACGACCAAGCACATCGATTCGCTGAACTGGACGAAGGGCCTCAACGCCAACGGGCAGCCGATCCCGAATCCGGCCAAGGAAGCGTCCGATTTCCGGCACGCTCGTGTCGCCTGATACCAACGGCGCGACGAACTGGCCGCCGCCGAGCTTCAGCCCCGACACCGGACTGTTTTATGTCGGCACATCGCAGTCCGTTCAGCATCCTTTATCTGACGGATACCGATCCGCGGCCTCAGGGTTGGGCAGCTGCCGAACGCAACGTCGGGAACCTGGGAAGAGCCCTCAAGGCGATCGACTACAAGACCGGGAAGGTCCGATGGAGCCGTCCCATGGCGCTCACGGCCGGAGCTGGAGGCGGTCCTCCGCCCGGCTTGCTGAGCACGGCCGGCCGCCTGCTCTTCGGCAACGACGGCGGCGGTAACTTCGTGGCGTACGATCCGGCGACCGGCAAGCCACTCTGGCATGCGGGTCTGGGAACGAACACCACCAACGGTCCGCAGACCTACATGCTCGACGGTCGTCAGTATGTGGTCGTCGGCGCCGGCGACACGTTGTTCGCGTTTGCCTTGCAGTAGTAGGTTAGGTGTCTTTGGACCGTGCCGGAAAGTTGGCTGCCATGAAGAATTCAAAACGGATGTCGGTGAGTCGTCGGCGTTTTCTGAAGGGAGCAGCCGTAGGGGCAGCGGCCGTTGCGGCGACGCCGATAGCCAAGGCGCAGCAGCCGGCGCAGGCGTCCGGCGGAAGTGCGCCTTTATCGAGAGCTGCGGAGACGACGGTACCTGCCGACCTCGAGGCGCTGACCACCGATCGCCCTGGCTCCGATTTCATGGTCGATGTCCTCAAGGCCCTGAAGTTCGAGTACGTGTGTGCGAATCCAGGTTCGAGCTTCCGTTCGCTGCATGAGTCGATCGTCAGTTACGGCGGGAACGCTCATCCAGAGCTGCTTACCTGTTGCCACGAGGAGTCTTCGGTGGCGATGGCTCATGGTTACGCCAAGATCGAGGGCAAGCCGCTGGCCGTCATGCTGCACAGCAACGTCGGGCTGCAGCATGCGTCGATGGCTATCTACAACGCATACTGCGACCGCGTTCCGGTGTTCCTCATCGTCGGCAACCACGCTGGACGCGGCCTTGCGCAGGCCTGGAGTGGAGTGGATTCACAGCGCTCACGATGTCGCGGCGATGGTCCGCGATTTCGTGAAGTGGGACGACGTGCCGATCTCGCTGACGCATTTTGCCGAGTCGGCGCGTGCGCGCTACAAGATCGCGATGACGCCGCCGATGATGCCGGTGCTCCTGGTGGCGGACGGAGATCTGCAGGAAAAGCCGATCGAGGTCGATTCGGCGCTGCGTGTTCCCAGGCTTCCGGCCATCGGACCGCCGCAGGGTGATTCGGGCGCAGTTGCAGAAGTCGGCACGATTGTTGGTTGGGGCCGAACACCCGGTTCTCGTTGCCGATCGTGCCGCGAGGACACCTGCAGGCCTGGCGCTGCTCGTCGAGCTGGCGGAGCTTCTTCAAGCGCCCGTCGTCGATCAGGGTGGGCGCCTGAATTTCCCGAGCCGTCATCCGCTCAATCATTCCGACGGGGCGCGCGCACTCATCGCCAACGCCGACGTCATTCTCGGCCTCGAGCTCACGGACTTCTGGGGAACCGTCCATGCTCTATCGTGACCAGTTGAACCGCGACAGCGCGGTCGACGACCCGAAATGGGGTGAAGTTGATCAGCCTCAGCGCCGGGGATCTCTATGTGAAGGGGAACCAGCAGGATCTCGAACGGTATCCTGAAGTCGATCTCGCCATCGCCGCTGACGCCGAGGCCACGCTACCGTCTCTGATCGAGGCCGTCAAGCGTCTCCTGACCGACGATCGTAAGCGGGTATTCCACGAACGGGGATCCGCGCTGGCCGCGGAACGCCAGCGGCTGCTCGACCAGGCCCGGCAGGCGGCAGCCGTCGGCTGGGACGCGAAGCCGATCAGCACGGCCCGCCTGCTGTGCCGAACTGTGGGCCCAAATCGATGGGGCGGACTGGTCGCTCGTCTCCGACGCCAGCTTCGTGAGCAACTGGCCGCAGCGACTGTGGAACTTTCGACAAACACTATCGATTCATCGGGGCGAGTGGCGGCTACGGAGTCGGGTATGGCGCGCCAGCGTCCACCGGTGCCGCACTGGCCAACCGTCAACACGGCCGTCTCAGCGTTGCCATCCAGAACGACGGCGATCTGATGTACGCGTCGGGCATTCTTTGGACCGCCGCGCACCATCGCATTCCCCTCCTCAGCGTCATGCACAACAACCGGGCCTATCATCAGGAGACGATGCATGTCGTGCGCATGGCGAGCCGGCATCAGCGGGCGCCGATCGGGCTGGCATCGGCACGACGCTGCAGGATCCGGAATGTCGACTATGCGAAACTGGCGCAAAGCATGGGCGTTTACGCCGAAGGTCCGGTGACGGATCCGGCCAACCTTGGTCCTGCCATTCGACGAGCGCTCTGACGTCGTTCGTCGTGGCGAGCCGGCGTTGATCGACGTCGTGACCCAGCCACGGTAGCGCTGGGGTTTGCAATTGATCTTCCGGCTGAAGCCGGAAGCCACCGCTTACAGGACTTTGGCGATGTGGCTTCCGCCTTTAGGCGGAAGAGAGCCCGCAATATGGTCACGCATTGTCTCAAGGTCGTCGGAGCTCTTCTCATCGTGGGTGCCTGCGCCTCCGATCAGAACCCCATGGCGCAGGCCCCAGCCTCACCTTCTCCATCCGGGTCCGCGCCAATCCGCGTGTTGATGCTGACGGCGACCGCCGGGTTTCGTCACGATTCCATTCCCGCGGCTCGCCAGGTGATGACCGAGCTCGCGCGAACCGGCGAGTTTTCAGTCACGGCGACTGAAGATCTCTCCGCCATCTCGTCATCCGGATTGAGCGCGTATGACGTCCTGTTTTTTGCGCTGACGACAGGAGAGCTGGGATTCAACGGCGACCAGAAGGCGGCAATTCTGGACTTCGTGAACCGCGGCGGCGGATTTCTCGGCGCACACAGCGCCAGCGACACGCTGCTACGAATGGGCGGACTACGGCACTCTTCTCGGCGCATCATTTCAAAGAGCACCTGTGGACGCAGCAGGCCGTCGTGATCGTCGAAGACTCGACGCATCCTGCGACTGCCGGCTTGGGAGACAGGTTCTCCATCACGGAAGAGTTTTACGCATTCCGGGAGAATCCACGGCCGCGCGTGCAGGTTCTGTTGCGTCTGGACGCGACCTCAGTTGGTGCTGCTGGCGACTACCCGCTGGCATGGGCCCATACCTACGGAAGCGGACGCGTCTACTACAACGCGCTGGGACACTTCGCGGAGACCTGGAGGGATCCGCGGTTCCAACGGCAGCTTACCGGTGCGATTCGGTGGGCGGCGAAGCGAAATATGAGGAAGAAGCGCACATGAAAAAGCTGTGTCTTCTCCTCGTAGTATTCGCTTGCGGTCTGACAGCGTCTCGCCCTCGTCTCGCGGGGCAATCATCGTCTGCTTCTTTCCCGCTCGAGGAAGCCACCATCGCGCAGCTGCAGGACTGGATGGCGGCCGGAACGCTACTCAGCGCGACAGATTGCCGAGTTGACCTCAAGCGCATCGAGGAGATCGACCGGCGCGGTCCGACCCTGCGATCTGTGATCGAGGTCAATCCGGACGCGCTGACGATCGCCGACCGCCTCGACTCGGAACGCCGGGAGAAGGGACCGCGCGGCCCGCTCCACGGCGTCCCGATATTGATCAAGGACAACATCGACACCGCGGATCGGATGATGACCACGGCCGGCTCCCTGGCGCTGGAGGGCTCGATTGCGTCTCGAGACGCCTTCATCGTCGAGCGGCTTCGTGCGGCAGGTGCCGTGATCCTCGGCAAGACGAACATGAGCGAGTGGGCGAATTTCCGGTCCACCCGTTCGACGAGCGGGTGGAGCGCCCGCGGCGGCCTGGTCAAGAACCCTATGCGTTGGACCGAAATCCGTGTGGTTCGAGCTCGGGCACTGGAGCCGCGATCGCGGCCAACCTTGGGGCAATCGGGGTTGGGCACCGAAACCGATGGGTCAATCGTCTGTCCATCGGGTGCCAATGGACTCGTCGGGATCAAGCCGACTCTCGGTCTGGTCAGCCGGTCGGGAATCATTCCGATTGCCCACAGCCAGGATACGGCGGGCCCGATGGCCTGGACCGTACGCGACGCGGCGATGCTCCTCTCGGCCATGGAGGCGTGGACGCCCGCGATCCCATCACCAGGCGGAGCGCCCGCTACAGCCTCGACCGACTACTCGAAATCGTTGCAGCCCGATGCGCTGAAGGGTGCGCGCATCGGCGTCGCGCGGCGGCGTACTTCGGTTACAGCGACGTCACAGATCGCCTCATCGACCAGGCGATCGACGACATGAAGGCTCGTGGTGCGGTCATCATCGATCCGGCAGACATCGCGACGGCATCAAAACTGGATTCCTGCGAAATGGAGGTCCTGCTGTTCGAATTCAAGGCCGATCTGAACAAGTATCTGGCAGCGCTCGGACCGGAAGTCCATACTCGCTCGCTTCAACAGGTGATCGAGTTCAACGTTCGTGAGGCGGCACGCGAGATGCCGCATTTCGGACAAGAGCTCTTCGTGTCGGCGCAGAAAAAGGGGCCGCTCTCTTCTCGCGCGTTATCGTCAAGCGCTCACGACATGCCGGACCTTGTCGCGCACCCAGGGCATCGATCGAGTCATGCGCCTGCACAGGCTGGATGCACTGGTTGCCCCGACGGGCGGCCCGGCCTGGACGACTGACCTGGTCAACGGCGATCACTTCGGAGGCGCGAGCTCGACGCCGGCGGCCGTCGCGGGCTATCCGTCGATCACCGTTCCAGGCTGGCGCCGCGTTCGGACTTCCTGTCGGTCTTGTCCTTCATCGGCCGGGCCCGGTCGGAACCTAAGCTGATCGCATTGGCCTTCGCGTACGAACAGGCCACGCGACACCGACGAAAGCCGGAGTTCCTGATACATCGCCCTGACCTTTTTGTGCAGTCTGGGCTGAGGGCGCCGAACGGTTTCAACCAGACCGCAAAGACCTCTAAGGCTATGTCTTCTCCGGCGCTCTTCGCGGGCTCTGCGTTTGATCCGTCCTCTGCGGCCTGGGCCTGCTCAGCGGTCAACTCAGGAATGGGTGATCACGATCGAGCAGGAAGGACGTCAACGTCCCACGCCGCGGTGAGAACACGACCGGCGCGTTTCACTTGCGCCCATAAACGGTAGCGTCCGGGCTGGGGAAAGCCGTAAGGAATAGAAAGTCCGGCGTCGGCCTCGCTCGACTATCGTGTGCCCGCGATGATCGGGGGCACCGCCGTATTTTTCTGAAAACTGCTGCATGGCGGCCATCGAGATGCTGCCGGCTGGATGAAGATGTACGAAAACCGATCCGTCCGTGACGGGTGATGACTAGTGACCGAGCATCCCCAGTACGGCTTCGAGCTATTGCCGGATGGCCATCCGGATCGCGCACATCGAATCGCAGCAACACTTCGTTTCCCGCCGTGATCGGTTCAGCCGGACGCTGCCAGCTGATCGTCGATCCATCCACCAATGATCTCGAAAGCTTGTCTTCGAGCGGAGCTCGAGTTTCCCACGACGAGTCATCGAGGTCGGGACCTCGCGCCGTCTCTGCGGCTTCGCGCCGGCACTCGGCGGCTCGATCGTCGTGCGGCCAACCATCGTTTTCGGCAAACCCGCTCTCGTGAACGATGTCTGCGTAGGCGCGCACGTGCCGGGCGCAAGGTTGGCTGGCAGGACCGCTTCAAAAGACCTGGTTCCGTCGAACCTGGGGTGCAGGTGGACCAATGTGTCCAGATCCGGCTCTCGAACGAGGAATGCATGCATCAGCTTGCCGTGGTCCGGAATGAGAGGTCCGAGGCGGCACTCTTCGCATCTCGGGTTCCACCTCTGGTCATCGATCGCAAGACGGAGAACCCCGGGTTGCGCTGTGTTGATCGATGGCGACGTCCATCGCCAGCGGGCGATAGAGCACTAATTCCCGATAGGCGGCGGCTTCGACCCCCCACCACTTCCATCCACCCCAGAGCGCGACGACGAGTGCCACCGCCGTAACTCCGACAGCCACCCATCCTCGACGGCGCCCGGATCTATCGGGCGACGTGCCAGGCGCGACGACGCTCTCACGAACGGCGGCGCCGACGATGGTCAGCGCACCCGACGAACAGGAACGTCCCAAGCCCCGCCAGGAGCCACGAAAGGGCCGGCGACAAGCGCCGCTGCTCGGTCGCGATCGACAGCACCGGCACCATGACCGCGCCAGAGCCTTTCGAACCGTCAACCGTGACGTTGACGCGATACGAGCTCGCCGTCATGAACCAGAGACTGGTGGCAAAGAGTCTGGGTCGCCGGGCACCGGCTTGGCCGCATCAGGGAGGGAGCGCCTTCCGGCCCCGAGATTCCACTGAATCGCTTGCGCGGTGACCGATGAGACTCCAGCCGTCTTCGCATCGCCGACTCGCACACTGATTTCAGCCAGCCCTGGAATCACGCCCGGCAAGCGGACGACCACGCGGACGGGATAGGGTCCGGCCTCGCCTTTGAAAGAAAGTATTCGGGCTCCCGACATGCGCCAGACAAACCGACGCGAGTGCCGCGATCGAGAGTGCATGCACGAGCGGCCGCCACTGACGAGGGTGGAGACAGGTTGCCGGTTTCGTGTGACCAGCTCGCGGGCCGCGGTCGTCGAGGCATCGGCGTCATCGCTGGACGCGTCGCATCCACGCGCCCCATCCGATGCCCGCGAGTGCCGAGACACAGCGCAAATCCCCACGCGAACAGCAGCCCGCCCGCAAGCGGCCCGTGTTCGATGAGCTTGAACTGACGGGCGAGCGACGTCGGCGGCGTCGCGTAGTTGAACATGTGGGCGGCGAAGACGCGATTGCGGGCCCACGGCGACACGAGAAAATCAGCGAACGGCCACTGCGCGGCGAGGAAGACCAGTATGAACACCGAGCCAAGCACAACAGCGAGAGCCCCACGGATTGATCTTGCCGATGCGCTGAAGCGTCAGGTCGATCGCCAACGCAGGCACGATGAGGAGCATCGGAAACCGCGGCGGCACCATGTGGTTGATTGGGTTGTAGATCGGACCCAGCAGGGAGTCGCCGGGAAAAGCGGCAGCACCCACAACATGGTCAGCACGATCGTCATCATGTATGTGCCGGCCGTCAGCGTCGCTGGCCAACGCAACCGCGACGCGCGAGCGGTCGAGACGAGGAAGAGCGGATACAGGGCGCAGGCTATCTGGTAGTAGAGCGGCAGGTGCATCATCGCGCGCGTCTGGGTACTCCGACGCCACTCCCGCGATGGTAACGATGAGCAGGCCCGCGGCATAGACGAACATCAGGCCCAATCGCGTGCTGTCGCGATCGCTGGACTCGCGCGCTCGATTCTGAGATGCCAGGACCATCAGCATCGCGCCGATCTGGATCGCGATGATGCCGCTGGCAAGCAGGACGTGAGGCGGACTCAGGATCTTGACGTCCAATCCGTAGGCGTTGTGCCACCAATCGTCGAATGGCGCGGAGGTGAGCATCGCGAACGATCCCCACAGGCACACCCATGCGCCGAGCGGCGCTCGGAAGCCCCAGAACGCCACGGACGTCGCACGCTGAGCGCTCGCTGCCCGCAAACGTTGTTTGCAGTGCCAGCCAACCGCAAGCAAGCCTCTGCGACGAGGCCGCCAACGTAGATGGCCATGTGAGCCGGCGTCCAGAACGTGTCGCGCCCGATACTGGAATGCCACGAGACGTCCCAGATGATCCCGACGATGACGCTGGTCGAGGCAAACAGAACGGCGTAAAGCGTCCATGGGATCGCGGCGGTCGTCGCGTGGCTCCGGCTGAGGCTGCGGGCGGCAGCGAGTTCGACGGTTGTTGAAGACATGAGATTCTCGCTGAAAGGTTGACGTCCTGATCTTCGCGCGCGGACGTCCGAACGTCAACTGACGTCGGGCTCCCCACCCCGCCGCATCCACTTAGCGTGAGCAACGTCAGCAATCCGGTAGCGATGGCCGCCGCCGCCCAGATGCAAATCGAGATTCACCCATGCCGTGCGCAGCAGGGCCAGAGCCGAGCTTGCTGTAGACAATCCAGGCGACCGTCGCGGTGGTGACGAGATATCCCACGCCGTGAACAGCCGGCGGCAGAGAAGGCTCGTAATCACATCGGAACCAGCCATGAGGTGGTCCGCAGTGGGGAGAGACCCGGCGACGCAGCGTGCAATACGAACGGCAACACCATCAATCCAGCGCCGTGTGCGAACGCGACCAGAAACGACCAGTACGTGAGGCCAACGATGCCCACGCGCAGACCACGCCACCGGGGTGACGCTGGCGAAGCAGTCTGCCGATTCCGAATGCGACGAGCGCAAGCGCCACGGCCGTCCGCAAGGTGGCTGTCGCCACAATCCGGCTGCTCAGGAAGGCGCAGCAGAACCGTGACGCCGATCGCCAACGCGTGGCCGATGCCGAAGCGGGAAGAGCGCGACCCACACCGCTCGGGCTCGACGCTCCTGCATGCCGAGCGCCACCGCGAACAGCCATCCCATCGCCGGGTTTATTCCGTGAAAGGCACCCAGCGCGAGCAGCGCCGTCCACGAGAGCGTCGAGGAGTCCGTCATTGTTTAGACGGTCCTTATGGATAGCAATACGAGTCGGAGGAGGCATCGCCACCCTCGAGGTGCACCTGGTGGGACCGCAGCCGATCGAACTCGAGGAAGAACTTCGGATCGAACTGCATGCCGCCATTGGCGCCTACGTCGACCTTCGACATCCATCCCTTGATGCCGTCCGGGATAGAACTGCTCGTCCCACGCCGCGTAGAGTGAGTTCGTGAAGTAGCACCCGTCTGCCATCACGGCTGATCTCCACCATCTGCGGTCCACCGTTCAGGGCGGTCTTTGGCCTTCGCCGGATGAGCCGCCCGCGGACGATGCCGCCGATACGCACCGAACCGGCCAGCCGGGGATTGAACGGATCGCTGACGTCATACTGGCGCAGCTCTCCAGTGCCCCAGCACGAGACGTAAAGGAAGTTGTCGTCGAGAGAAAGGTTGATGTCCGGTGACGAGAGGCGGCACCGCCTTGAAGCCTTTGAGGAGCGGCGGGAGGCTGTCCGGATCGGCCGGCTCGGCGGGAATCTCGATGACTTTGCGCATCGGCCCAGTCGCCGCTGCTGTCGTCTCGAAACCATACCCAAATCGACGACGACAGATCCTTGAGCGAGACGACCACGCCGACGAACCCGTAGGACTCGGTCGGGTCGTGTGCCGGTCGCAGCTCGAGCGCCATCTGGTGTTCCTTGCCCAGATCGAGAGTCTGACGATGCCGCCGGCTGCGCAGATCCCATACATGAAGCTGGCATGGCCATACTTTCCGGCCAGGAGCAGCTCGGGGTTGACGCCGCCCTCGACCATCTTCGGCGTACCCCACTCGCTGGTAATGAGCGTGTCCCAACCCAGATGCCACCAGAAGTCGTAGGCGAGATACTGCGGCCCGCGGTCCAGCTCCCACTGTCCGCGGATCTCGAACGTCTCGTGGATCGAGCACGAAGATACCGCCGGACCCATCTCCGTCCGGAGATCCGATGGCGTTCGACGTAGATCCCATCCGGTCCGCAATGCGTGGTGTGCGGCCGTGTATGCCCGCACGTTCGGCGACCTCGTCGGGCTCGATTACCTTGACGATGCGAGGCTGCCTCGGCTTCCTTGGTGTCGATGATGTGAATGCGCGAGGAGCGCAGCCCGGGGACGACCAGATAGCGGCGCTCGACATGAGGATGTGGCGCATACGGACAGAGACACGAGCTGCACGGCGTTCCAGCCGAAGTGGTGGAGCTCGTCGCCCGCATTCGGCATCGCCACCCGCCCAACCTCTTTCCGAATTGCGCAGGATGAATGGATTGACATCGATCGTGAGGAGAGCGTCGGGTTCTGCCTTTGCCCGGTGGGATTGATCGCGGCGACGTAGGCAACCTGCTCCGCAGGTGCACGCATCGCCATGCGTGGCGATGGATAAAAGTCGGGTCAGGGCGCCATTGAGCCATTGTCGATTCTCCCGTTGCGTCGTTTCGTGTGCTGCGTGTTGAGGTGACTAGGTAGACTATAGCGAGTTCTCCCACATCGTTTGGAAAACCTTCTGACTTTTCTTTCAGGTCGCCGGCGAATGAAAGGCATATGAAGACCGTGTACCGCGCCGAACAGGTTGGCAGCCTGCTTCGCCCTCCTGAGCTCTTGAGGCTCGGCGCGAATTCAGCCAGGGACGGATTCAGGCCGAGGCGCTGAAATCCATCGAGGATCGCGCCATAGCAAACGCGCTGCGAAAACAGAGCGAGATCGGTCTGGACATCCTGAGCGACGGCGAAATGCGTCGGGCCTCCTGGCTCACCGACATGGCCGACGCCGTGGAAGGGTTCGTAACCGCGGAGCGCGTGGTGCTCGACTGGAAGGGGCCTGGGGCGGCTCGGAGGTCAGCACCGCTCGCGTCGTGGGTGCTCGGCTACGCAAGGCCCGAAAGCTCACCGCCCAGGAAGTCCCTTTCCTCAAGCAGACGGCCACGGGTCCGTTCAAGATCACGCTTGCCGGCCCCGTCGAACTTCCTTCTGGCGAGCTTCCGACCGGGTCTCACCGATCGGTTCTACGCGAACCGCAGAGAACTGCTCGATCATCTGGCCGAGATCACCCGCGACGAGATCCTCTGGCTCGATGGAGCAGGGCGTCACCTACGTTCAGTTCGACGCGCCGCACTTACTCACATTATCTGGATCCTCAGCAGCGTGAACGTTTGCGGCGCGACGGGATCGATCCGGATTTGGCGCTGCGGGACGCCATCGCCGGCGACAACGCCGCACTGAACGGTGTGGCCCGCGACCGCCTGACGTGGGCCCTTCACGTATGTCGAGGCAACAGCCGGAGTCGATGGTATACCGAAGGCGGATACGACACCGTGGCCGAAGCGCTGTTCGGTGGGCTAGCCGTTGATACGCTTCTGCTGGAGTACGACGATGAGCGGTCGGGAGGATTCGAGCCGCTTCGCTTCATCCCGCCCGGTACGAACGTCGTTCTGGGCCTGGTCACCACGAAGAGCCCTGCGCTCGAGCAGCAGAATCAGCTGCGCCGGCGCATCGACGAAGCCACACGGTACGTGCCGCCTCGAACGTCTGGCGCTCAGCCCCCAATGTGGCTTCGCTTCGATTGCTGCGGGGAACCTCCTCAGCGATCGACGAACAGTGGCGCAAAGCTCGAGCTCGTCGTCGAGACGGCGCGCAGAGTGTGGGGCTAATGAGCGCTAAGGCTTGTCGGGGTCCGGTGAGGGAACGTCCTTGATGATGAAGACCTTTTCGCCCGGCTTGATGAGGCCGAGCTGTCGCCTGGCGATCTCTTCAATCGCAGCGGGATCCGTTGTCAGGCGGTGGGCTTCCTCGCGCGAGGCGAGCATTCTCGGCCCGTAGTCGGGCGATGGTCTCTGCAAGCTGATCGTACTCCTGGCGTGCCCGAAGCATCGCCAGCAGGCCACGGTCGCCGACCAAACCGTCTACGATGATGACCGTGGCGACGAAGACGATGAGGAACTTGAATGATGCGACGGTTTCGGGATCGCCTTGCACTCGATACCGGGTCGTTCGGCCGCCGATCGACGCTCTGTTCCTTCGCACGCGCGAGTGAAGCGTACAACAAATTTGTCGCGAAGTACTGGCGGAAACCCTCAACTCCCTGAGGCCCGAGGCTTGAAGCCCGAGGCCTGATCCCTGAGCCTAAGTATGACCGATATCGCCATCGTCCTGACCACGGTCGGCGCCGACGAACGAGCTGAACAGTTGGCGCGCCAACTCGTCGATGAACGTCTCGCAGCGTGCGTGAACGTCCACCCGCCGATGGTGTCGCTGTACCGGTGGAAAGGGAGCCGTCGAGCGGGACACGGAGTGTCAAATCGTCATCAAGACAACCCGGGACCGGCCTCGTGGCCCTGGAGGCAAGGCTGCGAGAGATCCATCCGTACGAGCTGCCGGAGCTTATGGTCGTGCAGGTCAACAGCGGCAGCACCTGGCTATTTGAATTGGGTTCGTGAACAAGTAAGCGGCGGGCGGGGAAGGCCAGGAAGGGCAGGAAGGGCAGGAAGGGCGGGAAAGGCCTAAATAGAAGCTACCCTCCCTTCCTGCCTCTCCCGCCTTTCGTGCCGAGCGAGCCCGCACGTACTCAACGATCATCGGCAAGATCGACACGAAAACGATCCCGATCGGTCACCAGGGAGAAGTTTTCCTTCACCACAGGCACGTTGCCAAACAGCACGCCTGCCCCCAGGCACAGGCCCACCCACGCGGCCGCGCCGATGATGTTGAAGAACACGAACGAGTGGCGATCGCATCTGCGCGGCGCCGGCGACAAACGGCACAAACGTGCGCACGATCGGTACGAAACGTCCGAGGATGACCGCCTTGCCGCCGTACTGCTCGAAGAACGCGTGGGCCCGGTCCAGATGGTCGCGGTTGAGCAACCGGTGCGACAGGCCCGCTGCGATCGGTGGCCGTGAATACCTTGGGCCCGACGATCCGTCCCACTGTGTAGTTCACGGCGTTGCCGGCGAAGGCGGCAAAGATCAGCAGCCCGGCGGCGACCGGCGTACTGAGAGCCCCGGTCGCGCACAGCGCTCCGGTGGCGAACAGCAGCGAGTCCCCGGGCAGAAACGGTCGTGACGACGAAGCCGGTTTCCGCGAAGACGATCGTGAACAGGAGTCCGTATACCCACGATCCGTAGGTCCGGACGAAATCGAGCAGATATCGGTCGCTGTGGAAGAATGAGATCGAGCACGGCTCAGATTCGATCGAGCGCCTGAGAGAGATCTTCCTTCAGGTCCTCGATGTCTTCGAGTCCCGACTGAAACGCGAACCAGGCCGTCGGTGATTCCCAGCGCGGCTCGACGTTCGGCAGGCACCGATGCATGCGTCATCGTTGCAGGATGAGAGATGAGGGTCTCGACGCCGCCTAGGCTTTCGGCGAGCGCCAGCAGTCGGACGCTATTGAGCACCCGCCGGGCTGCTTCCAGCGAGCCGAGTTCGAACGACACCATGCCGCCAAACCCGCGCATCTGACGCTTGGCCAGCTCGTGCTGCGGGTGCGACGACAGGCCGGGGTAGTAACACGTGACGCACCTTGCGATGCGACGGCGAGGAACTCGGCGAGCGCCATACCGTTGGTGCTTGTGCCGCTGCATGCGCAGCGGCAGCGTCTTCGTGCCGCGCAGCACCAGCCACGAATCGAAAGGGCTCAGGATGGCGCCCTCGGCGTTCTGACGAACTTCAGCCACTCGACATCATCGTCGTCGCGTGGCGATGGCGATGCCGCCGACGCTGTCGCTGTGGCCGTTCAGAGTATTTCGTCGTGCTGTGGGTCACGATGTCGGCGCCGAGCTCGATGGGCCGCTGAAGGTACGGGCTGGCAAAGCGTGTTGTCGACGACCAGGCGCAAGATCGTGGCGATGCGCGAGCTCGGCGGCCGCCGCGCAGGTCGGTGAGCGTGCATGATCGGGTTGCTCGGCGTTTCGACGAAGAGCATCCGAGTGCTGCCGGTCACCGCCCGCTCGACTTCATCCAGGCGTGATGTGTCGACATACGAAAACGTCAACCGATAGCGCGTGAAGACCCTCTCGAACAGCCGAAACGTCCCGCCATAGACGTTGTCGGTGACGATGACGTGATCGCCAGCCTGCAGCATGGTGGCAATGGCGCTGATCGCCGCCATGCCCGAGGCGAACGCGAACGCGGCTTTGCCGCCCTCGATGGCAGCGAGATTTCGCTCGAGCGCGAGTCGCGTGGGATTGTGCGTGCGGCCGCACTCGAAGCCTTTGTGTCGGCCGAGCTCTTCCTGAACGTACGTCGACGTCTGATAAATTGGGGTGATGATGGCGCCCGTGGACGGGTCGGGCTCCTGTCCGGCGTGCAGACAGATGGTACTGAATCGCGCGTTCGATGTGAGCTTCACGATCCCGCTACGATACATCTGTTAATATCGCCAAGTCCATCGCTCGAGCCGAGAAGGACACCGACCTCGAGTTTTTCGTACCCATGCCAGGACCAAGACCGCGCGCATTCGCATCGGTGGTACGGCGCCGTCTCCCGATCGCCAACCTCGGCCTGCGGCACGTGCTGTTGCACACGCTTCCAGGGCCGGGCCATCGTCATCGGCGTCGTCGTCCGGCTGGTCGTGTACGCCATCGGCGTCCTCGCTGGGCGGCGTGCCGGCTTTTCTTGGGGTCATCGACACGGTCGCTGGCGTGGTGCTGGCGGTAGGCGCCGCGTATTTTGTCTTTCAGCTTCTCGTCATTGCGAAACAGCGGCTGCTCTGGCGCGTCCGCCGGAAGCTGATCCTTTCGTACATCTTCATCGGCTTCGTGCCGGCGATGCTCATCGTCGCGTTTTTTCTGCTGAGCGGCTACCTGTTGTTTTTCAACTTCAGTTCCTATCTGGTCCAGAGCCGGTTGCGGGCCGTCGGGGACGAAGCGAAGTTCATCGCCCAGAGTGCAGCGCTGGAGATTCAGCGGGCTGGTGGACGGGATGCTGCCGCGGTCATTGCCAGAAGGCGTGCCCCGTCGGCGGATGAATTTCCCGGCGCTTGTCGATTGCTGTTGTCCCAGCGGAACGCACCTGCACCGAACAGGCGTCGAGTCCCGCGTCGGGCTCGTTACAAGCCTCTGGCTCTCTGCCGACCGCTGGTCCCTGGGCGCATGTCGAACCGCCGCGATCCTTGCCGGCTTGGATAACCTGCTCGGGCTTTGCTGGTGTCTTGGCGCACACCGTGCCGCATCCAGGTGTTCCGGCTCGTGGAAAACAACGGTGTCGGGCCTGAAGACGTGGACATGCTCGTGAGAGCGGTGGCGTTTCCCGACGCGCCGAAGCCGGGCTATGCGGTCGTCGTCGATCTGCCGGTCACCGACCAGGTCAAACAGCAGCTACGGCGCGACACAGGCGTCCAGGTGAAGGACGTCAGCGCGGTCCTGGATACCGCGCACCACGTCCGGCCGCTTGACCGGCCGCCAGACCGCGGGCTCGGTCGCCGCTGCCGCAGTCGGCAGAAATTCCGCTCTGCCTGGAAACCTGGACCGATTATTCGAGTACCGAGATTGGACGTCCGGTGAATCCGGCACGCTGATGGTCTCGACCGAGCTGAGCGTCACCGAGCTCTACGATCGCATCTCGTCGGCGCAGGGATTGGTCGGTCGCAACTTCGGCCAGGGGCTGTTGCTGGTTCTCTTCATCATCGGCGGCCTCTTTCTCGTGATTCAGTTCGTCGCGCTCGTTGCCGGCCTTACGCTGGCGAAGTCGATCACGGGATCTGTTCACCAACTGTTCGCCGGAACCGAACGCGTGCGGCAGGGCGATTTCACCCACAAGATTGCGGTCAAGACCGACGATCAGCTGGGCGAGTTGTCGTCCTCGTTCAACTCGATGACCGCCAGCATCGAGGACCTGCTCCGGCAAGCGGCGGAGAAGAAGCGCCTGGAAGAAGAGCTGCGTATCGCCCGCGAGATTCAGATGTCTCTGCTTCCGCAGGGGCCGCTGCTCATGCCCGGGCTGTCCGTCACCGCCCTCTGCGTGCCCGCGCGAGAAGTGGGCGGCGACTACTACGACTTCTTCCGACTCAGCGACCAACGGCTCGGCGTGCTCATCGCAGACGTGTCGGGCAAAGGGACGTCCGCGGCGTTGCTACATGGCTGAACTGAAGGGGCTGATGCTCTCGCTCAGCAGAATCCACACATCGCCGCGCGATCTGATGGTGGCCGCGAACCACATCATCGCAGCCAATCTCGATGCTCGCAGCTTCATCACCATGACATACGCCGTCATCGATCTGGATCGACGGACGATGACGTACGCGCGGGCCGGACATACGCCTTTGATCTATGTTCCAGGCAAGGCTTCGCATCTCGATCGCGGAGCCCGTGTCCTGGCCCCGGACGGTCTCGTGCTGGGCCTGAACATCGACAACGGCGAGATGTTCGAGCGGCTCCTGCAGGAAGAGACGATCGAGCTTCACGCAGGCGACCTGATGCTGTTGTTCACGGACGGCATCACGGAAGCCATGAACGAAGCCGACGACTTCTTCGGAGAAGGACGGCTCGGGCGGTCTGGCCGAAGAGCACGCAGACCTTCCCTCCGACGAGCTGCGGGAGCGCGTGCTGCGCGAAGTGCAGGCGTTCGCCGGAAGTGCACCTCAACACGACGACATGACGATGATTCTGCTGAAGGTCGACGAGATCGCGTCGGATACGGCGCCACTCTCCGGTCGAGCCCGCCGAGATCGCCGGATACTGAAGGTGCGTTAGGTGTCTGGCCTGGTTGTCATCTTTCGTGCCCATTCGGATGTCGAAGCCAGTGTCGTCCGCGGCCTGCTCGAGGCTCATGGCATTCCGTCGGTGACCTCAGACGCCGGACAGTCCGTATTTCCCTGACGGTCACGCTCTCTCGGCGAAGTCCGCATCTCGGTCAACGAGGGCGACGCCGCGGAGGCGCAGCCGCGTCATCCAGAGCCATCGAACCGAGCTGCCCGAGGGACGCGTCGTGCGGCTGCGGGACGAGTTCGAGGAGCTGCAGCGCAGCATCGCGCTACCGCTTTCGCGACATCGGCCTGCTCGAGCACGCGATGACGCACACGTCGCGGGCGAACGAAGACTTGAGCGGGGAGTGCTCGACAACGAATCGCTCGAGTTTCTCGGCGATGCCGTGCTGGGCTTCGTCATCGCCGACGTGCTGTTCCGCGAATTTCCCGAGTTCGACGAGGGGAGAAGTCGAAGGCCAAAGCCGCGCTCGTGTCGACGGCGACACTGGCGAGACAGGCGGAGCGGCTGTCGCTCGGCGACCACCTACTGCTCGGCCGTGGCGAAGAAAAAACCGGTGGCCGCCGCAAACAAGCTCTCCTGGCCGACGGCTACGAAGCGTTGATTGCCGCCATTTACCTCGACGGCGGGATCGAGCCCGTCGAGACGTTCCTGGCGCGCGAGTTTGCGCGGCTCATCGACGACCTCCGGCGCGACGGACTCGCGGGGCAGGACTACAAATCGGCGCTCCAGGAGTACGTCCAATCGCACGGCCATCCACTCCCCGAATACCGGCTCGCCGGTTCGGTCGGTCCCGACCATCGTAAGCAGTTTCAGGTGGAGGTGGTGATCCGAGGCGACGTCGTATCTGTGGCCAGCGGTTCCAGCAAGAAAGAAGCGGAGCAGGAAGCGGCGCGGCTGGCACTCGAGAAATTCAAATCAACAATGAATCTCGTTGATTAGTCGATCTCGATGATCCCCCACGGCTTCTTGTCTTCATCGGCTGGTCCGCCTCCCGCCGTTGCCATGGCGAGAGCTGGCTCGGGTTGCGGGAGGCGCGGCAGCGCGTAGCGGTGGATTTCACGGGCGAGATCTTCCTCGGCCGGTGCCGTGGCCCGGCAATGCAGCCGCACCCACATGCGCAGCAGCGGATCGGTGAAGCTGTAGCGCTTCTGCCGCGAGCTGACCAGATCGACGTCCTCGAGCCAGGAGAGGTAATCCTTGGTCGACCCCGGCGTCCGCTGTAACCGCTGCGAGATTTCGGTCAGCGTCAGCCCTTCGTCCTCGCCGAGGATCTCGAGGATGGCTTTCAGCGCGCCGTAGCCGCGCGCGCGATGCAACCGCAGCTCGTAACAGAAGCAGCACAACTTCGAGAGTCGCCCGTCGGTCGTCATCAACGAGGCCAGTGCGCTGATCGGGTCGCCACCTCCGTGCTCGCGCATCGAGGCGAGTTCTTCGGCGAGCACGCGCACGTAAGCCGGCCGTCCGTCGGTCAATGCCTGGACGCCTCCGGCGCGGTTTGTTCCGCATCATGCGGATCGGCAGCGTTGGCCGACAAGCCGATGATGTCGAGCGTGTCCTCTACGGTCAGTCCCGGCATGTGAATGACTTCGAAGCGAGCCGAATGATCCCTGAGCAGTCGAAGCGTGCGGGCGATATATCGGCTGGTCAACACGAACTCTGTTGCCGCTCAATGAGATACAGGCGATGAAGTCGCTGCAGGACACGGCGCAGACCTGGAAAGCTTTCGAACGTGCGCAGCTCGAGAAATCTCGTCGAGCATGAAACGTTACCGCCGTCACCGCCGCTCGTCCGGGCGCGATTGAGAAAGTCCAGCGTGGCGTCGAACGCCGCGCGAGCTCCTTTGGCAGGAGCATCGCTGATTGGAAACGGCGACGCCGCGGCGATCGCGCGGCGAGAAACCGTTCCGGTGTGGTCGCCGATCCGTTCGACGTCGATCGACTGGACGGGCCCGCGGCCCGAACGGTCGCGAAGTTGCTGCAGGAGCGGTCGCGCCCACTGCCGCATCCACCGACGAGCACCGGGATGCGGGACGGCGATGGCATCGAGTGCCGCGACGACCCGGCGGAGCCAACGTTGAACGAGGCGTCAACATGCGCGTTCCTCACCGCATTGGAGTAACTCGCGGACGCAGCTCGCATCGCGAAAGGTAGACACTAAGAAGCGAGGGCGCAGCGTTGTCAATTTGAAAATGAAAATATTTCGCTTGACTAGTTCGGCTTGTCGTTGCCGTTGCGACGAAACCCAGAAGCCACTATGTTGCAGCTTGTTGCGCAGCGCCGCCACCTGACCGGCCGATTTGAGAGTAGAATCGACGACATGAATCTGGCGGTGCTCGGCGCCCAGTGGGGCGACGAAGGCAAGGGGAAAATCGTCGATCTGCTGACGCCAGGATTCGACATCGTCGCGCGCTACTCAGGGCGGGCACAACGCCGGCACACACCGTCTACGTGGACGGGCACCAAGTTCGTCCTGCGCCTGATCCCGTCGGGCATTCTGCATCCGGGCATCACGTGCGTGATCGGCAACGGCGTGGTCGTGGATCCGCAGGCGCTTCTCGCGAGAGTCGACGAGCTCGTCAACAAAGGCGTCGAACGTCGACAACCGGATCGGATCAGCGACAAGGCTCACCTGATCCTGCCGTACCACCGCGATCTGGATCTGCTGTCCGAGGCGCGACGCGGCGAGCGGAAGATCGGGACCACCTCGCGCGGCATCGGACCGGCATACGAAGACAAGATCGCCCGCCGCGGTATTCGGCGCCGCCGATCTGGCCGATGCCAAGGCGCTCGAACAGGACGTGCGGGACAACGTCACGGCGAGCAACCGCCTGGTCCAGGACACGACGATGGACTGGCGGCGCCGTTCTCGACCAGCTGACTTCACCGACGGCGGCCCGCATTCGACCATGGGTCGCGCGACGTCTCGCTGATGCTCAGCGAGGCCATGCACGACGGCAAGTCGATCCTGTTCGAAGGCGCGCAGGGCACTCTGCTCGACATCGACCACGGCACTTATCCCTACGTCACCTCGTCAAATGCCTCGGTCGGAGGGGTCTGCACCGGCCTCGGGATTGGTCCACGGCTCATCGGCGGCGTGCTCGGCGTCGGCCAAGGCCTATACGACGCGTGTTGGCGAAGGTCCGTTGCCGACCGAGCTGTTTGGCGAGATGGGTGAGCGGTTGCGCGAGAGCGGCCACGAATACGGAGCGGTGACCGGTCGCCCGCGGCGCTGCGGATGGTGCATGACGCCGTGGCCATTCGCTACAGCGTCAGGCATCAACGGCCTGGATGCCCTCGCGCTGACCAAGCTCGACGTCCTCGACGGCCTCGAACGCCTCGACATCTGCACGGCGCTATCGCTGCGGAAGCCAGACGCTCACGGAGTTTCCTTCGGACATCGCTCAGTCTTGCGTCCTGCAAACCGGTGTATGAGATCGATGCCCGGTTGGTCGTCGCCCGACGCGCGGCACTGCGCAGGTTCGCCGACCTGCCGGAAGCCGCGCGCGCGCTACGTCTGCCCGCCTCGAAGAGGTCTCCGGCGTACCGGCGGCGCTCGTCTCGACCGGCTCCGAGCGCGACGACACCATCTTCAGAAAGCGACGTCATCGTCGATTGCCGATTGCCGATTGCGGACTGAGACGGCTTCCACGCGCGATCCAGCAAATCGGCATCGACAAGGCGCTCCGGTTCAGCGCTGCCGGATGCAGAGCGCGTCGAGCGCTTCAGCATCCGCGTCGACGAACTCGATTCCTGCCCGATAGCGCGGAGCCGTCGCTTCGGTGGGATCTCGAACGACGCCCACGCCACGATCGGCGCCGAAGCGAATCGTCGCCTTGGTCGTCGGTGAGAATCATTCGAACCTTCTGATTCGGCTTCAGGATAATCGCAGAGACACGATCCTGCGCGCCGATGGTCGAGAGGTCGACGACCGTGCGCGACGTTCCCGTCAGCCACGATTTCCGACCAGGCCGCGCGATCTTGTAGCGCGGGGCGCGGCGTGTCCCGCGCTGGTCGAGAGGCGCGGGCACGGCGCGCGGCTGCCGGTTCGGCAACGGCGACGCTCGGCTCACCGGCGGAGACGATCCGGACGTCCGTGGGCTGCGGGCCGACGACACGAATCTCTGATTTGATGAGCGTGGGGTCGGCCTTGACGCGATTGATGAGCGCGGCGCCTCGCGGCGTCAGCGGCGAACGTCTTCTCGAGCGACTACGATATCGGGCCGCCGCCGGCTGATCACCTCGAGCGCCGCAGCGCGTCGACGTCGGCGAACGTGAGGAGCTCGGCGTTGGGGTCGATCGACTTCTTCAGCGCCGGTAACACCTCGGGCGCGCCGATGAGCGACGACGCAGGGTGCCAGAGTTACTCAAAGAAGCTGGCGTCCTGGATGCGGCCACCACCGCACCTTCGACCTTGCCGACGATGTACTTCTTCGGCACCTGGCCCCAGTGGCGGCTGTCGGAGCTGTTGTTGCGGTGATCGCCCATGACGAAGTAGTAGCCCTGCTGCACGACCTGCGGGCCCCAGTCGTCGTGGCTGCGGAACTCGGCGGGCACGTAGTCGTCGTGCAGCGGGACGATCGTTGACGTACACGCGGCCGTCGACGATTCGGACCGTGTCGCCTTCCTTCGCGATCACGCGCTTGCACGAACATCTTCTCGGGATTGACCGGGTAGTAGAGCATCACGATGTCGCCCGGCCGCGGTTCGCCCAACTCGTACACGAGCTTGCTGACGATGAGCCGGTCGTGATCCTCGAGCGTCGGCGCCATGCTCAGGCCGTCGACGCGCGCGACCTGAAATCCGAACGTCACGATGAGGGACGCATAGACTGCCGCAGAAAACAGCGTTTGCAGTCCGGTCACGACCTCGTGGGCTGCCCGCGACCACCGAGACACACTGAGCCTCGGGCGCAGCAGTGTGCTCGGCCTGAGCGGTCGCGGCCGTCTCAACCGTGAGCAGGCGTCCACCATCACTGGTGGGCTCAGGGAGTCCGCCATCACCGGCACTCCTGGATGGCCGAGGTCCGACACGGGGCCGTCAATTGGATTCTGTACAAAAGGAGAGGAGTCGCTCATCGATTCAGCGACTCCCAGAATACCACGAGGTGGGCTTCTGGCCTTAGGGCTTGACGGCCGCGGTCCCTAGTGCTTCAAGAAATGGATCGCGCCGCAGGCAGGGCGCCAATCGATCCGCCCATCAACACGTCACGCGGCGTAACCGGCTTCCCGTAGAGATCCTGTGTGTCGTCCGGGTCGGTCCTGATCAATCGCCGCCTGTCACGTTTACGCCTGCGAAGAGGCCCTGCGTCCGCGAGTACGAAAGGATTTCGGCTTTGAGTTGAGCGTCACGTCGCGGCCCGAGCATCTCGACCGACAGGACCGGCGGCAACTGATGCTTCGGCGCCCAGCGTCACCTTGTTGCCAACCGCAGCTTGTCCATGCCACTTCGATTCATGACGAGCAGCACGAGATCCGACCGACTGCGCTCCGATCTGCAGACCCCAACTTCCTTTTCCGACCTCCATGAAGACCGGAGGGCTCCAATGCCCATCATGTGCCGGCAGCTCATGAGGCCTTTGCCGTCACTCGCCTCCGACAATGAACGCAGCGCTTTTTCAGGGAAGGAACTACAAGTACACACTCGGCGTCGTCCCACAGCTCCTGCCGGGATGTCTTTGTCGGGCGTCGCGTGAATCTCGCGGATGACGGTCGCCGCCTCTTGAATTCTGTGCTGCTCTTTGGTCGAGATATTTGCTTCGAGCAGCGTGACGCCGGCCGCCAGCGCGCCGACGAGCAGGAATCCGTTGCTATTTCGCATGAGGTCTCAATCCTCCAACACGACGTCGGAGCAAGAACCCCTACCAGCGCGGGCGTCAGCTCGTGGGGTAGCGTTTGAAACGATTCGTCACTTCGGCTGCATCGCGCCGTCGATCCTGCCGCCGGTCTGGCTGTTATCGGTCCCGGGCCGCATCGACGACCTTGTCCTTGTCGTCGACCGCATCCTAACCTTGTCCTTCGCCTCGCTCAGCCTTGTCCTTCTGCCTCGTCCTTGTTTTTCCTTACCTCTTCCTTCTTCTTCTCCGCTTTCTTCTCCGCTTCTTTCTTCTTCTCTTCGCGACTCTTGTCGTCCTGCGCGAGGGCGATCAGCGGGACGCTCAGCATCCCCAACCCTGCCACGAATGCTCGTCGACTGAAGGTGTTCTGCACATCACTCCCCTTCCACGCTCGCGAACCACCGCGAGCGCTAAATACAGAATCTGCCAACCGCGAGGCGGCAGGGGCTACTTCAAACGCTCGGAGCGTCCCAGGCGGCTTCAACCTCCGGACTCAAGCCTCGAGAGGTCAGCTCGACAATGAGGAGTGCGGCCTGCTGAGCCCACCTACGTGGCATTCTCTTCCCAGATCACGACACAGATTCACGATGACCTCGACCGCCTTTTCCATATCTTGCACGGATACCCATTCGAGTCGCGAGTGAAAGTTGTGCTCACCTGCGAAGATATTCGGCGTCGGCAGTCCCATGAACGAAAGCTGAGAGCCGTCGGTGCCGCCCCGAATCGGGCGCGACGTGACGTCGATTCCGGCACGGCGGACCGCTTCACAGGCGTAGCGCGCGATCTCGGGGTGCCGGTCGAGGATTTCTTTCATGTTTCTGTAAGACTGCTCGACCGTTAACTCCAGACGTGCGCCGGGAAAGCGCGCAATCGACTCCCGCGCGAGTCGTTCGACCATCGTTTCTTTACCTGCCAGCACATGCGTTTCGGAAGTCTCGAATCAGGAGCTTGACTGACGTCCGATCGACGCCGGCCTGCAGCACGTAGCGGATGGACGAAGCCCTGGTGGCCATCGGTCGTCTCCGGGGACAGATTCGTTGGCGGGAGCCTTTGAATGAAGTCGGCGGCGACTTTGATCGCATTGACCATGCGCCCTTGCGCATATCCAGGATGTGTGTTGAAGCCGTGGAAGGTGACCGTCATCGCATCGGCAGAAAAGCTCTCGGTTTCCACTTCGCCACGGCTGCCGCCATCCACGGTGTACGCACAGTATGCCTCGAAGCGATTCAGGTCGAAGTGCCGCGGACCTCGCCCGATTTCCTCGTCGGGCGTGAATGCGATTCGTACGGGGCCGTGCTTGATCTCGTCGTGAGAGAGCAGATACTCGGCGGCCGTTACGATCTCGGCGACGCCTGCTTTGTCGTCCGCTCCGAGTAGCGTCGTGCCGGAGGCCGTCACGATATCGTTGCCCATTTGCTGCGCAAGATCGGCGTTTTCCGACAGCCTCAGGACCATGGTTGGATCGTCGGGCAGCACGAGGTCTCGGCCGTCATACCGACCGTGAACCAGTGGTTTGACGTCCGCGCCGCTCATTTCCGGCGACGTGTCCACGTGGGCGATGAAACCAATCGTCGGCGCGTCCCGTTTTGCCGTCGTGGCGGGAATGGTTGCCATCACGTAGCCGTGAGCGTCGATACTGGCATCGGCCAGGCCGAAACCTTTGAGTTCAGTCGACGAGATCGCGCAACAGGATGAGCTGCTTATCCGTGCTCGGGCACGTCGTCGATCGCTCGTCGGACTGGCGTGTCGTACCGGACGTAGCGCAGGAACCGATCCAGAACGGAACTCATGGAATAAGTGGCTGGTCGGTCATTGTAGGTGATGTGGTTCGAAGACCGCGAAGACCGGCGCGTGGTCGCTGGTGCCGCACATCACGCTCGCACCGGACAGCTGCGGTCGCGCGCGCGCCAGCGTCGTGCTCGCAAGCACGTAGTCCAGACGCCAGCCGATGTTGCGTTGCCGCAGGTTGCGCCAGGGCGCCCACCAGGTGAACAGCCCGTCGTTGTCGGGATCGAGCGCGCGTCCGACGTCCACCAGGCCGCGGCCGATGATGCGCTCCAGCAGAGCGCGCTCTTCCGGGAAGCTGTCCGATCGCACGGCGGCTTGCGTTCCTTGGGGTGGACGTCCCGATCCGTCGCGCGCCACGTTCAGATCGCCGCACAGGACCAGCAGCCGACTGCGAGGCCTGCAAACGACGCGGCGTATTCGTCGAGCGCCTCGCAGGAAGCGCATCTTGGCGGGGAAGTCCTTGCCGCCGTTCGGACACGTAGATGGAGGCGACTGTGACGGTCCCGACGGCGGTCGTGACTTCGACCGTGACGATTCGGTGTTCGTGGTCGAATGCGGGATGCGTGAACGCGCGGCGATCGGAGGCGATTCGCTTGGTCGACGTGAAGGCGCCACGCCCGAGTAGCCCTTTGCCGCCGTGCCAGTAGCACCAGTAGCCTTCGAGATCGCAAAGAAGCAGCCGGGATGTCGATCCGGGTGCGGCCTTGATCTCCTGAAGGCAGACGACATCCGGGCGCTGCTCGCGCTGATCCATTCCTGGACCTGCGCGTGTCGCGCCCGGATACCGTTGACGTTCCAGGTGGCGATCTTCATCAGCGACCAGCTTCCAGCGCGTGCGCGGCCTGCCGCTCCGCCGCCGGCACGGCCATGATGTCCGCGTGGTCCGCGACGTGCTTCTTGACGATCTCTTCGGCGCGCGCCATCGTTTCGGCCTCGCGTTGCGATAGATCGCGTTCGGCTTCGATGAGATCCTTCTGGTTCGACGGCGTGGCATCGATGCTCTCGTAGATCGCGGCGACCGGACAGGCTGGCACGCACGCGCCGCAGTCGATGCACTCTTCGGGATGGATGTAGAGCATCGTCGCCTGCGCGAACTCGGCCTCGTCTTTCCTGCGGATGGATACAGTCCACCGGGCACACGTCGACGCAGGCCGTGTCCTTCGTTTCAATGCAGGGGTCTGTGATGATAAATGGCATTCTCGAGTTCTCCGTCCGTGATCCGGAGCACGCAACTCCGGTCGTCCGACCGATATCACGCCCGGCCCAGTTGGGCCAGCAGCGAGAAGATCCTATCAAAACCAGGCCATTGCGCCAGTCCGGTCGGCCGCTTGCGGCCCCATCAGCGCCACAATCATGGACGAATCGTGAAGCAATGGCTGGTGTGTCGGCGCAATTTCGCTAAGCGTCGACAGCCAGGAACATCATAGGCGTGGCCGTTGGTCGGTAACCCATCGACTCATACAGCGGCCGACCGGCCTGGCTGGCGTTGAGCATGACGACGCCCACTCCGTTTTACACGGCACCAGTCGTGGATGCTCATCATGAGTGTCCGCGCGAGACCGCGGTGGCGATGCGTCGAGGCTCGGTGAAACGTTGTACACAAACGCAACTCGACTGGCGACGGCGTTCGGCCCGGGCGGCCACGGCAGTATCGTCAACCCGCCGCCGGCAACGACATGGCCGTCATCGGTCTGAACGAGCCACGCCTTGTAAGCCTCGGCCGGCAGCATCTGCTCGAGCCATTGCCCGAACGCGCCGGCGACGCCGTCCGCGATGGAAGTTCCCATTTCGGCAAACATGCCGAGACGGTGGCGAACGAGAACGTCGATGTCGGAAACCGTCGCAGAACGAACGTGATAGCCTGGCATGAAAGTCCGCGGATTATACTCAACCAGCAACGCCGGCTAGTCGCTTCCGAGCCGCGCTCCACCCTTTTCAGTGAGCATTGAAGATGACCACAGCAGAAACACGTCGAGGGCCAGAACCACCGGACATCAGCGAGAAGGGGGCATGAAAGCCGGCCAGCCGCAGCGGGCCGACACGCGGTTGTTCATGCAGCTGCTCGTGTTCGGTGGTTGCTCGGATTCGACTTCGCTTATCGACGCCCTGGAGCAGTGCTGGACCTGGCGGGCGTGCTGTATGAAGACGTCAACGACCCACGCGGTATCTGCGCTGCTGACGTTCAGCGACGACCCTGCGCATGTTTCTGGACCGCGTGCGCCCGCTTCTGAAACAGGCTCCGTTCGCGACGCTCGTCCAGAAACCGGAATACACGATGCTCGGCCGCACGCATCCCTCGGCTACGAGCCGGATCTGATCGACGTTCTGTTGCACCGGCCCGGGCGGACGGTGCTCAATCGGGAATGGCCGTGGTCGATCTGGTATCCGCTGCGGCGCAGCGGGCGGTTCGCTCAGCTTCCGATCAGAGGAACAACGGGTCATTCTGGCCGAGCACGGGGCCATCGGCATGTCATTCGGCGCTGCGGATCTTGCGCACGATATCCGCCTCGCGTGCCACGGCCTGGACAAGGACGACAACGATTTCGTGATTGGACTCATTGGAAAGGATCTGTATCCGCTCTCAGCGATCGTTGCAAGCGATGCGAAAGACGCAGCAGACTTCGTTGTACCTCGAGCGGCTCGGGCCGTTTTTCGTGGGAAGGGGCGATCTGGCAGAGCGCTCTAACAGGATGATGAAAGCGCGTCAGGCATAGGGCCAAGGTGCACAATGCAGGCAGCTCACATTCTGCATTTCGACATTATTCGGCCCGGAGGGCGATCATCGGCGACATGCGACGCCGCGCGCGTTGCCGGGATCATCGCCGCGAAGAATGCGCAGACCGCCAGCGACGACGCGGCGACGCCCAAGGCGAGCGGATCCCAGAATGGGACTCCGTAGAGTTGGGCCGAGATCAGGCGACCGGCGCCGACTGCGAGTGGAAGCCCCAGCGCGACGCCGATGAGCACGCGGCTGAACGCGCCCCTCAAGACCATGCCGACGACGTTCACGCGATCGGCGCCTAGCGCGATCCGGATGCCGATCTCGTTTCGTGCGCTGCGCTACCGCGTAGGCGGTGACACCATGCAGAGTCCGATCGCGGCGAGCAGCAGCGCGACAATTCCGAACAATCCAGCCAGGGTCACGACGGCGCGCGGCTGGTCGAGCGAAGCGATCCACCTGTTGCTGCAGGGTCCGGATGCTCGTGACGGTCAGGTTCGGATCGGCGTCGGCGAGCGCCTCGCGTTACCTGGGGTTCGAGACTGCCGAGTGGTGTGTTGGTCGACCAGCAGCAGCCCACCCACGAAGTGCGACTGAAGCTCGATGCGTCTCATCACGGGGTCGCTGTAGTCCACGGCCTGCGCGAGCGCCACGTAGAACATCGGCCGCGCCGGCTGGTTGAGGGCAAACCCGGCAAACTTCGCATCGCGCTACGACGCCAACGATGCGATAGGTGCCGAGCGTTCTCCGGCGACGTCGAGACCGAAGTGCTGATCCGAGCGGGTCCTCGTCGCTCTCTGAAGAACCGCCGGACGAACGCTCTCGTTCACCACGGCGACGGACTCGGTCGTCTCGTTGTCGGCAGCTGTAGAAGTGACGGCCGCGGACCAGCCTCACGCCGAGGTTCTGAAGATAGTTGGCGCTCACTCGATCCCACGACGCAGCCGGGGCCGGCTCTCCCGGCTTCGGCGGTGGATGGCCGGCCACCAGCACCAGCTCGCCCCAGTTGTCGGTCAGCGGGTTGTAGAGCGCGAGCCCTGAACCCTGAACGCCAGGCAAGCCGATTCAACCGCGCTTCGACTTCGCGATAGAGCGCCGCAAGCTCTCGGCTGTGTAGCTCGCCGGCGGCCGGTTCAGCGCCACCAGGACCCGCGCTCGCGGTTACGAAGCCGAAGTCCTGGCTGCTCCAGTTTGCCGAGGCTGCGCGCCAGCATGGTCGATCCGGCAACGAGCACGACGGACACTGTCGCCTGCACGATCGAGGCAGCGTCTGTGCGCGCCAGCGGCGAGCGGTCGCCGGTGCTGCGGCCCTGCGCCGCGCAGCGCGTCGATCGGATCGGTGCGCGTGGCGAACCACGCCGGCGCGGCGCCAAAGACGATACCCGTGACCAGCGGCCAGGCCGAACGCGAACGGCCAGCACCATCGGCGCGGGCCGCGTATCGATCGGCAGGAAGCGTCGCGCCAGCGAAGCGCGAGCGCGAGCAGCAGGCGCGCCGTGCCTGCGGCGACGACGCAGTCCCGCGATCCCGCCGGCGACGGCGAGCAGGACGCTCTCGACGAGCGCCTGCGTCACGATCTGCCGGCGCGATGGCGCCCATCGCCAGCCTGCACGGCGGTCTGCGCCGCGCCGCGCGACGGCGCGCGCGAGCAGCAGGTTGGCGACGTTGGCGCAGGCGATGAGCAGCACCAGGCCGCACACGCCGAGCAGGATCTGCAGGCTGCGCCCGTATTGCTCCTTCATCACGCCGACGCCGGCGCCCGCGGGCACGACCGTGATGACCTGCTTGGGCAAAGCATTGGATGACGTCCGGCATCCAGTTCGCCGGGTAGCCTGAATCGTGCTGCATCCACTGCGCGAAGGACGCCGGTCGAGGCGCGGGCCCATGCCGTCGATCGTCGCACCTGGCGCGCAGGCGCCCGATCACGCGCAGCCAGGCGCCTGCAGGCCGACGCAGAGATCGAGGTGTCACCGGCGATCAGCGGTTCCTGCTGAAGCGGAATCCACAGGTCGGGCGGGTCGCCTGCGCAGTGTCTCGCCGAAGAATCCCGGCGGCGCACACCGACGACGGTGAACGGGTGCGCCTTCGATGACGAACGTCGCCGCCGACCACCGACTGGGTCGCCGCCGTAGGTGTCCTGCCACACGCGGTGGCTGACCACGACGACCGGCGGAGCCGCCGGCGTGTCGTCGTCTGGGCGTGAAGACGCGGCCGCCGAACGCGCCGACGCCGAGCGTCGAGAAGTAGTTGCCGGTCACGTACTCCGAGCGGAGCGGACCGTGCGGCCGTGGTCGACGCCCTGTCGCCTGCACGCTCAGGCGACCGCAGCCGGCCTGAAACGCCGTCACCTCTTCGAACTCCGGCAGCTCGGCCTTTAGCCGCTCGAACAGCGGAAACGAGATACATGCCCCAGCGCTCCTGGGGCCGCCCATCACGCAGCACGCATCGCCATCGCCGACGCGATACAGGCGGATCGGATCGCTGACCGGCAGCGAGCGCAGCATCACGGCGTGGATCAGGGTGAAGATGGCCGTAGTGCCGCCGATGCCCAGGGCCAGGGTCAGGACCGCGGTTGCCGTGAAGACGCGCGCTCCCAGAGCGTTCGCAGGGCGTAGCGCAGTTCGCCGACGAAACTACTCACGTCAGCCTTAGACGAGGGCGGGGCGTGATTCGTTGGTGGAAATGTGTTTGAGGACCGCGTCAAAGCCGCGTTGGCCGCGACGACACACGGGCGTGAGCTGGACTATGTCCTGACCCGTTGCATGGCGTTTTCGACGAATGCCTCGATGTCCCGTGCGGGGCGTGCGCCAGCGGTTCGAGCGATCTCGCGCCCTCCTCAAAGACCTGCCATTGTCGGTATCGACCGGATGCCGAACCGTTCGCCGAGATCACTGAGGGCGTCGGTGTTGACCTTCACGACAAGATAGCGTCCTGCCTGGCGCTCTGCGACCTTCTGGATTTCCGGAGCAACCATTCGACACGGTCCGCACCAAGGTGCCCAGTAGTCCACTACGACCGGAAGCGATGCGCCGGCGATGAGTCGGTCGAAATCCCTGATGACATGATTTCGACGGGCGAGTTGGGAGCGGACAGCAGGGTCTTGCATTTTCCACATCTGACAGGATCGCTGAGTCGGCTCAAACCTCAGCCGATTCTTCTGCCCACACGACGGACAGGTCACGACGATGCCGCGGTCGTCGAGAGCGAGATTCGTTCATGCCTTGATTCTATACTTCACTCCCAGCCTCAGACTCCGAGGCGATGTCAGAGCTGAGGGTCGCGGCGCGACCGCAGGCCGTTGCGGAGAACATGCCCGGACGACGGTGCACGGACCAGGGAGCGCCAGGCGCGAGCATGCTTGCCGGTGGCCTTTGTGGTCTTCGCTTTGGAAGAAGGCTTGCCAATTCGATCGGCAAGCAGGCCGACGCTGATGGCATACGACTGAGAGCAGTTGTAGTCAGAGGAGGGCGTTGTAGTTTGAGGTAGACAAGGGAACGAGACGGGTCGCGCCAGAAATGAGCGATGCGTCAGGGACGTCCGTCGGCAGAGCCCCGCCGTTCTTGAGCCGGACGCCCAGTTGCTGCCAGTCGGCCATGGGTTGAGCCACCGTCGTATCCCGTCTTGCCCGGCAGTTCGCCTCGCGTCGTGCGACGGTCTGCGCAATCTGTTCTTTGGCTTCTTCAGGCACCTGTAGCTCCAGGCCCCACTTCTGACCATGTGTCCAGCCGCTCGCCTTGAGGAAGTTGCCAATCGACGCGAACACGTCGGATGGCGTCGACCAGATGTCGCGGCGGCCGTCACCGTCGAAATCCTCGGCAAATTTCAGATAGCTCGACGGCATGAACTGCACCTGTCCCATCGCGCCAGCCCACGGAGCCTCGCATTTTCGAGAGCCTCGATGTAGCCGGCGTTGAGGATCGTCCAGGGCGGCGAAGAGCTCACTCCTGAAAAGCGCCGACCGTCGCGGATCCCAGGCCAGCGTCGCCAAGCGCCGCCACTGTCGGACGAACCCCGCTGAATCGGCCGTAGTTCGACTCCATCCCCAAATCGCGACGATGACCTGCGGATCGACGACCCGTCGCGAAGCGATCTCCTCGAGCAACACTCGCGATTTCTGGCGAAAGCCGTCCTTCCGCTCGTGCCACTGGACGGTCCGTCAATCGTCTCGACAGGTAGTCTTCCAGTCGACGAGGACGGTTTCTGCTTGGGTGCGGTCGCGTTCGATGATGACCGCCAGCGGCGCTTCAACAGTTGCGAGAGCCTGATCGAGGATGTCTTCGCGAATGCCTCGCTCGAGCGCTTCAGCCCGCACGCCGTTGAGGAATTCCTCGAACGATGGGCGCGCAGGGTCTTGAGGTTCGGTGGCAGGCGCGGGGTCCTGGCGAAACCCGGACGCGTGATTTCTGGCTTAGGTTGCTGTCGATCGCCGAGCTGGACGCTTGCGTTACGAGGACGAGTCCGATGCACAGCCAAACACGCACCACAGCAGTGTATCAATTCGCCATCGACAATTCACAACTTCTGGCGAACAACCGTGGAGAAATCCAGCATCGCACACTTTTTCACGTGCCGTTTTGTGGTGTTTCGCTTCGTTCTGAGTCTGCTGGTGCGCGGCAGGCACGTCTGCGCTGTGTGCTGGCCGCTTCATCAGCAGAATGAGCGGCAATAGCGCCAGGAACAGAATGCCGAGGAGTTGAAAGATTGCGACGAACGAAACCATCGCGGCCTGCCGCTGAACGGTGCCGGCCAAAGCCGCATAGGCACGGTTGGTCGCCGTCACTGCGTCGGCGCCAGCTGCCATGAACGCCTGCCCTCATCTGCGCGAACAGCGATTGCGTGGCTCCGGGATCGTACGGCGTGACGTATGCGCGGCGAGCGTCGAGCCGGTCGCCTGTTGATGACGCGCGAGCATCGTGCCGGTGACTGCGATGCCGATGCTGCCGCCGATGTTGCGCATCAGATTGAAGAGGCTCGTCGCGTTGCCCATCCGCTCGCGCGGAATCGGGTCCATAGCGACCGTCGTCAGTGGCACGAAGAGGAGCGACAGGCCGGCACCCTGGATCAGCTGCGGCCAGAAAATGTCCCAGTATCCGGCCTGGAGATTCAGCCGCGACAGCCAGAGCAGCGAGCCTCCGCCAACCAGCACGCCGGTCGTCAGCAGCTTCCGCGGATCGAAGCGCACCAGTCATGATGCCCGGCGATCGGCATCATGAAGAACGAGCCGATGCCGCGCGGTGCCATCGCGATGCCCGCCAGCATCGGCGGATATCCGAGCAGCGTCTGCAGCATGATCGGGAGCAGCACCAGGCTGCCGTACAGCACGAAGCCCGACCACCGTCATCAGGAACACGCCGACCGCGTAGCTGCGTTCCTTTGAACACGCGCAGATCGACGACCGGATCTTCGGTCCGCAGTTCGTGGACGATCAGCAGCCAGACCAGTGTCACCGCGCTGATGATCGGCGAGCGTCGTGATCGAGATTCGACGAGAACCAGTCGTCCTGCTGCCCTTGTCGAGCACGAACTGCAGTGCGCCGATGCCGACCGCCAGCATGCCGATGCCCCAGTAGTCGATGCGCTGCGCGGTCCGCCGGATGTACGGCGGATCGAAGATGAACAGCTGCGTCATGACGAGCGACGCGATGCCGACCGGAATGTTGATGTAGAAGACCCAGCGCCAGCTGTAGTTGTCGGTCAGCCATCCGCCCAGCACCGGCCCGAAGATCGGCGCGACGACGATGCCGAGACCCCAGAAGCCCATCGCCTTGCCGCGATCCTGCGGCGGAAATGCCTCGAGCAGAACCGCCTGCGACAGCGGCTGCATCGCGCCGCCGGTCGCGCCCTGCAGACACGCGGAAGACGATCAGCATGCCGCAGGTTCGGCGCGAGGCCGCAGAGAAACGACGACGACCGTGAAGCCGGCAACCGACAGCATCAGCAGACGCTTGCGCTCCGAACGCGCTGGCCAGCCAGCCGGTCATCGGCAGGATGATCGCGTTGGCGACCAGATACGAGGTCAGCGCCCACGTCGCCTCGTCGATGCGTCGCCGACAGGCTGCCGGCGATGTGCGGCAGCGAGACGTTGACGACGGTCGTGTCGAGCACCTTCCATGAACGTCGCGAACATGACCGCGATGGCGACGATCCAGGGGTCTGACGGTGCGAGGTTGATCTGTCACCTAAACTCTCCACCACGGAGGATCACAGGGGACACTGAGGCATGAACTGTTTCCCATAGAAAGTTGATGCTCCGCGTCCTCGTGTCCACTGATGGTTATTTCGTAGGCCGTTGGCACCACCGACATGCCGGGTCTCAACAAATGCTCCGGATCCTGTGCTGCGTCGAGGACGATTTTCACCGGAACACGCTGGACGACCTTGACGTGTTTGGTGCCCGGTTGCGTTCTCCGGGCGGCAGAAAGGCTGAAGCGTGCGCCTGTCGCGGCGGCAATGCTCTCGATCTTGCCTTTGAATTCACGTCCCCGTATGCGTCCACTTTGATCGTGGCGGACTGGCGCGGCGCTCTGCTCAGTGGTCTTCCTGAGGTTCGCGGTAATCCCACACCGTATCGAGTGGCACGAGTGCCATCCAGGGCTGACCCGCTTGAATCCACTTGTCCCGCTTCCGCCGATTTGCGCTGATCGTTCTTGCGGAGCCTTGATCGTCGTGTATTGAAGGTTCAGCTCAGGCTTGCTCGAGCGCGGCTGGCTTGCTGGGCATGTGCCGCTGCAGCGGCCGCCCGCGCCTCCGATCGCGCGCCACCTGCTGGGGCGCGGTCTGTGCCGACCTGAGGCCCGCGAGCGCGTTCTCGCTCACCAACGCGAGATTGCATCAATCTGATCTCAGCGGCTCGTATGCTCGCTTCAGCCTCGGCGATCTGGGCTTTCGCAGCTTCGCCGGTGCGCGCTGAACGTCCGCGGTTGCGCAGTTGTCTCGCGGGCGTCGTTGCTGGGACACTTCGTCCTTGGCGAGGAGCCCGCGCAATCGCTCGACGTCCCGAGCCGGCCTTCGTCGCGTTCGCCTGCGTTTGCGCGCTGGCCAGGCTCTGATGCGCTGGCGGCCAGCGCATGCGCGTCAAGCCTGGCTGTGCGTGATCGACCTCCGCCCCGGGCGAGTCCTCCACCGATCCGTGCGCAGTTGTCACGTTGCTTGTGGTAGTCGTAGACACGATCGGAACCGTTGGCTTCGGGCGGCAAGCGCATCGGCTTCAGCATTCGCCAACTCGGCCCGGGCTTTGCAGCTATCGCGCGACCTGATAGTCGCGCGGATCCATTCGACCAAAATGGCGCCGGCGTCGACCTGTTGATTGTCGACGACCGGAGACCGCAGGACCGTGCCTCCAACGCGAGCCGCGATGGGCGTGACGTGCGCATCGACCGGGCATCGTCGGTCGATTCGCGGCCGGCGGTCAGCCAGAGCCAGACACTACCGACGGCAAGGAGCGCCACGATAACAACGCCCACGGCGACGCGAAACGATCGCTGGCTGGTGAGCGGGACAGATTCAACGCTGATCGGCCATCAGCGGACTCAAATAGTTGGCGCGCGATCTCCTCGGCGATTCCGACAGCTCGAACGAGGCTCCCTTTGGCCAGGCTCGTCGTAAACAGGGCGGAACTATATTGATCGTTGGCCAGCGTGACGGCGCCTTGTGCCTGCACGACCTCCCGATGTTGCCGGTTACTCCTGCGGCGAATCGGTCGCGAGCCTGCGTCAACTGACTCGCGGCGAGTTCACGAGCGCGAGTGGCGACCGTTCGAGTTGTTCGTTTCAGAATCCAGGTCGAGCATCGCCGTGCGGACCTCGTAGTGAGATGCCGGCTTTCAGGTCGTCGGCATCCATACGTCGATGCGCGGTTCCGCATCGGCCTCGAGCAGTCGGCCGCGTGCTCGGCCTCACCTGAAGATCGGCACGTCGAGGGCGCCGGTCACCGCATAGGTGCTGTAGTGAGTCGCTGATGGAGAGCCGAGGTCCCCGAAGTTGGCGGTGACGCGGATGGCGGGCTTCATCTCGCCAGGTGGCGGCTTCCCGCGTGGCTTCGGCGGCGCGAACGCTGCTCGAGCGCGGCCAGATAGTCCGGACCGCGCCTTGTAGGCGCGATCAGTGCCGCTTCGAGTGTCATCTCCGGAATCGCCACTGGCGTCAGATTGATTCGCGAGGGTAAACGTTTGGCCGATCGGTAAGGCCAATCAGGCGCGCAAGCTGCAGCTTCGACTTCTCGAATTCGTTCCTGGCGGCCGTCACACGCTGGCGATCGGTGTCGAGCTGCAAGCTTCCGCACGGAGCACGTCAATGCCAGCCACCAGCCCGTTCGCCTTCAGGTCGCTCGCCTGATTCAAAAGTGCTTGTGAGGGTATCGACCTGGCCTTCGGGTGGCGTCGACACGCGCCGATGCCGCGAGCGCTTGTGCATACGAAACGGTGGACACGAGCACGACGAGATCGCGCGCGGTCTTGTAATCATATTGAGGCGGCGGCGACGTTGTGCTCCTCCGCCTTGGCATCGTTCATCGCCTTGAAGTCGAGCACGGACTGGGACAGGTAGACTCGAGCGTCGAAATAGATTGAACGGCCCAACGATCGGGGAACACCGGCTGGTAACGGAAAGCCAAACGCCGCGAGGTTAGACCACCTGGCGCGTCTCGCTGACGCGGCCGGTAATGTTCGGGAGCATCTCGCTCAAGGCACGCTTTCGCGCCCCCTGTGCGTGGCTGACGCGCCGTTTTCCGCGAGCAGCACGCCAAGGTTGTAGGCCAGGGCGCGGTTGATGGCGTCTGTAATCGGCGGCGAGAGGGCGTCACGCGTCAGTTCACCAGTCGGGACGCCCCGAGAAATGGACTATTGGAACGCGGCGCCGGCGGTCCCTGAGGCGCGGACGTTCGTGACGCTGCTGGGGCCTGCATCGTCGAGATCTGTGCGCCGACCGGTGAAATGCTGCAAATCAGGAACACCACCACGAGCACGGTGGGAAGTGCAGGTCTCACGTCGAATCCCTTTCTCGCCTGGTGGTCGACGAGGGCAAGGGCGTGAATGGGCCTGCGTCGCGTCGTCGTTCCGAGGCAGGGCAACCGCCGAGGTGGTTGCCAATCCTTTAGCGCTACACGCGGCGTCAACGGCGTGCGGCCTCCGGGGCTGCCGGCCGGGACGGCGTTTTCGCGGAGGTATGATGCATCGATGCGTGCGCTTCTCGTCGAAGACGATGGGACGATCGCCGAGTTTGTCGCGCGCGGGTTGCGCGAGGCCGGCTTCGCCGTCGATGAGGCCAAGGATGGCGAGGCAGCGCTCGAGCAGATTCAGCAACACCCCTACGACGTGGCCATCGTCGACTTGATGCTGCCCAGGCGCGACGGTTTTATCCGTGATCGACGAAATGCGCAGCCGCCGGTTGACGACGCCCGTGCATACATTCTGAGCGCTCGCCGTTCGGTTGACGATCGAGTGAAGGGCCTCCAGGCTGGCGGCGACGACTACCTGACGAAACCGTTTGCGTTTGCCGAGCTGCTCGCCCGCGTTCAGGCGCTCGTCAGACGCGCCACGCGGACTCCCGAGCCGACGACACTCAGCGTCGATGGCCTTGTGATCGACCTGCTGTCGCGCCGCGTGTGACTAGATTTGGGAAGGCGATCGACCTGCGCCCGCGCGAGTTTGCGTTGCTTCGAATACTTCATGCGCAACGCCGGTCGTGTCCTCTCGAAGACGATGATTCTATCGCACGTCTGGGAATACAACTTCGATCCGCAGACCAACATCGTCGACGTTCTGGTGAGCCGCCTGCGCGAAAGATCGATCGGCCGTTCGACACGAAACTGGTGCATACAGTGCGAGGAGTCGGGTGCGTGCTGCGGGAGGACGTGGCGTGAACGGCGCCCGACCTTATTCAGCCTTCGGCTTGCGTCTCGCTCTGTGGTGCTCGACGTTGTTCGTCATCGGCGCCATTCTTATCGTCTTTCTGACGCTATTGGTTGACGTCGACCTCGCTCGCCCAGCGGGATCGGCAGATCCTCCGGGCCGAAGCTCGGAGAGTACGCGACCGCCTATCAGACCGGCGGACTGGGCGGCTCGCCGATACAGTCCGTGCCGAGCAGCGAACCGCGCCGGAGCGGCTCTTCGTTCGAGTCGTCGATCGAGGCGCAGAAGCGATCGTGCTCAGCCAGCCCGAAGGCTGGGAGCCGTCGGCGCTCGAGACCGACTCGACCACATTGTGGGACGGCACCCTCGTGCAGGTTGGGAAGAGCACCGAACCGCGGAGCGACCTGCTGGCCAGATTTCGCGCCACGCTTGGGATCGTCACCCTGACGATCGTGGTGATTGCTCTGAGTGGCGGCGTCGTCGTGACTCAGTCGGCGCTGCTGCCGATTCAGAAGGCTCACCAGGGCCGTCAGCCGTATCGTTCGCACCGGACGCACGGACGAGCGCGTGCCGCTTTCGCTTGACGGCGGCCGTCCCGACGCAATCGACGAGCTCACGATGCTCTTCAATGCGATGCTCGACAAGATTGAGGGGCTCGTCACTGCGATGCGCGATGCGCTCGACAACGTGTCGCACGACCTGCGCACTCCGCTGACGCGCATGCGAGGCACGGCCGAAATGGCTCTGGCGGCTCCGCTGATGTCGATCGCTACCGCGAAGCGCTTGCCGACTGCGTCGAGGAAACCGATCGTGTTCTGCTGATGCTGAACACGTTGATGGACATCTCGGAAGCCGAGAGCGGCACCCTCCAGCTACGACAGGACAGGGTGCTGCTCGGCGACATCGTTGTGAGGGCTATCGATCTGTACCGGGATGTTGCAGACGCAAGGGGGTCGCCCTCGTCTCGAAGCTCCAACCCGATGTGAGCGTCATGGCGGACGGAACGCGGCTCCAGCAAGTGGCCGCCAACCTGATTGACAACGCGCTCAAATACACCCCACCTGGAGGCCGGGTCGACGTCGAAGTGACGCAAGACGGCGGGAAGGCGCTGCTTCGAGTTCGTGACAACGGTGCCGGCATCAACCCCGACGAGCTGCCACGCATCTGGGACCGGCTCTTTCGCGGTGATGCGAGCCGAACCGAGCGCGGGCTTGGCCTCGGGCTCAGTCTGGTCAGGGCCATCGTCAAAGCGCACGGAGGCACTGTCGATGTGGAGAGCGCTCTTGGCAAGGGGTCGACTTTTACCGTGGCGCTGCCGACGTGACCTTCTTGTCAGCTTCGAGATCAGCCAGCTGCCGCAAACGTCGTTCGAGAAATTGCCTCTCCGGTTCGAGCTTGATCAACGCGAGGCGCGCGCTCGTAGGAAGTCCGGGCTTCCACAATCCGGCCAATCCGGCGGCACAAGTCGCCACGCGCTGAGTGCGCGAGGTGGTATTCGCGCAGGTCGCCGCGCGCGAGGATGGCATCCAAAGGGCCAATCCCGACTCCGGGCCGTCCCGCATCGCGACGGCTACCGCACGGTTCAGCTCGACGACAGGTGAGGGTTCGGCGCGCAGAAGCACGTCATACAGCCCGACGATCTGCGCCCAGTCGGTTGCCGCGGCCGTCCGCGCCTCGGCGTGGACCGCTGCAATGGCGGCTTGAAGTGTGTACGGGCCAAAGCGGCGGGAAGACAGCGCTCGCGCGACCAGCTCGGATCCTTCCTCGATGTATGTTCTGTTCCAGAGAGAGCGATCCTGGTCGTCGAGAAGGACCAATTCACCGGTCGGCGACTCGCGAGCCGGCCGAGCGCGATTCGTGGAGCAGCATCAACGCAAGAAGTCCAAACGCTTCGGGTTCTGGCATCAACTCGGTCAGGAGTCGTCCGAGGCGAATGGCCTCGGCCGAGAGATCGTGGCGCGTCAGCGACGCGCCTGAAGACGCCGAGTAACCCTCCGTGAACACGAGGTAGATGACGCGGAGCACGCTGTCGAGCCGATCCGCCAGATCGGTTCGACCTGGCACTTGATACGGGATGTGGGCATCGCGGATCTTGGCCTTGGCGCGGACGATTCGTTGCGCCACCGTGGGTGGGGCCGTGAGGAAAGCCCGGGCGATCTCTTCGGTCGTGAGCCCGCAGACTTCGCGCAGAGTCAGCGCGACCTGAGCGTCGGGTGGCAGTGCCGGATGGCAGCACGTGAAGATGCAGGCGTAGTCGGTCGTCTTCGAAGCCGTCATCATCTGGCTCGATCGTCGGCTCGATGGCCGTCTCGAAACGCTTGGCCAGGTCCGCCAGCGACGCATCGAAGCGGGCGCGACGGCGCAAGGCGTCGATCGCCCGGAAGCGGCCGACCGAGACGAGCCAGGCCCTGGGATTTGCCGGCACGACCATCTCGCGGCCATTGCTCGAGTGCCGCGGCGAACGCGTCGTGCAGTGCTTCTTCGGCGAGATCGAAGTCGCCGAGCAGCCTGATCAGCGTAGCGAGGACGCGGCGCGACTCGGACCGATAAAGAGCGTCCAAATCGCGCCGGTCAGCAGTTTCCTCGCGGGTCACGTGTATTGGTGTCTACGCCTGATTGAACTCCACGATCGGTCGCACTTCGACGCTTCCGAGGCGAGCGGACGGAATCTTCGAGGCCACCTGAATCGCGTCGTTCAAATCCCGCGCGTTGATGAGATAGAAGCCGCCAAGCTGCTCCCTCGTCTCGGCAAAAGGGCCGTCGGTCGTGGACAACTTGCCGTTTCTCACTCGAACCGTCGTGGCCGTCTGCACGGGTTTCAACGCTTCGCCGCCGAGGTAGTGGCCGCTCTTCTTGATCCCGTCGGTGAAGGCGAAATACTCGCCCATGATGGCATCCGATTCGCTTTTCGACATCGTTGCTGACTTTTCTCGTCATCGTAAATCAAGCACAAGTAGCTTCATGGCTCCCTCCTCAGGGTAAGAAATGACGCGTTAACACCTAATAGTCGCTCGCGTTCCCGTGGATCGACATCGTTCGCAAAGCCATCGGCGCCAACAAGATAACCCTTCTATCCGATGAGCAGAGCCTTGCGGAGGCCCTCAGGCTCGAACCTTTCACCAATGTAATGTTCGCGCAACGTCCCCGACAGGCGCCCCATCGTCTAATCGAACAGATGCGAAAAATCATCTATCGAGCACTCGACTTGCAGCAAGGAGCAGACAAACCATGAACGATCGACGTTTCAATTCGACGATTGGGGTGAAGCGTGCCGCGGCGGCCGGTCTCGCCATCACTGTCCTGATGGGCGGTGCGGCCTGGCACAGCCTTGCCGCGGATTCTCAGAAGGCAGCACCGTCTTCACCTGCCACCGCATCAGCGACGCCAGCCATCTCGCGGGCGATACCAGGCGAACGGGATTCTTATGCGGACCTGGTGAAACGAGTGGCGCCGTCGGTGGTCACGATTCGAGTGGAAGGCAAAACGAAAGGTTTCACCGACCGATTTTCAGGGCGATGATTTCTTGCGCCGTTTCTTCGGCGATCAATTCGACCGTGGCGAGCGCGAGCGCGCCAGCCACGCACGTTCAGAGCAGCGCGGCCTGGGTTCGGGTGTCATTGTCGGAAGCGACGGTTACATCCTGACGAATAACCATGTGGTTGACGGCGCGGACGATATCCAGGTCGAACTGACCGACGGCACGACGATGAAGGCCAAACTGGTAGGAACTGACAAACCCAGCGACCTGGCCGTGATCAAGATCGAGGCGCCGAATCTCCACGCGATTACCCTCGGCGACTCCGATGCGGTTCAGGTGGGTGATGTCGTTCTGGCGGTCGGCAACCCGTTCGGCATGGGACAGACCGTGACGATGGGCATTATCAGCGCGAAGGGGCGGTTCACCACGGTGGGTAATGGAAGCTACGAGGACTTCCTGCAGACCGATGCTCCAATCAACCACGGAAACTCGGGCGGAGCGCTCGTGAACACCAAAGGGGAGCTCGTGGGCATCAACTCCCAGATTGCCCCGGTGGCGGACGTCAACATCGGGATCGGATTCGCGATTCCAGTCAATATGGCCCGCACCGTGGCTGACCAACTCCGGAAGGAAGGCCGTGTTCATCGTTCTCAGCTTGGCGTGTCGATCCAACCCGTTACGGCGGACATGGCGGAGAGCCTTGGTCTGAAGGAGCGGGTGGAGCGATCATCAGCTCGGTTGAAAACGGGAAGTGCGGCGGACCGCGCCGGACTCGAAGCAGGGCGACGTGATTCGATCGTTCAACGGTCAGGCCGTGCAGGACATCAACGGCTTGCGTAATCGTGTGGCCGGCGTGCAGCCCGGCTCCAACGCGACTGTCACCGATCGTCAGGGACGGGACACAGCGGGACGTGACCGTCAAGCTCGATGAAGCGTCCGGCTCGAAGAGCGCTCAGCGCAGCAGCGAGTCTGCGACCGACGACGAAAGCCGCACTCGGCGTCTCGGTGGCTCCGCTCACGCCGGAGACCGCTTCGCGTCTCGGTATTCCCGCAGGACACGCGCGGACTGGTGGTCGAGGACGTGAATCCGACGGTCGTGCCGCCGATGCCGGTATCCAGGCGGGTGACGTGATTCAGGAAGTCAACCGCAAGCCAGTCCAAACGGTTGACGAACTGCGGGCGGCCGTTCGCGGCTCGACCAAGCCGCTGCTGATGTTGATCGCTCGCGAAGGCAGAAACGTCTTCGTGACCGTACGGCCGAATGCGTAAGAACGCCTCGGCGACGTTGACCCTTCCGTACCTCGAGCCTCGGCGAAGTCGATCGCCGAGGCTCGAGGTTCATCCTGCCCCAGGTTCGGATACGATCCTTGCGCTTCTAATCCAGCATCTCTTTATCACTTATTTGCCCGTAACCTGGGCCGTGGTTTTCTATGAATCTCGGACTGAACGGGAAGGTCGCGATGATCGGCGGCGGGAGCAGGGGGCTCGGACTGGCGGTCGCACGAGCTTTAGCTGGCGAAGGGGCGCAAGTCTCCATTGCCTCGCGCAACCCTGACGCTATCAAAGCGGCCGGAGCACGGATCCAGCAGGAGAGCGGCGGGCAGGTCCTGACGTTTGCGGCGGATCTCGCGTCAGATACCGCGATTGCCGAATGGCACCGGGCAACTGTAGACCGGTTCGGTCCGGTCGACCTTCTATTTACGAACAGCGGCGGGCCGCCGGCTGGCCGTGTCCTGGACTTCGACGATGCGGGCTGGCGTGCCGCGTTCGAGCTTCTCCTGCTCAGCGTCATCCGTCAGGTACGACTGGTGGTTCCGTCGATGCAAGCCCGGGGAGGCGGCGCGATCCTGATGAGCACCTCGTCGGCGGTCAGGGAACCAATCGCCAATATCGCTCTTTCGAACGTCGTGCAGGGCATCGGTGGCCGCACTGGCCAAAACTCTGGCGCTCGAACTGGCGGCGAGCACAAGATTCGTGTCAATCAGCTCGTTCCGGGGCGAATCGGCACGGATCGCGTGCGGGAGATTGACGAGATCAACGCCAAGAAAGCTGGCATATCACCTGACGAGCAGCGCCAGCGTTCGGTGTCGACCATTCCACTGGGTCGCTACGGTGAGCCGGACGATAGCGGTCGCATGGCAGCTTTCCTGCTGTCGGACGCCGCAGCCTATATCACCGGAGCCTCCGTTCAAGTTGACGGCGGACTCGTGCGGGGCCTCCTGTAGTTGGCCGCCGTAGCCGGTGTGGGGCGGAGGCCCACCTGAATCATGAGTCTCGCACGCAAAGCGTTGCTGGCGGCTGCCAACAACGCCTGGCTGCGCGATCGGGCGACGCGAACACCGCTTGTCCGCCGCTCGGTATCCAGGTTCATGCCGGGCGAACGGCTCGAAGACGCCATGGGCGCGGTCACCCGGCAGCGAAGCGCAGGCATCAGCGCGATTCTTACGCAATTGGGCGAGAACCTTACCGATGCGGCTGCCGCCGAAGCCGTTACACGGCACTATCTGGATGTGCTCGACACGGTCGGAGCTTCGGGTCTTGATGCTCAGATTTCCGTCAAAGCTCACCCAACTGGGACTCGATCTGGACCCATCGCTCTCGTTCCGGAACCTACAGCGATTGCTCGATCGTGCCAGTGAACGGCACAATTTCGTCTGGCTGGACATGGAGAATGCTCTCGGTACGTCGATGCGACCCTGGATCTGTTTCGACGTGCGCACGAATATTCCAAGAATGTCGGCGTGGCGGTCCAAGCGTACTTGTATCGAACGGCCGCGGACGTCGAGGGCATTCTGCCGCTCGGCGCCGCGATCCGGCTGGTCAGAGGGCATATCTCGAGCCTTCCGACGTCGCCTACCCGCGGAAATCGGATGTGGATGAGAACTACTACAGGCTTGCCTGCCGCATACTCGATGAACACAACCGGCGGCCCGAAACGGTGCTTCACATTGCCACGCACGACTCAGAGGCTGATCGATCGGCTGACCGCGTATGTGGCCAGCACAAATGTTTCATCCTCTGCCTACGAGTACGCGATGCTGTATGGCATCCAAGAGCCGCTGCAACGCCGGCTCGTCGCGGCAGGCGAACGGCTTCGAGTGCTCATTTCATACGGCGAACACTGGTTTCCGTGGTACATGCGTCGACTTGCCGAACGGCCGGGCGAATGTGCTGTTCGTGGCCCGCAGCCTGTTTGCGAAATAAAGTGAAGAGCGGCAGACCTAGTGAAGGAGGAGTGCCCAAATATGAATCTGCAGGAGCTGAGCACGTTGCTCGACTATCACTACTGGGCGCGTGATCGAGTGCTTGCGGCAGCTGAAGGTCTGACACCCGAGCAGCTGACCAGGACTTGGGCGGCAGCTTCAGGTCGGTACGCGATACTCTCGCCCATATCTACGCCGCCGAGTGGGCATGGTGCGGCCGCTGGATCGGCCAGGCGCCTACCACCCTCGTCCCTGCGGACCAGTTTCCCGACGTGGCGACGCTTCGAGCGAAGTGGCTGGAGCTCGAGTCAAGTGTTCGGGCTGTTCTCGAGCGAATGGGCAAGCGGGGACTGGACAGCGTGATCGAATACAAGATGCTGAGCGGGGAGCCGCGAGCCTCGATCTTCTGGCACATGGTCCAGCACGTCGTCAATCATGCTTCGTACCCATCGCGGACAAGTGACGACGATGTTGCGCCAGCTTGGAGCCACTCCTCCTCAGGGGATGGATTTGATCACGTTCTATCGAACGAGGGCCGAGGGAATGGTTCATTAGGCAGGGCAACGAGCTCGTCATCCTGCATCGAGGAGTGCGTGTCCATGAAGAAAGCTGTGGCTGAGGTCGATTGGCGGACACATGCCGAAGACAAGCCCGCATCAGGTTCGAAGCCTGCTGGCTTGACCGAGTTCACCCCGCGAGCAATCCTGTGCGGGTTGGTCGTCGCGCTGGTGATGGGGGCGTCCTATCCCTACATCGTGCTCAAGCTCGGGTTCGGTCCAAATGCCTCGGTCGTTTCGGCTTTTCTCGGTTATCTCCTTCTCGGCATTGCATTCAAAGACTACAACCGCTGGGAGAACAACATCGTTCAAACGGCGAGGCACGGCGGCGGCGCAGACGGCATTCATGTGCGTGCTGCTCGCAGCGTTCGATATGCTCGCCGCCAGCAGAACGGTCTCGTTCACCCTCGATGCTGACTCCGCTCCAGTCGTTCACGTGGCTGACGACAGCTGGACTCCTCGGGGTGCTCTTAGCGGTCCCGATGCGGCAGCATTTCGTGGTCGATGAGAAGCTGACCTACGCAGACGGCATGGCGGCCGGTGAAACGCTCATCGTCCTTGATGGTCGTGGGACCGAGTCGCGTCGCGCCGCGTCGGCTCTGGCATTCGGGTGTCTGGCATCGGCGGCCTTGATGTTGATGACCGAGGATGCCCGTGTGCTGAACTGGTTCCCGTCCGTCATGGTGGTCGGCACGGCTGTCACGATGACGACAGGTGTCGGCGTCAACTGGAGCCTGCTGGCGTTGGGGTCTGGGATGCTCGTCGGTATGAGGATCAACGCCAGCATGTTGCTCGGGATGATCATCGCCTGGGTCGTCGCGCCATACGCGCTGCTGCACTATCAGGTCCTCGGAGAAGGATTCACCAGAAACGACGTGCTGTTCTGGGTGATGTGGCCGGCGACCGGGATGATGGTCTCTGCCGGGCTGGCCGCGCTGGTGCTCCGCTGGAAGATTCTCGTCAAAACCTTCGGCCAACTGTCGACGGGCAACGTCGGCTCGGACAGCTTTCCGCTCACATGGGTGGCGGGCGGGGCAGCGGTGATGGCCGTGGCGCTGGTCGTCGTGCAGAAGGTCAGTCTGGGTCTCGAGGTGTGGGCAACCGTCGTGGCAATTCTTCTCTCGCTGCCAATGATGCTCGTAGGACTCAGGGTGCTGGGCGAGACCAACTGGAGAGCCAATCAGTGCCCTGTCGAACATGATGCAGGGGATCTTCGGAGTTCTCGCACCGGGTCACTGTGCTGGCGAACATGGTGGCCAGTAGTGACGACCGGCACGATAGCCGTCGAGTCCGAAGCGCTGATGCGGGACTACAAAGCGGGCCACGATGATCGGATCGTCGCCGAAATATCTCACCATGATGCAGTTGATCGCCACGCCGGTCGGAGCCGCCGCCGTGTCATGGATGTACCCGTTGCTGCGCAGCGCCTACGGCATCGTGGGCGAACATGCCGGGCTCCACCTCGCCGATTTCGCGAAAGTGGGCCGGTTTCGCCGGAGATTCTTTCCGCAGGGCGTGAGCGCTCTGCCGCCGGGCGCCGTCACCGCCCTTGTCATCGCCTCGCTCATCGGAGTTGTTTTCGCCGTCCTCGAAAGCCGGCACGTGGCCTGGATTCCCTCGCCGACGGCTGTCGGCATCGGCATGCTCGTCCCGGCTGCCGTTATTTTCGTGATGTTCCTCGGGAGTGTCGTGGACCGGCTCTGGTGGCGGACCGATCGACGCTCGCATCAGTGCCTACATGGTTCCGCTCGCGTCGGGGTTGATTGCCGGCGAGGCCCTTGTCGCCGTCATCGTGCCGTTGCTGGTTCTGTTGGGTATTCTCCGCGCCTGATCGGTCGAACGCTTGCGAGACTGGACTGGCTCATTCACTCGTCTGGAGGACCACCACCCGCCTTAGCGACGTCTTCCTGCTTGATTCGATCGATGTTGAACTTCGATGCGCCTGGCAGTGATCTTGTCCAGGGCTTCGTCGAGAGTCGAACGAGTCCGCCTTCGAAAATCGTGTGTAGTTCACCCGCGCGACGACAAATGATCTCAAATAGGGACTGGTCAGGCCGCGTGCCTTCAGCCGTTCCACGACGGCCGAGACGGCGTCATCCAGCTTGAGAATCTTCTTGCCGCGGCGCTCGCGCTCCTTGACTGCCTTACTGATGGGTTGGTCGAGGAACGTGTCGACCCGCCTCAGGATCGACTGGTAAGCGCCGCCACTCAGACGCGGCCTTTCTTCGTAGCCCACGCCGAGCGTGAGGAAGGCCGGCTGCTCGAATTCGAACGCAAAGCTCGTCTCAGTTTCGCGGGAGCTTTCCGCAAGTGCGCGCGCCATGCGGATGGTCTCGAGGGACTTTTCGCGGAGGTTGTGGGCCTTCTCGGTGTTGAGCGCCAGGATCTTGAATGCGATATCGGCGTCGGGGACGAGCAGCGCGACGATGGTTTTGGCTCCGAGCTTTCTTAGAGCCTGCAGGCGGTGGTTTCCGTTCGGCGTCCAGTATCGATCGTCCTTGCGGACCGCGACTATCGGATCGAGAAACCGGCCGATGGTCTCGATGACGCCCATCAGCCGCTTGACTGTGTGTCGGATGGATCGCGCTGGTACGGCGTTGGCTCGACGAGGGCCACCGGCAGCGCAGCCACCAGCAGCGGCTTGCCGCCAAATGGATCGTTGTAGGCGCCGAGAACGGCGCCGCCGTCGCGCTCGACCTGTGCGGAGAGCTCGCGGATCGCCTTCAGCGGCAACGTCTTTGATTTCTGCCGCTGTAAGTCCGACCGATGCTGGAGCAGCCTTCTTCCGACGAACCGGCTTTTGCGCGTGGGCATGTCGCAGGTGATTTGTGCGAGGATCGCCTATCGCCGCGCCGCGGGCGTGAGCGTGGTCTCCACGCGCTTGTTGTCGCGCTGGTAGACCGACCTTGACCGGCTCGCCAATCTTCAGGAGCTCCAGAGCGTAGGTGTAGTCGTGCACATTCGTGATCGATCTGCCCGGCGAGCTCTACGATGACGTCGCCTTTTTGCAGCCCTGCCTTTTCCGCGGGCCCTCCGCCGACGACCCCACCCAACAGGAGGCCCTTTGCTTCCGACGTGTAGTCGGGAATCGTTCCCGTGAAGACGCGTATGCCCGCCCGCCCGCCGCCCTGCGAGGGTTGATCGACTTTCACAAACGCCGGAGGCTCGTCCATGTCCACCAGCTTCTTCGCGATACCCGTCGCGAAGCTGACGATGCGATCAGGTCCTCGTAGTTGATCTTGTCTGCGGTATCGGTCGGACGATGGTAGTCGCTGTGCGAGCCGGTGAAAAAATTGAGACTGGGCACGCCGGCCTGATTGAACGAGGCGACGTCCGTTGGCAGGTATGGATCCTGTTGAAGTTGCAGGTCGAAGCCCGCCGTCACGTTCGCCTGCTCGAGCACCTTCGCCCAGATGGGCGACGTGCCGACCGCCTGCGCATTCAACTTGTTGTCTTGCATCCGGCCGACCATGTCGAAGTTCAAATACGCCGCGATCTGGTCGACCGGAACGGGTGGCTTTGCGGCAAATGCCCCGATCAATGAGGCCGAGTTCTTCACCCGACCAGAAGTCGAGCAGGATGTTTCGCCGTCGCGGCAGTTTGGAGAGCGCCTCGCCGACCGCCAACACGGCCGACGTGCCCGACGCGTTGTCGTCGGCACCGAAATGGATCTGCCCCGCCTCTTCCTTGCGCGCCAGAGAGTTGCCGTTGCGGCCATGGCCAAGGTGGTCGTAGTGCGCGCCAAGCGCGATCCACGGTTTCGGTAGCTTGCGGCGCGCCGCCGGTTGCCGGCAAGTACGCGACGATGTTGCGGCCCACCTGCTTTTCCCGAGCCACGGCGGTATGGAGCGTGACCGTGAGGCCTGGGATCTCGAAACCGGCCACGTGCGGATTGCCGGTGTCCAGTGATTGCTGCGTGGCCTCGAGCGTTTTGCCCTCGGCGGCCGCGAAGATCACCTCGGCAACCGCGTGGCTGATGCTGGCCGCGGCGATACCCGAACCCGCGAGAGCCGTGTCGAAGCTCATTGGAATGGTCTCGCCGGCGTTGGGGGAGCGCGGGCCGGTGACGACGAGCATTGCCTTCGCCCCACGCTGCCGTGCCGCCATGGCCTTGTAGCGGAGGTCGGAGTATCGCGCGAGAACCGTCTTCACCTTCAAATCGGCGTTTTCGGGAAAGTACCTGAGGACGAGAACGACCTTGTCCTTGACGTCCAGGCCCGCATAGCTGTCGTAGCCGAAATCTTGTCCTTCCGGGACGACCAGGCCGTAGCCGACGAAGACCACTTGACCGGTGATGTCTGCGTTGTCCGAGAACGACAACGCTTGAACATCACTGCGAGGCCGCATACTTCACCCGGGCCCTACCCGATCCTCCCTGGGATACCTCGACCGTGGAACCTGCGTCGCGACTGCCCGCCGTGAACTCGAACGGCACACGGTAGTCGGGTAGACCCGGCAACAGGAGAGCCCCAATCCTTTTGAGCTCGGCAGACCGAGGTAATCGCCCGCGAGGCGCTCACCTTCGGATCCGGTCAGCCGACCATCGAGCTTTGCAGAAGCCAGCGTCTCGACGTGCCGACGCGTTGTGGACGGCGCCGTCGTGGCGTTTTGCGCGGCGGCGTGACGAGCCGCCTCCGATCAACCCAACGACGAGCACCACGACGCGAGAGCATCGAACCATCATGATTTCTTGCTCGGCTTTCTGGGTGGCGCTTGTCGGAGTGCCTCGAGCGCTTTCTCGTGGTTCCACTGCGCGAGGAACAGTTGGCCGGCAGAGCCGCCGGATCGGCTCGAAGTCAGGCGAGTGTCTTGCCATCCGGCGAGGGCACCGGCAAGCCGTCGAATCCATCCGAATAGGTGACTCGAACCGGTTCTTTCGTGCCTTGTGCATCGACGATGAAGAGCTCGAAGTTCTCGAAGCCGAGCTTGTTCGACGCGAAAATGAAATACTCACCGGAAGGATGCTCGTATGGCGCCCAGCTCATCGCGCCAAAGTCGGTGATCTGCTGTTGATCGGTTCCATCCGGCTTCATCGTCCAGACGTCGGCGATGAGTCCCTGCTCGTCGAAACGGCGCCAGACGATGCGGGAGCCGTCGTGGGTGAAGAACGGTCCGCCATCGTATCCAGGCACGTTGGTGAGGCGCTTCTGTCCCGAGCCGTCGGCGCGCATGATGTAAATCTCGGCAAAGTAGCTTGGATTTTCATCGAGCATCTTGCGCTCCCGCTGGTCCAGCGATCGACCGTAGGCGTCGCGCATCGATGAAAACACAATCCACTGGCCGTCAGGTGAGTAGCTGCCTTCCGCATCGTATCCGCGCGCCGTGGTCAGCCGTTTCAACGTGCCGGTCTTTTCGCCGTACGCGTAGATGTCCATCTCTTCGTCGTAGTCCCAGGAATAGCGCCGCTGCTTTCCGGACGCGCGGAAGGCCAGCTCTTCATCCTGCAGTTGCTTGGATTTGGGATCGGCATGGGTCGAAGCAAATTCGATTTCATCGCTACCCGGCCGGAAAAACGAGCAGGTCGTTTTCCCCAGGCCCGGCGAGATCCGTTTGGTCTCGCCAGTCGCCAGGTCAACCGTATAGATCTGGTAGAAGGGATTACCCGGCTCGCGCTCGCTCTGAAAAACGATGCGCCGGCCGTCAGGGGACCAGTAGCCTTCGCCGGCCCGCTTGCCTTCAACGGTTAAACGACGGACTCGGGTGAGGAAGTCTCGCTCTTGAAACTGCGCTGGCTGCTGGGCGGCCAGCGGCAGAATCGCGATCGCGACGATGAAGGCAGCACTTGGAAGTCGCATACGGCCTTGCCGGCTCGATTCTCTCTCGAAAAACACCAAAAACAAAGCGCGGCAATTTCTACCTCGCAACTCGGTCGGCCGCGATGCGGAATCCGATGGTCCCGTTGTGCGCGGAGGGATCATCGGCGGATCGAGACGCGCAGCGTGCGGCGCTTGCACCGGTCTGCCAATTGCCACCGCGGACCACCTGCGTCGTTCCGGACGACGCACCAGATGGATCGTTGACATCTTCGGCTGGATACTCGCCGTACAAATCAGCGGTCCATTCCGAGACGTTGCCGTGCATGTCGACGAGTCCCCAGGCATTGGGCGGGAACCCTCCGCTACGGGTCGTGTGCTCGCGAAACATTCCGGACCCGGTGCCCGCGTTTGGCAGCTTGCCGTTGAAGTTGGCCTGGACGGTCGTGATGTTCTCACCGGTAGAGAATGCCGTGGCGGTCCCGGCACGACAGGCATACTCCCCACTCGGCCTCTGTTGGAAGACGATAAACGACCTCGTTACCGGCCTGAGCGTTCAACGCCGCCAGAAACGCCTTGATTTCAGAGAGGCTCACGATTTTCGACTGGACATCGAGGCCCGCACGTTTTGAACGTGCTGGGGTTGGTGTTCATCACCGTCTGCCATTCCTGCTGCGTCACTTCGTGCTGACCGAGAAGAAGGGCCGGTTGATTGTCACATCGTGCTGGCCCTCGTCTCCGTTTCGACCGGTCTCGGATTGCGAACTTCCCATCGTGAAGCGGCCGGAGGGTATTTCCAGGAGCGTCATGCCGGTCCGCCGGTCGGCGATCGTGACGGTCGTTGGGTTGTGAAAGCTTTCGTCGGAATTCACATCGAACCGTCGAAAGTGGCCGTAGGTCGCCGTGCCGGACACCGTCCCGCGATCGTGGTAAGTACAGCTCCTCCATTTCGAAGGGGACGTCGATCTCGAATTTTCATCGCGACGGAAGGAAATCGTCAGGCGCGCGCGTATCCCGGCCGTCTCCAAATCGATTTGCGCCTTGGCGACGCGTCCTGTGTCGGCGTCGATCCAATAGCGGCCGGAAGCGGGCAGATTCGAATCGCGCACCCCCGGACCAGCGTCGGCTTGGTTTCTTCCTTATGCTCGACGATCCAGACGTTCGACCCGGCGGATGGCTCGCGCTTGCCGAGCGAAAAACGAAATCTCGGCTGCACGTCGGCGTAGAGAAAGATCAGCGGCAGAATCGGGTGTTGATCGTGCGCTGCACGGCGCCCAGATTGTATCGAGCGCTTTCAGCGGCGATTTGGCTGGCCTGCTCCAGCGACGTTGCGGTCGGGCGGAGGAAAAGCGGCCAGGCGGCCTTCGCGATCCCGAATCGGGGTGCCGTCGACCTCATACACATCCCGAAACGGCAGCCACTCGAGCGGCCCAACCTTGACGAGCAGGAAGTCCGACTTGAGCTCTCGATGCCGCGAAGCGGGTCGCACAGGCGACAGAGCACCGCGACCGGTCGTAATCATCGGTAGATTGCCGAGCGTGTCCTGCACGTAGCGCTCTTCCGCCCACGACGTTCGAAAACTGATCGACGAATTGCTCGACGTACTGTGCTGTGCGCTTCAGAACCAGTTCGAGGGTCGGCGGTTGCGCAAAGGCACTGGTGGCGCAGCACGTCGAGATGGCGCCGGCCAGGATGAGCGCGGTGAGGCCATTCCAGCGTGCTCTCAACGCGGTGATGAGGACCATTGCGGCACATGGCCGATGCATCGTCGCGAATATACTGCAGGATGGGGCTTGAGATGACAAATCCAAAATGCTGAAGGCAAAATGTCAATGCAAATCCGTATTCTTGCATTGTGCATTCTGCATCGTGCATTTTGCATTTCGCCACACACCATGCCGTATCGTCTGATTATTTTCGATTTCGACGGCACCCTTGCCGATTCAGAACGTTGCATCACCGCTTCGATGAGCGCGGCGCTCGCCGAGTGTGGTCTTGCCGCCGACTGGACGCGCCTTCGGAGCCACATTGGTCTCCCGCTGGATCGGACGATTCGCGGGATCGTGAGCCAAGACCTGGACGATGACCAGGTCGAGGAGATCGTCCGTTCGTATCGCCGTCATCATGCGGTTCTCCAGGACCGGCTGATCGAGACTTTATCCGGGGACTCTCGACACGCTCAAACAGCTGTCGGCATCGGGCGTGGTGCTCGCGATCGCTTCGAGCAAGATCACGTCAGCTGTCGAGGCTGCGCTCACGCACTTTGACATCGGCAGGTTCTTCGCCTGCGTTGTCGGCGGGGAGCAGGTGGCAAACGGGAAGCCCGCTCCCGATATGGTCGAACGGATCTTGAAAATCACAGAACGACCACGGGAAGAAGCGCTCGTGGTTGGCGACACCACGTTTCGATGTCGAGATGGCCCACAACGCTGGAGTAGACAGCTGCGCCGTGACCTACGGGAACCAGACTCGCGAGCAGCTGGCTCTGGCGCACCCGTCCTACCTGGCCGAATCGATCAGGGAAGTGGCCGGGATCGTCGGGAGAAGCGTCGAACGCCGTCGATCGGCGGTCCGAGACGCGACCGCTGATTGTGGGCAGCGACCGACTGATTACACGGCTTCGGCAAGCTTCAGGAATCGCTGCGGCTTGGGCGCAGGGCCGCCTTCCGGAACGTCGCCGTTGTCTTCTCGCAGAAACTGCCACTGATGCGGCCGTATGGTCTGCAGCAGCTCCTTGCGGGTCTTGACGGTTACCGGTGCCCCCACATGAATCTTCCCCAGCTTGCTCATCAACCCTTCGGGCAGGGCGCTGGCGAACATCATCATCGGCCACGTGAAATGCGGCCCGTTCAACTTTCGCAGCTTCCAGGCCCACATGATGATGGCGCCCAGACGCCAGGCTGTCGGGCCCCACCAGCTCATCTGGCCGGGTCGCAGGTTCATCTTCCAGCACTTCATCATCAGCTGCCATTGCAGCGGCGTCAGCTGGGCCGTCTCGGTCACCCCTTCCTTCTTCTCCATGCGCGTGTCGTGTAGCGGCGTGAAGATCGAAGGGATGAAAAACGCGAACGAGGCCGCGCCGTTCGACTTCGTAAACGAGATCGATCGTCGCCTTCACATCATCATCCGTCTCGCCCGGATTACCGATGATCAGGGTCATCGCGGGGAACCAGTTGTTCTGGTTCAGCACTTCGAGGCCGCGAGATGACCACACTCGGCCAGTCCTCGATTGGAAACGGCACGCCCTTGCTCGGCATGATCTGCTTCGCCACGCGGACCGAGCGCCGTTTCGAGGCCGATCAGCGGCACCGAGCGCCCGTTTCTCCGGGTGGGTGCTCAGCAGCGGAATCTTGATAGGACTCTTGTCGAGGCAGACGTCCGTGAGCTTCTTGATCAGCATCGGGTCGACGACGGCTGGGGCGATCGTCGCGTGACTGAGGACGTGGTGGTCGACGCCGGGCGTGTTCACGATGTCCGAATACAGATCCAGCAGGGCTTCCCGATTCGGGAAGTAGAAGGGGGTTTCCGTGTGCACCTGTCCCCAGATGAACATGTCTTCGGTCGCCAGCGAGATCTGGTTGTTGCCGTCACGGACATTTGCTCGCACGCCCTCCATGATTTGTGCCTTGGAGACGTCGAGCTGCGGGTTCAGATCGGGCAGACAGAACTGACAACGCCGTCCGCACCCGGTGGTCATCTCGACGACGCCGAAGGTGGTCGCTTTGTTCGGGACCAGAATGTCGTCGCGGCTACGCGGATGACCGACGTCGACCTGCCGCGGCAAGGTCTCGCCGCGAACCGCCCGGGAGAAGAGGTCCATGGTCTCGGTGGACTCCGCCCGGCCTTCAACGATGCAGTCGACGCTCAACTCTTCCCAGGTGTTGGTTTGCGCGATTTGCCAGCCGCCGGATCCTCCGACGATGACCTTGAAATTCTGGCGGTAGCGGGCTGGCCTTGACCCGGGCGAACATCTCGCGGGCATAGTGGGAGTTGATGGGCAAGCTGGTTCGAGCCAAAGATTGACGCGTAGACGCCGGCGGCAAACGTCACGCCGAGCGGGTTGTGCGTGGAGATGGCGACCACGCGTGTGTTCGGGCCGACGAACTTTTCGAGATCGTCCGGATAGCAGACCGCGATGTCGTCTTCGTCATGCTCTCGCAGCAAGGCAGCCTCGAGAACCCGCAGCCCCCGCCGGCATGTAGCGGGCCAGAGCCGTCCGTGTTGTGTTCGACGTCGCGCCACTTGGGGTATTTCTTGTTCAGAATGCCCTCGAGCCACATCGGCAGAGACGCCATGCTCATCTGTATGAAGTACCCCGCGTGGTCGATCGATTCTGTCAATGGTGCCGTCAACACAATGAGCTTGCCGCCGTTCATGGCGTTACCTCCCATACGCCCCCGCACGCCGCGTCGTTGCCGGGTAGGTCGAATAGGGGAAACCTGTTCTGGGTCAAAGCTGCCACAGCCGCGGCTGTACGCTATCACGGACGTAGGAGAAGTCAGCTTTTCCACGGAAACCGATGACAGCTTGAATGATGACCGAATCGTAACCGATGTTGCGTTTTGATGCCACTGCAAAGTAAGGCCGAAAATCGAAATCGCTGATAAGTCGATTTTGAGCGAAGGCCTTATCGCCACATTTGCTGCGGCATTCCTTTGCCACGATCGACCGGTAAGGATATGCATCTCTCGGACAATCGCGGCTATTCCGTTCTTGAAGTTCTGTTCGCCGCGGCAATCAGTGCGACGCTCGCCGCGGTCGCCATTCCCATGAGCCGGAACTCTGTTGGCTACTTCCGCTTGAGTGGCGACGCGCGATCCGTATCGAACGCAGTTGCCTTGACGAAGATGCGGGCCGCCTCCGCTTTCAGTCAGGCGCGCCTCTATGTCGACCTCACGACCAGGAGTCATCACATCGAGACATACACGAAAGGCGTGGGGTTTTCAGGCTCGCAGGGCGCCACGGGCCTGTCGCAAGAATGTCTCGCTCAGTTCGGGCTCCTGTCCACACCGCCGCCGAATACTCAGGCGGTCATCGGACAGGCTCCAGCCTGTCTGACGAGCGCCGGTACGGCAATCGCCAACACGGCCTGCATCGTATTCAATTCTCGAGGCATTCCGATCAATTGCACGTCGATTGTTCTCGATCAGGGTTGTTCGCCCGCGGCGCCGACAGCCGACGACGCCTTCTACTTGACCGACCGGGACCGCCGTTTACGGGGTCACCGTCGCTGCGAGCGGGATGATTCAGATGTGGCGGAGTGCTCCGTCAACTGCTCTCCTGGGTCAAGCAATGACGCGGGGCCATCACTTCTGCGGGAAGACTGTGCCCACACCTGACAAGTCTTCCATTGACGAGAGGTTTCCGTGCATCGTGGCCCACCGCGACGACGCTCCGTGCCGCCGGAATGAGAGAGTACCTGCGAGCAGGGCATGACGCTCATCGAGACGGTGATTGCGTGCGGCGATTCTGCCTCGTCGTGATGCTCGGGTTGCTGTCGATGGCCGCGCTCGCGACGCTCGTATACCGAAAACCACGGACACCTGGCAGCGCGCACCACTGAGTACGCGCAAGACAAGATGGAGCAACTGCTCGCTCTGGCGCACTGGATGTGGTCTCGAACACGGTCGTGTTCCCCGCGGCGTCGAGCGGCGGCACGGGGCTCGCGGTTGGCGGCAGTCTCACCACGTCGGCGCCGGTCGACGGCTACGTCGACTGGCTTCGAGGAGGACGGAGATCTGCTGGGCGGTGGCACAACGCCGCCGTCGACCTGGTTCTACGAGCGCGTGTGGCGAAGTCACGACGCCTTCAGCAGGCCTCAAGCAGGTGACGGTGGCGACCACGGTTCGCTCTTCATTCGGCCGCGCGATGATTCCAAAATCGACGGTGGTTGCGCTTAAGGCCTCGCAGTTCTAGGACGGTTTCGAGCAAAACGATCATGAACGAGTCCCGCTTTACCTCCTTACGGCTGCTGCGCCGACGCCGCGCAGAGGGCCCCGACCGCATGAAATGGGCCGACACCGAATCAGGGTTTTCGCTGGTTGAGCTGATCGTGGCCACGGGTCTGTTCTTGATAGTTTCGACGGTCGTGACGTCTGCGTTGATGCAGATGACCAATTCGCAAAAGACAATCTGGAATCGGACCGAGACCCACAGCGGTGTGCGCGGCGCTACCGAACTGTTGCAGCAGGAGGTCGGTCGAGGCGGGGCGAGTCGCGTTGTCGAATGCCGTGACCTTGAGCGCACCTGTTACCGGTGTCTCGCCCTGCTCAATAGCAGTGACCGCCACGGTGAACTCGACGTCAGGCATGTTCGTTGGCGAAAAAGTTGACGACATTCGACGGCGACAATCAGGAAACCGTCGCGATTACCTCGATTTCATCTGCGACCCAGTTCATGGCGTGTTTTACCAAGAGCCATGCTGCGACGACGACGATCGTTCCGCTCGGCGGCTTTGCCACCGGCATCATTCCGCCCAACATGACCAACGGATCGACCGCCAACATCCTCAAGCTGTATGGCGACATCAATGGCGACGAGCAGCATGGTGTACGTCGAGTACTACTGCGACAACGGCGACACCGGAACAACGGGATCGCACAACCTGTATCGCAGGATCATGGCCTTCAACGCCGCGCCTGCCGAAACCGGCCGTGACGAACTCTCAGATCCTGCTCAGTAACATCTATTCGAATCCCGGTGGCAACTAATGCTTTCAGTACCCAACCGCAAACTTTGATCGTCGTTCAGGGCACATCGTGCACGTTCATTCTGGACGTTGCCGTCACGTTGACCGTGCAGACACAGCTGCTCGATCCGATCACTCGACGGTATCAGACGGAAACGAAGGCCCTCTTGAACGTCTCGCCGCGTAATGTGTTCAACGCGCCTGGGCGTGCGCGGGCATGGGCTACACGGAACGCATTCAGCCGACACCGCCGTCCATTGCATTGCTCTTGCCGTAGCTTCTCTGAGGAACGGCGTCATGCAGACTCACCACGAACGCGGAATGGCGCTGGTTCTCACGCTGTTCTTCGATATCGGCGCTTTCAGTTCTGGCCGGTTCTCTCATGTTCCTCTCGCAGACGGAAACCTACGCGAGCATGAATTACCGCAAGATGTCGCAGACTCGTTACGCTGCGGAGTCGGCGCGTGCAGAGAGGCGTCCGGCTTCCTGCTCGACACCAGTCAGTTCCAGCATGCCCGGCAGCGTCGATCACGCAGCTCAACCGGACGGTGTCGCCCGTGACATACAACGGCCATGCCGGTGACCCTGTCCCCCGTCGTCACCAGATTCGAACTATCCCGTCAGCGCCGTCAAGACGGTCGTTCAGCAGCGCCGCGCAGGGGATCGTTGACAGCCGGCAACACAAGCCTCACATACAACGCGTCCGCGACACTTCTGGCCGTTCAGACCTTCGATTCCTATGGTGGCGGGCAGAGCATCGTCCAAACCTGGCGGATCACGGGCACCGGCGGCATCACGGGTTCGCACCAACACGACCGTGGAGGTCTCGTCGATAGTCGAGACGCCGAAGGTGTCGGCGAACTCCTACGCCGCGTTCGCGACGGCCAACACGTGCGGCGCACTCAGCTTCCAGGGCAACGTGACGATCAATAGTTACGATTCGAGCCAGGGCCCCGACCAGGCGCAGGCAACAGCACGCTAGCCACTGGCGGAAATGTGGGCACGAATGGCAACCCGCATATCCAGGGCAGCGTGGACGTCCAGGGCAACCCGCACTCCGCGGACTGGGGTGGGAACCTGCACAGCGGGCGCGGTGACCGCCCTGACCGAGACAGGACATGCCGATGTGAATGGAAGTGTGGTGCAACTGCCGACCGCGGTCACTTACCCAGTTCCAACATTTTCGTCGACGCCTGCCCCGTGGAGTTCGACGCCGGCAACACTCACGACGACATTGCTCTCCACCCCATCGGCCGCCTGCTCGGCATTGAACCTGACGTTGGGCACTAATTGCTCCGTCAGTGGCTCGAAGATTACGGTCGATGGAAATGGCTCCGATGGTCACTCTTCCGAGCGTCACTGTCAACAGCGGCGTCACCATCGTCTCTTAGAGGTCATGATCCCGGCAACAATGTGAATATCAATTCGATCACCGGCGCTGGAAGCGTGGAAGTGGAGCCAACATGGCCTCCAACACCAATGAATCGGTCGTGCTGAAGATCGCCGGAAAGCAGACGCGACGGCACGACCGACATGGAAACCCGCGTTCGATCTGTCCACGCATGTCCTGAAGCAGAATTCCCAGCGTTGCAGCTACGACGCCTCGAGCCTGCAGATCGTCTATGGCGGCACCCAGACGATCAACATGAAGGGCGGAAACAGCCAGTCGGCGGCGACGATCTATGCTCCCAACGCGAACTTCCGTCCTGCAGGGCACCCAGGATCTGTTCGGATCGATCTTGGCCAAGACCATCACCAACGGTGGTAACGCCAGCATCCACTACGACCGGCGCCTGAGCCGCGACTTCTACGTTGCCGGCACCCGATGGCCAGCGACTTCACCTGAAGCGGCATTTCAGAGAAGGCAACGCCTCAAAACCACGAGCGATACGCTTCGCTCCGGGCTCTTTTCATTGACAGACGTCCATACCCTCGACGCGCGGGCTGCCGGCGACATTCGAAACTCCCTTCCTCTCGCGCGACTCATACGCTGATCGGAATTCCCGGTCCATCCTGTTTGTCGCGTTTTGAGGTGAACGACACGGACTGAAATTCGGTGTGCCGGATCGCAACGCTGCGAAGCGAACTCCGACCACAGAAACTGCGCACCGTTGTCGCAACTTCGAAATTTTAGAGTGACTTAGGCCATCAGCTCATCCGGTCCGCCGTTTGTAGTAGCTGTGGCTGGTGAAGGAGTCACTGTCATGGACCGCTCGATAGTCAAGAGTGCCGCGGTGGTCGCGTTCATCGTCATGGCGACCTTGTCGCTCGGTGCTCAAGGAAATCCGAACCAGCCGGCGATTGATTCGGCAGTTGTTTCAGCCGATCAAACGATTGTGTTTGTGCGAGGCACGAACTTTGGGAAGAAACCGACGGTCACGCTCAACGGCCAGGCGTTGACCGGCGTTCAAGTCGACTCGACAGGCCAGCAGTTGTTCCGCGTCGATGCCGTCGCTCGAGCGGGGACGGCTCAGCTGCAGGTCATGAACAAGAACTTTCTGGCCGATCTCGACGTGACGATCACCGGTGTAGAGCCCGCGGGCTATAGCGGATCCCGCGGCACCCGGCAGGGCCAGCGGGTCCGACAGGACCGGAGGGCCGGCGGGTCCGCAAGGCGCAGCAGGTCCCCAGGGACAGGCGGGCCCAACAGGACCTGAAGGCCCGCAGGGACCCGCAGGAGCTCAGGGTGCGGCGGGCCCACAGGAGCGGTCGGACCACAGGGTCCAATCGGACCGCCGGGAGCTCCGGGGGCGCAGGGGACTCCCAGGACCGCAGGGCCCTGTTGGGCCGGCGGGAGCTACTGGAGCGCAGGGACTCCCGGATCACAAGGGCCGGCGGGGGCTCAAGGACCAGTCGGACCTCCAGGAGGAATTGGGCCGCAGCAGGTGAGCAAGGGCCTATCGGCCCGATGGGGCCCGCCGGTCCCGCGGGGCACGGGTCCGTTCTTCGTGGCCGGCTGGGTGCGCGCCGACGCCACTATCAGGACGGGGAGCGGTTTTACCGTCGTCCGCCTCTCTGCCGGAACATACCGAATCACGATTCCGCCGACACCACTCGGGCGGTTCCTCGTGACGGTCGCGTCTGCCGGTTGCGGCAAACGCGATTGCGCAGGATTGCTTCGTACGACAAGAGCGGCCTCGACGCCTCGCATGCCATCGTCGTTGAGATTCGTGATCTGACGGGGCATTCCTCAATAGCGAGTTCAACTTCATCGTCATGGAGCGCTCCTCAGTCTCCGAAGGCTCCTCTTGTCTTCCGCACTCCCCAACGGCTGGCGTTAGCAGTGCAGACCCGATGGTCTGCACTGCGAGTCGGTCTCACTGCCGGCGGCATGTGAGCGCTTACCCCGCAGCCGACGATTCCAGGCGAGCTGACCGCGTTCGTTTGGGTCTTTGAAGCGACTCTGGCGAGAAACGGCTCGCACGAGAGTGTGATACTTCTTAACTCCCTATGAAAGTTCTCAAGCTCGGCGGCTCGTCCCTGGCGAGCCCTGCGCGCGTGCCGGGAAGTGGCCCGAATCATCCTCGAAGAACGCCGCCGAGCCCATCATCGTCGTCGTCTCGGCGTTTCAAGGCGTCACGAATCAGCTTGTCGACTGTGCCAGGCTGGCGGGAGCGCGGTGATTCGACCTACGAACGGATGCTGCAGGAGATCGCACGGCGCCACCGATCGGCCGTCGCTCGCTTGATTGGGCGTCGGAGTCGCGTGCAGGCCGAGACCGAGCGCCTTCTCACGGAGCCCAAAGACACCCTCCACGGCATTTTCCTGCTCCGACACTGTCCGCTGCAGGCACTCGACGTGACTGCGAGCTTCGGCGAACGGCTTTCGGCCTTGATCGTCGCGGCGCACCTCAACAAGCTGCCATCCGGCCGATCTTCGTCGACGCGCGGCAGTTCGTCGTCACCGACGATCAGTTCACGCAGGCGGCAGTGGCGTTTACCAAGACAAACCGGGCAACCCGCGCCTACGTTCGCGCAGCTCTTTCGACCGGCGCTCGCGCCGCGTGATCCCTATCGTGACCGGCTTCATTGCGGCGACGCCGTCGACGGTCGGACGACGACCATCGGCCGCAACGGGTCGGATTACACGCGCCGCCATCGTCGGCGCCGCCGTCGAGCGCGTCGTCCATCGAGATCTGGACCGACGTCGACGGCGTGCTGAGCGCCGATCCGAAGGCCGTGCCGTCAGCGTTCCCGCTGCCGCAGATCAGCTACGAGGAGGCGATGGAGCTGTCCTACTTCGGCGCCAAGGTGCTCCACTCCGGCGACGATCGCGCCGGCCGATCGCGAAGCGGATTCCGATTCTCATCAAGAACACGTTGAATCCAGGTCGCGCCGGGGACGCTCATTTCGACCGCAAGCGCGGCGGCGCTGCGATCAGCCGTCGCCAAGGGCATCAGCCCGTCGATGACGATCTCGCTGCTGACGCTTGCGCGAGCGCTGAGCATGGTCGGCGTGCCCGGCATCGGCCGAGCGGTTGTTCCGCACGCTCGCATCCGCGAGCGCGTGAACGTGATCCTGATCTCGCAGGCCTCCTCCGAGCACACCGATCTGCTTCGCGGTGCGGCGAGTCGACGCCGCCAAGGCGATTGACGCGATCGAGCGACGAGTTCCGGTTCGAGCTCAGCAGCAACTGACGCGTCTCGATCACGCACGCCGACCAGGCGATCGTCGCCGTCGTCGGCGACGGGATGAAGGGGCCGGCCTGGCGTGTGCCGGCCAGCGTGTTCGGCGCGCTCGGGCGTCACAACATCAACATCAGCGCGATCGCTCAGGGTGCGTCCGAGCGCAACATCTCGTGCGTGATCGACGCCGCACAGCAGGTGCGCGCGCTCAACGTCGATCCACCAGGCGTTCTTCGAGAAGCGCCGGCGGCTCGCGCTGGTCGTGATTGGCGTCGGCAACATCGGCGGCGCGCTGCTGCGCCAGCTGCACCAGCAGCGGAGCCATCTTCTGTCGAAGGGCTTCGATGTTCCAGTCGTCGGCCTGGCGAACAGCAAACGGTTCGTGCTGTCTCCCGACGGGATCAACCTGGCCCACTGGCAGGGAGGTGCTCGTCGGCGCTCGCGACGTCAGATGAATCCCGGGCGCTTGGCCGACGCCGTCGCCAGTTTGAGCTGACCAACGCGGCGCTGGTCGACTGCACGGCGGACGACTCGATCGTCGATGCGCTATCCTGCCTTCATCAATGCCGAACCTGCACATCGTCACGCCGAACAAGCGTGCGAACGTGCTGCCGTGGCGTCGCTATCGGGCGCTGATGGAGCTGCTTCGCCGCGGCGGCAGAAGCACTTCCTGTACGAGGCGAACGTCGGCGCCGGCCTGCCGGTCATGTCGACGCTGCGCGATCTGATTGCCAGCGGCGACGAGATCGATCAAGATCGAAGGCATCTTTTCGGGAACGCTCAGCTATCTATTCAACACCTACGATGGCAGCACGCCGTTCAGCGAACTGGTGCGCGCAGGCCCGTCAGATGGGACTTCACCGGAGCCGGATCCGCGTGAGCGACCTGTCCGGCCAGGACGTGGCACGAAAGCTCCTGATTCTGGCGCGTGAGATCGGTCTCAGGATGGACATTCAGGACGTCAGCGTGAGCAGCCTCGTTCCAAATGCCCTCCGTCGTGGGGCATGCATTCCCACGGTTCTTTGCGGCTCTTGCTCGATACGATCACGAGATGCACAAGCGGCTGAACGATGCCCGATCGCGGGGAGCGTGATGCGCGTATAGGCGTTCTGGAAAACGGACGCGCGAGGGCCGCGCTACAAGAATGCCCCGCATTCACCCGCTGGCCTCGGTGAAGGGCAGCGATAACATCATCGCCTTCACGACCAAGCGCTATTCGCGGACCCCTCTCGTGGTCCAGGGCCGGGCGCTGGCGCGGACGTCACAGCCATGGGTGTCTTTTCGGACATCCTGAAGTTGCTGCATTATTTGCCTGAATAGAAATACAGGTGCCCGAGGTGCTCAGGGTGCCCGAGGTGCCCCGATCTCTATTTCCGAAAAGACCTCGGCAATCGGCGTGATCGCGACGTTCGCCGCCGCGATATTCAACGGAAATTTCCCGATGATCTGATCCTCGTCCAGCAACGCCTGGGGCTTCTCGCCGTCGTAGCGAATCGGCGAAAACGCGTCGGACACGAGCGCCTGCTTTTAGACCCGCCGCGTCTTTAGTGATTGATCACGACCGAAAGATTTTGCGCGGTGAGGTGTCGCCTGATTGCCGAATTGACCTGGTCGACGGTCAGTGTTTGACGGGCGCCGCGCATGTATTCCGTGAACTCCCGAATCCTGTACCACCGAGAGTCGAGCGCATAGCCAAGCTGTTGATCCTGTCTGGCAGTCATCACGTAGACGTTTTTCATCAGGTAGTCACGTGCCGCGTCGAAATCGTCTCTCGACAGTCCGTTCTGGATGAGCTTTCCCAGCTCGTACACTGCGATTCTCAGGGTCATGTGTGCGTTGGCGGGCACGACGGGCCGAATCCAGACCTCGAAGATCTGGCGACTTCGTGCGACGTTCGGGTCTGGAAAGAACTGAAACATGCCGCGCGGAAAGGCCTCGATGTACGCGTAGTCGCCGTAGTTGATGCCCCTGATTTCACGAATCTGCTGGTAGAGGCGACCGGAGGACATCCGGTGCTCGCCCAACCATGCCCGTGCCACCGAAAGCGCTGGAAAATCCGGATGAGCACGGGTTACGTCGATCGGGAACCCAAAGGAAATTGCCGTCGCGCGCGTGTCCTTCTCGAGAATCTCCACGTCGATGCCGCCACGACGTGACGCCTCGATCTTGACGCGTGGCGCGGCAGGGCTCCTCTGGCAGCGCGCCAACCGCGCTTGAAGGTCGGCGACCATCTCGCCGGGGACATTCCCGCTCAGACCGACAGTGAGATTCGCCCTCGTGTACATCTGCCGCGCGAAGGCCCTCACGTCGTCCATCGTGATCGCCCGAATGCCCGCAACCGTTCCGAGCGCGGCATGGCCGTACGGCGTGCCACGGAAGATGTTGGTCTGCAGACGCTCCTTGCCCAGCTCCTCCTCGTTGTTCGAGCGCAGATCCTGCACCAAGGCGTTGAGCTGACGCGCTTTCAGCCGCTCGAAATCGTCCTGTCGCCAACCTTGATCGAGGAGCTGAGGCAGCGCGATATCGTTCAGCGTTCTCCACGTGTCGCGGTGAATATTTCCTGTGAATGACGTCACTTCCTTGTCGGCCCGGCCCACGAACGATCCTGCCGTGGGGTAGAGCGCGAGATCGATCTCGTCGATCGTCATCTTTGCAGAGCCAGCCCTGCTCATCATGGCGGCAGTCATGAGCGGCGAGGCCCTCTTTGCCTACAGGATCGTGAGCAGATCCGACGGTGAACAGCAGTTTCACGTTCAGCTGGGGTAGTTCGGACTTCTGGAGCACGAACTGCAGATCCCCACCAGCCACCGCTCGGCCTGTGCCGCTTTGCGCGAGCTCCGGTGTCGTCCGTTCGTGCGGCGGCAAGGCGGTCGCGGCCGGACCGGAAGGCGCGGCAGGCTTGTCTGTGGGCGCCAGCGCTGGCACCTGCTCGATGCCAGCCGGCAGTGGCTCGTGCGACAGTGTCGTGACGATGAGGCCTCGATCGACGAAATATTTCGAAGCGGTGTGCTGAAGATCTGTCGGCGACACCTCGGCCAGCGTATTGTAGAAGTCGTTGGCGGTCCCGCACGAGCGCGTGTAGGCGGCGAAATCTGCCACCGCGACGGCGACCCGTTCGGAGCTGTCGACGGTCCGCGCGAATGAGTATCGATTGAACGATCGAGCGGCGGCCAGGCGATCCGTCGGTCACCAGCGTGGTCCTGGCGCGCGCAAACGTCGAGAGAATCTCGTCTCGAACATAGGTTGCGTCGACCGGGCTCTTCAGCCGCGCGAGCACGGTAAACAGCGACGGATCGATGCTCGAAGGAACGTCGACGCGTAACTGATCGACCTTCTGCTCGGCGACGACCAGCTTCTTGTACAAGTCGGAAGTCGGACCGAAGCTGCAAGGTCCCGAGCAGAGCCGTTCCGGCAAAGTCCTTCCCGTGCGCATCGAATGCAGGCGCCAGGAATCCGACGGTGACCCATGGCAGCGTCTCGACAGACCAAGGAACATGGGCATACATCGGGCCTTGCGGCGTTGGCTCCTTCGGGATCGAGATCGCGCTCGGCACGCCAGGCTTCCACGGGCCCCAGTGTTTCGTGATCAACGGTAAAACCTGCGCGGGCGATACATCCCCCGCGACGATCAGCGTGGTGTATTGCGGCCGATACCAGCGATCGAAGAACACCTTCGAGTACGTACTCGTTCGGCATGTTTTCGATATCTTTGATAAAGCCCATCGTGGTGTGCTGTAGCCGTATGCGCTTGATAGAAGCGATCGCGCTGAACCTCGTACAGCTTGAGCGGAGAGGCTCTGCGCTGTTCTTGTTGTACTCACCGAGAATGGCGCGCGCCTCCGTCTTGAAATCAGCCTCTGAATAGGCCAGATTCTGGAACATGTCGGCGTATAGCCCTAAGACGGTGTCGAGATCCTCTTTCGGCAAACGTCGAGTAGTAGCGAGTGAAGTCGTCACCGGTGCTGGCATTGTCGCGCGCCCCTGCCTTGCGCATGATTTGCTGATATCGGTCCGGCGGGTTCGTGGGCGTGCCGCGGAACATCAGATGCTCGAAGAAGTGCGCGAAGCCAGACTTGCCCGGTTCGACTTCGTTGCGCGATCCCGCCTGGACCACGATCTGGACGCTGACCAGATTCGGAAATCCGGTTGGCACGACGATCACTCTGAGATCGTTTGGCAGCGTGGTCTCTGTCGCCTGAAACGGCAGGACAGCGGCGTCGGGAGACCGACGATTCGAGTCCGACGATTGCGCAAACAACGCTGAGGCGAGCATGACGGCGATGAGAGTGACTGTCGCGTGATGGGCGTGCATCATGGGCTCCAGAAACAACATTCAGAGGGTTCATTCTCCCTTAGTTCCGGGCCGAAGTCTCAGGGCGTCGCAGGAAAACCCCGCCGCAGGCTGAAGCGACCATTCAACGACCGAGCAGGTGCTCCTGTCGAATCCGGCTCGGTCGCTGAATCCGATCGTGCCGGTAATGCGGCCGCGCGGGTGGGACGAAGACGCCGGGATCGTCCCTTCGACCTGAGCGGGTCCGGTTCCATCAGCGCCTGCGAGGAGGACTCGGACGTCTCGAGGTGGATAGGGGATGATGCTGTCCTGGTGCAAGGCGACGCCACTTATTGTTCCCGAGACGAGCCGGCCGAACAACGACTGACCGCTTTCGTGAAAACGAAGCTCGAGACGGCCGCTCACTCCTGGAGTGGTCCGCGCGACCCACTCGCCACCTTCCCGCGTCAGCGTCAAAGGAGTGAGCACGAACGTGCCGTCGTGCGGAGAACCAATCGGCGTGCACGCCGGCAGGTCGGGAACGTTCGAAAAGCCATAGCCACCCACTTCCAACGCTTGAGGGCCTGGCGTGAGCTGGAAGTTGTCCGCCACTGATGTTGGCGTGGGTCGCGTAGCCTCGCGACGGTCACAGGCAGCCGAGAAGAGAAGCGCGGACGACAATCACTCGTCTCATTGCTTGGCCAACGCAGCCGTGCCACGCAGCAGGCCGTTGCACGTAATGCCGTCGTAGGTGCCACGTCATGTGTGCGATTGTCGGTCGCGGTCATCGTAAAGGCGACGATCCTCGGCCGGATTGTGTGCATTGCGCCGTGAAGACCAGAGGCGGTGGGAGGGCTACCGTCGACGTGACGCCGCCGCCGTTGTTGTTGGCTGGGTTCGCGAACGTAGCGGTCCAAGCTACCGCTCACGGCGCCGGCTGGTCCGGCGGCGAGCTCAAACCTGAGTGTGCCGCTTGCTGATTGCTGGTCGGCGATCGGACCTGACCACACACCCGCAAATGGATCTGCCGGGTTTTCGGGCGTGCTCGGACTGGACGAGTCGCATGCCGCAACCCACATCGTCGCGACGATCAGGCCTGCACGTATCAATCGACCGGTCATGTCGTTGTCCCTCCGTTCGTGAGCTACGGCCGAAACCCAAAGAATCCCTCCGCCGACGCGACGAGCATCCGTCCATCCGCTAACACCGGAGGCCAATTGAATCGTCTTCGCGCGTTTCCGATTTCCCATCGCGGCTTTCCGTCCGACACGTTGAACGCTCGCAATCGCCCGCCGACATACGGAACGTAGACCGTCTGGTTGTCCGCGACGACGCTGAAAGCTACCGAACCATCGTCGACCCCAGGATGGCGCCAGAGCACGAATCGAGTGTCGAGATTGAACGCTTCGAGACACCCGGTGAGAGATCCGGCCACGAGCGTCCGGCCTGTGACCGAAAGCGGCCGAAAGTCCTGACTCGGTGAACTCGCACTACCAACACACGAGTCGCCGACTCGCGGCAACGACCAGCGGATCGATCCATCGTTGCGGTCCAAGCCGTAGATTTCACCGCTGCTGCTGGCGGCAACGATCAAGTCGTGCAGCGGGAGCGGCCCTCCGGCCCATGCCGAACCGAGCGAGGCGTTGTCCGAACGCGGAAACGCTGTTCGCCATCGCTCGTGGCCCGTAGAAAGATCGAGCGCTACTATGCCGCCTCTGGCTGGTGCGGTAAACGTGGTATAGCCGGCTACGACCAGGTCCCGATCCGCGGCTGGTTGGAATACCGTGCTGGTTCCGTCGTCTTCGATGAGCGCCGACCAGCGCAACTCGCCCGACGTGTCGTCGACGGCATACACCCGCCCGGAGGGCGAGCCGGTAAAGACGAGTCCGTCAGAAGCCCCGCCCAGGTAGATTCTGGGCCGTACCCATCGACCGGCGAGAAGCGCCAGCGGAGAGCGCCATTCGTTCGATCGAAAGCCACGATATCGTAATCGCCGGCAGCGACAACCGATCCGGCAGCTACCAGCCGGGATCCCCAGGTTGCTTCGTCGGCCACACCAGTATCGCGCCTCCATCGCACGGCTCCACTAATCATGTCGACCGCCAGCACCTCGTGCTGCTTCGTCAGAAAATAGGCCGTCGAGGAGTCGGCCGCGGGAAGACCGCGTCCGACTCCTTCAACGTGCCATAGTTGTACCGGTTCCGAACTGAGCGTTGACTGGACATCGCTCGGGATGCCTCCTTGCACGACCCCGAAGATCGCGGAGGTCGCAATCGGACCAATTAGCTTCCTTCGCCGTCTCCAAAGCACCGCCCAACTCACTCTCAATGAACGAACAATCGGAACGTTTCCCACGGACCAATCCATGTCCGGTTCGCATTGACGACATCGCCGCCCCCTTGCTCGGCGACGACGAAGTAGCCGTAGTTGCTTTGAAGCGCAATCGCATCCCAAGACTGCACGGCGCCTCCGGGACGGTCGAGATCCACGAGAGTGAATGTTTCCCAGGGGCCCGCGTAGCCTCCCACAGCGAGCATCGTGTCTCCACCACCCCAGACGGCCTGCAGGTAGTGTGAAGAGTTGGTCTGGAATGCCACCGGATCCCCATCCATCAAAGTGCCGCCGTTGAGATCGAAAAGCGTGAAGGTTTCCCAAGGCCCGACGTCGTTGCGGTTGGCGTTGACCGCGCCTCCGCCGCCCCCTTCGGCCACCACGAACTGGCCGTTGTTGGCACGGAGGCTGACGGCCAGAGTGGAGGGGCCGCCACCGCCACCACCGGACGAGGAACCACGTGGTCGTACGCCCACCACGTTCGTGAGCGCGGTGTAAAGCACGTCGTCGCTTTGGCTGGTTTCCTGAATATGCGCCGGGCCTTCATCGGGAATGCGTATCCAGAATGCGGCCGGGTAAACTTGACTCCATTCCGGCACGACCGTGTCGTTGGCCGTACAGAAACTGCCGCCTGCGACTGAGACGTAGTTACACCAGGCTGGATCGATCCACGTGATCCACGCCGACGCGTTCCAAAGGGCATTCGCGAGATCCATGGCGCGGGTGTCTCCGGATCTGCGGTCGTCCAGAGGTAAGTCGCCCAATAGTTCAGACCCGTCGAAGCCGCATACATGACCGTCGCGACGCCGTCCCCCCACTCGGGCCAGATGGCGCGGAACGGACCCGCCCAGTAGAAGTTGTGAGCGACGACCGAAATGCCAACACGTGAAGGCACGACGCTGGCCTCTCTGTTGAGATTGTCGGGTGAATTCAAATTGGCGGGTGAGTCCGAAGCCATTTGACCGAGGACCGGCGCGCCAAACTCGATGCCCAGCGTGCTGGCCATGGCGGCGGGATGCAGGCTCAACCAATACCGGACCCAGTCGGCGACATCGCCAACCTGGCTCAGAATCCAGTACCAATCGCAGCAGTCGCGGCCAAAAGCATTGAAGATGTCGGTGATGACGCTGCCGGCGTTGAAGTCGAACCAGATCCAAGACAGTGCGTTGTATGCGAGCGGTGCGCCTTGATTCGGCGTTCCGAGGGTGACGATGCCGTTGAGAGGATGGAGCCGGCTCCACTGACGCGCAACCAGCCCTCCGTTACTATGACCGACGGCCACGGTCGATGCAGGCAACCATCCGAGCTGGGCTTGCAGACCGTCACCCTGCGACTCGAACGTGCTTCGCCAGATGAGGTTGGGTCGATAAGGCGTGATTGAGAGTCGCGCCTGCAAACGGTCGGCGGCACCTTCCCAGGTTGCGCCGCTCGATGCCAAGCCGTGAATGAAAACGGTCGGCACATCCTGCGCGTGGACCGGCCGCACTGTCGTCAACGCGAAGAGAGCGCAGGCGACCGGTGTCACTCGAAAGTGAGAAGTTGTCCACATCGTTCACCTCTTCTCTTCCAGGCGAACGTTGTTGATCTCGACGTCCGTCGTGGTTCGCTCATCGGCAGTGTCTGGAATGGCTCGTTCAATTCGAAGCGATCGCCGGATCAACGCTCCGCCTTCGCCACGCACATGCCCCCATCGTCGAATGCGAAACGAGCGCCTGACTCCGCACGACGTTGATTTCGAGGGGCAGCGCCGACTGTGGATCCGCAAGAACTTCAGTAGTGTCCTGGTCATGCGTCGAAACAAAACGATCCAACGCTCGAACTCGACCTGCGGGCCTGCCGAATCGGCGTTCCAACGCCGCTCGCCTCGCAGCGGCCTTCGATGGCGTCGCGAGAATGGTCTCGCTCCATTCCCGACCGAACGTACGCGGGCGAACCGCATTTGCGAGCGCCGTCTCATTGGCCACGAGCGGGCCAGGCACCCGGTTGAATTGGCGGCGCAGCTGTAGCTCCGACGGCACATGCACGCGCTCGCCTGCCCGATCGAAAAACCGCAGCGGCGTCCCGTCTTCGTCGTCTTCGATGCGGGCGATTGCAAAGGGGTTTTCGATCTGCTTGCGACCACGCTGACTCTGCAACGAGACTGGTGTCTCGTTCTCGAACGTCATCGTTGATTTCCAACCAGCTCCCGTCAGGCGTCTTTCCCAGCGGTACCGCATCGCGGGTGTCGCTCCGCCGGCCGGCCGACCGTCGGCCTTGACGCGGCTGTGGCGAATCGTGATGTCCGCGCTGAACGTGTTCCACGTTTCGGCAGCCGGGGCAGCGCTCGCTCGGCTGAAGCCTTCGCCCTCCAGTGACTGCGCTGCCGTCGGCGCAGCGTTGAGGCGGGCGGTTGCCGCCGCGCCCGTCAGCGACAGCCCCACTACTGCGCCCACGCCAAGAACCTTCTTCCATCGCATACGTCTCCTCCCTTTCTGGCTTCCCGGGGTTCCTTCGTGAGAAACCCAACGGACGTTCCGCCGCCCGCGGCGAATCGGGAGAGAGAGAGAGCAGACGAATGGAGCCATGTTCGAAACCAAGTGACTCGCTGCCACCTGTGCCAGAGCCGATGTCTTGTGCCACGCGACGACTGAGATCGCGTGCTACTGTTGAGCAAAGGAAGTGCCGCGCGCGCTCGCGGCGGATTTCGAAGCAATTGCGCGAAACTGGAGAAAATGTCGGCAGATCCTGCCGATTCCGCAGCTCGTCGGCATCGCAAGAATTGCCACGTGCGTGGCGTCCGCAGTCCACGAATTCGTGTGACCATAGACAAAGGCGTGAATCGATCTTTGGAGGAGGGCACCATGCGGCAGATCAGCTTGTTCAAGGCGACGCTTGCGGTGACGGCCGTCCTGTTCATATCGGCGGTTGGCGTTTTGCCTGCTCACCACGGCTGGACTGGATACGACGAAAGAATCCACTGACGCTGTCGGGAACGGTGAAGGATTCGGGCTATGAGAATCCCCACGGGTTCGTCGATCTCGAGACCCCAGACAAGGTCTGGCGCGTGGTCCTCGCGCCGCCCGCGAGGATGGAGAGTCGTGGCCTTTCGAAGGAGATGCTGAAGGCTGGCACGAAAGCGACCGTCATGGGAGTGCACAGAACAAGGTCGAAAAGAACGAGTTGCGAGCCGAGCGCATCACCATCGCCGACAAGACGATCGAGCTGCGTTAATCAGCTATCAAGCTTCAGTTCCGACAGCCGGATGGTCGCATCAGCGATCACCAAAGAGCTGACGAGCTGACAGCTGACGGCTGGTAGCTGTATTCTAGTAGACAGGCTCCTAGAGTACTGGTAGTCTCTCTACCAGTATGGCCGAATCCGATCGTATTCAGCTCCTCCAGGGAACGCTCGACCTGCTCGTCCTCCAAACGCTTGTCTTCGGGCCGCGCCACGGCCATGGCATTGCCACGGCGATTCAGCGCAGTTCCGAGGACGTCCTCCTGATCGATCACGGGTCTCTGTATCCAGCGTTGCAGCGCCTGGAGCGCGCGAAGCTCATCTCGTCCGAGTGGGGCAGCTCGGACAACAACCGCCGGGCGCGCTATTACAAGCTGACGCGTGCCGGCCGCGCGCGCCTCGCCGCCGAAACCAGCAAATGGGACAAGATGGTGCGTGCGGTCGCTCGTGTTCTCAAACCGCGGGAAGAAACGCCATGACCCTTCCGCGCTGGCTGCGATGGCGTCAGGATCGGGAGCTCGACGAGGAGATCAGCGCCCACCTCGATCAGGAGATCCGCGACAACCTCGATCGAGGTCTCACGCCTAGATCAGGCGCGTTCCGCGGCGCTGCGCCGGTTTGGAAATCGATCCCAGGTGATGGAGCGTGCCCGCGAAGGCGACCCGTTCTTCGGCCTCGAAACCGTCGGCCGCGACGTCCTCCATGGATTGCGAAGCCTGCGCAGGAACCCGGCGTTTGCGGCGATCGCGACTCTGTCGCTCGCCCTGGGCATCGGGGCGAACACGCTGATTTTCAGCGTGCTCGACTCCACGCTGCTGAAGCCGCTCCCACTTCCGGACCCTGAGCGGTTGGTGATTCTCTGGAACGTTCCCGATCAAAGCAAGCCCGATCTGCTCGGAACATCCAGCATCCCGCGTTACTACGCGTTTCGCGATCGGACTCAGTCGTTCGAGTCGGTGGCCGCCTTCAACGGCCTTGCGTGTGGAATCCGGAACCTCGGCTTCGACCAGGATGGTGCGCCGCCGGAACGGATCGTCGGCCAGACAATCTCGCCATCGATGTTCCGCGCGCTCGGCGTCACGCCGATAGTCGGCCGGACTTTCGCAGACGACGAAGATCAGGCCGACAACGTTGCGCCGGTGACGCTCATCAGCTATCGGACCTGGCAGCGCCGTTTTGGCGGGGACGCAAACGTCGTCGGGAAGACATTGACGCTCAATCGAGTGCCGACGACCGTCATTGGCGTGATGCCGGCGAATTTCGACTTCTTCGGGACCGATCTGGAGTTCTTTGCGCCCTTGTGCCTGACGCGCGCCCAGGAATTGAGCAGGCTAGGGAGCGAACACGATCGTCGCCCGACTCAAGAGGGAGGTTTCAATCGCGCAGGCCCAGGCCGAGGTCGATGGGATTTCGGCCCAGCTCGCCGAAAGCGATCCGGCGCGGCATAAGGGCATCGGCACACGTGTCGAGTCGCTGCAGCGGGCACAGACCCGATTCTTCAATGCCAACGGCCAGGCGTCCGGAGACTATCGTGTGTCGTTGCTCATTCTGCAGGGGCGCGGTTGCATTCGTCCTGCTCATCGCGTGTGCGAACGTCGCGGGCCTGCTGCTGGCCCGGACCGCCAGTCGGCGCAGCGAAATCGCCTTGCGCCTTGCGCTCGGCGCCGGTCGCTGGCGTCTCGTTCGTCAACTGGTAGCGGAGAATTTCCCCGTCGCTGCGGTCGGTGGGACTCTGGGCGTCGCGTTGTCCTGGCTTGGACTTCGACTATTCCTGACCATGGCGCCGCCCGGTTTTCCCGGATCGATCAGGTCGCGCTGAATTTCCGCGTGCTTACGTTCACCGCACTGATTGTCGTGCTGACAACCGTGTTGTTCGCCGTCGTGCCGGCCATCCAGGCCTCGAAAGCGACGCTCGCAGATCCAATGAGCGATTCAGGGAGAAGCGCGACTGGAAGCGTGAAACGGCAGCGTGTGCGCCGCCTGCTCGTAACCGGACAAGTCGCGTTGGCCCTCGTGCTGCTGGTTGGCGCCGGCCTGCTGATCAACAGCTTCGTGCGCGTCATCCAGCACGACTTGGGCGCCGATCCCCAGAACCTCCTGACGTTCGATTTCCGAATGTCGTGGGGTGGAGAGCTCGTGACAGCGAGGGCGTCAAACCGCTGACCGAGCGGTGCAGGGACATGAGCTTGTGGGAAGTCAGCCCGGTTCCGGCTCAGACGTTCGATCTGGTTCTCACGCGTTTGCGGACCGTCCCAGGAGTCGTCTCGGTGGCTGCCGTGAGCTCTCCACCATTCGGCTCGGGCGCGTTGGCCTTGCCGTTCTTGATTGAAGGGCGTCCGGCACCGACGAGTCCAAGCGTTCGCGGGGAAGGGGAGAGTCGAGACGCAGCAAACAGCCAATTACATCGCGGTGACTCCCGGCTTCTTCAGGACCATGCGAATTCCAATCATCAGGGGCCGCGATTTCGACGAGCACGACGCGGCCGACCGGCCGAGCGTCGCGATCGTCAACCGGGCGTTCGTTCGCCGGTATTTTCCAGACGGCGATCCTATCGGCAAACGTATTTCGCTCGACTTCGTGCCGAACGAGCCTCAGCGGGAAATCGTGGCCGTCGTCGGCGACACAGCCGCGGGTCCTCTTCAGCATCAAGAGGAACCGGCGATCTACGTCCATCAGATGCAGCAGTCGTCGCGTTTCGCGGGCCCCTGGGTCTACCTGCGCGTCGGCATGACGTTCGTGCTTCGCACGTCGGGGAACCGACGCGCATCGTCGAGTCGGTCAAGCGTGCCGTGGCCGAAGTCGATCCCAACACTCCCGTCGCGGCGATCCAGACGATGGAACAGACACTCGATGCCCAGATTCGCCATCTGCGGCTCTACATGTTCCTGCTCGGAGTCTTTGGCGCGGTCGCCGCGGTCCTCGCGGCCACCGGAATCTACGGTGTGATGGCGTACTCGGTCGCCGAGCGCACCAGGAAATCGGTATCCGGATGGCGCTGGGCGCACGGGCTCAGGATGTCCTCAGGATGGTGCTCCGGCAAGCGACGTGGATGATTGGCATCGGGCTGCTCGTCGGGCTGGCGTCGGCGCTGGCGGTTACCCGGGTGATTCGGTCGGTGCTCGTCGAGGTGACCGCAACCGATCCGGCTACATTTGCCGCTGTGACTGCGCTCCTGGTCTCGATCGCGGCGGTCGCCTGCCTCGTTCCCACGCGCCGGGCGACCTCCGTGGATCCGACGGTAGCGTTGAAATTCGAGCAGTAATCATGAACCTCCCGCGGTGGCTGCGCTGGCGAACCGATCTCGAGCTCGGCGAAGAAATCGACGCTCATCTTCAGCTCGAGATCCAGTCGAATCTCGACCGGGGCCTGACTCCTGAAGAGGCTCGTACGGCGGCCCTACGGCAATTCGGCAATCGGACACGCGTCGAGGAACGGGCGCGCGAAGCCGACCCGCTGTTTGCCGTCGCGCAGATCTGGACCGACCTCAAATATCACGCGCGCCGCTTCTGAGGCGGCCTGGTGTTGGCACGGCGGTCATCTGCTCGTTGGCTCTCGGCATCGGTGCCAACACGTTGATCTTCAGCATCGTAAACGCCGTGCTTCTGCGCTCCGCTTCCATTGCCAGATGCCGACCGGCTGGTCGTCGTCTGGTTCACGCCCTCGACTCAACCCGACCGCAAAACCGGAACGAATCCCCTCGGATACTTCACGATCCGCGACGAGAACTCGGTGTTCGAGAGTGTGGGTGCCGTTCGGCTCAACGCGGCGTTCAACGTCGGCGAGGACTCGGCAAACGCCGGTGGCCTGCATACGGGTGCCAGCCCAGTGGTTCACATTCGATCTCGCGAAGGTTGTGGGTGTGAACCCGGTCATCGGGCGTTGGCCTTCGCCTGACGATCCTCTCTCGATTGTCATCAGCGACGGGCTGTGGCGTCGGTTGTGCGGAGGGCGTCGGACGTCCTGGGGAAAAAGCTGCGCATCGATGCGTTCGTCGTCACCGTGGTTGGCGTGATGCCTCCCGGCTTCGAGTTGGTCAATTCGGCCGACTTCTGGCTCTTTCAGACAGATGAGGGCTGCGCACGGCGCTACGCAGCAACAGCCGGATCTATACGGTTGTGGCGCGTCTCGAAGCGCGGCATTACGCCGGAGCAGGCGCAGGCCGACATGGCCAGGCTGGCTCCCGTCCTTGCAGAGCAGATGCCCGAGACACACAAGGGTTGGGACATTCGTGTGGAGTCCCTCCAGGACGTCTACGTCGCGGCGTTCCGAAGGCCGCTCCTCGCGTTTCAAGGCGCCGTCTTCTTCGTGCTGTTGATTGCCTGTGCGAACGTGGCCGCCTTGTTGTTGTCGCATGGCGCCACGCGTCAGCGGGAATTGGCGTTGCGCGGAGCGCTCGGAGCCAGCCGCCGGCGCATCGTGGGTCAGTTGCTGACCGAAAGCGTGTTTTTCGCGATAGTCGGCGGCGCGCTGGGAGTGGGGATTTCCTGGGCGGGGCTTCGCGTGTTCACCAACATGAGCTCGCGCGGGTTGCCCGCCTCGGCCGAAGTGACCCTCGACACCACTGTCATGGGATTTACGTTGTTGATGAGCGTTGGGAGCGGCGTGATCTTTGGCCTCGCGCCCGCGCTCAAGATGTCGCATCCGGGCGCGCTGGCGGTTCTCCGGGCATCCGGCAGGGGATTGACTGACGCCCGACACGTGCTCCGTGGGGCGTTCGTAGTCGTTCAGATCGCTTTGACTCTCGTGCTGTTGGTCGGCGCAGGCCTCTTGATCAACAGCTTCTTACGTCTTGGCGGTGTTCAGGCAGGACTCGACACTCGACGCCTGATGACCTTTCAAGTGCCCTTTCCACGATCGTTCCATACCGTGGGACGGCAGCACATCCTACGAGGTTGAGCTCACTCCACGAATCGACGGCCTCAGCGAGAGCATTCGCGCACGCTTGTCTGCGATTCCGAATGTCGAGTCGGCGACGCTGACCGTCACGCCGCCCCTTGGTGGCGAGCCTCCACGCATGGAGTTCGTTCCGGAGGGTCGGCTCGCCGCATCTTCCGAGAGGGAGGCGTTCTCGGCAGCGTGGTATCCCATCAGGTGCGACTATTTCCGGACGCTCAGAATTCGCTCTAGGCGGACGCGATTTTGCGGTGGACGATACCGAGCGAGGAACGGCCTGTCGCCATCATCAATAGCGACGATGGCCAAGACGTTCCTGGTCCGGAGAGGATCCGATCGGCAAGAGGATTCAGTTGAATCTGCCTTACGATCGGCCGCGCGAGATCGTGGGTGTGGTCGGAGATGTGCGACAGAACCGCTATCAGCGCAGCCCTGAGCCGCAACTGTACGTGCCGCGCTCTCAACTGCCACGTCGGATGGCCATGACGTTGAGTCAGCAGATCATGCTGCCCAACACCTTCGTCGTGCGGGTCGCCGGAGATCCGGGTCGGATGATGCCGGCGCTGCAGGCGGCTGTGCTCGAGGAGGATCCCACGCAGGTGCTGATCAATATCCGGACCGTGGAACAATACGCGGCCGAACAGCTGAAGGATCTACGCGAGTACACAATCGTCCTCACCCTCTTCGGGATCATTTCGGTCGCCCTGGCAGTCGTCGGCATCTTCGGCGTGTTGTCGCACGCGCGTGAGCGAACGCAGCAAAGGAAATCGGCATTCGAATGGCCCTTGGGGCGCGTTCGGCGACGGTCCTTCGTCTCGTGCTCCGTCAGGGGATGCTGATCGTCATGGTCGGGGTCCTCTTGGGCACGGTCGCGTCTCTGGCCCTTACGCGGGTGATTAGCAATCTGCTGTGGGGGCGTCACGCCAACCGATCCGTTGACGTTCTTCGTCGTTCTGTCGGCGCTCGCGCTCGTCGCATTTCTGGCCTGTTATCTTCCTGCCCGGCGGGCGTCGCGGATCGATCCACTGGCCGTGCTCAACGACTGGTGAGCCGCTAACTGGTATCCGTCCGACCTTTCCCCCGATTGCCGAAATCGCCTTGACCTTAAATACGACTTTAGTCACTAAATATTTAGTATGAGCCGAGCCAAACGCACGCTGACCGGACTCGAACTCGAAATCATGAAGGTCATCTGGCGGCTGGGTCCCGCCACCGTCCGCCAGGTCTACGAAGATCGGCTCGCTCATCGCCGGATCGCCTACACGACGGTGATGACCATGATGAACATCCTCGAGCAAAGGGGTTTCTGACGAAGCGGCAGGGCGATCGGGCGTTCGTGTACGCGGCCGCGCATCCTGAAAAACAGGTCATCCGCTCCATGGTGCGCGAGTTCGTGGAGCGGGTCTTCAACGGTGCCGCCGAACCGCTGCTCGTCCACCTGGTGGAAGACGAAAAGCTCACGGCTGAGGATCTGAAGCAGATCCGGCGCGCGATGAAAGGAACGAAGCGATCATGACCCCATCCCTGTTCCTCGACAACCTCCTGGCGTGGGGCGCACAAGTGGCAGTGCTCGTCGCGACTGCAGCTCTCGTTTCGCGGCGCTGGCCTCACCCCGGGCCCGCCTCGCGTTCTGGCAGGGGATTCTGGCACTGTCTGTGCTCCTTCCCCTGATCGGACCGTGGTATCAACCGCCGCCTGCAGGCGATTCCAAACATCGTGGCGGCCGACACGATCAGCACGGGCTTCGAAACAGTGGAGGCTGCACAACCAAGAAACTTATGGACGATGGATCTTCTCCCGTGGATTCTTGTTGGAGGGACGGTCCTTCGGCTCGGCTGGATCAGTGCCGGATTGCTGCGCCTCCGCAACATCCGTAAGAAAGCCATCCCAATGAGCGAGTCGCCGAGCCCTCTACCTGGTGAGCAGGCGTGGCGCGATGTGCAGTGGTGCAGAATCCGATGACGTGACGGGACCGGTGACATTTGGCTGGCGCTGGCCGTCGGTCCTGCTGCCAGCTCGGATCGCCCATCTGCCGGAAGACGCTCGTCAGGCCATCATCCGCCACGAACTGATCCATGTCGAGCGCAAGCACTGGATATTCGTCCTGCTCGAAGAGCTGATTCGCGCCACTTGTGGTTTCACCCGGCCGTCTGGTATGCGCTCGCCGAGATCCAGCTCGCGCGTGAGCAGTCGGTGGACGAAGAAGTGGTGCGGCGGACACTCGATCGTCACGGGTATGTCGAGGCGCTGCTGGCCGTCGCCGCGCATCGGCTGGAACCGGACGTCGCTCCGGCGCCGCTCTTTCTCAAGAGGCGCCACCTCGTTGCGCGCATCGCGGCCGTGATGACCGAAGCTTCCTGGTCTGCTTCTCGGCGCGTATCGCGCTTTCTGACCACCGCGTCAGCAGCCGTTATCGTTGCGGCTTTGGCTGTCTGGTTGCTCCCACTCAGGAGCGAAGCGCAGGCTCTACCCGACGAATCTGGCATCACCGTCGACTCTGGCGGCACCCTTCTCCATCGTCCTCCGCTGCGCTACCCACGCAACGCCATGACGCAAGGGCAGGTGGTGATCGAAGCGACGCTCGGTCGTACCGGTGAGGTAGCTGACGCACGTGTCGTGAGCGGCCCGGAGGAATTGCGCAGGGATGCGCTGTCGAGTGTCCTCCAGTGGCACTACGCGGAAGATGTGCCCGCGCCGCAGTCGGTGCGGATCGTGATCGACTTCGGACCGAGACCAGTCGAGCCCGCCCGCCCGGCTTTAAGTCCACTCACGCCAGCGCCCAGGCCGGCGCCACCCGTGCCCCACCACCTCCCGGCCGTCGACGCGGCTTCGGGTTCGGGGTCGCCGGCGGTCACGCCCCGACAGACTGGAACGGCGTAGTCAGCGCCATCGACTTCATCGGCGTGAGTCCCAGCCTGCAAGAGCGGGTGCAGCCGCGCCTGGGCGTGCAGGTGGGCGATGCCGTGACCAACGACACCTGGCTCAAGCTTGGTGAGACTCTCCGCGAAGTAGACGAACATTTGGCACTGGGTTTCTTGGCGAAGACTTCCTCAAGTGGCCGCAGCGAAGTCGCGATTCAGATTGTCCTGAGGGGAGTCGCACATGGCGCCCCGCCGTTACCGCCCTCCACCAGCGCCACCAGAGGCTCCCGCAGCACCTCGAAGCGACGGCGGCGCCACCAGCTCCGCCGGCGCCACCAACTCCGCCGGTCGCACCTGACGTGCCGGCGGTGGCGGCGCCACCACCACCGCCGCCTCCTCCTCCACCTCCGCCAACGCCAGGCGCTCAGCGAGATGAAAGTCGACGGCAACGTGCTGGCCTCAAACGTGGTGACCAAAATCCTTCCCTTGTACCCACGCCTCGCGAAGCGAGGCCGGCATTCAAGGACCTGTCAGCCTGCAGGTCACTGTCGGCACGGACGGCCGCATCATCGCCCTGCAGCCCATCAGCGGACATCCATTGTTGATACCCGCCGCGATCGATGCGGCGCGGCTTTGGGTCTACAAGCCGATTTTGCTCAACGGTGTGCCGGTCGAAGTCGTGGGTCAGATCGAGATCAGATTCGCGTCGAGGAAGCCTTCTTCTGACGGCTCAGGCAGGTCGCCCTCCGATGCTCGCATGGCGAACTGATCCCGCTCCTCAGGTTTTGAGTGTGTGCGGCGTGGAGATCGACGTTCTCGCATTAGTCTGCGAGACTAGCCCGCGGCACCGCTCCATCTGGTTCCCACTGTTCCGCTCCATCAGGGCAGTTTCATCGGGCTTTGCTGTAGTATGGCCACGAGTAGGAGATCGCGACATGCGTACGCCTTCTGTTGCGCGCCTGACGACGTTGGTTTGTGCCGTTGTGGCGATCGAACTGACCATCGTTCCCACCGAGGCGCTGTCGCAAGCCGGTGCGGCCGGAACGACTACCAAGGTCTGGAAGGCTCCGCGCACTCCGTGGGGCGATCCAGACCTGCAAGGGCAACTTCACGAACGTCTATGAAAATGGTACGCCGCTCGAACGATCCGATGAGTTCGCCGGACGCCAGCTGGCCGACGTGCAGGGCGAAGAGCTCTTGAAGATCAAGGAGGCCGTTCAACGCCGCACCATCGCGGCGTTCGAGGGTCCGATTCACGCTCCCGATCACTGGTGGCGAGATGCGCTGCACCTCGAAAGGGCAGCCAGGCCTGGTTCGTCGTGGATCCTCCCGACGGGAAGGGTTCCTCCGTTGACGGCGGAAGGGCAGCAGCGCGTGGCGTCCCGCACAGAAGCGAGGCGCAACAACGGAAGAGGACCGGCAGACTCGTGCGAAGACCGAAGCCTCTACGATCGATGTATCACGCGAGGCCTGCCCGGTTCGATGATGCCTGCCATCTACGGAAACTCTTACAAGATCGTTCAGGGGCAGGGCTTCGTGGCGATCAGTACGAGATGATTCACGAGGCGCGCGTGATTCCTCTGGAAAACCGTCCGCACGTCGGCAAAGGCATTCACCTGGATATGGGCGATGCCCGTGGCCATTGGGACGGCGAGACGCTCGTCGTGGAGACCACGAATTTCAAGGATCGCAGTGTCTATCGCAACGCCAATGCTCGGACGCTGAAGCTCGTCGAGAAGTTCACGCGCGTCGCGCCGGATAAGGTTGTCTGGTCGGTCACCGTCAACGATCCGTCGACGTGGACGCGCCCCTGGACGTTCTCGATGCCGCTGACCATGAACGACGAAGAGCCGATCATGCAGTGCGAATGTCACGAAGGAAACTACGGCCTGGCGAATATCCTGAGTGCGGCGCGAGACCGAAGAGAACGGGGCGGGGAGGTAGCGGAGGAGGTTGCAGTGGACCGGCGTCATTTTTCGGTGCTCTCGGCGCGACTGCGTTCACGGCAACTGAATGGTTCACGATGCCGGGACTGTTCGCCGAGCAGCTCGTTCCCACGGCGAACACCGGCGAGGGACCCTTCTACCCCGACAGGATGCCGCTCGATACCGACAACGATCTCCTGATCATCAACGACGCAATTACGCCGGCGGTCGGCGAGATCTCCCACCTGACGGGTCGAGTGTTGAGCATCACCGGTCAGCCAATTCCGCAACGCGTTCGTCGAGATCTGGCAGGTCGACAGCAAGGCGTCGTACATCCACAGTGGCGGCGCAAACACAGGTGGTCGAGACGGGAACTTTCAGGGCTACGGCCGCTTCCTGACGGACTCGAAAGGGCAGTATTACTTTCGAACCATCAAGCCGATTTCGCCACGCTGCGCGGCCAGTTCAGAGCGGCCCACATCCACATCGCCGTCAGCAAAGGCGGCAAGCGCGTGTTCACGACTCAGATTGCCGTCAACGGCCATCCGGACAACGCCCGCGACTTCGTGTACACGGCGCTCAACCGACGAGACCTGGCCACGATCCTGACGGACTTCAAACCGATGCCGGATTCGAAATTGGGAGAACTGACGGCCAACTTCGACGCGGTCCTTGGGCCGAACCGCGGAAGAGTTCGAAGACCGCACGCTGCGCGGAGTGGCAAAGGGGCGCGGTTGATGTCCGAGACTCAGATCCTCGCGTCCTACGTCCTCGATAGTCGACTCGAAGACATTCCCGCGGACGTCCGGCACGAAGCCCGGCGCGCCCTCGTCAATTACGTCGGCTGCGCGGTTGGCGGCAGTCTCCACCCGGCAGTCGATCTGGCGATTCGAGCGCTGGGTCCGTACTCCGGGCCGGCCAACTGCCAGCGTGCTCGGACGCGGTGAGCGTCTCGGATCCACTTCATGCGTCGCTGATGAACGGCATCAGCTCGCATGTCTACGACTACGACGATACGACGCCGAAGAACTACAGCCATCCCAGCTCCCCGGTGGCCTCAGCGCTCTTTGCCTACGCCAGCGTCCATCCGGTTCGCGGCCGCGATTTCGTCGAGGCGTTCATTCTCGGTTTCGAGGCGGAGTCGCGTGTCGCCAACGCGGTGTATCCGGCGCACTACGATGCCGGATGGCACATCACTGGGACATCCGGCGTGTTTGGCGCCGCGACCGCCATCGGCAAGCTGCTGGGGCTGTCAGTCAGGAGATGGTGTGGGCGCATCGGCCTCGCCGCCACGCAGGCCGCGGGCCTGCGTGAGATGTTCGGGTCGATGGCCAAGGCGTTTCATCCGGGACGCTCGGCGCAGAACGGCTATGCCGCCGCTCTGCTTGCGCAGGCGGGCTTCACGGCGGGTGACCGCGGAATCGAGGGTCCTCGCGGGTTCGCCGCCGTACAGGCCGCGCAATATGACCTCTCGAAGGTCACCACCGGGCTCGGCGTCGACTTCGACCTGCGCGCCGAACACCTACAAGCCGTTTCCGTGCGGCATCGTGAACCACCCGACGATCGACGCCTGCATTCAGATTCACGACCAGCATCATCCACCGCCACGAGCCATCCGCAGCTGTGCGGCTTCGCGTGGCACCGCTGGTGCTCGATCTCTGCAACCAGCAGAACATCACGCAAGCGGACTGCAGGGCAAGTTCTTCGGTCTATCACGGCGCGGCCGTCGGTCTCGTCCGCGGCAAGGCGGGCATCCAGGAATACACCGACGAAGCGGTGAACGATCCCGATGTCAAACGCGTTCGCGAGAGCGCCACGGCGGCCGGAGACGACTCGCATCACCGAAGATCAGGCTCACGTCGAGGTCGAGCTGACCGATGGACGCAAGCTCAGCCGGTTCGTCGAGGAGTCGATCGGAAACCTTCGTCGGCCGTTGAGCGATCGTCAACTCGACGACAAGTTCCGGGATCAGGCTGTGCATCGACGTTGCCTCGAAGCCAGGTGGACGATCTTCTCGGGTTGTGCTGGCAGATCGACCAGTTGAGCGACGTCAAGCCTTTGATCGATTGTGCGATTCCAGTTGCCGCTACCCTGCCGATCTCACAGAGATCACTGCTTGTTGAAGACGAGCCGATGGTCCTTCGACTCCAGCAAGACGCTGCCTGGAAAGGTTTAAAGTACATCGGGGTACTGCCGCGAGTGGTCCGAGCGAAGCGCCCGGTTGGCCGCCGAGCAGCAGGGCTGGGTCCGGCCTGCTCGTTACCGACGTCGTCATGCCGGAAATGAACGGACGCGATCTCGCCGATCGCTTACGGTCGCTCTATCCACATTTGAAGTGTCTGTTCCTGTCGGGTACTTCGCCGGCACCAATACTCCTGCAGACGGTCTGGATGAAGCTACGCACTTTCTGCAGAAGCCGTTCAGCCTCAACGATCTGGCTGTCGCTGTTCGGTACAGCTCGAAAAGACGTAAATTCTACGTTCTGGCCGGCAGTTTCTGATCGATCCAGCTTCGAATCGCATCGAATACCTGTCGGCGGTTGTTCTCCAGCATCATGAAGTGCCCGTTGCCGAGGATCCCTTTGTCCTTCAGGTTCATCGCTTCTGCGTCGCATCCGGCCTGCTTCAGGAAACGCGACGGTCGGCTCCCCGCTTCGGCCGGATTTTTCAGCAACCACATAAACGATCGGGATGCCCAGCAGGTTCTTCAGCTTTCGAGCCGGGTCGGCCTGGAGCTTGTAAGTCTGGCCATTCGATCCGGTCACGTCACGAGACGTCAACTGCGACGAATCCGCAACCGGCGGATCGTAGCGCCAGCGGGATTGTCGTGAGCCCCACGGATTTCCGTTGCCAAACGGAGCGCCGCCGCCCTCGACATTGACGATCGCCTTCACGAGGGTGGGGCGTTCGTTCGCAACAATCCACCCGAACGGCCCGCCGGCGGAATGCACCTGAATGATTGCCGGCCCGATCTTGTCGAGGAGTTCCGCGCCGCGGCTCGCCCACAGTTTGTGAGCGAAGACGTTGTCGCCGATCGCCGCGTTCTGACCGGCGAGGTCCTGATCCAAAGAGGATCACCGATGTCGCCCGTCCCCGGCCATTGATGGTTGGGACCGACTGCCGCGCGGCGTGTGTCTGCCGCTATCGCTGCGTAGGAGACGTTCGGGCCAATCGGCCCGAGCGCGTCAGGATGATACGGCGCGCGACCGTGGCCCGGACGATCGACGAGATAGACTCGATATCCTTCCTGCACGTAGTAGTGCGCCCACCCTGATCTGCTCGCCGATGCCCATGTAGTGGAGCATCGAGCCGCCTCCACCGTGAACCAGCACGATGGGGTACGGATGGCGAACCTGAGCCGGAATCATGTACTGGACGTACATCTGGCCGGCCAGAACGGTGCCGTAGGGCATCTTCTTGTGCTCCAATCCCACCCAGAAGTGGCCCATGTCGGCGAGCTTCATCGCCGTCGAGTCGTTCTTTGCGCCAGTCTTTAGGAGTTCGGCTTCGCGGCTGCGCTCGCTTTGGCCCCTGCGTTGACGTTCTTTTCCACCCATTCGAGAATCGGCTTCAAGACCTCGCGGTTGTTCTTTTCCAGCATCATCATGTGGCCGTTGCCGTGGATGCCGAGGTTCGCCAGGCGCAGCTCCTCCGCCTTGCAACCAGCTTGCTTGAAATACGCAATCGCCGCAGGGTTGCCCGGCGACGCGAACGACGCTTCAGCCGTGACGATGACGATCGGAATGTTCTGCAGGTTTTTGAGCTTGCGCGCCGGCTCTTCCTGAAGAAGGTATGCGTTCACGCCGGATTCTGGAGCCGCCACGCTCTTGGTTTTGATCTCCGACGGATCGGTGACAGGTGGATCGTAGGTGACCGGAATCGTCGACATTCCCCATACGTTCTGGCCCGCGAACGGCTGCCCTCCGCCTTCGACCGCGATGATGCCCTTCACGAGGTTCGGTCGCGCTTCGGCAACGAGCCAGCCGAACGGTCCTCCTGCGGAGTGCGTCATGATGATCGCGGGTCCGATCTTGTCGAGCAGCATCGCGCCACGTTGACGCCAGACCAGGTGTTGCGGGTCCGGGCCGCCAGCAGGAGCGCCAGTCGGACCGAGGACGGCGGCAACTGGAGGCGGCCCACCGCGTCCTGCACCCTGGGCACCCTGGGCACCCACGGCACCCCGGTGCACCTTGCTCCTCGCCGGTAGCGGCGTTATTGACGTAGCTTCCGCCTTGTCCAGCGACCATTTGCGCCAGGTCGTTGGAACCGACTTCGCCGGTGCCGGGCCATTGATTGTGGAGCCGCCGGTACGGTCCGTTGTCGGGCGCGCCGGCGTTAGGCGGTGTGAATCGCCCCGACAGGCTTTCCAACGTCAGGCTCTGCGGCGGGAACGGTCCATTGACGTCGGGGTGATACGGCGATCGGCCGTGGCCGGGACGATCGACGACATACACCTTGTAGCCTTCCTCGAGCAGGATCAAAGCCCAACCCCGGCGTCCGTCGGGCGTGCACATCCAATCGAGTCCCTGTCCTCCGCCGCCGTGCACGAGCACCATCGGATACGGATGTCGAACCTGTGCCGGCGTGAACACTTCGACAGTACATCTGCTTGCCGTTGACGTATGTCGCCGCGAGCCATTTCGGCACGCTCGACGCCGACGAAGAAGTAGGTCCACTCGGCGAGGTCGAGGCATCGGCGCCGTCGTTCCTGCTGCCGCCGCTTGGGCGGCACCTGCTCGAGCAGGATCTGCGAGCATCCAAGCTGGAATCGACAATCCGGCCGCCGCCATGGCGGAGACACGGCGGATGAATCCGCGCCGGCCGATGCGACCGTCGGCGTAACTCTGGTAAAGCCTGATTAAGGATGAATCGACGGGGGAAGATGGTCTGGTCATGCGGCACTCCTGATTCCAGGCGACTCTGCTGGCAAAGCATACGCCACGCGGCAACATTCATTTACACGGAAATGCCCTGCCGCGTCTTGAGAGAGTCGGAGATTCTTGCGGTATCATGCGGCCCGACGGTTGGACCCCGCGCAGCGGCGCAGTGTTTTTCAGAGGAGGCGTCATGCACAGCGACAGTGCGCCATGGAGGGCTGATTCTCTTCGTGGCAGGACTCGTCAGCCTGGCCGGACAATCCGCGCTCGCGCAGAGCAAGGACGATCCGCTCATCGGCCGGTGGGTCATCGGATCGGGCCAAATCGGAATTCAGCGGCGCGCCTCCGGAGCGTCGCATCACCATATTCGAACTGACGACGGACGGTCGGATGCGTCACATTACAGAAACCCTCGTTGCCAATGGGAGCACCAGACAGGGTCGAGCATATGTCCAAGCTATCGATGGCCAAGACAACCCCATTTCCAATTCGTTTCTCTGGACTGTCTCGGTGAAGCGAATCGATGCCCGCACGTCCGAACGAAGCGGGAAGGTCAATGGCGAAGTCGTCGAAACGTCGACCCGGACAGTTTCCGCCGACGGGCAAGTCTTGACGATCACGACCAAAGGGCTGAACAACGGCAACGAGCTACAGCAGCGTCCAGGTCTTTACGCGGGAAAATCCTGATTGCTCCTTCCACACGCCGCCGGCTTGCGATAACAGCCGGATCGTTCCTGCTCGTGGGTGCCGCGCTCAGAGGTCTGTACGTCGCTGCGGATCCGGAGAAACTCGATATCGACGACTCGGTCCGCAAGTCGGTGTCCGGCCAGTTCGTGCGCCTCGCCGACGGCTACACCCACTACGAGCTCGGTGGGCCCGCGCACGGTGAGATCGTCGTGCTGGCCGCCGGCATCAGCGTTCCGTATTACATCTGGGATCCGACCTTCAAGGCTTACTCACCGATGCTGGATTCAGGGTGCTGCGGCACGACTACTACGGCCGCGGATACTCCGACCGTCCGGACATCGCGTACACGCACGACGCCATTGTCCGGCAGCTGACGGAACTGCTCGATGCGCTGCACATCACGCAACCAATCAACCTCGCCGGCCTTTCGTTCGGTGGAGCTGTCGTCACGACCTTTGCGGATCGGAATCCTGATCGCGTCCGGACTCTGGTCTACGTCGACCCGTCGTTTCGAGCTCCGCATGAGATCCCGTTTCTCGACAACCTGCCGCGACTGTGGAACTTCCTGACCGCCATCTTCGAGGAGCGCTGGTGGGCTGATGCCCAGTTGGGCGACTTTCACAAGCCGGAGCGCTTTCCGGACTGGCCGGACCGATACAGCGAACAGATCCGATATCGCGGGTTTCGACGCGCCCAGCTGTCGACCACCGTGAACAATGCGACTCTCGATCAGGGCCCCGAGTTGAAGCGGGTCGGTCAGCATCCTCGACCGGTCCTGGCGATATGGGGGAAAGAGGACGAATCCGTGCCCTTCGAATTCAGCGCGGCGTTGCTCCAGGCAGTGCCGCGGACTCGGCTCGTGCCGATCGAATCGGCTGGCCACCTGCCGCAATGGGAGCAGCCGGACGTCGTTCATCCCGTCGTTGATCTCATTTCTGCGAGAGTGACGAGGAAGGGAGCGCTTGCGGCCATGCTGAGCCGAGGACATGGTGATCCGAGGCGGAAGCCATCGGCGTCAGTTCGCGCTGGGGGTGGGGCCCCAGCGCCAGTGGAAAAAGGAAGGGCAGGAGGGGGCGGGGCCGTGATTCGTCGTCGTCGATTGATCGTCGCCGTTGCGCTCGCCGCGCTCACGTGCGGTCTCCTCTCTGGCCTGTCACGCGACGCGGCCGCCCAGGCACCGTCGCAATTGAGCGATCAGGAATTCTGGACGCTGAGCGCGGCATTGTCGGAGCCAAGCGGCATTTTTCGGTCGGACAATCTCCTTTCGAACGAGCAGCGCTATCGTGTACGTGATCCCCGAGCTCTTGCGAGTCGTCAAGGCCGGGCGTGCCTATCTCGGTGTCGGCCCCGAGCAGAACTTCACCTATATCGCGGCGCTCAAGCCGACGATCGCATTCATCGTCGACATTCGGCGCGGTAATCTGAATCTGCACCTGCTGTACAAAGCCCTGTTCGAGGTCTCCGCGGACCGCGCCGACTTCGTCTCGCGATTGTTCGCGAAACCTCGCCCGGCTGGTCTCGACGCCAAATCAACGGCGGCCGACATCTTCGATGCTTACGCGGGCGTGGCCGCGAGCGAGCGGCTCTACGTCGAGACGCTGGCGACGGTCCGTCACCAGCTCGTCACGAAGCATGGTTTCGCGCTGGCAGACGAGGATCTTCGAGCGATTGAATTTGTCTATCGCGCGTTTTTCATGTTCGGACCGGACGTCCGTTATTCACCCGTAGGCGTGGCGGGTGGAACGGTGCAGCCAACCTATGCGCAGCTGATGATCGCCACGGACGAACGCGGCCAGGCGCGAGGCTTCCTGTCGTCCGAGGAGGCCTTCACCTTCGTCAAGGCTCTCGAAACGCGCAACTTGATTGTTCCTGTCGTGGGCGATTTTGCCGGACCGAAGGCCGTCCGATCGGTTGGCGTCTACCTGAAGCAGAAACGCGCGATGGTCTCCGTCTTCTACGTCTCGAACGTCGAAGAGCACCTTCAGCGCGATGGCATGTGGCAAGACTTCTGCGACAACGTGTCCGCGCTGCCCATCGACGATTCGAGCAGCTTCGTTCGTTCGACGCGACCGCCTCCAGCGAGCCCCCTCAGACGGCATGATGTCGGAATGGGGACCGATGGCCCGAATCAGCAACTGCCGGTAGCGTCGACAGCCGATTGCCATCACACCAACAGCCCGAGACGCGTAAAGGTAGGCAGCAAGTCTTCCACCGCATTGCTCGCCTCGGTTCGGGCGTACTCTGCCACGGTCTTCGCGGGCCCTGTGTCCGTGCCTTCGTTGGGAATTTTCAGACGCATCCGGTTGATTCCAGCCTCCAGTCGTCTCGCCAAGTCCTCGACGCCATCGGCGCCGCCCACCCATTCCGAGACGGCCAGGGCTTCGACCGGTTGAATGACGACGCCGTTGCCGAGAACTTCGCTCGGGATCACGCGACGCTCGCGTCGATCCAATGCTGGGGCGAGCGCCCGTTCCACGATGCCCTTGGCCAACCGCCGAGGTTTGACAGTTCCGTCGGAGTGGTGCACTTGCGCGAAAGGCGTCAGAGTGCCTGCCGCGACCAGGAACAAAAGATTGCGGGCGAATTTCAGTTGCGTCCCTTTTGCCGCCGCCGAGCGTCGAGACCGCTTCTCCGATCGTCGTCGAACCCCGCGACATGATCGGTCGAAGGTCGGCCACGAAATCCTCCTGAAAACGAACTTCGCCGCGCGGCACCTTGATTTGGGTGGGCATCCGCTCGGGGCGAGAAAGGCTTCCGATCACGGTGGCATCGAGGTGGCGGCTGATTTCTGCCTGGTTGCGAGTGGGGCGCCTCGCGGACGAAGACGTCCCGTCGGAAGCGTTGGTTCATCGCAAAGTCGACAGCCAGCTGCCGTTGCCGCTCGGTCGGGAGTTTCGTGATTTCCGCGGCGGCCAGCGTGCCGATGGCCAGCGTGGGTGATTCTCCGGCAGTGTCGCGCTTCCGAGGTAGTGCACCTCGGCTTCCAGCATCTCATCGGCCACATCGATCGAGTAGAAGGGCTCCCACGTCTCGTTCAGGAATTCATGGGCCAGATAGCCGCTCGGCCGCTTGGCGTAAGCGTCGATGGCCTCTACGGCTGAGGGATTGGCATTGAAGTAGCGAAGCTTGCTCCGGCTCAGTTGCTGCAGCGTGCGCAGCGCCTGGTGCGTCCGTTGCGCCGAGCCGCCGCCGGCAGTTGCGGACAGCTCCACCAGCAGCTTCCGCAGCGGCGCTTCGGTCGACCAGCCTGGCAGACAGTTGTAACTCACTACACCAACCCGCCGGCCTTCAGCATCTTGCGGATCACCGCACGGATGGCCCGCCGCGCTTCGGTCCCGACCCAACTGTAGACGCCGTGTAGTGCGATGAAATCAAAGGAGGGCAGATCGAGCGAGAGCAGCTGATCGAACGATGCCTGATGAAAATGGACGTTGCCGATGCCCAACGCGACCGCGCGCCGCTGACCGCCTTCGATGTGGGCCGGGTTGAAGTCGCACGCGTGGAACTCGCCGTGTGGCAATGCGCCTGCGTTGACGACCGTGGAACTGCCGAAGCCGCAGCCGAGCTCCAGATACGCGAAAGGGACGTCGAGGCGGCGCGGCACCGCACCCATCAGCGCCGCGACGTAATTCAGCCAGACGGGAGACAACTCCAGAAAGAAGTTGTCCGTATAGTTCGTATCGGTGACATAGCCTTGCGTCATCCTCACATTCTCAAATCTTGCCGGTCAGTGGGTCATGGAATACAGCAACGCGTTGATGCCGAACGCGTAGCCGACGCCGGCGAACCTGTCGAAGTAGGCACGATTGTCGCCTTCCCGCTCGAAGGCGTCGCCGAAGTCGGTGTTGTGCGTGATCAGCACCATGATGTTGCCTCGGGCGTCGAGAATGGCCGCGGGCATGCGGCACGGCGCTGTCTACGCCGCGCTCGGACGTGCCGCCGCCCAGCTCGAACCACGCGTTGATCGACGGAATCTGCGGCACGCTGTTCACTTGATACAACATGTGAAAGAGCGGATGTGCGAGCGGCAGGTCGACTATCGGGACATCGCCTGCCGGCAGAGCCTGGCGGATCGCGTTTTCCCAGATGCGCCACGCGACTCACCCCAGAAATCATCCGCCCACAGAAACCCGCCCTTGAGGAGGTAATCCTTCGCAGTGGGCCGCCTCCTCCTCGTCCATGTACAGAGCCCCGACCTCCGTCATCATGATGAAGGGGCAGTGATAGAGCTCTGGATCCGTCAAACGTAATACCGCGTGATTGTAGTTGCCCTTCTCGTCGCGACCGACGGGCGTCAACGTAAGCTCCGAGAGTCGATACGGCAGGTTCATGTCGGCGCGTGGATAGTCGATCGGCCCAGCCGCCTCCATCGCCGCCTGATGCCTGCCGGAACATGATCCGGCAGAACATGAATCCACCGTCGTAGGGGATTAGGGCGGCAGGCGGAAGCCGAACCGGCCGCGCTGTGCCGCCGCGGTGGCTGCGACGCAGAGTCCCGCCACGAGCAAGACCAGCGTCGTTCCGCGTCCAGGGCGCAGCATCACGATCTCCCAGCGTGTCAGCGCCAGTCTACTCAAGAACAGGTGACAGCTGATAGCTGCTCTAGTGCGTCATCGCATACAGCGCGGCGTTGATGCCGAACGCGTAGCCCACGCCGGCGAAGCGGTCGAGCTACGCCCGATTCTCGCCTTCGCGCTCGAACGCATCACCGAAGTCGGTGTTGTGCGAGACGAGAACCATCAACCTTCCACGCTGATCGAAGATCCCTCGGATGTGAGGAACCTGGCTGTCGACGCGCTCAGAAGTCCGGCCGCCAGTCCCGAACCAGAAGCCAATGGACGGAATTTGAGGGACCTCGTTCACTTCGCACAGAACGTGAAAGATTGGATGCGCCAGAGGGATGTCCATCATCGGATATCTCGCCCGCCGGGAGAACCTTGCGGATTTCGGTTTCCCAGACCCGCCACGCGCACTCGCCCCAGAAATCGTCTACCCAGAGGAAGCCACCTTTGAGCAGATAGTCCCTGAGTCCGGCTGAATCCGTTTCGTCGAAATAGATCGCGCCGACCTCATACATCATGATCATCGGGCACCGATAGAGTCTCGGGATCGGTCAAGCCGACAATGGCGTGATTGGGGTTGCGCTTGGTGTCCTTGCTGACCGGCGTCAGCGTGAGCTCAGCGAGCCGATACGGAAAATTCACATCGGCCTGCGGATAGTCCGTCAGTCCAACTACCTCCGTCCGGGCATGGATTTCTTTGATAGATCGCCCGGCAAAACTGAAAGGCGCCGTCGTAAGCGGGATTGGGCGGCAGCCGGAACTCGAAACGGCCCCGCTGTGCGAAGGCAGTCGCAGCGAGGCACAATCCGCCAACCAGGAGGGCGCCGGTGAGTCTGGTGGCGGCGGAAGCACGTCAGGTAGATCCTAGATCGTAGATTTCGGGTGTCAACGCGTCTCGCTCCAAAATCCTTCTCCAGGACGGTCGCGCCCTCGTTGAAGCGAATCAGGTGCTTGATGTTGCGTGTGGGGTTCACGAAGATCCCGGCGATCTGCGTGCGCATCGACGCGTCGAACTCCGTCGTCGGCGGTTCCTTCGGGACGGGGACGTCGTTCGGCCAAACCATGACGCTCACCTGTCCCGAGCCACCCGACTGAGTCTGCTCGGCCGATAGTTGCTCCGCAATTCGCATCAGTACATCATCATCCGAGGCTTTCCGCAGGTGACACGGACACGGTGAATACAGGGCCGTTTTGCCCGACGCGCGTGAACTCGAGCGGCCCGTTGCGGGCGGGTGATGTCGAAGACAAAAACCATGTGACGACTGCGACGGCAATGATGCGCCACTGCGGCGGCCATGAGGAGAACCCGTCTGCCCGTGGAGCTCGTCATGCGGTGACCACGTCGCCGAGCATGTTGGTGCGGTGTGGGCCCGACAGCGTCCGGAACCACGCATAGGCGGCGAGCCACATGATGGCGACCGCAATCAGGGCTCCGGGCAGCGCTCCGGGATAGGCCCGTGACAAGCCTTCGGGCAGTGTCCCGACGGTTGCGACGACGGCAGCGGCGAGGGGGATGACGCTGACGTCGTGACGCAACACGAACACGTAGGCGGCGAGCAGAATCAGTCCGATAACGATCGCCGCGGCGATCCACGTCCCGATATTCAACGGTGACGCGCTAGTTGCCCAGGACGCCGCCCACGGCCACGATGAGGACCGCCGTGAGCGTGCGTCGGCGTGTCCAGCCCGCAGTCATACGGTTTGCCGCGCCGACAATCAGCAGTAGAAGCGTAATCCGGGTCAGCAATCCGAGGACGGGAGTCGTGGCAGAGGCGATCAACGGGGCGAACGTTGCGGCGCCGGCGGCATGAGGGCCACAGAGGTCCGTTCGGATAACGTGCTGACGGCCGCCGCACCGCGCGCCGATTGGCGCCGAGCGACAGGCCGAGTCTCGCGGCCGTCGGCAGCCCCAGACGGCCCGTCGAGCACCAATAGGGCACCGCTCCTGCGATGAGCGCTAATGCGCGGCCGCCTGCAACGCCACACCAACGGTTGTCGAACCGAGAAGCACGGCAAGTTGTAGGCGCAACGGCTGGGCAGTCGATAGTTGGGCCATCAAGATCGGGAAGTTGTTGGCCAGACGCCCGGCGCTCAAGATCAGGAGAGTTGCCAGCATGGTCAGAAAGAGCGGTGCCGAGAATTGACGCCGGCTCCACGGCACGATCGACAGAATCATCCCGGCAACGACCATCACCACTCCCAGCAGTAGCGTGCCCCCGCCAATGATCGACGCAATGGTCTGCGCGTTGCGATCGGAGCGCTCCCACTCTTCGGGGATGAAGACGAACCGGCGTGTCTCGGCGACTTCACCGCCGGCAATGCGCGTCGACAGGCGCAATTCCGCCTCTCGGAAGCGAACGGGACGTGTCTGAAAACGTCACGACCCAGTCGGTGCGTTGCGGCAGCTTCGAGGGGACAGCGGATACGTCCTTCAGGACCGCGGCGTCGATCGCAAACCGCTGGACCAATGCGCGCTTGCGCCAGTTCGCCGGGCGGTTGCTTTCATCGAGAGCTGCACCGGCACGCGCCTCCAGGAAGCCTATGGCCGATGTTCAAGACTGTGGCGTCTGCGCCCAGCCTCGTCGTCCAGTTCTCCGCGCGATCGGCGACGTCGCCTTCGAATTTTCGTACGAGAACACCGACCAGCCAGGCAGATTCAGATAGGTGCCGAGGAGCGACTCGTATGTTGCTCGCCCCGCGGTCGTCCACGACGAACCGGTGAGCCGAACCACCGGCTTCGCTCGTAAGCGGAAGGAATCGCCACCCGGTCCGAGGCGGGCCGACTCGAGCGCTGACCGCGTCGCCCTGATGGCGTCGGTTCGAGAAGCGCCGAGCGCGTAGCGCTGGGCCGGCATGCGCGTGACCGCCACGACCCACACTGCCACGCGGCAACGATCCCTGCAATCATCACCCACCGGACGTGCGACGGTGCCACGCCGCCCGTCGAGGTCGCAACCCGCTCCTTCGTCGAGGTGGCATCGATGAGGCCGGATGCCACGAGGCATTCCGCGGCACGTCTTCAGGAACGCCTGGCGCCATGATCCGGCGGATCAGCACGATCCACAGCGGCACGAAAATCATGGCGACGATCATGCGATCTGCTGCACGCAGAATCCCGGCGGCTGTCGTTGCAAACAGGGGCATCGCGAACCAGAACGCGTCGAACGCGAAGTGAAGAACGATGCCGGGCAGCAGGCCGAACGTCAGATAGAGCAGCCCGAAGCCGATCGACGGCAAGATCGAGCTCGACCGGCCGGGCGTAGCGCGGGCTGCGTCGGATAGGGTGCATGTCCGGCGCCGAAAATGATCGCCTGCACGATGAACGCCGATGACGATCCACAGGCGGCGGTTTGCCGAGACGGTCGCCGATGAGGGCGGCACCCGCAATCGGGTACGGCGCGGAAGCAGCGCCTCTTCCCAGAAGCCCGCTTGAAAGGACTCGCGCAATCGCCGAGAGCCACGGCGAGTACGACGCGAGCACGTCGGGATTGAAGAGCGCCTCGGACGGACGTCCACCAGCCCAGCGAATTGGTGGCCACGAAATACAACGCGACTTCGTAGGCAACGAAGATCGATACGAGCAGGTATGCCGCTGTCGCCGTACGACCGAGGATCGCGCCGCGACGCACCGGCCTGCCGGCCCCATATCCGCCAGAACTGGGGGTGGTTGGGGAACGCGCGTCGAGTGAGGCTCTCCGCCGCCATGAATGACAAGCTGAACAACACGACGTTGACCGCCAGCTCGGCGATCGCGACTGCGGCCATGCTGAGCGATGAACGATCGCGTCGAGAGCGCGGTGTCGTACTCGCATCCAGGCCAGCGGCCGATTCGTTCACACGCGCGGCGGTTTGGACGATGGCGACGACCACGCCCCAGAACACCGGCTGCCGCCAGATGATCCATCGCTGCCGGCCCAGGAAGAACAGGCCGATGGCGATCCCGCCGACGCCGTACAGCTACAGCAACGCGAGCGACCCTCCAACACCGATCGCATTGTTGATGGATCGCATCTGTTCGTAGCGTCTGGAGAAGGCGTCAGGAATCTTGAGAAAGTAGGAGAGCTCGGTCAGCTTGTCACCGCTGACCACCAGTCGCAGGCGGAACCGGCCGTCGCCGAGTTGCCGATCCGGGCGCTCAGTATATCGAATGTGTGGTCGACCGCGTCCTCCGGTGCGTCGCTCCTGGGACTGCTCGACCGAGCCGATAAACCGTCAGGTCCGCGCCCCACGGTCGCATGGCCGCGGCCTCAGCGATGGCGCGCGCCGCTTCTGCCGTCAGCGCCGCGCCAGCCGCGTCTTCTCGAAGTCTCTCGACGAATCCGTTTGGTGTTCCATCGGGCGCGAAGCGTGAACGTCGCTTCATGCTTCTCGAGTTCTTTGAAGTGCCGGACGCGCCACTTGTAAGGTGCGAACACACGGTCGCTCACCAGTGTGGCGAATGCTGGCTTGCCACCGCCCTCCAGCTCGACGAACGTCTGAACCGTTTCATCGATCGAAAACGAGGCGGCATCTCGAAAGTCCGCCGGGCCGATCTGTCGATCGGAGGCGAGCATCCGGGCGCTGGCGAGCGCCGCCTGACGATCCATTCCGATGTCGATCGAGAGAAGTGGGAAAGCGCGTGTGAAGTATTGCCACGACAAGGCGGCCGACACCGCCGACAGCACGGCGAGGATCACCCAAAACGCCGGCTTCTTAGTCATTTCTGCGGGATTGTAGCGCACGCGAGGCTGTACTTTCGGCGCCTGGAGGAGGATTGTGATGGTGAAAGGCGTATCGATCGTCGTCGTGGCCCTGGGTATCAGTGTTGCGCCTGGCTGCGCGCAGATCCCGCCCGAGCGACAGCTCATCCAACGATGCTGCGACGGCCCTCGGCGGAGCACGATCGGATCCGGGCGGCCAAGACGCTTGACCATTGAAGGGGAAGCCGTCGCACCGAATGCCGGACAGAACAAAATGCCGGACAGCGAACTGCCGGTATGGAAGGTGACCGAGTTCAAGCGCACCATCGATTTGGCGAACGGACGCACACGGGTGCAGCAAGTGCGAACCGCTCAGTTCATGTTCGCCGGGCGCCACCGTCCAACGACTACGGCCAGGGTCTCGATGGCGACGTCGCGCTACAACGTTGGCGCGGATGGGAACGTGACGAGAGCCGGCGAACAGGCTGCGGCCGCGAACGACGGATCGAGGTGCTTCATCATCCCGTTCACGATCGTGCTGGCCGCGCTCGATCCTTCGTCGATGCTGACCAACGTCCGACAACAAGGTAACGAGCAACTCGTCGACATGACGACCGCCAAGGGCGACGTTCTGACCCTCGGCTGTCGACGGCTCCACGAAATTGCCGTCGCGCGTCAGCGTCGATGAGCCGACAACGCGAACATGGGCGACGTGGCGATCGTCACGACGTTCTCAGACTACGAAGACGTTGACGGCCTGAAGCTGCCGAAGCGGCTGACGACGAACATGGACAAGCTACCTGCAGTTCGATCTGCAGGTGTCGAAGAACACGGTGGACGCCGACGTCGGCGACCTGGCCGCGCCAGACGGCGTGAAAGCTGCCGCGGCTCCAGCTGCCGCCGCCCGTGATCGTCACAGCCGAGGACCGGTCGCCAAGGGCATCTGGTGGCTTGCGGGCTCCGGCAACCATCGCAGCGTCGTGTTCGAGTTCGACGATCACCTCGACGCTCTTCGAGGTGCCGCTGAACGAGGCTCGGTCGAAGGCGGTCATCGACAAGGCGCGGACGCTCAGCACGAAGCCGCTGACGCACGCGATCGTGTCGCATCACCACTTCGACCACTCGGGCGGACTGCGCGTCGCCGTGGCCGAAGGTCTGACGATCATCACGCATCGCGACAACGAAGCGTTCTTCAAGGATCTTCGTCGCTCGAACACACACCATCGTCCAGACGCGCTGGCAGAAGAACCCGCAGCCTGCTGAAGCTCGAGCTCGTGGATGATGAGATGACGCTGAAGGACAAGTCGATGGAGGTGCGGCTCTACCACCTGCTCGACAATCCGCGCGAGGGGACGAATCTCTTCGCCTACGTGCCGCGAGATCGCATGCTCGTGCAGGCCGATCTCTACGATCTCAGCCTGGCAGCAGCATTTGTGGGGAGAGAACGTTCTTTGGAACATCGCGCAGCGCAAGTTGAAGGTCGACAGGGACGTGCCAGTCCACGGCACGATCGAGCCCTACTCGCAGATGGTCAAGACGATCAAGGCGAAGCCGACGGTCCCAGCCACATAGACAGAAGGAGAGGCTGGAAGGGCGGGGAGAGGCTGGAAGGGCGGGAGGGGCTGAAGGCGGAGGGCCGGGAAGGCGGGAGGGGCTGGAAAGGTCTTTGCTACCTTCCGCCCTTCCTGCCTGTCCCGCCCATCCTGCCCGTCCGGCCTAGTGGTCCAGGTGCTCGAAGCGTGTGTTGATACTCCTCGTTCCGTTCGGCCTGATGCTTCGGCAGGCGCTTCTGCGCTCGGCTTTGACGAGCTCTTTCGTGTGATCGAGCGAGCTCATCGTAAACGTCGAGGAGAAGCTTCTCGGAGATCCCCGCTCTGACTTACGCCGGGCAATGTCGGACGCTCCCGCACGAACGAGGGCTTCGAATTTCATGCAGCCACAGGATCGGCAAGAATAATCGTATAGAGGCATACTCTAAAGCTCTGTCGCTGCGAACCCATCCGACTGTCCTTGAAAATACACAGCAGAACAAACACCTCGGCTGAACATTGAGGAGCCTGCGCGGCTGGATTGGCCCGGACCGGAGTCACGGGACGACGTCGTATGTCGCCTGGACCGGTCGCGGCTCTCTCGGCGACGCTCGATCGAGACGACCCGCGACCCACAAGGCTGGCGACCCATTGCCACGCTCCTCTGGCACTGGCTGTTCTTCTTGCCGATTCGTCGCCAATCAGAGCTCGGCGCGGACGGACACGCCCGCCTGGGAGGTTTCTGCCACCAGTGCCGCTGCCTCGTCGGATGTACGCCGGCGGTCGGATCGGAGAGTCATCGTCCGCTGCGCGTGGGCGATTCAGCGTCCAGGTTGTCACGCGTCGAGGATGTGTGACCTATAAGGAAGGACGTTCCGGTCCGCTGGTTTTCGTGCGGGTGCGCCACCGCATCAGCAATGGCACAGGCCTCGCGTTGATTGAGGACCAGGACATCACGTCTACCGAAGGAGGATTCGCGGCCGGGAGAGTCGGGTCCCCAGCCGGAGTCGCGCCCGGAGCCCGCGAGCTGGACCCGCGAGGTTCGGCCCGACGAGGTCCTGTTGTTCCGCTATTCCGCGCGCTGACGTTCAACGGCCATCGAATCCACTACGATCGTCATCTTCGACGAAGGGCCAGGGTTACCCCGGTCTGGTCGTTCACGGACGGGTGATCGCGACCTTATGCTACGCCGATCTAGTTCGAAAACAACTTGCCGGCGGCCGACATCTCGGCGTTTTCGTTTCGCGCCGTCGCGCCTGCTCTTCGACACCAACCCGTTTGGCGTTTGCGGCCGGCGCGACGATCAGCGCACAGTCGAAGCGTATGGAGCCGAAGGACCTGGCGGGTGCTTGCGGTCGAAGCCATCGCCTCGCTGGTTTAAGTGAGTTGTCCTTGCAACGGGCGTAGCTCGGGCTTCTAAGCTCGCTGGTAGCGCAGCCCTTTTTAGGCTGCCCATTTTTGGTTCCCAACCTGCCGCTTCCATCACCTGCTCCACTGGAAACTTGATCGATCCACTGAAGGGGCATCGTCTGGAGAGTTCACGAGACCTGCTCGAACTGGATTCTCAAGACGTACTGGACAACCGACAACGTCGCTTCGTCATGCCGCAAGATTCGATCGTAAAAACTCGGCTGCCACAGTTTCCGGGCCATACGCACGCGCGACAGCATATCCAGATCGCTGCTTGGCCTGATGGACGAATGCGATCGCATCGGCAGATTCACATCGGGCTTCAACCAGCAGATGCACGTGGTCCGGCATGAAGCAGTAGGCCAGCAATTTCCATCTCGTGCTGTTCGCCTGAACGAACCATCTGCAGTAGAACCCAAATCAACGACATCGCGTTCGACGAACAACGCTTGTCGCTGGGCGGAGCAAACGTCAGGTAATAACTCGCAGGCCAACATAGAGGTCTGGGGCGAGTCTGGGGCGTCGAGGTAACATGCGGATTGTTACTGCAAGGGGCAGGCCTGAAGGCCTGCGCTATTTTTGCACCGGCAGCCCTGCAGCGGTTGTATATCAACCGGCAGCCTCAAAGGGGCTGTTACGTTTACTGTTTGACGGCCCGACGCTGACCGCGCGTATCGTGACCATCATTGGAGATCGATTCATGCGATACCTGGTCGCCTGTTTGCTCTTTGACGTCAATTATTGCGCCGCTACGACAACTACGTCATCGTCGAACCTGCCAGGCGGGCGATCAGCTCCTGACGATCGATCACTACGTGCGAGTGCGCTCCACCGCGCCTCGATGAACGGCCAGACGGCGCAGATCTACGTTCGAGAACGGGTCGAGAGTCGAAACATTCAACGTGGATCGTCTGGCGTAGTGCTCTTCGCTGTCCACGGCGCAGGCATACGCTGGCAGAGGTCGTATCTGACGTTCCATCCGGCGACTGGCAGCCGGATGGCCCATCTCGCGCGCGCAGGTTTCGACGCTAGTCGGACATGACTGGCTACGGCCGACCGACGCGGCCGACGGTCATGAACGATCCCTGCAATCTGACTCGTGAGCAGCAAGCGGCGTTCATTCCTTCGCCGCTCGCCGCGGCTTCAGCGCCAACGTTCACGCAGGGGGCGACCACGATTATCGATTGAACGACCTCGACGCCGTCGTCGAGCACATTCGAATGCTCCGGCGCGTGGACCGCGTGAACATGGTGGCGTGGTCGCTGGGGGTCCGCGTGCCGGTGGTTGCGTGCGGCGCAGCATGCCGGACAAAGCGGGTGAGGTCATATCGCTTTCGGCCCTGGCCTACAACCGGACGGCGCCCGGAGAGAATCCACCCGCGCCCCGACGGTTCCGCCATGAACACGCAGTCGCGCCAGGAGCTCACAGGCGCTGTGAACCGTCAGGGTGGGGTGCCCCAGCCCAGTACGATCTTCAAGTCGTCTTCGACAGTGTCTGGTCGAGCATGCTCGAATCGGACCCGGTTGGCGCAACCTGGGGTCCCGAGCGCGCCGCGCCCCCCAAACGGCGACGTGGGGCTGGAATGCTGGGATGGTCGCCAAAACTCAGGCTCCGACGCTGATGGTGGCGGGCGTGCAACGACTAAAACGGGTCCCGGCGCTCGCGCGCGTCGAACGAGCTCTTAGGCGATATCGGGCTTCGCGCGAGTGCGACAGTGTATTGTCGTGACCTCGCCTGCTCGTCGCACAACGCGATGTGGGAGAAGAATCACCTGCTGTTGTTCCGCGCCTCTCTCGAATGGCTCAGCTCAGGGCACGGTCAACGGCGCGAAGCAGGGCATGCTGCGTTCAGGCTACGAGGCCAACGAGCGGCCCGTGGATTAAGACGTCTCTCCGCTCGTGGACTCCAGGACAAGAATCCGCGCCTCTCATCGCCACCGGAAGAGGCGCGCGCTGTTTCCCGCGCAGGCTGCAGTTCTCATACGCAAGCTGGCCTCGAGCCCTGGCGCGGCGACGCCGATCTCTGCGATGTGGAGCCGGTTCCTTTCCCCGGCCTATTCGACGGTCCTGCGTCGCCTTCTCGACCTGGGCGATGAACGGATCGGCGACTCATGGACGAGGCCGGCATCGATCTGCAGGTGCTCTCGATGACCCCGCCCGGGGTGCAGCTCTTCGACGCGGACACCGCGTCAGCGATGGCCGCGGACACCAACGATCGACCGGCCGACGCCGTGGAGGAGCCATCCGAAATCGCCATGCGGCGCTGGGCCGGGTTTCGCCCTCAGGATCCCAGGAACGGCGGCGAAAGAGATCGACCGCGCAATCAACACGCTTGAAGCTGAACGGACTGATCGTCACCCCCACACGAGGCGGCGCGAATATCTGGACGATCCGAAGTTCTTGGCCGATCTTCGAAGCGGCCGTCGCTGCCAACGCTGCGCTCTACATCCATCCGCGCAATCCGGCCATTCCCGCGTCGCAGAGTCCTCGACGGGTTCTCACAACCGTACGGCGCCATCTGGGGCTTTCACGTGGAGACGGGCATCCACGCCATGCGGTTGATCGTCAACGGTGTCTTCGACGCGTTTCCCGACTCCGAAAAAGCACCGTGCTCGGCCACCCGGGCGTAGGCGTTGCCCTACCGGCTGGACCGGAATGGACTACATGTGGCGAGGAAAGCCGAAACGGAAACCGAGCGGAGCATGTTCAGCACAACTTCGTCTTCACGACGAGCGGCATGAATCACCATCCGGCGCTGTGCAGTATTGCCAGACGGTGCTCGGCGCCGACAACCCCATGTCTGCTGCCGTCGGACTATCCTGTACCAGAAGCGATGGAGTGCCGTTCTGATCTGGCGAACGCCGGCACCGCTGGCAGAAGAGGGATCTAGAGAAGGTCGCTCATAGAGCAATACGTAACTGAACGAAGTAATAC